>JACCDW011353138.1_pt1 | contig 336804 bp, 261 predicted proteins | sample 7449781 | NCBI WGS metagenome assembly JACCDW01 (sample SAMN15323449, study PRJNA562643) | freshwater metagenome | isolation source: river surface water | place: USA:Blue River Watershed | collected 2017-08-18 | reverse complement strand
TGAAAAGAAAGAAGGATTCGGAGGTGAACGCAGAGAAAATCGTGGTGGTTTCGGAGGAAATGATCGAAGAGGTAATTCAGGGGATAGAGATCGCAGATCAGGTGGTGGATTCAGTGGTGACAGAGATCGTAAATCGGGTGGATTTGGCGGAGATAGAGAACGTAGATCGGGAGGCTTTGGAGGCGACAGAGAACGCAGAGAAGGTGGATTCAATCGCGGTGAAAAGAAAGAAGGATTCGGTGGTGATCGCAGAGAAAATCGCGGTGGATTTGGTGGAAATGATCGAAGAGGCGGTTCAGGAGATAGAGATCGTAGACCAAGCGATGGATACGGCGAATCAAATCAAAGAGCATATTCCAAGGATTTTAAGAAAATAAAAGGTAAAACATTCGATACTAAAAATCCTTATCCGGATTCTGATATCGAATCGAATAATGAGCGTAGCAAGCCTAAAAAGGTCAAAAGAGAGCGCATCGAATCTAAGAGTGTAAAAGCTGGGTTCGGATATAAAGGTGCAAATCGTGATTTACAAAAACACGGAGAAGGACTTCAAAAAGGTAGTAAATTATTGCAAGAAGAAATTCGCTTGAATAGATACATATCTAATTCTGGATTATGCAGCCGTAGAGAAGCGGATGCTTTAATTGCACAAGGACTGGTTCAGGTAAATGGGAATGTTGTTACGGAATTAGGCTCAAAAGTAGGACCTAAGGATGTTATCAAAGTGGAAGGTAGACGAATAATGCCGGAAAAACCAGTTTACATTTTATTGAATAAGCCTAAAGGATATATCACTACAACAGATGATCCAGATGGTCGTAAAACCGTAATGGACTTGATCGATTTGCCAGGTAAAGAGCGAATTTATCCCGTAGGTCGATTGGATCGAAATACTACCGGTGTATTGCTGTTAACGAATGATGGAGAGTTTGCTCAAAAAATGACTCATCCCAGCTTTGAGATAAAGAAGATTTATCGTGCGAAATTAGATAGAAAACCGAGTAAGGAGAGTATGTTAGCTTGGGTTGAAGGAGTGGAATTGGAGGATGGATTTATGAATTTTGAACAAATTGGTTTTGTTGATGAAAATGATCCAACAATTTTAGGTTTAGAAATCCATTCAGGCAGAAATAGAATTGTTCGTAGAATGTTCGAACATTTTAAATATGAAGTGGAAGCTTTGGATCGTGTTTTGATTGGAGAATTTGACAAGTTGAAATTGGGTCGTGGTAAGTGGCGTTTTCTTTCGGAAAAGGAAGTAGCTTATGTTGAACGTCTTAAGCGTCAAAAACCCAAGGCAATAGAACCTAGAAAAGTGATTGATCCTGATAAAATGGATTTTAGTTTTGGTTCAATGGATTTGTCTGAAGAGTAAAAATTCGATTAAATTTCAATCTATTCCGTGGTTTCGATGTAACTTTGTTATGTGAATATTTTATTACTAGGTTCTGGGGGTAGAGAACATGCGTATGCTTATTTTATAAGTCAAAGTTCATTACTTAATAAACTTTTTATTGCACCAGGAAATGCAGGTACTGCATTAGTGGGCGAAAATGTTGAATTGAATCCTCTCAATTTTGAAGATGTTTGGAATTTCTGTCTAGATCAAAAAATTGATTTATTGGTACCTGGAAATGAGGACCCACTTTGTGCGGGAATCACAGATTTCATTCAATCGAAAAATGATGAAATAGGATCGAAAAAAGTAGTAGTAGCTGGCCCCGATCAGTATTGTTCTCAATTAGAAGGAAGCAAAGATTTCGCAAAGGAATTTATGATTGATCATCATATTCCAACTGCTAGATATCAAACATTCAATGAACACAACATTGGAGATTCCGATTCATTTTTGGATACTCTTGAACCACCCTATGTTTTGAAAGCCGATGGCCTTGCGGCAGGAAAGGGAGTAATCATTACGGAAGATTTACAAGAAGCAAAAACGTTGCTGAACCAAATGATTTTGGGAAAGATGTTTGGTCAATCATCGAGTAAAGTGGTCGTGGAAGAATTTCTGAAAGGGATTGAAATTTCGGTTTTTGCAGTTTCTGATGGAGATGATTATAAAATTTTAGGTTCTGCTAAAGACTACAAACGAATTTTTGATAATGATTTAGGTCCAAATACAGGTGGTATGGGTGCAATAAGTCCTGTGCCATTTGCAGATTTTGCTTTTATGAAAAAGGTAGAGGATGAAATTATTCGACCTACATTTACCGGGCTAGCAGAAAAAGGCCATCCCTACAAGGGGTTTCTTTTCTTGGGATTAATGAATGTTAATGGAGAACCTAAAGTCATTGAGTACAATGTGAGAATGGGTGATCCTGAAACCGAGGCAATTTTTCCCCGTTTGGAATGTGATATGATTGAGTTATTGTTATCTATTGCAAAGGGTGGAATTTCAGAAATTGATTTTGAACTAAAACCCCAAACAGCTGCTACCGTTTTTTCTGTAGCTGGGGGATATCCTTCGTCGGTAGAAAAGGGCCATGAAATTAATATTATTGCTCCTAAGTCTGCTGGGAAAATGCCTGACCAAGATGGATATATTTTTCATGCTGGTACCAAAATATCAAATCAAAAAATAGTAACCAATGGTGGTCGAGTAATAGCAGTAACTTGTTTGGGGGATTCTATTGAGGAAGCTACAGAAAAGGCATACGAATTATTGAGCAAGGTTCAATTTGAAGGGAAGTTTAATCGAACTGATATTGGTAAGGATCTTTTGAAATTTACCTGAAGAGATGAATATTAATAAATTCAATTATATGAAACCCAAAGCCAGAGTGTTAATTAACCTTTTTTTAAGAGGATTATTGGTCGTTTTACCTTTAGCTTTAACCATAATTATATTAATTTGGATATTAGGAATTTTTACGGATTTACTGCATTTAAACGAGTTGTCATTTGTTGAAATTGTGGTTTATTTGGCGTCAGGTGTAATTGCAATCACATTAATTGGTCGATTTACTCAAGGTGTAGTTGCTCAACAAGTTTTAGAATTTCTAGAAGGTATTATTGAAAAAGCACCAGGACTATCCTGGATTTTTGGCACGACCAAAGATATGACTGAAGCATTTGTTGGTGATAATCGTAAGTTTACCAAACCAGTACGGATTAAAATTACTGAAACAACTTGGAGATTAGGATTCTTGACAGATGAAGATCTCGAGGAACTTGGTTTGCCAGGTTTCTGCTCGGTGTATTTACCAATGAGTTATTCCATCGCGGGAGAAGTACTGGTTGTTGAAAAAAGTAATATAGAACCTGTGGATGTTGACCCAAGTGTATTAACAAAATTCCTCATTAGCGGAGGTGTTACAGAAATTAAGTAAAAAGTTTATTCGTAAAATTTTTAGTAATCGATTCTAAGGTGTTAACTAAATTGTACGTCTTTTCTGCCTTTATTCATTTTGGGGATAATTATTAAAACGTACTTAAACTATTTTACCTAATTACATCGTTAATTCGCATAGATATGTTATTCCTAACTTTATTACAAGCATCGAATGCTGTTGCAGATACTGCAAATAAGGCCGCAGCAGCTGGAGCAACCGAACACGTTTCTGCACCTGTATTAGAAATTATGACCAAGGGTGGAGTGGTAATGGCCCTATTAGCATTTTCTTTGTTGTTAGCTATTTACTTCATTGTGGAACGTTATATTTATGTAAGCAAAAGAGCTGCGATTGATAGTAATTTAATCAATGTCGTTAAAGATAGCCTAAAAGAAAATCGACCTGATTCAGCTTTAGCTTACTGCGATAGAACTCCCACAGCTCAAGCACAAGTTATTGCAACGGGTTTGAGATTTTTGGGTAGTAACATGCGAGAAATTGAAAGTGCTATGGAAACGAAAGCCTCTGTTGAGCTTAGTGCTATGGAAAGCAATTTGCATTATTTAAGTTTAATTGCACGTATCGCACCTATGTTGGGATTTGTAGGAACCATTTGGGGTGTAATCAATATATTCTATTCTATCTCAACTACCAACGATTTAAGTATCGGAGCGATTTCTGGTGGACTTTATACAAAAATGGTAGCAAGTTTTGCTGGTCTTTTGGTAGGTATTATTGCCTTCTTAGGTTATCAACTTTATGTTCGTAAAATCGATCGTTTTGCAGAAAGATTACAAGAACAAAGTCTTAACCTAATGGAGATTTTAGTAAAATCTCATTTATAAATTTAATCTAATTTAAGATGAAGTTAAGAAGGAGACACAGAGAAGATGCCGAAGTAGAATCATCTGCTCTGAATGATATTATGTTTTTCTTGCTGTTATTCTTTCTAATAGCAAGTACATTGGCTAATCCCAATGTAATTAAAATCATGTTGCCAAAAGCAAAAACTACTTCAACTGTTCAAACTAAACCCTTTATCCTCACAGTTAAGTTTGACGAAAACGACCCTACTAAATCGCAAATATTCTATTTTATAGCAAACGAAAAAACACCTGTATCTTTAGATGTTTTGCAACAACGATTAATTAAAAGTAGAGATGAATTCTACGACCCTGAAAACCCTGAAAATCGTTTGAATGTGGTTTTGAGATTAGACCGTAATCTTACTGTGCAACAAATGGTTGATGTAATGGAAATTGGTGCAAATTTGGGTATTAGAATGGTTCTAGCTACAGATAAATCAAGAGGCTAGTATATTCATTGATTGAGCGTAAAACAGAATCTAAAAATCAAATCTGAATAGAGGGTTAGCAGAGGTATTTTGCGAGAAAAATGAAGAGTTGTTTGCCCGTTAATAGGTGTTAAACAAAATTCAATACGGTTATTATGATTAGAATTATTTACAATCTAATCAATACGTGTAATGACCAATTATATATTTAAAATAGAGGCCTGTTGAAAATGCAAATTGGTTCCGATCTATTATATAAATGGGTTCAACTCTGAAATCAATAATAGACGGACTATTAGGAATTTGCTTGCTGTAAACAAATCTAGTTTGAATCATTTGTCTTCTATGAGTACGTTTATCGTTGATGTCAACATATTCATTCGTAAATAGTTTTGCTCCTAATGGGCTTGAAAAATTATAGCTGTTAAAGTAAGAAATTACTATGTTTAAGTGATTATTTAAATGAATAGATGTATTGGACAAAACACCATGTCCATTTTTAACTTTTTTTAACGATTCAGGAGAAATATCATTCGCGCCTAAATATAAAATTTCTGTATTCCAGTAATTTCTCTTTGAAACATATTTTAAACCAGCAGCATAATTCAACAATGTACTAATGGGTTTGCCAACAGCTAGTGCTTCTCCTCCTTGATGATAGATGAACGTTTGAATGGGTAATGCCACTCTCCCGTATTTGTGATTTTTTGCCGGAATGATTTGGTAATTGAACCGATTTCCGAATACGATGATTTCCTGCTGGGAAATTTTTCTAATGGCTAATTGCCTGAATTCTAGCCATGAATTAATGTCCATTCGTTTTGAAAATTTTCGATATTCAAGTCCATATTCAATGGGTCGAGTAAACGTATATTCATAGTTGTAAAGAGCTTCTAAAAGTCGATGATTGGTATTGGAATTGAGACTTCCAAAAGTGAAATATGATTCTTTGAAGAAATATTGAATATTCATCAAAGGGAATATTTGAACAACATTACCACCATATTGGTAATTTAACAACATACCTAAGTTCATCCGTGATTGTAAAAGTTTGTGCTCTTTAGAACTCTTTTGTTCTCTAAAAAAACGCTCCTTATGCTTGAGATTGACGTTGTTTATTCCCAAAATTAGTTGTGTTCCCAAAAATGTTTCACCTGGATTGTGAAATTCACTGTATTCATTATTTTTAAAGTAGTTCAGTGACGTTAACCCCAATACATTTTTACTAAGTACAGGACGAAAATAAGGCTGTATTAACTCGTTTAATTGATTTCTTTTTGTTCTATTATCTTTGAACATCCAAGCTGCATATAAATCAGATTTTCTGATGATGTTTTGACTGTCTGAATCGGGTGCTGATAATTCCAGTGAAGTGGTTATCGGCGAATTAAAAATATGATTTTCGAGTTGAGCAATCGCTACATTCGATGAATAAGTAAAGACCAACAGAAGTAGTCGATAAATATTCAATGCACCAATATTTGGTGGAGATATTAAATTATTTGAATTGAAACAATCTAGTTTATACCCAGATGTAAATGTATTCAATTTGGAAATTTTTGATCGTGTTTTTTTTAGGAATTTAAACAACAAGTGTCTTATAGAAACAGTATCCGTATTTGTTCTTAACATGATTAGAAACCTCGCAATTTTCTGAATTGATTGCGTGAATCTACAATAAAAATACTGTTTGTGTGTTTCTCAATGAGATTTTGATAAGCTTCTTTGGCTTTTTCAGGCATATTTAATTTATACTGATATATCTGTGCCAAAAAATAGTAAGCATTATCAACTAAAATATCATTTGGATAAGCTCCAATTAGTGTGTTGTAAAGATCTTTTGCGCGCTCAAAATCACCCATAGATTCTGCAATTTTAGCCTTTAAATACAAAACATCATCCCCCAAAGAATGCGAAGGAAATTGTACGGTAATTAAATTAGCGTAATACAGAGAACTATCAAAAAGCATCATTTTTTGAAATAATTTAGCCTTAGAAAAGTAGTTCATAGCCGTGAAATTACTATCTACACCCAGGTTATCTGTAATGCATAAAGACAACTCCATAGCATCATTTGAAATAACCCGTGATGTTGCACCTTTAAGTACATCTAGTTGCATGTTGGCCCATTCATAATCACCGCGGTAAAATGACAGTTCAGCGCGTTTGAATTTTGCTGACTGTCCTAAATTATCTTCAGTAAATGATTTTTCAACTTGGGCTAATAGTAATTCGCTTTGCCAAACATCCCCAGATATTGTTAATACATCTGCTAGAACAATTTTTGCTTGTGCCAACGTGGTTTTTTGAAGATATTTTGATTCAATGAAAGGTTCAAGAACTGCAATAGCTGAATCACTATTTTTGATTCGTTGAACATACAATTCACTGAGTATTTCTGCTACGGGTAATGCATCATTCACAGGGCCGTTTTCTGAAATGAATTGTTTGCAATCTTGAATTAATAAAGTCCAATCTTGGTTATTATTAGATTGCTGTTTTAAGCGATTATAACGGCTTTGAAGCAGAAATGTTTGAGCGCGTGATAAGTCATTTCCATTTTCACCTAAACTCACACAATAAGAAAAGCACTTCTCAGCTGTATTGTATGCTTGATTTGAATAACACAAAATCCCCACCTCATAAACTCTGCGTCCATCTTCTTTTAATCGTTTATCTAAGGATCGGGCATATACAAAAGCTTTCTCCCAATCTTGAAGGTTAACAAATGTCCATTTCAACCATTCAGCCAATGCAGGAACATGGGGGTATTGTTGAATTTTTACCATCAAAAGTTGCTGTAACGAAATGATGTCAGCGCTATCAGTTATGTAAGTATCAAAAATTTGTTTGAGTTGTTCATATCGGATGTTAGAACTAACCATTAAATCTAGATATCGTTCTAATGCTTTAAGTCGGTTTCCATTTTCCAAATAGAGTAAAGCAATTTCGTTGGATAATTGAGGGTTATCACCAAATACCTCTTCTGCTTGTTGCAGAATTAATATGGATTTTTCGGATAAATTGCGGTATTTGAATAGGTCAGCTGCTTGTAGTGCGACATTTAAATTGTTTTTGGACTTATCTAAAATGAAGGAAAACAGTTTCTCACTTTCACTTTTTGTGTCTGGTTTTAATGATAATACCCAACATTCATCTACCAAAAATTGAATGGGATTCGCACTTTTTTTACCTATTTTTTTGATATGCTTAAGTGCTTTTTTATGGTCGTTGAGTTGAATCAAACTCTGAACATAATTTTCATAATATTCTTGATTTTGAGGATGTTTGTCGACCAAGTCTTCGTACAGAATTACCGCTTTGTCAAATGATTTATCCTCAAAAAGTTGACGAGCCAATTGATCATTTGTTTGAGCAAAGATCGAAATACCTCCAAAACAAAGGGAAAGCAATAACCACTTTAAATTAATTGAATTCATTTTGTTGTTGAAGAATTAACGATTTATTCAAAATTAGTCTACGGAAGAGAAAAAGTCACCGGGTTCTAATTGTTTCTCGACCATGTTTTTATATATACCGAGTTCTAGATTCATTAATGATTGGTGATTTCCAGATTCGAGAATCTTTCCATTTTTGATAACTAGAATGGTATCGGCATTCCTTATCGTGCTCAAACGATGTGCAATTACCAATGAAGTACGGTTTTGCATTAATTTTTGCAAAGCTTTTTGAACTTCAAACTCGCTTTCAGAATCAAGAGCAGAGGTTGCCTCATCTAGAATTAAAAACTGAGGATTTCGTAAAATAGCCCGGGCTATAGCTATTCGCTGTTTTTGACCTCCAGATAGTTTTAACCCTCTGTCGCCAACTTCAGTGTTGAAACCTTCTGGGAAATCCTGAATAAAATCCCAACAGTATGCATCTTTAGCGGCTTGGTGAATTTCCTCCAAGGAGGCATTGGGATTACCATAGGCTATATTTTCTAAAATGCTACCCCCAAATAGAATTACTTCCTGAGGTACAAGTGCAAATTGAGATCTATATTCGTGTAAATCAAACTCTTTTACATCTGTTTCATTTAATTGGATATTTCCAGATGAAGGTTGATAAAATTGATAAAGCAGAGCAGTAATGGTCGTTTTTCCAGAACCACTCGGCCCTACTAAAGCAGTTGTTGTGCCCGGAGTTAAAGTTAAAGAAATATCCTTAAGTATTAGATTCTGGGGACGAGAAGGATAGGCAAATTCAATTTTTTCTAATGTCAATTTTGCATTTTGTGGAACACGCTGAGTGGAATTGTTTTTTTCTACTGGAGAATCAATAATATCAAGTACTCTATCAATGGCGCCAAGAGTTTTTTGAATTTGAACAAATTGCTCGGCTAATCCCCCAATACTAGCTCCTACAAATGCTGTGAGTAACATGAAATTAAAAAGTTCCCCAACCGCAAGTTGTCCTTGTTGAACCATACCTAATCCCATGAAAATCAACCAAACAATTGCTCCAAATAAACATACAATAATGAAGGAGGAAAATGCACCTCTCCAATAACCTCGTTTTATACTTTCTTTTTGTAGAAAATCCGCATTTTGAACATATCGATTTAATTCAAATTCTTCGTTTGTGAATGCTTTTACATTTACAATTCCCGATGTGGTTTCTTCTACAATGACACTGTTTTTTGCTGTGATGTCTTGAACCTCTTTGGAAATATTTCGAATGAATCTTCCAAAGAAAAGTGCAATAATAATAATAACTGGAATTGTTAGTAACATGTAGAATGCCAAATCTTTGGATGTATAGAAAATCAATACTACACCGCCAATTCCCACCAAAATTTGCCTTAGAAACATGGCAAGATTCGTGGTGAAAGTGTCTTGTATTTGAGCAATATCTGAACTAAATCTCGATAAAATTTCACCTACTCTGTTATCTTGAAAAAAATCCAATTTTTGTCCAATTACTGATTTGTAGAGATCTTTTCTGAGCAGAAAGGTTAAATTTTCAGTGACTTTTACATATAAAACGATTCTCAGAAAACTGAATAATGCTTGAATAGCAAATAGGTAGATAAAATAGAATGCAATTTCCCGAAGTTTAGAAGAGTTTGGCGCAGTCGAAATGCCGGTTTTGTCGTAAACAAAGACACCATCCATCATATTTCCAATTAATTTGGGAAACATAATGGAAGCCCCTGCTGAAATTGCCAAGAACAATGTTCCTAAAGCAAAAAGCCACCGATTTCTATTTGACATGTAACGAAATAATCTCAGGGATTTTTTTAAATTTTCTTTGGAAAATTTCGCTTTTGGTATATCTGGATTTTCAGTTAAGTGATTTCGTTTAGCCATAGTTGTGAAAAGTACAAAACAAAGGTCGTACAAAAGTGGTTCAATTTTGAGGGAAGCATTTGAATTAAATGTAGTTGGTTAAAAAAAATCGACGAAAATGAATTGGATGATGGATTTGCGTAAAAATTGGAAGTTAAATATAGTATTCCAAGAAGTATTAGATTTAATTTACCCAAGGCATTGTGCTGTATGTGGTAATACACTTTGGGGAAAATATGAAATGTATTTATGTATTCATTGTTTTTATGAATTACCATTGCTCGATTTTAGGGATTTATCTATGCAGAATGCTATTGGAAAAGTATTTTGGGGTAGATGTAATTTTGAGTTCTGTTGGGGATGGATGGAATATCGCAGTGGAAGTAAAACGTCTGGAATAATTAAAGAACTCAAATACAAAGGAAACCCTGAAATGGCTAACTACTTAGGAATGATTATGGGAGAAAGTTTGATGGAACTAGAGTATTTAAAATCTCATCAAGTTGTTTTAATTCCCGTTCCAATGTCCCCCGAAAAAAGAAGAAAAAGAGGGTATAATCAAACGGAAGAAATTGCTAAGGGTATTTCAAAAGTTTGTGGATATGAAATTCAAGAAAATTTATTGGAACGAACTGTAATGAGAGATTCACAGACCCGGATGAATCGAGTTTCGAGAATTGAAAATATGCAAGGTGTTTTTAAGTTCAATTCAGGTTATTTAAGCACGAATATGTATCAGAGAATTCAATCAATGAATGTGTCGATATTGTTAATAATTGTTGATGATATTATCACTACCGGAGCCACTATTGAGACCTGTTATCACGCTATCAATGATAATTTAAAAGTAAAAATTGGTGTATGCTCTTTGGGGCTGACGAACAAGTAGTAGATTGATGAGGGAAAATGACTATTTTTGTTGTAAACTATCTTCATTATGACAAAAAGATACTATTTAATTATGTTGTTGCTTTTGACTACAGTATTTCAAAAGTCGAATGCTCAACGAACATCCCAAAACGTGATGGGAGTAATGGTGCCAAAGTATATTGCTAGTGGCGCAAGTAACGGACGGGGAGTAACTTATGCTCGTTTGAGAATTATGAATTTGATGCCAAATTCTTCTTATAAGTACATCATACGTGCTTGTAGTTTGCAAGAAATGTCATCAACTTCGTTGACCCCTGGTGCTGGAAATGGCATGTATCAGAAAGCAAATGGAAAACAATATTACATAACAAATCCATCTTTTACTACTACTGAGCACGACACAATCACCGCATCTATGACAGGAGATTACGAAGGATGGTTTGGAATAGTTGGTACTGGAACTGGTAGATTCACAGCTGGAAATCATTTGTATTTATCAATAACTTTTTTAGGAATACAGTCAAACGATACCTTAAAATATTATTGCGAGGATTCTTTGAAAGTAATAAGTTATGGAACTACAACTGGTACAAGTTCAGGTACTGGAATTTGGGGTAAATCTTTTGGTGATACAGCGAATTTTGTTGCTTTATACGACAATACTAGTGGGCAGGGTAGACCGTTGACTGTAGCAAGTATTCAAGGGGATGCACATACGGGTGCAACTTATGTTATTCCTACCACTACTACTGTGCCAACTTGGTTCAGAGATTCCGTGTTTGGTAAATCGGGTAGATGGGGAAGTTTTATCCCTAATGATTTAGATTCTGGTGTTAGAGCAATCGTGCAGTTGAACTCAAAAAATGCACTATTTGTATATAACAATTTCGATAAAGACGGAGTATGGGGACCTGGAAATATCAGCACCAAAAATCCAACAGGTGGAAGCACTAATCCGGTTAAAATAAGCCAATTTGAAGCTCCATTAATTCAACCAGAAATTCAATTTTGGAAGAGAAACTCCACTACCAACGAAGGTTCGGGCAAAGTTGAGGTTTACGTTTCACGTAAATACAGTAATTCGGAAGACCAAACCGTTAGATTATCGATAAGTGGTGGTACTGCAACTGGTTCTGGAACAGATTATTCAATCAACAGTCCTAAAACGATTACATTCAAACCAGGTTATGATGCAATGGATACAACTGCGATCACTTTAGTAGATGATAATATTTCTGAGGGAACAGAGTCTATTTTCTTAAAGTTGGATCAGCCAACGAATAGCAAGTTAGGAACAGAAACATCACATGGTATTGACATTTTAGATAATGATGATGCATATGTTTCAATCAAAGCTAGAGAAGTAAAAGTAAACGAAGGCGCTGGTAAAGTTGGAATCGAAATTAAAATTGATCGTGGTGTAACTACCCAATCAAAAATTCGATTGATGGTTAAATCTAAAGGGGACAGCACATTAATTCCTTCCGAGTTTTCTTTAAGTCAAACATATAACGATACTACATTCTCTTTTGGAAAATCGACTGGGGCTGATTCCGTAACGATTTTTGCTAAAGTTGGTGATGATGTAAAGGCAGATCCAGATGATACTATTAACTTAGTAATTCGTAAGGTTTCAGGAGATGGCATTATTCGCGATTCTTTGATCCGAGTTATTATTCAAGATAATGATGGACCTAGTACTATTCAAATGATTGGAAAGTCGATCAATGTGAATGAAACAGGCAAATCCGTTGATGTAAAAGTTCGCGTTGTAAATAGAAAAGATGCAGGTGGAGATTTTGCGTTACGTTTATATACTTCCGAAAGTTCTGCAAAAGAAGGTTTAGATTTTACATTTAATCCAACTTCACAGATTAAATCTATTTCAAATACCACTCCAGATACCATCGTATTTAATGTTCCAATTAAGGATGATGCTATTTTTGAAGGAAATGAAAGAATTAAGTTTGGTTTAATTAACGTTTCAAATGTGATTATTCTTCAACCAGACTCTTTCATTGTTAATATCATTGATGATGACTTACCGGTATACACAATCGGCAAAATAAATAAACAAACAAAAAGCGATGGAACGGTTGATTCTACTGGTGTGCGTTGCAGAATCTTTGGTGTAGTTTATGGTATTAATACTCGCAGCACAGGATTAGGATTTACAGTTAGAGATCAAACAGGCGGAATAGGTGTATTTTCAGCTAGCAAAACCTATGGATACGCAGTAAACGAAGGGGATTCAGTTATGATTCAAGGTCGTGTATCTCAGTTCCAGGGAAGTGCACAAATGGATAACTTAGATACAATTGTATGGTTAAGTTCTAATTCAAAATTGAAATCACCTGTAGTTTTGAATTCCAAAGTTGGAGAATCAAATGAATCTGATTTAATTCAATTGCGTAGAGTGAAATTGGTTGATCCTTTAGAATGGCCAGAAACTGCGTTGAATGCAAATGGTTTTAAATATGTAAGAGTTGAAAGTACCGATGGAAGAGTGGATACGTTGAACATCGACGCTGAAACGAATATTGATGGCACAACTGCTCCTTCTGGTTACTTTAATGTTACGGGTTTAGGAATTCAATTCGATAATAAAGCCCCATACTTTGAAAAGTATTATTTAGCTCCACGTTCGTTGAATGATTTCACTCCTGCATCATTACCAACAATTAAGTTCTCTAAATCGGTAGATGAAATTACGGAACTAGCAGATTCGTTTACTATGGAATTGAATATTCTCCCTACGGATGAAAACTTCAGTGTAGATGTGGTTTGTATTGGCGGAACAGCAGTTTCTCCTACTGATTATGACTATAACACTCGTACGGTTAATGTTAAGAAGAACAATAACTACTATGTTGTGAAAGCTAATATTTCAGATGATAATGTATATGATGCGGATAAAACTTTGATTTTCGCACTAAGAAATCTGCAGGGTCCTGGTTTGATAGGTAAAGATTCTGTTATTACTGTTACAATCAAAGATAATGAAGCTAATTCAGTTAATTCTTTTTCAGCTGCGGGTATTCGTTGTTTCCCGAATCCAAGTACAGGTTTAATTGCTATTGAAAGCAAAAGAACAATTGAAAATTTGGAAGTATTGGATTTGAACGGTAGGTTGGTGAAACAAGTAAATACTATGATTGATTGTGGAAATGGCAATAATCTAAATGTATATAATATTGATCTGACAGGTTATAACGGTATATTTATTCTTTCAACTCAAGTAGAAGGTAGAAAATATACTCAAAGAGTTATTATCAAGTAATCATAAGTTATTACAATAATAAAAAGGGGATAGCATGTGCTATCCCCTTTTTTATTTCGAATAGAATTCGATAAACATACAAAAAGAATTTAATTTGGAGTTAGTGTCTTTGTTGGTTATAAAAGTAAAATAAATCATTTTGAATCATGTTCTTTGAGGATATAGGGATTGATTCTACTAATTAGTAACTTTGTTCTGATTTGAAAGCAGTATTAAAATTTTTAAAATACGCCTCTGATTACAAGGGGCTCATTTTTGGTAATTTTCTATTTAACCTTTTTTACATCGTATTTCAACTAGCATCATTATTAATGATAATGCCAGTATTGCGATTTCTCTTTTCTAAGGATCAGGATACAACAAAGTTAAAATCCGGTTCTCATGGAGTGGGTGAGTGGTTTTCAGCAATTTACGATTCTTTTTTAAATTGGTTTGCTCAGATTGCTTTGGGTGAACCCTACAAAGCGCTCGCATATCTCAGTATAGGATTGGTGGTAATCACTGTACTGAAAAACATTTCTCGATTTTCTGCGATGAATTTTATGGTTCTCATTCGAAATAAGAGTGTAAGAAAGATGCGATTGGATATTTATGAAAAGTGTTTGAAACTACCTATTGCGTTTTTTAATAATGAAAGAAAAGGTGACTTAATCTCTAGAATGAGTAACGATATTAAAGAAATTGAATTTGCATTGATGGTTTCTTTGGAAGCTTTGTATTTTCAACCTTTGAATATCATCATTTTCATGGTTGCTTTGGTGGTATTATCTTTAAAATTAACGCTCTATATTTTATTGTTTTTACCTATCACAGCATTGATTATCGGCTTAATCGGAAGATCGTTGAGAAGAAAATCTTCAAAGAACCAACAATTGTTAGGAAAGGTAATGAGCTCATTTGAAGAAACATTAGGAGGAATTCGAATTATCAAATCTTTTAATGCGTCAAAATTCTTTTTGAATCGGTATAGTCAACAGGACCTTGAGTATACGAAAAACAATATCTCAGTGCAACGTCGCTATGATTTGTCTTCACCCATTTCAGAAACAATAGGAATTTCCGTATCGGCTGTTTTATTGTGGTTAGGTGGAAGTATGGTTTTTAGAAATGAATTAGATCCGGAGTTCTTTTTAACTTATTTTGCTATCTTTAGTCAGTTAATACCACCCTTTAAGGCATTTTCTAATGCGTTATATGCGGCACAGAAGGGTATGGCAAGTTTAGAGCGAATTCAAGAGTTGGTTACCGCTCCTGTAATGGTGGAGGAGCCAAAGAATCCAGTTCCTGTGCAATTTGAAAAGAATATCATTTTTAATCATGTTGATTTTCAATATAATTCAGGTATACCTGTATTGGATAATATTAACATTGAAATAAATAAGGGTGAAATTGTAGCACTTGTTGGGCCATCTGGAGCAGGAAAAACCACCATTACAGATCTGTTAGCTCGATTTTACGATGTTTCCTCTGGAAGTATAACAATTGACGGTGTAGATATTCGTGAATTTAAACAAGAAGATTTGCGCAGTTTGATTGGAGTTGTAAGCCAAGAAAGTATTTTGTTCAATGATTCAGTAAGAAATAATGTTGCATTGGGATTGCCAGATGTTAGTTTAGATGACATTAAAAGCGCTTGTAGAGCTGCTCATGCTCATGAATTTATTCTAGCAATGGAGAATGGTTATGATACCGAAATTGGTGAAAGAGGGGGCAAATTATCGGGAGGGCAAAAACAGCGACTTTCTATTGCACGTGCATTACTTAAGAATCCTGAGATTTTAATATTGGATGAAGCAACATCTGCTTTAGATAGTCAAAGTGAAAAAGCTGTGCAAGAAGCACTTGAAACTTTAATGGCAAATAGAACGAGTTTGGTTATTGCCCATCGTTTGAGCACTGTTATGCATGCCGATAAAATCATCGTATTGGATAAAGGTAAGGTAGTTGAATTAGGCAATCATAAGGAATTGATTGCACAAAAAGGTTTATATTACAATTTAATTCAATTGCAAGAATTGGGATAATTTAGGCGATAGGATTAAGTACATTATACAGAAGTAACCTAAAAAGTTACCTTTAACATAACTCTTGGTATAAAGATATACCCTCGCGCTTTTGCAATTTTCTCTTGATTTCACATAATAATGAAGTATTTGCAAAATCCTTTCATACTTGGATTGTATGAATAAAGGACGGAACATGCTTGTTTCAATCCTTGCTTTTGGATTTAATTTAAGCCGTTTATTTCGTCAACTTTTTCTAATGGGAGATTATCAATATAAAAAAGGCTGCCTTAATTATAGGCAGCCTTTTTTTTGGTTGTGAAAGAACTACAGAAAATTACTTTTCCGTATTGTCTTCTTCGTTATTTTTATCTGTTGAATCGATATGAGTATTTGAATTTTCTGAAAAATCAGTTGATTCAACTTCATAATCCGTTTCAGAACGATTTTCAGTTTCAGATGAAGTATGTAAATCGATATTTGAAATGGAACTTTCCATATTTGAATTTGACTCAACAAGAGATTGACGCTGATTTAATTCCGCAACTTGTTGAGCGACTTCTCCTTCTTCAAACGGTCTATTTCCAATTAAACGTTCAATGTCGGACTTGAAAATAATTTCTTTACTTAACAATTCTAAAGCAATAGTTTCAACCTGTGCTTTCTTCTCAGTTAATAATTGAATAGTTCTTTGATAAGCAGCATCAATCATCGACCGAACTTCTTTATCAATGATTTCTGCTGTTGTTTCTGAGTAAGGTTTTTGATAACCGTATTCACCTGTAGGATCGTTATAACTAACTTGCCCAACTTTGTCGCTCATACCATAAATGGTTACCATACTGTAAGCCAGTTTTGTAATACGCTCTAAGTCGTTTTGGGCACCCGTAGAAACTTTTCCAAAGAATATTTGTTCTGCAGCTCTACCTCCAAGAGTCATACACATCGAGTCTAATAACTGCTCGGTGCGATATAAATATTGTTCTTTTGGAAGGTATTGAGCATAACCTAAAGCAGCAACCCCACGTGGTACTATAGAAACTTTAAGTAGTGGATCAGCGAATTCTAAGAACCAACCTGCAACTGCATGTCCAGCTTCGTGATAAGCAACAATTTTCTTTTCTTCAGGGGAAATGATTTTATTTTTCTTCTCCAATCCGCCAATCACACGATCGATGGCATCTTGAAAGTCTTTCATTTCAACAACTGCTTTATTTCTTCTTGCAGCAATCAAAGCTGCTTCGTTACAAACGTTTGCAATTTCAGCACCGGCAAATCCAGGAGTTTGAAGAGCTAATTTATGTGCGTCAACATCTGGACTTAATTTTGTTAAAGGTCTAAGATGAACACCAAAAATCTGTTCACGACCAACAATATCCGGACGATCCACAGAGATTTGTCTGTCAAATCTACCTGGACGCATCAAAGCACTATCTAAAATATCTGCTCTGTTGGTTGCGGCTAAAATAATAACACCAGAATCGGTTCCAAACCCGTCCATTTCGGCAAGAAGCTGGTTCAGAGTATTTTCTCTTTCGTCGTTAGAACTTTGGATTAAATTCTTACCTCTAGCTCTACCAATGGCATCGATTTCATCAATGAAAATGATAGCAGGCGCTTTCTCTTTTGCTTGTTTGAAAAGATCACGAACACGACTTGCTCCAACACCAACAAACATTTCAACAAAATCAGAACCTGATAAGGAGAAAAAGGGAACTCCCGCTTCACCAGCAACCGCTTTAGCTAATAAAGTTTTACCGGTACCTGGAGGCCCAACTAATAGAGCACCTTTAGGAATTTTACCACCAAGGTCAGTGTATTTTTTCGGGTTCTTCAGGAAATCAACGATTTCCATAATTTCTTCTTTTGCTTCTTCTAGGCCAGCAACATCCTTAAATGAAACATTAACTTTTGTGTCTTTATCAAAGAGCTGAGCTCTTGCTCTACCGATGGAGAAAATATTAGGACCTCCACCAGATCCACCTCCGCCACCCATGCGTTTGAATGCAAGATTCCAGAATATTAAGAAAATGGCAATGAAGAAAATCCATTGGAATAATTGTCCAAAAATATCGCTTTGACTTTCATATTTAATTACCAATGAGTTAGGATTATCCAATTGCTTTTTGAGGTCTTTAATTTCATCATTGAAATAGCCTTTTTCAATTTCAAAAGAATAGTTTGGTTCGGTTTGTCCAAACATATCTTCTCTGCGTTTAGCTTTGGAGTGGTTTTTTTGTTCAGTTGCTTCTTTGGTTAAATAAACCTCTAAATATCTGTCGTTAATTAGCTTAAGTTCTTTTACATCGCCTTTTAAAACCATTTCTCGAACTTCGTTCCAATTAGCTGCTTGACCGCCACTTCTTGGAAGAAAGTTTAATGCTAAAAAGACAATGAAAAGTATTCCATAAATCCAATAGTGGTTAAATTTAAAACCATTGGGTTTTTGTTTGGGAGCTTTTGGTTCTTCGATCATTCTATTATTCGTATTTTATTGATTAGGGCTATTCTTAATTGAAAGTGTAGAATCCATACTATCCAAAAAAGAATTCATTTTCCATTCACACAAAGCTACAATTTTAGTGTCAATTCAGTTTTAAAAGATTCTTGTAAACTATAAATAATTGACTAAAGCGATTGTTTTACGGATGAAAATTTAAAATTGATTAATTGTGATATTTTAATAAATGTTAAAAGCGAGATAAAACTTCGCCTAATTGAAATACATCTTCAAAAGAATTGTAGAGAGGAGTTGGTGCAATTCGAATTACGTTGGGTTCTCTCCAATCAGCTATAATTTGATTGTTCGTTAAATGATCAAAAATAGTTTTACCGTTTTCCAAAACCAATAAAGAAAGCTGCGCACCTCTTTCATTGGAGTTTGAAGGCGTAATGATTTCGAATTTGAGTTTTGGATTTGTAATTTGTACTTCTCTGAGCACAAATTCTAGATAGCTTGTAAGTTCTACGCTCTTTTTTCGTAGATTCTGAATTCCAGCTTTATGGAATATTTCTAGCGACGACAAGTGCACTGCCATGCCAAATACGGGTGCATTGGACATTTGCCAGCCTGCAGCGCCGGGTTCAGGTTGATAACCCCGTTGCATTAAGAATCGTTTGTCTTCGCGGTAACCCCACCATCCAGAAAGTCGGAAGGTATTAGGGTTTACAGAATGCTTTTCATGTATAAAAACACCTGAGACATTACCTGGTCCGGAGTTTAGATATTTATAAGAACACCAAGCAGCAAAATCTACATTCCAATCATGTAAATGAAGCTCAGCATTTCCAGCGGCGTGAGCCAAATCAAATCCCGCGATGGCTCCAATTTCATGTGCTTTTTCAGTTATTTTTTTTATATCAAATAATTGACCTGTGTAGTATTGCACTCCACTAAAAAACACCAAAGCAATTTCATCTTTATGGTCTTCAATGGATTGTAGAATATCATCTGTTCGTAATGTATGCTCGCCAGTGCGGGGTTTTAACTCAATCACAGCATCATCATATTCATAACCATGAAATCGAACTTGACTTTCTACAGCGTACATGTCGGATGGGAAAGCCCCAGCTTCCATGATGATTTTATAACGTTGCTTAGAAGGTTGGTAGAAACTAGCCATCAATAAATGTAGGTTTACAGTTAGCTGATTCATTACCACTACTTCAATAGGTTTAGCACCCACTACTTCTGCGGAATAGTCAGTTAAAAACTTATGATAATGAAACCAAGGTTTGCGACCATGAAAATGTCCTTCAACACCCCATTTTGCCCAATCTTGCAATTCATTTTCCAAGGCATTTTTTGCTGATTTTGGTTGTAAACCTAGAGAATTACCACAGAAATAAAGTTGAGGTGTGCCTGAATTATTGGTAGTAAAAATAAATTCGTTTCTGAATTCCTTTAATGAATCTTGCTGGTCTTTTTCGCGTGCAAATTGAAGGGTATTTTGAAAATTCATAATTGACTTCAAAGTTAGTTTTTTTTATTTTCTTTGCATCGTGAAATTCGCCTTGTCCGCGAAAGAAACAGACATCCCTCGAAAAGAAAAAAAGATTACCATTTACCCATCAACAACCATCCAAAGTGAAAATAGAAAACGAACTCAAGCAAAGTAAATTTCAATCCAATGTGCACAAAGCAGTGGTAAACATTATGTTTACTAACGGTTGGGTGGAAGATCAATTCCGACAGGTGTTCAAAAACTATAAAATCACATCTCAGCAATACAATGTTTTGAGGATTTTACGGGGGAAGTACCCGGATTCACTGAATCCCTCCGAAATTAAAGAAGTGATGTTGGATAAAAATCCAGATTTAACTCGTTTGTGTGACCGACTGTTAAACATGGAGTACATTGATCGCTGTGTGGATGCGGCGAATAAAAGAAAAATGAATATTCGCATCAATGAAAAGGGGATGGATGTATTAAGAAAAATTGATCCAATCATTTTTGAATTGAATAAAGGGAGATTCAATTTAACGGAAGATGAAGCGATGATTCTGAGTGATTTACTTGATAAAATGAGGGGTTAAATTGAGGTTTGCTTTGGGAATCTGTTGCTTCGATTATGGAGGTTTAATCAAATCGTATAATGGTTAATCCATCTCGAATGGGTAGGATTAGTGTTTTCCAGTTTTTTTCTTTCGCGACAAATTCATTGAATTCATGCATAATTTTTGTGTCTAAATCTTTTTCAAGTAAAGAAGAATCAGTTACTTTTCCGCTCCATAATGTATTGTCGAATACCATAATCCCACCAGAAATCATTTTAGGAGAACATAAATCAAAATAGGATTGGTAATTTCGTTTATCAGCATCAATAAAAACAAAATCAAATTTTTCGTTGGTGCAGTTAAGAAAATCTAATCCCGGAAGATTTAACCATTTAACTCGATTCATAAATGGATATTCAGACCAAAAGGATTGGGCTTTAAAAAGCACTTCAGAATCAGCTTCAACGGCAGTGATTTTTGAGTTGGGATGTAAGTTTTCAGTCAAACATGCAGTTGAATACCCTGTAAATGATCCTATTTCCAGAACATTTTTGGGTTGATTCATAGCAACAAGTAGAGCCAATAATCTACCTTGGAGATGTCCGCTCAGCATTCTAGGATTTGTGGTTTTTTTCCACGTAAATGCAACTAGGTCTTTTAAATACGTAGGTTCTGGAGACGAAAAACTTTCTGAATAAACGTGTAAATTATCTTGCCAATCGGGGTGCATAATGTTGGTAATACAAATTTGACTTGATTTATTGAAATAAAAACATATTTTCGCGAGAAAATAAAACTTTTTAATTTATGTACTGGACGTTAGAGTTAGTAAGTTATTTGGACGATGCTCCTTGGCCTGCTACAAAAGATGAATTAATTGATTATGCCATTCGCTCAGGGGCTCCTTTGGAGGTTATAGAAAATTTGCAAGAATTGGAAGATGATGGTGAGCCGTATGAGAGCATTGAAGAAATTTGGAGTGATTATCCTACAGATGATGACTACTTCTTCAATGAGGATGAATTGTAATCATTAAAATCTTAGAATCGGTATTGTTTTGGAGATGCTTTTATTATCTCCGAAACAATCATCTCGCGAAGTTTCGCGATGTTTAATGCGCCTTTTGCAGAAATAAAAACTGCGGGCGCATTTTCTTTTGCAATCCAGCTTGCTTCAAATTGATGTATGTTCAATCCAGTATTTCCAACAAAAAATTCATCACTTTCTTTAAAAGCATCTACTTTATTGAAGACAATAATTTCTGGTTTGTTAGATGCGCCTATGCTGTGAAGAGTTTCTTTAACAGCAATCATTTGATCTTCGAATTTAGGATTCGAAATATCAACTACATGTATAAGTATGTCTGCTTCTAAAGCTTCTGCGAGTGTGCTTTTAAAGCTTTCCACGAGTAAGGTAGGAAGCTTACGGATAAAACCAACCGTATCGCTCAAAAGAATGGGAATATTTTCAGTTAAATCAATTAGTTCACCTTCTACAGATACTGCAGCATTTGGTGTAGTATATGGAAACACTACTTTTCTCACTGTAGCATCCAACGTAGCGAATAGTTTATTTTCGACCAACACATCGGAGCGCGATAATAAATTCATTATAGTGCTTTTACCCACATTGGTGTAACCTACTAATGCCGCTCGATACATACCATCTCTCGCTGAACGCTGAGTTTTGCCGATCTTATCGATGTGTTCTAATTTTTCCTTGAGAAGTGAAATTCGGTTTCGAAGTGCACGTCTATCGGTTTCTATTTCTGTTTCACCTGGACCCTTCATTCCAATTCCTCCTTTTTGCTTACTCAAATGCGTCCATAAACCGGTTAATCGAGGAAGCATGAAAATACTTTGTGCAAGTTCAACTTGAGTTTTTGCTTGAGCAGTTTTTGCATTTTTTGCAAATATGTCTAGAATCAAATGAGTGCGGGTAAGAACTTTTACATCGGTTAGGATCTGCTCAACATTTCGTATTTGAGCAGGACTCAAATCATCATCAAAAATGGCTATGTCAATAGATTCAGCCTTACAGAATTCTGCAATTTCTTCAATTTTTCCAGTACCTACAAAAGTTTTGGGATTGGGATGTTCTAGTTTTTGGGTGAATCGTTTTACGGCAGTTGCACCCGAAGTAAAGCAAAGTTGCTCTAATTCATCTAAATACTCATCAATGGGTATGTCTTGGTCTTGAGTTTGAATACCAATAAGTATCGCTTTTTCGTGTTTTTTTTTGGTTTCGTGCACGATGTGTTTATATGATTTTGGTTATGTGAATGAGTTTAAATCAGTAAGAAATGATTTTCTTAAAAATTCAAACTTTTTGAATTGTAATCCACAATATTCTAATAAAGTTGCTCTCTACAACAATGTAGAATTTATTTTGCGGATGAATCCTTCCTGCAAAATTAGTTGTATTTTGGCATTTGATCTCAAACCATGCAAAAATTGGGTAATTCTGGGTTATTAAATTCGCTATTCGCACTTGTATTTCTTGTATTTAGTGATGCATTAAGCGGACAACATTATCTATTATCTAATAAGCCCCAATTGAATCAGAAAAAGAGTCTTTACCATTTGCCTATTGGTGAAAATGAATTTGGTACTTATACGATGAATTATGTTTCCATCTATTTGAAAGATGGTTTTAGTTTAGAATGGTATGATGGTGAATTGGGAATTCAAGAGGATCGATTTATTGATGTTGCCAAACGTTCATGGGTGTTAAGAGTTTGGACAACCGATTCAACTATTTGCTGGTTAACGGCAATAAAAAAAAGGCGACAAGGATTTTTCCTTTATTTGAATAAACTGCCCTTTAATTTAAAAGGCGAGATACAAACTCAATTATTAACTTCAATCTCTATTAAGGAAATCAACTCAGACGATATTATTGTGCGGAATCATCTAGTGGATTTCTCATTCATTTTAGGATATATTAAAAAGGAAAAACAAGGAACTTCTATAAATTATTTGCGGTTTTCAAGCAATGGTATGCTCCTCAATGATTTGAGTAAAGATTTGCCCTACGATTTAAATTCTCTATACTGGGAGGACTTAGAATTTTCGTCCCATTCGGGTGAATCTTTTATGGGATTACTTCATGTTACTAAGCCGAAAGAGGTGTTTAAGTCCAGTCGACAATCCATTTACATGGCAGTAGGGTATTCCAAAAATGAAATCCCAAACTCTGAAACTCTTTCAAGAAATTGGAAAGAAACCAACATCCTGAAACTCGAATCAGAACAACTTGGTTCAAAAGAGAAATACAGGAAAAAAGATTCTCTTGTTTTAATAGAAACAAAATGTGAAGAGCTTTTGCATAGGCCAGTTCTTGCATACAATCCAGAAAATAGTTCTTGGTATGTTTCAGGATTATGGGGAAGTATTAAATCGGAATCAAAGGGATATTGGGTCTGGCATATTTATAGTGATTCGGGTTACAATACGGTTACTGATGATTTTTATTTGAAAGAATATTCGGTTAATGCATCAAAAATTCTAGATGGGGTAATAAAAAGAAGAAAAAAAGCAGATCCTGAAAATTATGTAGCCCGAAGACTGATTTTTCAAGCGGATGGAAGTTTGGTGATTTTGCTGGAACGATTTGTGGAATTGAAACAACTAGAAACCTATTATATCAACGGCATACCTCAAACGGCAACTAAGATTTTATACAATTATAATGAAATAGGGGTGCTCTTTATCAATAAGGACTTGAATATAGATACTTGTTTGCGTGTCGATAAAGAACAAACTTCTTCACCAAATACAGCATATTTACTCGGTTTTGGTTCTTTTATCTGTCAAGATGGTATTCATCTTTTATACAATGCGGATATTTCAAAAGATAATGATGTTTTGGATGTAGTAATTCGACCGAATTACGAAATCGTTACTCGTACGCTTATTAATAGTGATCATGTGTATTCAGTTTTGGTTCCAATGGACGGAAAAGAAACAAACTATTGTACGTTTACGGTACCTTTGCTGAAGGATAAGCAATGGTTTTGGATGAAAGTAATTGATTATGTTAAGTAGGCTTTACGAAAATAAGATTGGAGTTTTATTTCTTGTGTTGATCTTGATGATTGGAATCCGTGTTCTGGCATTTCAATTTCTTCAAACTCAGTTGACTGCTCCAAAAGTTGCAGGTATTTTAGGTCCGTATCTGGTTCAATTACACCGTTATACTTGGCTTTCTTTTGGATTATCAACCCTTGTTGTTCTATTTGAGGGATTGTTACTAAATAGAATTTGCTTGGACTTTAACATTTTGGAACGACCAGGTTACTCCGTTTTGTTTTTTTATGTGCTTTTGAATTCTAGCTTTACAGGTAGTTTCGCATTAAATCATATTCATTTAGGATTGTTTTTTGTGCTTTGGGGGATATTTTTTCTGTATCGATTTATTCAACAGAACTTTCAGAAGTCTCAACTATTTGTTGCTTCATTCTTTTTAGGAATTTCAGCCATTTGCGTAGCCGAATTCTACTGGTCAATTATATTATTGGTTGGCAGTGTGTTGTTTTTTAAACCTATAAAAGCTGCAGATGTTGCAGTAATTGTTTTTGGCTTGTTTATGCCCTATTACTTAGTGTCATCACTTGGTTATCTGACTTCAGCTTCAATTGACTTTATGACGGCTTGGAAAATATGGATAGTAAAATATGAACCAGTTGATTTTAAATGGCTCTCCAATGGTTGGGACTTACTTTTAATTTTATCGTTTAGTTTGATTGCTGTTTTTGGTTTGATGAAATTTTATGGAAATTATTATCGCTATAATGTCGAAACTCGGAGGAGTAAATTAGCCATGTCTGTTATCAGTGGCTATTTGATTCTGGTTTTTTTATTTCGAGCTAAGGAATATCCGGTCTATTTTAGCACTTTAGTGGTTCCCATGTCCATTTATTTGTCGAACTATTTTCAAGGAGATAAATTGAAGTTTTGGAAGAACTTAACCGCCTTGATGTTATTGGCCTATTGGATTTGGAATATTGCCAATCAATTGATGTAACATAGATTGTGTTGTTAGAGCTACATCCGGTGGTATGGAATATTACCAATCCTTTGATGTAACATAGATCGTGTTGTTAGAGCTACATGGTTGGTAATGAATATTGCCAATCAATTGATGTAACATAGATTGTGTTGTCAGCGTTACATCGGGTGGTAAGGAGTTTAATCAAACCTGAGATTCATCAAGCTATAACACGCAGCATCTGAATTTAAAATGGAAGTATACTTTTTGAAATAGTAGTGTAGATTAATGTAAGTCGATGTTGCAATTCTAAATCTATTCTGATGTTGCAGTTCTCAAACGATTCTCAAGCAATTCTAAAGCGATTCTATAGAATCAAAGTGACATCCAATACAATCAGCTATTTGAATAAGAACTGGAACAAGGATATCGTATTGTTCTTTGGTCCACTCCTCCTTCTGGATGCCTACCTGTTGGTAAATTCGATTCAGGCCATAAATAATTCCCGAATGATCCGAATATTTTTGAAGATATTTAACTTCTAAAAATCGATTAAATCCGTTGATAAATTTTGTCGGATTTTGGTGATCTATGGCTTGGAGCATTTTTAGGATAGTGCTCTCTGATAGTTGCGATAAGTTATCGTAAAAAGCCTTTAGTTTTTCTGGATACGATAAAATGAGAAATTGGTCTAATTGCATTTCGATGAGTATGTGAAGCGCAAACCAGAAACGAGGAATTAAAGTTCTTTTAAATGCTGATTCGATTTTCGGGTGAATCTCTTGGTATACATTTTCAAAGAATGTGGAATGATGAAAGGATTTATCTCTGTCTAAATGTGTTTTCATTCCCTTGAAAAAATCCAATAAAGTTATTGAACTATTCGGGGTGTTTATTAGTTTATTGTAAATGGAAGATGAGTGGGCAACCTTACTTTTGTTGTAGGAATCTTTAGAGTAATTCCTCAGTAGATCTGGTGCAAGTAATCCAAAATTAAATTCTGACGAATCGGGGCGATGATCAAAAAAATAGTGACTGAAATAGTTCAAAGTGAAACAAAAATAATATAAATTAAGATGAAAAATTGGATGATTTTCGGAAGTTTAGTTTTGACTATATTGCTTGCATGTCAAACATCAACTAAAACTTTAAATAATACTTATGAAAGTAAAGATATAAAACAAGATAATGAAAATAATAAAATGAAAAATATAGAATTTGAGATAGTTAAAACTGAGGAGGAATGGAAAAAGCAATTGGGTGATTTTTCGTACCATGTAATGCGCGAAAAAGGAACTGAGCGTCCTTACACGAGTGAATACGAAACGCTGTGGGATTCAGGTACCTATGTGTGTAAAGGCTGTGGAGCCGAATTGTTTCATTCAGAAACTAAGTTTGATGCAGGCTGTGGATGGCCTAGTTTTTATCAATCCGTTAATAAAGATGCAATTCTAGAAATTTTGGACAAAAGTCACGGAATGATTCGAACCGAAGTAGTTTGCAAAAAGTGTGGGGGGCATTTAGGTCATGTTTTCAACGATGGTTATGATCAACCCACAGGTTTGCGATACTGCATAAATGGAGCATCTTTGGGATTTGTGAAAAAGCCCAAATGATTTTGGATTATTGAAATAGCGGGGTTGGAATAATTCAACTCCTATGCGTAAATTGCTAGACTATTTCATGAACAACGGAAAACTATTTTTACTAGATGGAATGGCTCTGGTTTACAGGGCTTTTTTTGCATTCAGTCAAAATCCGAGAATTACTAGCTCTGGATTGAATGCGAGTGCCATGTTTGGTTTTACTAATACTTTATTGGATATTATAAATAAGCAGAAACCAACACATTTGGCTGTGGTTTTTGATACCGATAAACCTACCCACAGACATATAGAATTTGAAACGTATAAAGCCCATAGAGAGGAGATGCCAGAAGATCTTCGCAAGAGCCTTCCGTATATTGTTCGGATTTTAGAAGCCTTTAATGTACCGGTTCTCACAATGGATGGTTTTGAAGCTGACGACATTATTGGAACTTTAGCTTGGAGGGTGGAAGGAGTGGATGTATACATGATGACCCCAGATAAAGATTTTGGTCAGTTGGTTCGAGAAGGTGTATACATTTACAAACCAGGAAGAATGGGTAATCCAGATGAAATCTTAGGAGTGCCAGAGATCTTAAACAGGTGGGAAGTTGAGCGAGTAGATCAAGTAATAGATATATTAGGTTTGTGGGGGGATGCGGTAGATAATATTCCGGGTGTTCCTGGAGTGGGTGAAAAAACGGCAAAAAAATTGATTCAAGAATACGGCAGTCTTGAAGGAGTTCTCCAAAATATAGATAAACTAAAGGGCAAAATGAAGGAGAAATTCGAAGAATTCTCCGAACAAGCTCTAGTAAGCAAGCGATTAGCAACCATAGATACCCAAGTTCCAATTGATATTTCATTGGATGAGTTAATAAGGAAAGAACCCAATGAAGAATTGCTATCGCAGGTTTTTCAGGAATTGGAATTCAGAACGCTTTTAAAACGTGTTTTCCCTGGGGCAAACAGTGCATTTGATACTCAGAATTCAGGTGAATCTGAAAGTTCATCCCCCGGAAAAAGCAAAAAGAAGGTAGAATCTAATCCTATGCAGACCAGCTTATTTGGTTTTGAATCTGACGGAGAAGGCATAGAAGCGGAGGAAGCGATTAGCTATTTATCCATCAAAGATGTTGATCACAATTATCGAATTGTTCAATCAGAAGATGATTGGAATTGGGTTATAAAAGAATTAGAAAACGTTTCTGAATTTTGTTTTGATACAGAGACATCGGATTTAGACCTATTCGAGGCTCAAATCGTGGGTGTATCTCTTTCTTGGGAAGAATTTCAAGGCGTTTATATCCCCATGGCTCAGAATTTTGAAGAAGCAAAAAAGCAATTGCATCGATTAGCCCCCTTTTTTGCATCCGACAAATTAAAGATCGCTCAGAATTTGAAATTTGATATGGCCATACTTCAAAAATATGGTCTTGAAATAATGGGTCCATTTTTCGACACCATGCTCGCTCATTATTTAATTGAACCTGACCAGCGACACAACATGCAGGTTTTAAGTGAAAATTATTTGGGTTATACCCCAATAAGCATTGAAAGTTTAATTGGGAAAAAGGGTAAGAATCAAGGTTCCATGACGGATGTACCATTGGAAATAATTGCGGAATACGCAGCTGAAGATACCGATGTTACATTTCGTTTGAAGAAGAAACTTGAGGCAGAGCTTACTTCTAGAGGATTAAATGAAGTGTTTTCACAAATAGAGATGCCTTTGGTTCGTGTTTTGATGGAAATGGAATCAGAAGGAGTACGAATTGATGTAGATTTTTTAAATCTTTACAGTAAAGAACTGAATGATCAAGCAGTCAGTATTCAACAGAAAATATTCGAACTAGCAGGAGTTCAATTTAATATTTCTTCACCTTCCCAAGTAGGTAATATTTTATTTGATCATCTAAAGCTGGTGGATAAACCAAAGAAAACGAAAACGGGTCAATATCAAACCGATGAAGAAACCTTACAATCATTAAAGGGTAAACATGAGATTATTGATCATATTTTATCGTTTAGGGCCTTGCAGAAATTGAAAAGTACGTATGTCGATGCTTTGCCTACTATGGTGAAAAAGCAAACAGGAAAAGTTCATACTAGCTTTAATCAAGCTGTTGCCGCAACAGGAAGATTAAGTTCCCAAAATCCGAATCTACAAAATATTCCAATTCGTACAGATTTGGGAAGAGAAATTCGTAAAGCGTTTATTCCCAAAGATGGAGATCATGTTTTATTGAGCGCAGATTATTCGCAAATTGAATTAAGGATCATTGCTCATATATCTAAAGATCCAGCCATGATTGAAGCATTTAAATCGGGAGTGGATATTCACACCGCAACTGCATCTAAAGTGTGGGGCGTTCCTATCGATGAGGTAGACAAAGAGATGAGAAGAAAGGCGAAAACAGTGAATTTTGGAATAATCTATGGGATATCAGCTTTTGGTTTAAGTCAACGAGTTCAGATTTCTCGGAGTGAAGCTAAGGAAATCATTGATAACTACTTCATTCAGTTTCCTGGAATCAAATCATATATGGATAATACCATTCTTGCAGCGAGAGAATCTGGGTTTGTTGAAACCATATCTGGAAGAAGACGTAATTTGAGGGATATTAATTCACGAAACGCAACTGTTCGTGGTTTTGCCGAACGAAATGCTATTAACGCTCCAATTCAAGGCTCTGCCGCTGACATGATTAAAATGGCCATGATTAAAATTCAAAATTGGTTAAATTCAAGTGAGCTAAAGACCAAAATGATTTTACAAGTGCATGACGAATTGTTATTTGAAGTTCCCAAAAACGAAATAAATCAAGTATCAATTCAGGTGAAGAAACTTATGGAAGAAGCTATGCAACTTGATGTTCCTGTTTTAGTGGAATGGGGAACTGGTGACAACTGGTTAGAAGCCCATTAATTCCAAAATTTCCATGTGAATCCAAATCTAAATCGAGCTGGTTGTATAGGATATTGAAAGGTAGATTCTGTTCGTAGATTGAAAACGGGTGAAACAATCCACTCATTCAAATGCTCGTATTTAAAGAAAATATCAATGGTTTGAATTCGTAGTAACAGATATATATCTGTAATGGGGTAGTTTCCTAATACGTCAGATTGATTTACGGTGTAGAACTGTGCCGCGTCAATCCTATATTGTAACTGATTATAAGACGAGGTATACTGAATATCGGTCCCTATACGATAGAATATAGCTTTTTTGAATAACGTATTTTGATAAGCCAGTCCTAATTTTCCGTAAAATAATGGAAGTCCCAAATTGGGTAAATTAGTAACAGAATCTTTGTTTAATGTGACATTTCTTTGAGCAAAAGCTGAGGTTTGAAAAAACCAATTTCTGAAGTGACCGGTCAACTGAAATTGGAATTGTGCGTATTGAATTTGTGAAATCTGTTTGGGAGAAGGTTGGTTCAAAAACAATAACGGATTGGACTGTTGTCCTAAGTTAAATCCTATCCGTGTTTTATGGTTTTCTTTATTGAATTGAAAAGTATTGGTCCAATGAAATTGGGAGGTATATTTCTGGAAAGCGCTTGAAGCCCTAGTGTAGTCTAAATGATTAGACAAAAAGTTTAAGCTATATATTTCAAGTGGTTGATATTTATACGATAATTCAGAATAAAAAAGTTTATTAATGCCTTTTTTTCTGAATTGAGATTGAATGTCAAAACTATTTTTTGCGTATCCAGAAATAAAATAATGGGCATCAATTATTGCATGCCAATCGTTTTGAAAATTCTTTATCCATCCCGCATTGAATCCATGTGAATAAGCATACATGAAACGATTTCTAAATACATTGGATTTTTCGATAGAAAACTGTTGGTAATCGGCATTCTGAAAAACGTGATTGAAATAAATTCGTTGTGAGGGAAGTTGAATCTTGTTTTCCGAAAAGGATGTAACAAGACTATCTTTTTGCAATGTATCAGCTGGTAAATGAAGGTTGTTTTCCGACGGATTGTACCACGACTTGGAAATACCTGTTTTTATTTCTAATCTATGCCATTGGGAGGAATCATTTGAACCGATTAATCGATGGTTTGAATGACTTCCATAATAGAGAGTATCAGTTAGAGCATCTTCAAAATCAAACTTGTGTTGTAACCAATTGATTTGTGATTCTAAATGAACTTTATTACTTGGGTTCAATAAGTATTTGTGATTGATTTGATGATGCGTGTAACTGTTGTATGATTTTGCACTAGATATACGAGGTTGATAAAATCCAAAGGTTCTTATTCCCCATTGATCGCCTTGAAAGCCACGTGGTCCGTAAAAAACGGAATCTGCTGCAAGTCCTGCATTTTCTATTCGTCTGATGCGATTCCAACTGAAAATTAGTTGTTGTTCAAAGCGTTTATTCAAGGATAAAAAATGGCTACCCAATCCGATATTTCGGATTAAGTTATCTTGAGCCGAGCCTACAAATACTTCACCATTGGTAATGGTGTGATAATCGATAGCTACATTCCAAGTTTTAGATAAATTTTGGGTATGTAAAGCTTCTAGTCCAATGTATCCATCTGCTCCTTGTGAATATTTAAATTCGGAATAGGGTTGTGAAACCCGATGGAACCTAAAATTTAGGGGTGTAATGGAGTAGGGTTTAAAAGTTTCAAGTCCTCCAATTTGAATCCCTGAAAAATCAGATTTATTTATGAAAAGCGAATTCGACGGTGTTCCAGAAATACCAAGATTTGCAAAGGGTAAAACGCTTCTAGATTCTCGAGTATAGAGTTGTACTGGACCCAAAGAGGTGTCTGACGGACTTACTGAATCAAATAAATTCCATGCATCTTTTGCTGTTACTGAGGTTGGATACCACCTAAATTTTTTTGTTTTGGGTGCTTTTTTAGCCGTGTCTGTAACAGTTGAATCCGTATTTATACTGCCAGTATTGTTTAGTAAATTTCCAGAAATGGGTAATTGACCGAATATATTTCCCCCGATAACGAAAAAAAAGACGAGAATAAAGGATTGAATCGTACTATTGCGGGGCATTGAAATTATTTGAATACAAAAATGCGGATAAAAAATGAACTTTACGAGGTGACTTCATCGGAAAACTTTGAACTTGCTTATTGAAAATTCGGATATATTAAAAATAACCCGTTAAACGATGATTGGAACTTGGATTACGATTGTATTGATGAGTGCTGTAAAATATGCGGTTGGAGTGGCAACTGCATTAGCATCGGTTGATGCCTTGACCGGATTTTTGCTAACCAGTTTAGGGGGTATTTTAGGTGCAATCGTTTTTGTGTTTGGCGGTGGATTTTTGGAGTTATGGGTATTTAGGCACTTTCGCTCCAAAAGCAAAAAGAAAAAAATAGTAACTCGTAAAAATCGGATTTTGGTACAACTTAGAAGAAAAGGTGGATTAATATTAATTGCATTTATTTCACCTCTCTTTATCAGTATTCCCGTTGGTTCTCTGGTTGCCGCAAGTTTTATCAAAAACAAACTTAAGATTGTAATTTATATGTCGATTTCTGTATTAATTTGGGGTGTATTCATCTTTATGATCAAACATCATATTTAGATTCGACCGATAATTAGTAAATTGCCTGAATTATGAAAATTTGGGCGCTTAATCGATTGAGTGTTATCCTCTTTTCTTTGATTTTGATTTTCGGGGGATGTCAACGCAGAGAAGTGACTTGGGATGTTGATAATACCATTCCGTTATTTAAAACGGATATTTCATTGGATGCTGTAGACACCCGATATTTAAGCAATGTAGCTTCAGATTCAGGCTATTATTTTAGCGATGACAATCGGATTTATTCCTACAAAATAAATGATTTGCAATCTTCCGATACAGGAATAGATGCATTTTTCAATTTAATGACGTTGCGCTTGAATGACCAACAACGTACGAGTGTAATTACCTTAGCACAAATTAATCCTTTTTTTAAGGTACTCGACGGACAAAATGCAGATATTCCTTCTCAAGATCTAAGTAACTTAGATCCACAAACCATTGATGTTTCCGAGTTTTTTGAAACAGCTACCTTGGATTCGGGATATTTAGATATTTCCATTAAGAACGAACTTCCGGTAAATATTCAATTGGTTGTATTTGAATTAAAGAATAAATCAGATAATTCCATAGTTGCATCTGATTCATTCAGAAATATTCCTAAAAATGGCGGTGTTTCTTCAAAATCAATCAATTTGAGGGGGAAAACCGTTACCAAAGAGTTGATAGGTGTAATCAAACGGCTTACCACAGAAGCAAGTGGTGGACCCGTACTTATAGAATCGAGCAAAGGTTTGAACGTAACTTTAGGAATTAGAAGTTTGAAGCCTAGTAGGGCTATTGCAGCCTTTCCAACTCAAACGGTTATTGATCAGGATGAAGGATTGTCCTTGTATATGGGTGGTGCGGAAATCAAGTATTTTAAAGTGGCCAGTGGAAAATTGAAAATCAAGATTAGTAGTACTATCGATGAAGATATGCACATGGTAATTGCACTACCTGGGGCTGTAAAAGACGGAAAGTCGTTCTATCAGGAAGTTACATTGCCTGGTCCGGGTGGTTCTGGAGTTTCAACCACCGAACAAATATATGATATGCAAGGTTATTTGATCGATTTCAGGGGCAAGAATCCAGATGTTACCGACACGGTTAATACCTTTCATCAGGTTTTGCTGGTTACATTAGATAGTAGTGGTCGTAAGTTAAATGTAGGATTATCCGACAGTATCAAATTGGAATATCGAATTGAATCCTTGAAACCAGAATACGCCATCGGTTATTTGGGAAATTCTTTTAATCGGGTTGTGGATACAACGGCTTTTGAAATGTTTAAAGGTTTGAGCGGTGATTTGATGTTTAAGGATGTAAAAGTAGATTTTGTGGTGAGAAATTCCATCGGAACCGATGGTAGATTTAAGCTCCATGGTTTGAAATCTAAGAATCATTTTTCACAGAAAACGGTTACTCTTTCCGCTCCTTTGGTGGGTACCGATATTTTGGTCACCAAGCCCATTTTTCAGCGGGGTGAATTTACAGAGACCAAGGTGAGTTTGAATGTCTCCAATTCCAATATCAAGGAGTTTTTGGAAAACTTGCCCCAATATTTTCAATACGATTTAGAAACTGAAGTTTCGCCTAATGGTAATGTAAATAACTATCAAGATTTTGTTTTTGATGAATCAAGAATGGATGTAATCATGAAAATGACCGCGCCCATTTCATTTGCCATGGGAGGTTTGGTTTTGAGGGATACTCAAGGCGTGGATTTTTCAAAATTGGGTGATATGGATCGAATCAAAAGTGGGTTCTTATACTTGGACTTAGAGAATTGGTTCCCAATGGACATGACTGTTGAATTCGAACTGTACGATGAAAAAATGAACTCGCTAGGAATGCTGAATGTAAATCCAACTACAGGTGTGAAGAGTGCCATATTAAATAGTTCGGGTTACCCAACCAGTGCATCAAAGAGTACATTGAAAATTGGATTGGAGCGATCCCAAATTTATCGTTTGAAAAAAACCAAATTCTTAGGTATTAAAATGAATGTCCAAGGAAATGGTAAAATGCAGAAGCTTTATAACAACAGTAAGTTGAAAATGAATGCTCGCATGCAGGTTGAATATGAAATGAGAGGAAAGTAAAGATGAAGAGTAAGATGTTAAGAAGGTTAGTATTTTGCTTGTTTTTGAATTCATTTTCGCAGGTTTTTGCTGTTGGTTCTGGTCAAAAAGATACTGGTCAAGGTTACACATTACAGCTTAGTGTGGACAGTGTAATTTCTTTGTTGAATGGAGATTTACAGAGAATAAAACCTCCGATTAATCATAATGTTATTCAATCCATATCTCGGTATTACACATTTTCTTCCTATCGTTTAGAAACTGGATCCAATGCCATTCCATTATCGATTTCTGGAAAATTGGCTTTAGGAGGGTATATCTCTCCCAAACAAACCAGGGAAGTCTTCGATAAGTTGAGCTCGAACAATCGCGCAGGTGCCCTTCAGGAGTTCAATATTCTATTGTATCCAACCATCGGTATATCGAAAAGTGTTCCCAATCAAAAAGGCATATTGCGTTTTTCAGGTTTGTATTATGTAAATAGCGGTTATTACGGTGCTAATTTAACTAAAGATGCTTTTGGACTGTTTTTACGTGGTAATACTCCATTTTTAGGAGAAAAATTAAATGTGGGCAATAATCAATTTAAGCAATTACAGACGCAAACACTGCGTTTTAATTTTGATGTGAAACCGGGTATTTTAGGTTCACGTAATTCTCTGTTTTCCCAAATTAGTTTCGGACAAGTTTTGGGTTTTAATTCTTCCGGAACCGATGGGATGCATTTATATTCATCGAATACAGGTGATTCATTGAATTTTAATGGTTCTGCTTATACACAAGTAGCTTCCGCTCAAAATGGAGGAGCCGGCTGGGGTATGCAGTTAGGTTTGAATTTTTATCACAACAACAAAACAGGAAAAACCCAATATAATTTTTGGTTGCATGATTTTGGTTTTTGGGATATTCGAAATGTTCAAACATGGTCTAGGGGAGTACAATGGAATGCTAATTCTCTAACTCCACAAAGCTGGAATAAACCAGCTGACTTGGCCATTACAGCCGTAAATTTAGGCGCATCTGACCTCCGATTTTCGAATTGGTTCGACCGTCAAAAAGATACGTTAGAGGCTAAAATAAATTTTCAGGAATCGAAACAACGCGGACTCATTCTTTCTCCTTTTCATGTAGGAATCGGAATAAATTATACTTCCCAATACCTGGCCATGGGCGATGGTAAATTTTTAAGAAATATGGAAATTCGTCACTTAGTAGATTTGAGTTACCGACATTGGATTGGATACGTTCCAAAGTTGCAGTATCAACTGCAATTACGTTCTATGAATTTACGCAATTGGACTTGGATTCCTGGAGTATCCGTGGGTGGTTTTGATGTTTTCGATGTGAATTTTAAAGGTAGTTATTATATCAATAAAGTAATCAAGCACAGTAGAATTAATTCAATACTTCGCTTTGAATTAAATGGAATTGAATCTTTTATTTTACCAAATAAATTCCATGGTGGTGGAGGTTATTTGAGCCTTTCTATACCATTTTCCACAAAATAGTCTGATACCGTTTATTTTGTTACTCCTTAACCAATAGTTTGGTGCTTTTTAATTTGTCTCCTAACAGGGTAGATTATTGTTATTAAAGTTAGTTTACTTTAAATTGGTTTTAAAGATTATTGTTGTTTTATTGATTATAAATCAATTGTCGCCAACATTAATAATCTTTTGAATATATTAAGTTAAACTAATTTAATTTTAGCGTTATAGTTTCAGTCGATGCACTGATAATTGCCCCCATTGTTGATAAGGTGCAATTTCAACCATATTCCAAATCCAGTGATTTTTGGGGATGGAAAACGCTTTATTAATGAAAATCAATTCTTCAAATTGATGTGATTTCGTTAATTCAATTTGTTGGTTCTTTTTGTCTCTGAGGATGTTATATGTGGTTGTACTGTCGAAATCGGGAGCAATACGAATTCCAGGATGTTGAAGAAGCAATAACCCTGTGTTAGGAGATGGGTCAAATAAGATAGCAACCTCTTGTTTTTCATTTAGATATCCCTTTTTAATCCAATACGCAGCGCGACGAAAATCATCGATATTCTCAAAGATATTCTGACAATAATAGTCGCCCGAAGTGAAGGTGCGATTCAATTGTGATTTTGCATTGGAAGCTAATACAAAAGGTGTGATATAAAGTCCAATTAAGGATAATATTCCAGCAATTCCATTGAAGAAAATCTTTCCTGAAACATGTGTTTGATACAACCAAAGTATCCCAAAGAAAATAAAAGGAAACAATTGAACAAAATAGTAATCGTGGAATCGGAATTGTCGATTAAAAAGGATGAAAACGCACAGAAATCCCCCGAAACCTAGAAGGAAAAAGGTAGAGAATAAATTCAGATCCTCTTTTTTGCGCTGAATTGAAATGAGAATGACGAGCAAGTATAGAATCAAGAAATTCCTCGAATAAACCGAATCAATCCAGGTATTGAGAGCGAAACGGGAGTTATCTAGGAATTCTGCCCAGTTTTTGGGGGGATTCATTTGTTGCAGAAAATGAGTATTTCCAGTACTTTGTGTTAAAAAAGAAGCATAATAATACCAGGAGAATACGGCAATCGCCGGAGTTAAAATAAAAGCTACGATCTCGAACCAGGAAATATTGAACGGTGGATTGGGGGCGAGACGATTTAGGATATTAGCTCGCGGCCCTGAAGTTTCCTGAATGGGTTGTCCATTGGCATCCAGAATTTCAATCACTGTGTTGTCGGAATTTGTAGATTTTGAAATTTTAGAAGCGATTAATACGATGAGAACAGCGATATAATTGGTTAAAAAGGTTACTTTTAGTAGACCTGAAAGCGTGAACCAGATAATGGATAAGTTGAATGATTGTTTTTTATTTATGTCGTAATAGAATCGTAGAATAAACAAATAGCCTAGCATGGTACAAGCCAATGCAGGTACATCTGGTAAATGATTAAAGCTGTAAAACGCCAAAATTGGAGATGAAAGCCACAAGAGCATGATGAGAAATCGGTGAAATAATCGGGGTACAATTAATTTAGTGATTTGGTAGACACCCCAATTTCCAGCTAGATAAAAAGCTCCCACAACAATTCGGTACAATGCTGGTGAATATCCAAAAGCGGCTCTAAGAAGTGCTGCCATATATTGAATGATCGGAAATTCTAAACCGGTTACACCATTTGCAGCTCTGTTTTCCATGACTTGTGGGTAGAAGAACTGGAAATCGTTTTGATAATAGTTCCAAGCGATACTTGCACGATCGGCTTGAGCTCCTTGATGCATGCCAAATACAGGGAAGTGTATAAATTCAGGCCAACCTAGATAAATAAAAAATAACAGATTAAATACCCAAAAATAGAGAGTATCATTGGGTTTCTTTTGTTCGAAATTAAGAAGCATTCCGTGAATTAATTTCAGCGTTTTTGTTAAATGTGTTTTGAGTTAAATTGGTATCTCGAATGATGTAGTGTGGTCGGTTTTTTACATTTTCGCTCACTCTGCCTAAATATTCCCCAAGAATGCCAATGCCGAGTAATTGAATTCCCCCCAAAAATAAAATGGATATCTGCATCGATGTCCAACCAACGATAGTGTATCCGAAAAATTTCTGATACAAAGAATAAATGATGAGTACAAAAGCCAAAAACGAAACAATAAAACCACTGATTGTAGCTACTTTCAGTGGCCAGTTGGAAAAAGCACTAATACCATCGAGTGCGAATCGAATCATTTTGCGGTAGGTAAATTTGGTGGCACCTGACATACGCTCTTCTCTATCATATTCTAAGTACGTTTGGTTAAAACCTATCCAGGCAATTTGTCCGCGTATGTATTTCTGCTGTTCAGGCATTTGCACCAGAATTTTTTGAATTTTGCGATCAATAATCCGAAAATCGCCGGTATCTACAGGGATCTCAATATTGGTGATTCGTGCCAGTATTCGATAAAATATTTTTGCCGTAATCTTTTTTAGCCAGCCTTCGCCTTGACGTTTTTTGCGTTTAGCATAGACAACTTCAAATCCCTCTTTTGATTTTTTATATAACGCTGGTATGAATTCGGGAGGATCCTGTCCATCGCCATCCATAATTACAATCTTTTGACCTGATGCCCATTCAATTCCTGATGCAATAGCATTTTGATGGCCGAAGTTTCGCGAAAAATCAATGTATTTTACACTGGTATCAGTGGTAGATAAACCAATGATTAACGGCAGAGTTTGGTCAGTAGAACCATCATTGATAAAGATGATTTCATGGGTTATGTCCATAGAAATCAATGTGGATTTTATTCTATCATACAAAGCGCCAATATTGTTTGCTTCGTTAAATAAGGGTACAACAACCGATAATTCCATGATTTTATCCGACACACAACAAAGGTATTTATTTTTATTATATTTAAATTTGCAGTATGAAACGAATTGTAAATGCACCTACATCAACTTTCGCAAAGTGGATTTTGTCTTTGTTGTTGGTTTTAGGGATGTCAATAAGTTCTTGTAACAATCAAAAGAGTGAAACAGAATTAGTAGACTTGGCTTCTTTCGAAGAGTCAATAGGCGATAATAAATTGACTATGGTTGATTTTTATGCAACATGGTGTGGACCGTGTATGCAAATGGATCCATTTGTAAAAGAAATCAAGACAGAGAAAAAGGATTTAGTGAATGTGGTTCAAGTTGATACCGATAAATTCACGGAAATTGCTGAAAAATATCAGATAGATGCTTTGCCAACTTTAATCTTCTTCAAAAATGGTAAGATTGTGCATCGTGAAGTTGGGGGTAGAAGTAAAGAGGATTTGCTCAAGCTCATTGAACAGTTTAGGTAAGATTTTTCTTAGTTAACCAGTTCCCAGTTTCTCAATTAGGATTTGTATTTCAATAGGGTTCTGTGTTGCTTTTTACAAAGCAACGTCCTTTTTGCATTTCACATGTTTTTATTGATTTGGGCGAACCGACGAGTTGGTCTGTGGTTAACTTATGGATAATTAAACGTGTTCCATGAAAGAACACAATGATAGTTTTATAATTTTGGATATATGAGTTTTTTTCCTTCAGATTGGGAAGACGATGATTTCGATGAGAATGAAGATGGCTTTCAAGGCGATGTAGATAGTCTTGTTAGTGATTTTGAAAATAAATCTCGTGAATCGTTCACAGCTAGAGAGTTAATAGAACTCTTTAGGTATTACACCAGTCAGCTACCCGGATCAGCCAACCCTTTTCATTTAGAGAAATATGCTCGAATGGTTATTGAATTGGGAATACAAACGTTTCCTTATGTTCCTATATTTACATTGCACATGGTGGAGTGGTTGATGAATGAAGGTAAGTATAAGAAGGCGCATAAATACTTAGATCAAGCTACAGCCTACACTCCATTTGAGCCGTCGTTAATGATGATTAAGGCAATTCTACATTCACATGAAGGAGCTAGAAAGTTGGCATTTGATTCACTAAAAAGTGCTTTAAATATCATAGGCGATGACGAGGGATTGATGGAAGACTTTTTGGATATGGTCTTACATTATGAACAATATGATTTAGCGGATCCTATTGCTACTAAAGCAGTTGAGTTGGATGCTGAAGTATTGCCTATTTTGGAGAAATACTTGAGTAAAACGGAAGAGCCACACATCATAGCCATGTTAATTCCGGCAATTGAAGCTCAGATTAATAAGGATCCGTATATGTCTGAAGCATGGTTTGTTAAAGGAACGGCACACATGGCACTACAACAACACAATCAGGCCGCTGAGGCTCTTGACTACGCAGTGACCATAAATGAAGATTTTATTGATGCATGGCATGCTTTGGCGGAGTCGGTATACGAACTTCAAGAATTTAATCGCGTAATTGAAATTTACGAGGATTTGGTTCAACGTTTTCCTAAACGTCCTATGGATATGATTGAAGGACTTTATGCTTGGAGTTTACATGAGACGGGGCAAACGTTGAAATCTAGGGAAGTTTACAAAAAGATTCTAAAGAAAACACCGGAAGATGCGGAATGCTGGTATAGTTTAGGATTAACTTATCATCATGAAGGACAATATTCATTGGCTATACCTTACTTAGAACGGGCATTTCAATTGGAAGGAATGGAAGCGGATTACGGAATCGTATTAGCTAGTGCTTATTTTGGCGACCATCAAAAGGATAAATGGTCTGAATTGTATACAGATTTAAGCGAACGTTTCCCGTTTGAACCAGAATTGTGGTTGGATTGGGGAGTTGCTTTGCATGAAACAGGCGATACTGATAAAGCTTTGGATGTTACAGAAACGGGATTGGAAAATAATCCGGGGAGTATACAATTGCTTTACAGATTGAGTGCTTTGTGTTATGTTTCGGGAAATACTGAACTCGGTTTGTTAGTATTAGAAAAAGCCTTGGAAATTGAGCCATCTGAACATAAAGGTATTTTTGTATTTGCACCGGAATTGGCAAAATCCATGAAAGTGATTAGTTTGATTTCGAAGTTTACACAACCCGATAGCCAAACGGAGTAGTTACTCAAAATTAAGCTTTTTCTTGGCATAATTCAGTTAAGACACCGTTGGTTGATTTGGGGTGGAGAAAAGCAATTTCTTTATTGTCTGCACCATCTTTTGGTTGTTGGTGAATTAGTTGGAATCCCAATTCTGATTTTTCTTGAAGTTCTAAACGAATATCTGTGCTTTCAAATGCGAGATGGTGGATACCTTCACCTTTTTTTTCAATGAATTTTGCAATGGGGCTTTCCGAATTGGTTGCTGCTAGTAATTCAAATTTAACGTCCCCCAAAAGGAAAAAAGTAGTCATAACACCTTCACTTTCAACTTCTTCTCTTTTATATGGTGCTACGCCTAGTAGCTGGGTGAAAAGTGCTTCTGATGCTGCAAGATCTTTTACTGCAATTCCAATATGTTCAAGTTTTTTAGGCATAATTTTATAATTAATCGGAAATATGTTACAAATTAACGTAATAACTGAACGAAATTGGCTCAGGAATGTTAATTTTGCAGTTTAGAAGGCGTCTAAATAAAATCTCACTGAATCATGCAAATTCAGAAAGTTTAGTCAACGGTCTTCTATTATTCTAATGGAAAACGCACTCGTGCTGTTTCCACACTTAACCATAAAAACCCAAAACGCATATAACATGAAATTGCCCATTTATTTAGATAACAATTCGACTACACAGATGGATCCCCGTGTTTTCGAAACGATGAAACCTTATTTTTTGGAGGTATACGGGAACGCAGCTAGCAAAAGTCACTCTTTTGGTTGGCAAGCAGAGGAAGCCGTTGACTATGCTCGTGAACAAGTAGCAAAAATCATTGGAGCAAGTTCCAAAGAAATCATCTTTACAAGCGGTGCTACTGAAAGTAACAATTTGGCTATCAAAGGTGTATACGAGATGTATTCAGCTAAAGGCAATCATTTTATTACGGTTTCTACCGAACATAAAGCTGTATTAGATGCCTGCAAGCATTTGGAAAAATTAGGAGCAGAAGTTACTTACCTACCTGTAGGTACGGATGGTTTGATTCAGGTTTCTCAAATTGAAGCAGCATTAAAACCAACAACAGTTTTGGTTTCTGTAATGTATGCTAATAACGAATTGGGAGTTATCCAGCCAATTCGCGAAATAGGAGAACTTTGTCGTAAGAACGGAGTGCTGTTTCATACCGATGCTACACAAGCAGTGGGTAAAATTCCGGTGGATGTGAATGCTGATTTCATTGATCTATTGAGTTTTACTGGTCATAAAATGTATGGCCCAAAGGGAGTTGGTGCCTTGTATGTACGTCGTAAAAATCCTCGTGTTAAAGTAACTGCTCAAATGGATGGCGGTGGGCACGAGCGCGGAATGAGAAGCGGTACCTTAAACGTTCCAGGAATTGTTGGTTTTGGTAAAGCTTGTGAAATAGCATTGACTGAAATGGATGAAGATGCTAAACGCTTAGGTGCACTTCGTGATCGTTTAGAGAATGCCCTTTTGCAATTAGAAGAAACTTATGTGAATGGTAATAAACAGCATCGTTTGCCTCATACTGCTAACATTTCGTTTAAATATGTAGAGGGAGAAGGATTGATGATGGGCATCAAGGATATTGCTGTATCTAGTGGTTCTGCTTGTACCTCAGCTTCTTTGGAGCCAAGTTACGTTTTGAAGAACTTAGGACTCGATGATGAATTAGCACACAGCAGTATTCGTTTTGGTTTGGGAAGATTCACAACCGATGAAGAAATCGATTTTGCAATTAACTGTGTAACCACCGCAGTCAATAAACTTCGTGATATGAGTCCTTTATGGGAAATGTTCAAAGAAGGAATCGATTTGAAAAGTATTGAATGGACTGAACATTAATCGATAAATACCTCAATTTTAAACAATTTTCATTGTAGTTTAGAAAGAATATAAATAAATTTGTAAACATAAACCCACTAAAAACATAAACCCATGGCATATTCAGAAAAAGTAGTAGATCATTACACCAACCCCAGAAATATTGGAACCCTAGACAAGGCAAACACCAATGTTGGTACAGGTTTAGTTGGTGCACCTGAATGCGGCGACGTAATGCGCCTACAAATTCAAGTGAATGATGAAACGGGTGTTATTGAAGACGCAAAATTTAAAACGTTTGGTTGTGGATCAGCAATTGCTTCATCTTCATTAGCAACCGAATGGATTAAAGGTAAAACCATTGATCAGGCGTTATCTATCGATAACATGGATATCGTTGAAGAATTGGCATTGCCCCCAGTTAAAATCCACTGTTCGGTATTAGCTGAGGATGCAATTCGTGCAGCAATTAATGACTATCGCGTAAAGAAAGGTTTAGAACCTTTAGTTTCAGAAAAAACGCATCATTAATCTTTTGATCGATTTATCCACGGATTTTCCAATGTTTAAGTCAATCATTTCAAATAAATATCAAAGAAATTAACTAGAAAGGAGCAGAAGTATGTTAGCAGATGCAGGAGCAATAACCATCACCGATAAGGCATTAGAAAAAGTGTATAATCTAATGAGTGAAGCAAATATTTCTGCTCCCGACTATTTTTTACGAGTTGGTGTAAAAGGGGGCGGTTGTTCTGGATTGTCTTATGAGTTGGATTTCGATAATGAATCCAAACCAGGAGATATGGAATTTGGAAATGATCAGTTGAAGATTGTTTGCGATATGAAGAGCTTTCTTTATTTATGTGGCACCGAGTTAGATTTTTCGGACGGTTTGAATGGAAAAGGATTCAATTTTATCAATCCGAATGCTGCCAGAACTTGTGGATGTGGCGAAAGCTTTGCTATATAATACCATGGAGTCCATTCAAATTCATTCCGAGTTCATTCAATTAAATCAACTGTTAAAATTATTAGGTTGGGCCGAAACAGGTAGTGAAGCCAATGATTTTATTGATGGTGGATTGGTGAAAGTAAATGGTGTTCAAGAATTTCGCCGTAGAAATAAGATTTATCCTGGATCCAAGGTTGAGTTGGATGGTCAAGAAATTGAGGTAACAGCAGGCTGATATTAATCATATATACCTCTGACAACGGTCATTGTTTGATGTTATGAATAATTCGATTTTTGAATTATGAAAACATCACAAAACCCACAAAAGTATTTATCGGAATTGCATAAAGAACACGGCGAATTTCGTTCTATTCTTAATTTTTCCAAAGATGAATTGATGACTTTTAATCATCGTTTGGAAGAAATTGCGAAAGCGAATACCATTCAAGATGTGTTGATGCAAGTTGAAAAGTTTCAAAATCACTTTATTCGTCAACGAGAAGTAATAGATGAGTTGCTCCACGAAATAGGAGAATGTGAACGTCATATTGCACAAATTGCTGAAGAAAATAACGTGGCAACTGATCACAGAAAAGCAGATGATCATGTTGAGTTACGCGGAAAAGTAGAAATATTCCAGAAACTATATGGTGAATTGAAAAACGAGTACATGTCGTTTTTGAGTAAAAGCTTTTAAAGTTCATGTTCTCGAACTTTAACTTATTAACTTACTAAATAAAAAAGGGGGCATTTGCCCCCTTTTTTATGTGATTCAATATGAAAATAATAAATGAGTAAATATTCGTAACAAAAGTGCTACATAACTACATTCACGATTCTATTTTTTACTACGATGATCTTTTTAGGATCTTTTCCTTCTAACCATTTTTGAACAATTTCATTTTCCAAAACTGCTTTTTCAATGGAATGAGTTTCAGCATCTATTGGAAATTCAATTTGAGTTCGAGTTTTACCGTTGATACTTATCGGATAACTGAATGTAGATTCCGTTAACAAGGTTTCATCGAAAATTGGCCATTGATGGGTGTGAATGGAATTTTGATGTCCTAAACGATTCCATAATTCTTCAGCCACATGTGGAGCAAATGGAGCTAATAGAATCAATAATGGCTCTAGAATTTCTTGCTTGCGGCATTTAAGAGCAGTCAGTTCATTTACACAAACCATAAACGCCGATACCGAAGTATTGAACGATAAATTCTCAATATCTTGAGTAACTTTTTTAATGGTTTTATGCAGTGTTTTTAACTCTTCTGGGGATGCTTTCTCATTGTTGACTGCCCATTGTTCTCCCTCAAAATACAATCTCCATAATTTTCCTATAAATCGAGATACTCCCTCAATTCCATGTGTATTCCAAGGTTTACTGTCGGTTAAAGGTCCCAAAAACATTTCGTACAATCGAAGAGTATCTGCACCGTATTGAGCACAAACATCATCAGGGTTAACCACATTGCCCCATCTTTTGCTCATTTTTTGACCATCTTCACCCATAATCATTCCCTGATTTACCAATTTCTTAAATGGTTCATCCCAAGAAATAATACCCAAGTCAAAAAGAAACTTGGTCCAGAAACGAGAATAAAGTAAGTGTCCAGTAGCATGTTCGCTACCTCCAACATATAAATCTACTTGATTCCAATAAGCTAATGCTTCATTAGATGCGATGTTTTCGGTATTCTGAGGATCGATGTAGCGTAAGAAATACCAGCTACTACCAGCCCAGCCGGGCATGGTATCAGTTTCTCGTTTGCCCGATGGAGTATTTACCCATTCGGTAACAGCAGCTAACGGACTTTCACCCGTACCTGAAGGTTTATAACTTTCAACCGCGGGTAGTTCTACGGGAAGTTCCTCTACCAACGTAGGAATGTCATTTTCTGAATAAATAATGGGAAAAGGTTCTCCCCAATAGCGTTGACGACCAAAACCAGCTTCTCTAAGTTTATAATTTACTTTTTTCTTACCTATTTGACGCGACTCAATTTCTGAAATCGCTTTGGTAATAGCTGATTTAACATCGAGGTTATTTAAGAAGTCGCTGTTAAAACATATGCCGTCTTTCGAAATGAAAGCTGATTCAAGTGGAAGTTCCAAATCTGAATCTTTGGGTTTAATAACGGGTAAGATGTCCAAATTGAAAGCTTTGGCAAATTCGAAATCACGTTCATCGTGAGCAGGAACGGCCATAATAGCACCTGTGCCATAACCAGCTAATACATAGTCGCTCACCCAAATTGGGATTTGTGTATTGGTAAACGGATTGATGGCAAAAGAACCTGTAAAAACGCCAGTTTTTGTAGTATCGGCCATCCGTTCAATTTCCGAACGATTTTTAGCTTTGTTAGCGTATTCCAATACAGTTTGTAAGCAGTCCGAGCTACAAAGAGCATTCAAATTTTCAAATTCTGGAGCAACTACCATATAGGTAGCTCCAAAAATAGTATCTGGGCGAGTAGTGAAGATTCGAATATTGTCGTTTAGATTAGGCACCCAAAAGTCCACCTCAGCACCTTCACTTCTTCCGATCCAGTTTTTTTGAATTTCCTTGAGTGAATCGGACCAATCTAACTGATTAAGTCCATCGATTAATCGGTCGGCATATGCTGTAATACGGAGACTCCACTGTTTCATTTTCTTTCGAACAACATGATATCCACCACGCTCACTTACACCATTTACAACTTCCTCATTGGCAAGTACAGTTCCAAGTTCTTGACACCAGTTCACGGTGGTTTCATCGATAAATGCTAACCGATAGTGATTTAAAACAGATTCTTTTTCACGTTTTGAGAAAGAAACCCAATCTTGGGCGGTGAATTTTTGATTGAAAGTAGTATGAGCAGAAATTTCAGAATTACCGGATTTTTCAAAAAGCGCAATCAGACTATCTATTGAACAGGCTTTGTTTTCTTTTTTGTTGTAATAATGATTGAAGAACAGAGAGAAGATATATTGAGTCCATTTGTAATAATTAGCGTCGCATGTTTTTACAACACGTGACCAATCATACGAAAAACCAATTTTGTCTAATTGTTCTCTAAATCGTTTAACATTTTGTTCAGTTGTAACAGCAGGATGTTGACCCGTTTGAATGGCGTATTGCTCAGCGGGAAGCCCGAAAGCGTCGTATCCCATAGGGTGAAGAACGTTAAAACCATTTAAACGTTTATATCTAGAAACAATATCTGAGGCAATATATCCTAATGGATGTCCAACATGCAAGCCAGCTCCTGAAGGATAAGGGAACATGTCTAGAACATAGTATTTGGGTTTTTGGGTATCGATTTCCACCTTATAAAGTTGGATTTCATTCCATTTTTTTTGCCATTTGGCTTCTAATTCTTGAAAGTTGTATGAATTTGACTGAGACATTTCAATGCAAAAATACAAAGGATAGTTCTTTTTAACGACCTTTGCATCTTCATGGCAGAAAGTAATTTCATAGATTATGTAAAAATTTGTTGTCGAAGTGGTAATGGCGGTGCAGGAAGTCGACATTATCATCGCAGCAAAATGAGTCCAAAAGGTGGGCCGGATGGAGGAGATGGTGGTAAAGGAGGAGATATAATTTTGCGCGGCAACAATCAAACATGGACACTATTGCATTTGAAATATCGAAAACATATCATGGCCGGGGATGGTCAACCTGGAGGAGAGAGTTTTAGTTCAGGTAAATATGGTGAAAGCGTAATTTTAGATGTTCCGTTAGGAACCGTAGCACGGGATGCAGAAACCGGTGAATTCATGTTTGAAATAACTGAAGATGGAGAGAAACGAGTGTTGGTACCTGGAGGAAAAGGCGGTTTGGGTAATGCACATTTCGCTACATCTACGAACCAAGCTCCTCAATATGCACAACCGGGGATACCTGGTATTGAGCAGTGGATTATTTTAGAATTGAAGGTATTAGCGGATGTAGGATTGGTTGGGTTTCCCAACGCAGGAAAAAGTACATTATTGAGTGTAGTTAGTGCAGCGAAACCCGAAATTGCAGATTATCCTTTTACAACATTAGTACCAAATTTGGGAGTGGTAGGATATCGCGATTTCAAGAGTTTCGTAATGGCAGATATTCCTGGAATTATTGAAGGGGCTCATGAAGGAAAAGGATTAGGTCATCGATTTCTTAAGCACATTGAACGAAATGCGGTATTGCTTATTTTGATACCAGCAGATAGCAAGGATCATTTAGCTGAATACAAAACTTTAGTCAATGAATTAGAGGCGTTTAATAAAGAACTTGTTCTTAAAGATAAAATTGTTGGAATCAGTAAATCCGAGCTATTGGATGATGAATTGAAGGAAGAAATAAGGCGTGAAATGCTGGGTGTAGATCTTCATTTCTTTAGTAGTGTTACTCAACAAGGTTTAGTTGAGTTAAAGGATGTTTTATGGGCTGCAATACAACGCTATAAGTAGGATAAGTATTATTTGAAGCAAAAAGATATAATACAGATTGTTTATTTTTGCTTTTTTAGCAATAACTCAATAAGCAACTAACAATATTGGAATAAGTTGAGATAGAAAAATCTTTGATTTAAATAGTTACACAATACAAAATATGAAGAAGTCGATATATACTTTATTAATGCTTTTTGCGGTAGTAAATATGGTAACTACCCAACAACTGAATGCCCAGAATCAGGGATTACAAGAGGATGATGCGAGAATCCCTCCTGTTACACAGGTAAGCTCGAATAATGAGTGGATTTTTAGAATTAATTCTACTAGTTCGAAAAAACCCATCATTGTTTCTCAGGGAGAATTCGAACGTCAGTTTCTAAAAAACTTGAATTTGAAGGAAAAGCCGGTTACTGAAAAAGACATAGATGAGTATTTAAAGTTGTATATCCGTTTCAAAATGAAAATTCAGGATGCGATTGAATCGGGGAAAGACACACTTGAAGAATACAAACAAGAATTGGCGATGTATCGCGATCAGTTAGCCAAAAATTACTTGTACGATCGAAATGTTACCCAGCAATTAATCGAAGAAGCTTATGAAAGAATGAAAAGTGAGGTAAAGGTATCTCATATTCTAATGGCTTGCCCGAGAAATGCATCTCAAGCACAGGTAGATAAAGTTCTAAAACGAATGAATGAAATTCATGCAGCGTTAATGAGAAATCCATCGAAAGATAATTTTGCATCACTTGCTGCATCTGATTCAGAAGATCCAGGAACCAAAAATAGTGGAGGAAATTTAGGATATTTAACTGCTTTGCAAGTGGTTTATGAATTTGAAAATGAAGTTTATAACACGCCAGTTGGTGGTATTTCAAAAGTGTTTAGAACCGATTTTGGATTTCATATTTTGCGCGTTGAAGATAAAAGACCGAATCCGGGAGATATCAAACTTCGTCATATTTTAGTTAGAACTGGAGCAAATTCTAATCACTCCGTAGAAGAAGGTGAAAAAATGATCCGAGAGATTTTTGAAAAAATCAAATCAGGTCAAGAATCATTTGAAAGTATGGCAAGATTGCACAGTGAGGACTACAGCAGTAAGTACAATGGTGGCATTGTTGATTGGGTAAATACTACTCAATTTATTGGTGACTTAGAACGACAAATGTGGGTTGGTAAAGCCTTCGAATTGAAGCAAGATGGTGACTATACTGAAGTATTTAAAACAAACTATGGATGGCACATTCTTCAGCGAGTAGGTGTTCGTTCTTTGAACACTTTCGATCAGATGAAACCAACATTGAAAACCAAAGTACAACAGAATCAACGATCTCAAATTTCGGTAGATGCTTTGGTTAAACGAATTAAAGCGGAAGATGGTTTCAAAATCAATTCAATTGATGGCTTGGACGTTTATAATTCGGTGAAGTTTCCAATTGTCAGTTTGATGATGAAAGATTCATCTTTATTCCGTGGAAATGTAAATTATGATCAACTGCCAGAAGTTATTTCATTGGGTAAAAGAAAATTCAATTTGAGAGATTTGGTTTTAGTGCAACTTGGAGGTGAAGAACATTCCGTTGATGAATTTATATCACATTTAGTAGCAAATAAAAAGGTGGTGAATACTACAGCAGAGCAGTACGTTGACGATCAGTTTAATGACTGGGTAAGTAATGTATGCGTAGCATATCAAAATGAACATTTGGAAGAAAAATCAGTTGAGTTTAAAGATATCTACCAGGAATATAGAGAAGGGATCTTAATGTTCAATCGAATGCAGGAAAAGGTTTGGAATAAAGCCAACTTAGATACTGCAGGATTGGAAAAATACTATCAACAGCATATGTCTGAGTATCAATGGGACAACCGCTTTCATGTAGAGTTTTATTTCAGTGTAGATGAAAAAATGAGCAAGAAAGTATTCAAACAAGTCAAAAAAGGAATATCTCCAGAAGAAATTAAGAAAGAACATACTCAAAAAGCTCTATTGGATTTCAATTATAGAATTGGTAAATACCAACTTTCAGATACTGCTTTATTCCCGCAGCGTCAGGCACTTATTCGAGTTTTTTCTAATGATAAAATGAAGAAATCCAAAAATAAGACATACAATTTGGGTAAAATTGGTGAAGATTGGGTGGTGGTTAAAGTGATTGATTATTTACCAGCAGGGCCAAAAACATTAGAAGAAACAAGAGGTCCTGTTGCGTCCAAATACCAAGAGGAATTGGAAAAATTATGGATACAGGAATTGGAGTCTAAATATTCTGTGGAAAGTAATTCTAGAGCAATACAAACCGTTAAAGGGAAATTAATTACCCGCTAAAACCAGAATTGATGAAATTTCAATCATTAAAAAATTACTTTTTCTTCATTTTACAGGCTGTATTAATTTCAACCTTGATTTTCAAGCCTTTTGAAATTAAAGCTCAGCAAGGTCCAGCACTGCCTCCCAAATTTGTGGATGGCATATTGGCTGTTGTTGGAGAAAAAATCATATTGAGTAGTGATTTTGAGACTGAAAAAGTGCAATTGGCTAGAGGTCAAGTACTTCAAGACAGTCAGAAGATTTACTGCTATGTTCTCGAGCAGTTAATTATACGCAAGTTGATGTTAAGTCAAGCGGAAATCGACAGCTTACCCATCTCCGACGATCGTGTTGAGGCGGAAATTGATAATCGTATTCGAAATTTCCAACGACAAGCTGGAAGTTTATCGGATTTGGAAAAGTACTTAGGTAAAACCATTCAGGAGTTTAAGGAAGAAATTCGTCCGAAAATGCGAGAACAGTTGCTTTCCCAAGAAATGCAACAAAAGATTACTGGAAATATTAGGATTAGTCCTAAGGAAGTACAAGAATTTTACAAGAGAATTCCTGAAGATAGTTTGCCAATCATACCAACTGAAGTAGAAGTTGCACAATTGTTAATAGAATTACCCATTTCACAGGTATCTACTGATTTTGCTGTGGAACAGTTAGAGCAATTGAAGAAACGAATACAAAAGGGAGAATCATTTGAAAAATTAGCACGTTTGTATTCGATGGATCCAGGTTCCAAAAATCAAGGGGGATTATTGCCTGAATTTGGAAGGGGGGAAATGGTTTCTCAGTTTGAACGAATGGCATTTAAACTGAAAGAAGATAGTTTGAGTCCAGTATTTAAATCAGATTTTGGATATCATTTAATGAAGCTTATAAAAAGAAAGGGAGAACGAGTAATTGCATCACATATACTGATACGACCCGAAAACACTTCAGATGATTACCTAATTGCCTCAAACCGCGCCGACTCAATATATGAACTTTTGTCATCTGGGAATTTAGATTGGTGTGCTGCCGTTAAGAAGTTTTCATCGGAGAAATTGGGAAATCAAGGTAATTGTGGTTTTCTAACTGACGAATCAACTGGGATGCAAAAAACATTATTTGAAGCATTACCCACGGATGTAAAACAAATAGTTGAGAAGTTGAAGCCAGGAGAATTTTCTAAACCAGCGGTTACTCAAACACCTGATGGTAGAATCATGTATCGAATTTTGTATTTGAAAACGTTTATTGCACCACATCAAGCTAATTTGATTCAAGACTACAGCAGGATTCAAATGGAAGCAGAGTCTGAAAAAAAGCAACAAACGATTGATAAATGGGTAGAAAAGCATCGTAAACGTACCTATATAAAAATTTATTCGCGCGATGCTGCATGCAGTGATTTAGCAAAATGGGAGAATGAATAGTATGAATTCAGTTGAATTGGCTCGTAGTTTTGAAGGTAGAATTTCTGATTTAAAGTCAGAGGTTTCAAAAGTGATTGTAGGTCAGGAACAAACCGTAGAAGCACTAATTAATGCTTTGTTCTGTCATGGCCACGTTTTGATGGTTGGAGTTCCGGGATTGGCAAAAACATTATTAGTAAAAACCATTTCAACTGTTTTGGATCTGGATTTCAATCGAGTGCAATTTACTCCAGATTTGATGCCAAGCGATATTGTTGGTTCCGAAATTTTGGATGAGCAACGTCAATTTCGATTTCTAAAGGGACCTATTTTTACGAATCTGCTGTTGGCTGATGAGATTAATAGAACCCCTCCAAAAACTCAAAGTGCACTTTTGGAGGCTATGCAAGAACGACAAGTAACCGCGGCAGGGAAAAATTACCATCTCCCTGATCCATTTTTTGTATTAGCTACTCAAAATCCAATTGAACAAGAAGGAACATATCCATTGCCAGAAGCTCAATTAGATCGTTTTATGTACCAAGTTAATTTGGATTATCCAAGTTTTGAGCAAGAGGTACAAGTGTTGAAGCAGACTACTCAGCCAAGTAATGTAGCCGTAAAGGCTATATTAAATGCGTCAGAAATTCTACAATTTCAAAAATTGGTTAAAGAAGTTCCTGTAACCGATGCCGTTTTTGAATACGTGGTTAAACTCGTTCAAAAGAGTCGCCCGAATACCATTGGTGCAAACTCATTAAGCAATCAATATTTGGCTTATGGTGCAGGGCCTAGAGCTGGACAGAATTTGATCAATGGAGCTAAATGTCATGCATTAATGCATGGTAAATTTTCGGTAGATATTGAAGACGTTAAGGCAGTTTCCTACTGGGTTTTGGGCCATCGCGTTGTTTTGAACTTTAAAGCTGAGGCGGAAGGAGTAAAAGTAAAAGATATTATTGACTCTTGGTTGTAAAAAAGTTCAATAAAAAAAGGCGATATCGCGCCGCTACAACCTGATACCCTTGCTTCCTTCCGGACCTGGGGGAGTTCACAGGGAGCTGGCCGTATCGCCCTGGTGCAAAGATACAACGATTCTTTTGTCATTCAAAATAATCTCGATTCGACTATCCAAATAAACAGTAGATTTTTTTAGATTTTATTATCCGAATTGATGCGATCAGATTCAAGAATGGGAATAGATTCAAGTCTACCCTCCCCAATGGTCTTTAAGTCTATTTAGATTGTATTGATTTTTGATGTTAAGTTTTGTTTTGATTAATTTCGCTCTAGTTGGTGTATGTTTTTTGCAGTTATAGTTCTCCATTATTTTGTTATGGTAATACGATCATAATTAGTTAATTTCGAAGGTATCTTCATGCGTTTAAGTTCACAAAATTTAATAAAACAATACGGCTCAAAACGAGTTGTAAACGATGTATCCGTTGAGGTAAATACGGGCGAAATTGTGGGTTTATTAGGTCCGAATGGTGCCGGTAAAACCACCACATTTTATATGTTTGTGGGACTGGTAAAACCCGATACAGGAAAGATATTTTTAAATGATGAGGAGATAACGTCATTGCCCATGTACCGACGTGCCAGAAAAGGGTTAGGTTATCTTCCCCAAGAAGCGTCCGTATTTAGAGAATTGAGTGTTGAAGATAACATAAAAGCCATTTTAGAAATTACCAAGTTGACGCCCAATGAACAAAAAGAGAAATTGGAGAGTTTGATTGAAGAATTTGGATTAGGTAGAGTTCGTAAAAATTTAGGCAAAGTTTTAAGTGGGGGTGAACGTCGTAGAACGGAAATAGCTCGTGCCTTAGCAACGGATCCGAGTTTTATTTTATTAGATGAACCTTTTGCAGGTGTAGATCCGATAGCCGTTGAAGATATTCAAGCCATTGTTTCTAAATTGAAAGAGAAAAATATTGGAATATTGATAACCGATCACAACGTTCAAGAAACCTTGAGCATCACGGATAGGGCCTATTTGCTGTTCGAAGGGAAATTACTAAAGCAAGGTACAGCTGAAGAATTGGCCGAAGATGAAATGGTTAGAAAAGTTTATTTGGGACAAAACTTCGTTTTACGTAGAAAGTCCCCAGAAAGTTTGAAGTTTTGAGACTCATTTTTTCGAATCGTTTAAATCCTTATTTTAATTTAGCAGCTGAGGCTTATTTTCTGCATGATTCTTCAGAGGATATCATGATGCTTTGGCGCAGTGAAAAAGCAGTGGTTTGCGGTAAGCATCAGAATGTTTGTGCTGAAGCTAATTTTAAATTCTGTAGAGAGAATAACATACAAATTGCCCGTAGATTAAGTGGTGGGGGAACTGTGTTTCACGATTTAGGGAATATCAATTTCACATTTATTAAAAATTTATCAGAAGGAATTGAGAAGGCTGTAAATTACAAGCAATTTTTAGAACCGGTTAGAAACGTTTTGCAAAAACTAGATATTCATACGACTTATAGCCAAAGGGATGATTTACTTTTAGATGGATTGAAAATTAGTGGTAATGCTCAGCACATATATCAGAAAGGTATGCGTCTTTTGCATCATGGTACGTTGTTGTATAACTCAGATTTAAAGTCGCTGAATTCCGCAATTCATTCCTCGGGTAAATATGAAGGAAAATCAGTGCCAAGTAATCGTTCGAAAGTTACAAATATCATTGATTATAAGAATTGGGGCTCCGTTGAATCTTTCTTGGACCAGTTTAAATTGGGTTTTGTAGATTTTTGGGGGACGGAATTTCAAGAACTAACAGAGTCGGAAATTCTTCAAATAGAATCAATCCAGAAAGAAAAATTTGAGACGGAGAAATGGATCGTGGGATATAGTCCTAAATACATTCATAAACGTAATTTTTTGACATCTTTGGGTTCAATTTCAGTGGAAATGTACGTTGTTGATGGAATCGTTCAGAATTTTGAATTTTCTGCTGAAAATGACTTAATATTTCATGGAATTATTGGCCAAGAATTGAATCTTGATAACATGCACAAAGCATTTCCCCAACTTGAAGAATCAGAACTTCTAGAGTTTTTTTGATGGTTTTTTATTTAACTATTAGACGTATTATTTGAAGAATAATGAAGAAAAAAGAACGGGTAGCCTTTATCTCGCAGAAATTGGAAGAGTTATATCCAGAAACCCCAATACCATTGGATCACTCAGACCCATATACTTTACTAATTGCTGTTCTTTTAAGTGCTCAATGCACGGATGAGAGGGTGAATAAGATTACTCCTTTTTTATTTGAAAAAGCTAGTAATCCGTTCGATATGGTTAAATTAAGTATTGATGAAATTAGGGAAATTATTAAACCCTGTGGCTTATCTCCTTTTAAAAGTAAAGCTATTTGGAATCTAAGTCGTATGCTTATTGATGAATATGAAGGCAATGTGCCTCAAACTTTTGAGGAATTGGAAGCATTGCCAGGAGTTGGACATAAAACCGCGAGTGTAGTAATGAGTCAAGCTTATGGTGTTCCCGCTTTTCCAGTGGATACCCATATTCATCGTTTAGCGAAACGCTGGAAACTAAGCAATGGAAAAAGTGTTGATCAAACGGAAAAAGATCTTAAGCGTTTATTTCCTGAAGAGATTTGGAATAAACTGCATTTGCAGATTATATTTTATGGCCGTCAGTTTTGTCCTGCAAGAGGTCATAATTTAGATAATTGTATTATCTGTAAAACTGTAACACAACAATAGATTTATTAGTTATTTTGACATTTTAAATCCCAGTGAATTACAACCAGAATTTGATGAAAAAATCAAATCTCAAAATGCAATCTGTACTATAAATTAAAAATCCTCAGCTGAACGAACAACTGAGGATTTTTAGATTGCCTATCGTTTAAAAAGAAGGCAACTATCAAAATCTAAATTAATTAGAAATCTCTAACGCGCTTTTCTCTTGGCTTTTTGTCGCCATAGTCTGCTGCACTTTTAGGGCCACCAAAAGATTTTCCAGATCTTCCACGAGAATCGCCACGTCCTGATCCTTGTTTGAAGCTAGAGCTACTTCTTTCGCTTGAACGTTGTCCAGAAGAGCTTCCTCCAAAACTACGATCACCTCTAGAAGCGCCTGAGGCACCAAATCCACGATCGGATCTATTGCTGTTTCCAGAGCTAGAACCGAATCCACGGCCACCACGACTTTGTCCTTCTGAGCTAGAATAACTTCTATTTGCATCGCTTGAACGTTGTCCAGAGGAGCTACCTCCGAAGCTGCGATCTCCTCTTGATGCTCCAGATCCTCCAAAACCACGTTCGTTTCTTGATGAGTTTGAAGTACCAGAGTTTCTGGATTGTCCACGATAGCTTGAAGAGTCGCGATTTGCGTTACTTCTACCTTCCGATGGAGCACGATTTCCATCAAATGAACGGCCGTTGCTAGAAGCTACACGAGTACTTGGATCTTTATGATCGTTTCTGTTTCCTCTTTCAGGACGACCAAAACGGTCTCTTCTATCATTTGAGTCGCGACGGTCAAAGTTGCGTGAGTTTCCGCGCGATGAAGAACGAGATTTACCCCCAACTCTACCTTCAGGAAGTTCAATTCGGAAATCGTGTTCCATTTCTAGAAGAGTTTCTGTTCCAAATACTTTGGTTACTTGATCCAGGAGTTTCTTTTCTCCAGCACTGCAGAAAGACATAGCTAATCCTTCGGTACCTGCTCTACCTGTACGTCCAATTCTGTGAGTATAAGTTTCAGCATCCTCCGGCATGTCAAAGTTTACTACATAATTCAAAGCAGAAATATCTACGCCTCTAGCAGCAACGTCGGTAGCAACTAGAAGACGAGCACGACCTGATTTGAAAATATCTAAGTTTCTGGATCTTTCACGTTGACTTTTATCTCCGTGAATTGCCACAGCTGAATGGTCATTATCTCTAAGAGTTTCTACTAATCTATCGGCACCAATTTTAGTTTTTGTAAATACCAGCATAGAATCGATTTGCTCATCTTCGAGCAATTGAAGAAGCAATTCTTCTTTGTTTTTTTGACCTACAGCAAATAACCATTGTTTGATTTTTGGTTTTTGACTTTCGGTAGGTAAAATATCTACTTTTTCTGGTTCATTTAGTAATTCTTGAGCCAAGAAACGGATTTCAGGAGAAGCCGTTGCAGAGAATAAAAGTGTTTGTTTGGTTTGGTTTTCAAGATATTTACCAATTTGGCGAATATCATCGATGAAACCCATGTCTAACATACGATCACATTCGTCTAAAACAAAGGTTTGAACTTTGTGAAGTTTTACGTGACCTTGGTTAATTAAATCTAACAAGCGACCGGGAGTAGCAATAACGATATGCGTACCACGCTTAAGCTTGTCAACTTGTCTAAATTGGGGAACTCCGCCGTAAATCAATGTGATTTTCAGGTGAGTGTCGCTAGCATAAGACGTGAAATTATCGGCAATTTGATGTGCTAATTCACGTGTAGGAGCCAAAATTAATGAGTGAATCTCTTTTTGAGGATTTTCAATAATTTTTTGGATGATGGGCATAGCAAATGCGGCTGTTTTACCTGTACCTGTGGGTGCAGTAGCGAAAAGATCCGCGTTTCTAAGAATAATCGGAATAGCTGCCTCTTGAATGGCAGTCGGGTGGCTGTAACCCTGTTTTTCAACAGCGGACAGCAATTGAGGCGCAAGCCCCAGCTCGTTAAATAATGTCATTTAATAATAATTTCTTACGGGCAAACGCTTTAAAGCAGAAATAGTAGCGTTGGAATCATGGATTTTTAGATTCGAACTTGATTTAGTTCCCACTCGTAAACAATTGCGGTGCAAAGATAGTGAGAATTTTTGAAGTTATTAACATTTAGTCGAGTAAAATGTGAATTAAGTAGTTTTAGCTCGTATAATTCTGCTTTTATGTGTGGTGAATAGTAGGATAGTAAAAAAATTAATTTTTCAGTTTGTTCAGAGGTTTGATGTTCAAAAGAGTTAAATTTTAACGTGAATAAATCGGACAGATTGATGAATTAAACAGAAACTTTGCTGTAAATTTGAATGGATGTTGCAACAAGATTTACAATTCAATAAGAATGAAGATTTTAACAAGCAGTTGTGGGATGCAGTTAAGTCAAAACTAGTTAAAATTCATACAGGTGGAGGCGAAAAAGCAGCCGCAAAACAAAAGGAAAAGGGTAAGTTATTAGCACGTGAACGGGTAAACTATTTGCGAGATGCGAATACAAATTGGATTGAAATTGGAGAGTTTGCTGGTTATGACATGTATCCAGAATATGGAGGATGTCCAGCGGGTGGAGTAATTGCAGGGATTGGTTATGTTTCAGGAAGACAATGTGTTATTGTTGCTAATGATGCAACCGTAAAAGCGGGCGCTTGGTTTCCTATAACGGGAAAGAAAAATCTGAGAGCACAAGAAATTGCCATGGAGAATAGATTACCTATTATCTACTTGGTGGATAGTGCAGGTGTATTTCTTCCTATGCAAGATGAGATATTTGCGGATAAGGAACATTTTGGAAGAATGTTCCGAAACAATGCTAAAATGAGTTCTTTGGGTATTACTCAAATTGCTGCTGTTATGGGTAGTTGTGTGGCAGGTGGCGCATATTTGCCAATTATGAGCGATGAGGCACTCATTGTAGAAGGAAATGGAAGTATATTTTTGGCAGGTAGTTATTTGGTAAAAGCAGCGATCGGTGAAAACGTTGATAATGAAACCTTGGGAGGAGCGAAAACACAAACTGAAATTTCAGGTGTAATTGACGATAAATTCCCCAACGATCAAGCATGTTTAGATCGTATTAAGTATATAATGAACAAATTGGGTTCAAATGATCGTGCCGGATTTGATCGAGTGGACTCTGTTTCTCCCAAAAAAGAAGAGAAAGATTTGTTTGGGATACTTCCTGATGATCGTGCAAAACCTTACAAAACAGTTGAATTGATTGAAAGGTTAGTTGATAATTCTGAATTTGAACAATATAAAGAAGATTATGGAAGAACGATTGTGTGTGGATATGCTAGAATTGACGGTTGGGCGGTAGGTATTGTTGCTAATAATCGCGAGGTCGTTAAAAATAGCAAAGGCGAAATGCAATTTGGAGGTGTAATTTATTCAGATTCTGCTGATAAAGCTGCTCGTTTTATTATGAACTGCAATCAGAAGAAAATTCCATTGGTATTCTTGCAAGACGTAACCGGTTTCATGGTGGGTAGTAGAAGTGAACATGGTGGAATCATTAAAGATGGTGCAAAAATGGTTATGGCTATGGCGAACAGCACTGTTCCAAAGTTCACCATCGTTATAGGAAACAGTTACGGAGCGGGTAATTACGCTATGTGTGGAAAAGCATATGATCCAAGATTAATCGTTGCTTGGCCATCAGCAAAAATTGCCGTTATGGGTGGAGATCAAGCGGCGAATACCTTATTGCAGATTGAAAAAGCACGCTTGTTGGGCAAAGGGGAACAAATATCCCCCGAAGCGGAAAAAGAATTATTAGATAAAATTAAAGGAAAATACGATAACGGTACAACGCCTTATTACGCTGCTGCACGTCTATGGGTAGATGCAATTATAAACCCATTAGATACCCGCACATGGATTTCTATGGGTATAGAAGCTGCCAATAATGCACCAGTTGAGAAATATAATCCTGGAGTTTTGCAAACGTGATAGCGTATTATTACGTTTTACACTCCGCTGCATTTTACACTGCAACAGCTTATTCTCCAGATTTTATTTTAACGGTTTCTAGTACGTTGAGTATGGTGTCTTTTCCATGTGCGCCACTTAATGAATAAGCCTCATTGAATACGAAGAATGGCACTCCTCGAGCTCCAACTTGTTGGGCTTGATATTGGTCTAGAGCTACCTCATCAAGTATACTTTTGTCTTCGAATGGTTTGGGATAATTCGTTAGATCAATTCCGCATTGGTTGGCAATTTTTAAAAGTACTGATTCATCTTCTACATTCTCTCCAAGAGTGAAATATGAGAAGAATAAATGTTCTTTTACTTCATTTGCTTTATTCTGTTTTTGAGCGATATGAATCAACACATGTGCTTTTTTTGAATTGCTCACCTGAGCTTTTTCAAAGTTGAAGTCAATTCCCAACTCTCGACCTTGTGCTGTTAATTTGTGGTACATGTGTGTCACTGATTCAGGGTCAATTCCTTTGGTTTCAGATAAATACTCCTGCAATTTCAAGTTTGGATCATGAGCAATATTTGGATTAAGCTCGAAACTTTTCCAAACGATTTCAACGTTCTTGCCACCTGAATAATTTTCTAATGCAAATTCTAACTGTTTTTTACCCATGTAACAAAACGGACACATAATGTCTGACCAGATTTCGATTTTCATTATTCAAAATTATCTTTCTTTTTTGAGTATTTGAAAGGCCATAAGAGATCTGTGTGTAACTTTGAGGTTCTATTTATAAAGATGAATTATATTTCAATTGAGAATGTAACTAAGGTTTGGCATGATAAGCCGGTTTTAAAAAATGTTACATTCGGTATACAAGCAGGTGAAAAGGTGGCGTTGGTAGCTGGAAATGGTCAGGGTAAAAGTACATTGTTATCAATTATCATGGGGAAAGAATCGCCCAATGAAGGGAAAGCAATCGTACGAAAGGAGATTAAAGTTGGATACCTTCCCCAAGAACCCGAATTATTTAATGATATTACCGTAATTGACAATATTCTTTTGGAAGAGAATGAGGTGAGTCGTGTGGTTAGGCGCTATGAACAAGTGTTAGAAATGGTCGAAGCAGGTGATAGTAGCGATGAAGTTATGGGTTATTTGGAGAATGCTACAGAACAAATGAATCTATTAAATGCTTGGGACTATGAGAGTAAGGTAAAGCAGGTGTTGTCGCAATTGAAAATTTCCAATTTTAATCAATTGGCAGGTAGTTTAAGTGGTGGGCAGCGGAAACGAGTTGCATTGGCGAAAGTGTTATTATCACAGCCGGATTTATTGATAATGGATGAACCAACGAATCATTTGGATCTTGAAATGATTGAATGGTTGGAAGGGTTTTTATCTCAGCGGGATTTGACTTTGTTTTTAGTAACGCATGATCGTTATTTTTTAGATCGAGTATGTAATTCCATCATTGAAATAGATAATGGTAAAGTGTATCATTATAAAGGAAATTATGCCTATTACGTTCAGAATAAAGCAGAACGTGAAGCAAATGCTGCAAGTGAGCTCGAAAAAGATAAGAATTTGTTTAGACGAGAATTGGAATGGGTTCGTAGAATGCCAAAAGCTCGAAGTACTAAGAGTAAAAGTCGCGTAGAATCATTTAATGACCTTGAGGAAAAAATTAAAAATCAACGAACGCAATTAGAAGTAAAAATGACTATGCGCATGGAACGCATGGGTTCGAAGATATTGGAGTTGCACCATGTTGGCAAGTCGTTCGGTGATTTAAAAATTCTTCACGATTTTAGTTATGTATTTAAGAATAAAGAGAAGGTTGGCATTATTGGTCCAAATGGTGTAGGAAAGTCTACTCTTTTGAATATCATCATGGGTTTAGAGGGATTAGATTCCGGTAAAGTAATATTGGGCGATACTGTAAAAATTGGATATTTTAGCCAACAAGGAATTAAGGTTGATGAAGGTAAGAAAGTAATTGATGTTGTTCGAGATGTAGCGGATTGGATTCCTATGGCAAATGGGAACAAATTGACGGCATCACAGATGTTACTTCAGTTTGGATTTGATTACGACAAACAATTTGACTTTGTGGCTAAATTAAGTGGTGGTGAACGTCGACGCTTGTTTTTATTAACCATATTAATGGAAGCGCCTAATTTTTTAATTTTAGACGAGCCTACCAATGATTTAGATATAAAAACCTTAACTGTTTTAGAAAATTTTTTAGAAACGTATGAAGGTTGTGTTATGATTGTGAGCCATGATCGATTTTTTATGGATAAATTGGTAGATCATTGTTTTATTTTTGAAGGGCAAGGAATTGTAAGGGATTTTCCTGGTAATTATTCTGAATATAGAGATTCAGTAGATTTTTTGGAGGCACAAAAAGAAGCGGCTAAAACTTCAGGTACTGCTACACACAAAGATAATTCTAATAAGAATAATGCTTTAGTACAGGGTAATTCTTCGGTAAATAAAGATGAAACCGATTCATTTAATTCGAGTCAAACAATTGGGTCGGCCAAAGTAGATATGAGTGGAGAAAAACTTGCTTCCAAATTAGAAGGTGTTTCGGAACAAGGTTCATTGAATTCAGATAATATCTCAAAACCTGCAGTTACTCGCAAGTTGTCTTTTAAGGAAAAATTTGAATTGGATACTATAGAAAAAGAACTTCCCCAACTACAAGAGAGGAGAAGTTCTTTAGAAAAACAGCTAAGTGAGAATGATTCTGATTATGAGTCTATACTGACTATCACTCAAGAGCTTAGCGAACTCAATCGAAAAATAGATGATATGGAATTCCGATGGCTGGAACTATCTGAAGGATAATTTATTATCCTTTAACGAATTGTACGTTACCGTGCAATTTTACCACAGGGCCTACAACGACACCACCTGCTTCAGTAACGGCATTCCATGTCAAACCGAAATCTTCACGTACGATTTCACCATTAATTTCAAAACCTACCTTGTGATTTCCCCAAGGATCAACCATTTCGCCACCTAATTCAGCAGCTAGGGTGATTGATTTGGTAGTACCTTTTATTGTTAAATCGCCAGTAAGATCAAATTTATTGTTTCCTTTTGATGTGAAACTAGTGGATTTGAAAGTTAAAGATGGATACTGTTCAGCATCAAAGAATTCAGCAGACTTCAAGTGATTGTCGCGGTCAGTGTTATTGGTATCAATGCTGTTGATTTCTGCAGAAAATTCGATTTGAGAATTTTCCCAATCAGCAGAATGTTGATGGATGCTTGCAGAAAATGCATTGAAATTACCAGTAACAGTAGAGATTACTAGGTGTTTAACTTTAAATTGGATCTCAGAATGCGTTGGATCCAAATTCCATTGTGTTTGATTTTGAGTAGTCATAATAATTTTAGTTTCTTGATACAAAGATAACCAAAAAACTTAATATTTGTTCAAACAAATATTAATTCTGTGTAAAAAAATTGGTTACTTTGCTGTTATGAGTAAGCACGCATATGTATTTCCCGGTCAAGGATCGCAATTTGTAGGTATGGGAAAAGAGCTTTATGAGCAATCTGAAACAGCTAAAGAAATGTTCGAAAAGGCGAATGAAATATTGGGTTTCAGAATTACTGATCTCATGTTTGACGGCACTGCAGAAGATTTGAAAAGAACGGATGTTACCCAACCAGCGATATTTATTCATAGCGTTATTGCGGCTAAAGAATTGGGTTCAAACTTCAAACCGGATATGGTTGCTGGTCACAGTTTAGGTGAGTTTAGTGCATTAGTTGCAGCGGGTAGTATTTCTTATGAAGATGGTTTGAAACTGGTGCATCAACGCGCATTAGCGATGCAAGAAGCTTGTGAATTGGAGGCAGGAACCATGGCAGCGGTTTTGGCATTAGACGATGAAAAAGTGGAAGCAGTTTGCGAACAAACTGACGGAGTAGTAGTTGCTGCGAATTATAATTGTCCTGGACAATTGGTTATTTCTGGAGCTGTTGCGGCTGTGGAAGCTGCTTGCGAGGGAATGAAAGCGGCAGGTGCAAAAAGAGCGTTATTGCTACCCGTTGGAGGCGCATTTCATTCACCGTTGATGGAGCCCGCGAGAGAAAAGTTGGCCAAGGCTATTGAAAATACGCACTTTAACGAACCCATTTGTCCGATTTATCAAAATGTTTCAGCTACCGCTGAAATTCATCCCGAAGCTATAAAAAAGAATTTAGTGGCTCAATTAACCGCGCCAGTAAAATGGACTCAATCCGTTAGAAATATGAAGAATGATGGAGCTGAAGAGTTTACTGAGTTAGGGCCAGGTAAAGTGTTGCAAGGATTAATTGCGAAGATTAATTAATCACATTAACGCTACCGTTGAGTTTTTTAGGATAGGAAGGATTGGCTGACTCGATTATATCTAAGATATAAAAGTAAGTTCCAGATGGCGCTTTTGGGCCACTGTTGTCAATTCTTCCGTTCCAACATTCTGTTGCATCATTTGTATAAAATATCCTCTCGCCCCAGCGGTTATAAATTCGCAGTTCGAACTTATCGCACTTGTTACTCAAACCGTAAATTTTAAAACAATCATTTAGACCATCGCTATTGGGAGTAAATACATTGGCTATTTTTAATTCAATTGGTTTAAAAGATGTATCGTTTAACACTAAATTGAATGTATCCTTACACCCCGTCTTTGAATTTTTAAATATCGCAGTACACGTAAAAACTTGTCCAGTCGGATATTCGTGAGAGATAGGGTTTTCATTAATTATTATAGGAGTTCCATCGCCTAGATCCCAGAAAATGGAATCAAATTGATTCGCGGTTGCAGTAAACTGTATGCCAGAAATACAGGAACTTATTTCTGCCGTGAATTTTCCTTCAGGCGATTCAATTACGTTAATTTCGCGAGTAAATTTTGCGGAAATATTACAACTATTTGGATCCGTAACGGTCAAAGTAACTCTGTATTTCCCCGTCTTTTGGTAAATATGAATCGGATTAAAAAGGTTAGAAGTATCACCATCTCCAAAATCCCAATGGTAAACAGCATTATATCTATTTAGTGGATTAAAAGCACTTATTTGTTTTAAGCAAATAGTTGGAGTAGTGCTGAAAGCTGCGTCTACAGAATATCCAAGTCTGAAATCTAATTTGAAACTGGCATTAGAACATCTTACACTTACGTTATTTTGGAAAACCGCGTTGGAAGTAGTTGGAAAGTCATTAAGTCCAGGAGGGTTTTCGGGACAAGAAGCACAAACTGATTGATACACAATTCCCCGTTTATCAAACCTAGAAGTACCCCCGTCTACATGATCTGCGCTCTGATTTCCCCCAAAAAAAGAAGCATATTGTAGCGCGTTCGCATCACGATTTAGTGCAAGTAAATAGAAATCATCACCATCTGTTGTTAACTGGTGTGCATCAGGAGTGGTTTCTAAATCTATAGTAGTTCCAATGTTTCCCACCCCGACAAATGATCCCCAACCGGAAAAATAGATGTTGTAGCAATCATCTACCATGAAAGCGGAAGGACTCAAATTGGCGGAAAAGCGAAATGGAGTACCGAAAGTGGTGATAAATTCAAGTTTTTTTAGGTTATTGTCGAGCTTACCAATAAATTGTGGAGCATTATCTTGTCCGTAAGTATTTGAGGTTCTACTAACGAGTCCTTCTGTTTGGCCTGTAAAATAAACGTTATTATCGGGATCTAGATCAATAAAATAAATTTGGTCGTAGACGTCAGTACCCCAATGCGTACCCGCTTTATAATTGCCATTATCTTTATTTAATTTGAGGATAAAACCATCTATATCTCCGTTGGATTTTCCATTGAATGCAGAATCAGGGTTTATGATAGGGAAGTTGTTTGAGTTAGTTCCTCCACCGATAAAAAGATTACCGCTATCATCGAAACGACATGAATAAGCGGCATCATCTGCAGATCCCCCAAAAAATGAAGCCCATCTTAGTTTGCTTAAATTAGGAGAAAGTGCAATAACTAGTGCGTCTGTTCTACCAGCATTTGTTGTTTGGAATCCCGATTTTAGCCAAGAAAAAGAAGTGTTTCTTGAACATGTAGCTAGGTACACATTTCCATCAAAATCAACATTAATATCACCTCTATAATTATCAGCATAGTTATAAAGGAGTGTGCTTTTGTTGCTGGTTGAGTTGGACTGGAATCCGTCTTCACGAGTTCCGCCTAGAAATGTACTCCCCAACAATTGAGTACCCGCGAAATTGAATTTTGTTACAATAATGTCATACCCGCCGGAGTGAGTTTTTGAAATAAATGAATCTTGATGTATGGGAAAATCCTTGGACTCTGAGGACCCGAAAACCAATAGGTTATTTTGATGATCGGTGCACAAACTATGGGGATATTCGTTGTCATTTCCACCTAGAAAAGTGGCAAAAATGAGCTTGCTACCATCAGGTGAATATTTATTAATAGTTATATCACAGGGAAGATTAACGGGTTCAGATCCATTTACACTTCCACCGTAAACAGTTTGAAAAGCTCCTGTAGTTACTGGATATTTTCTGAATTCTGCATCGGCAATTCCACCGGCATACAAGCAACCTGCTGTATCGTAAGTAGCAGTAAATCCAAAATTATCGGCACTAGAACCACTGTATGTACTAAAAACGAGAATGGGGTCTATAACAATGGTGTCTGTTGGGTTGAAATTGCCTAATTTGAAAGCGATAGTATTGTTTTTTAATCTTTTATAATAACAAGAGATAGTATTTTGATGGTTGGAATTTGAAGAAACAGAGCTGTATTGTGACGGTATTTTGGAATAAGCTTTGGGCGCTTTAAGTTGATAATTGGCATTTTCCCCTACGAAAGAAATGGATTTTTCATTGATTGAAATGCTGCAGTGATTATCTGTTTTTAATTGAATAAGATTGGGATTAGCTCCTGGATGTATAATCCAATCAAATTCAATAGACTCTTGATTAGTATAAATTACAAAATCAATTCGAGGGTAAACATTTTTCAATACAACCCTACCAAAAGGGCGAATTTGTGTGAACCAATGATCGGGGTTACTGGATAAATAGAAATTTAAATAATGATTTAATGGATTTAAAAATTGAATTTCTGAAGGTTTGTTGCTATTTAAAAATCGAAGATCAAAAGTTTGTTTACGAATGATAAATTGACTGTCGGTTCCTTGGAAATGAAAGGATTTATGAACATTAGGTTGATCGTTTGAGTTAGTAACAGTAATTCTCAATCCGTCATGATGAAGATAAATATTAGCGAGGGGTAGGTTAATATAAGCTATGGGAGCATTTATTGATTCTGGAGTGTTAATTTGCCCTTTGTTTGGAATAAATGCAATCGGAGTGTTGTGAGAAAAAAGCGTATTGAATGATCCCAATAATAACCCTGCGAACAAGATTAAATAAAGACGAGGATTCAATTTCGGCATGTTAACAAAGTTATAAAAACTAAGTGCCATTTACTAATAAGCAAATGGCACTTGTAGAATATTGCACAATCTTGATTATTGTACGGTAATATGAGTATTTAATGCACTTGAAATAATACTCGCAATTTCTTCTGGTTTCTGTTTAAATTCAAACGAACCACTAAATTTGATTTTAGAATCAGAAGGAACCATAGAGAATTTTTTGCCGGTAAATTCGCTTAGATTTTCTACAACCAAGGATAAGTCTGCATTTTTAAATCGAATGGAAGTCTCATTCCATTCCATGGGGTTTTCGGGTAATTGGAATCCAGAAATATGTGCATTTTGAATTGTTGCACCCAAATTTTTGGTTAATATAATTTCTTCACCATCAGATTCAACTTTTACTTTTCCATGATTTACAAAAACGTTTTGTTTGTTTTGGTTGTAAGAAGTAATATCAAACCCGGTGCCCAAAACCGTAACTTTTGACTCATCAAATTCTACAGTAAATGGTTTGGAAGGGTCTTTAGCTACTTCAAAACGCGCTTTGCCGTGTAGTTTTATGTCGCGCTTATCGCTAGAAATCGAATAAGATAATGTGGAATTGGCAGCCAGAATTATATTTGAACCATCTTCTAGTTCAATGGTTTTAACTTCGTTATTTTTAGTGAGAAATTCACCGGTGAATGTTTCTGCTTTTTGGTTGAAGAACAATAGTCCAGAAATTGCAAAAACTGTAATTGCAGCTGCAATAGAAATCCATTTTGAGTAGCTTACTTTCAATTGTGGTTTTTCAGATACGGCAGTAATTTTTGATGTGTTATTGGATAATTTCTCTTGTAATTTAGCCCATGATTCATCGTTGGAAATTACTTCTTTTGGAGTATATGATTTAGCTAAATCCCAAATATCTTGGAACTCATTTAGAGATTCAGGAAGGTTGTTTTTTTGATTCATGGTTTTAATCGTTTAGGGCAAATTGTACTTCTGTAGACATAGCTCTAACCTGTTGTTGAATTAGAGCTAGAGTGTTAAGATATTGAGGATTTTCTTTTAACCACTCTTCTAAAATGCGCAATTCTTCAGCCTCCATGAGACCTGCAGCGTATTTTGTAAGTGCGTTGGATTCCAATTGTTCTTTCATGAAATTTCGGTTAACCGATGCTATAACAGCAAAAGTTGAAACATCCCCCAAGGAAAATAAAAAAAAATTACAAAATTCTGCTTTGATATACGGATTCAATAATTTGAACTACGTCGCGGCCTTCAGTTGCTGGGGTATTGGGGGTTGAAATACCCCTTAATGTGTCAATGGCATTCTGGATAACGAACTGATGGTTCGATGCTGAGCCTTGATAACCATCATATTGATTAGGAGGTGGGGCTGGTTCTAATTGAGGCAAATTGTAATTTTCTATCTGACAATATTGAACTTCATTCATGTATTGTCCGCCTACCTTAATAGTTCCTTTCTGGGCTATAATATGGATACTTGATTCAAAGTTGGCATTAAAAACGGAGGTTGTATATTGAAACAGACCTCTCATTTTTTTCATTTTTGGGGACGAGAATGTGAAAAATCCTGAATCTTCAAATTCGGTAAGATCTTGATGATTAAAGTTATAAAATTCGGTTTTGCCAATTTTAATATTACCAAATAACCAATACATAAGATCGACAAAATGTGAAAATTGAGTAAATAAAGGACCACCATCCATAATTAGTGTCCCATGCCAATGGTTTGGTTTATAGTATCGTTGGTCTCTATTCCAAGCGCAAAGAACAGAAACAGAATATATTTCACCTAGAATTGATTGATTAATTACCTCTTTTAGCCATGTTGCAACGGGTGAGTACCTGTTTTGCATAACACAAAATACGTAACATTGGCTATTTTTTGCAGCTTGAATGACTTGACTCGCCTGTTCCACAGATAGCGTCATTGGCTTTTCGATTATTACATGTTTACCAGCATTTAATGCTGCAATAGCATGTTCTGAATGAAGCCCATTTGGAGTACAAATACAAATAATTTGGACTTCAGGATGATTTAAAATCTCTTCAATGCAGTTAAAGCAATTTAAGCCTTTATCATTGATTTCATCATGCTTGGAGGAATCGGAATCATATGCACCTACAAGATGAGCCTCTGGATTTGCTAAGATATTTTGGGTATGTTTTTGTCCGATATGGCCAAAACCTATAACTGCAAAGCCTAAAGGAGAAGAAATGTTCGACATGCTGGATGATTTACTACGGCAAAAATGCAAAACTTTAGTTTAAGGTGACGACTTATTTACAATAAGTTTTGAAAATCCGTTTTCTAGCCCCTATTTTGCAGTAAAATTCTTATGGGTACGGAAAAGATTTTAATCATTGGTTCTTGTGGACAGTTAGGCACAGAACTGGTTGAATCATTAAGAGGGATATATGGCGATGCCAATGTAATAGCGTCTGATTTAAAAAAAGCTGACAATCCAGTTTTCGATGGTGGACCATTCGAGGAATTAGATATTTTGGATAAGAAACGTTTTGGTGAGGTTTTATCTAAACACAAACCAACACATATTTATCATTTGGCCGCATTATTAAGCGCTACTGCTGAGAGAAATCCAGAGTTCGCTTGGAAATTAAACATGGATGGATTGTTTCATGTTTTGGATGCTGCGAAAGAAGATAAAAGTATTGCCCGGGTATACTGGCCGAGTAGCATTGCGGCTTTTGGCCCCAATACACCTCGTTTTGATACACCACAATACGGCCCAATGGATCCCACAACGGTATATGGTATTACCAAATATACGGGTGAACTTTATATTCAATATTACTACAACCGTTATGGTGTAGATACTCGAAGTCTACGTTATCCTGGGTTGATTGGATATAAATCATTACCAGGTGGAGGAACAACGGATTATGCTGTGGCTATTTATCATGATGCATTAAGAGAAGGAAAACACACATGTTTCTTGGGTGAAGGAACTACCTTGCCCATGTTGTATATGCCTGATGCATTAAAAGCTACATTGGAAGTTATGCATGCTCCAGCGGAACAAATAAAGATGCGCATGAGCTATAATTTAGCCGGAATGAGTTTTGCCCCTGAAGAAATCGCAGCCAGCATTCAACAACATTTACCCGATTTTCAAATAGAGTATTCCCCTGATTACAGACAACAAATTGCCAATTCTTGGCCTGCAGTAATCGATGATAGTTTGGCTCGAGAACATTGGGGCTGGAAACCTGAGTTTAATTTGGAGGACATGACCACTGATATGTTGCTCAATATCAAGCAAATGTATTTTCAAGGGGGTAATAATTAGAAAATAGAATTGAATTATTAAACGGATGCGAAGAGGTTAAAAGTTGTTGAATCAAGTTTCGTGATTCTTCTATTTTTGAATAGATTTAGTTTCTATTCATGTTCTTGAAATTTTCTCTTTCCCTTATCGTTACTACTAAATTTCAACTATTTTAATTTCTAGCACGGTTTTTGTTAGTTAGAAATTAATTGAATTGTTTAGATGTTACGATTTTTCAGTAGGGCTATGAATTTATTGTTTTTTTGGAAAGCAACAGGAAGTAAAACTAGGATACCTATGTGGCTAAAAGGGTATCAATATAGCTTATCTATTACAGAGCAAAATGCAGCCAATAAAGTAATAAGTTATGCGAAAAAACATAAATTGAGTTCGAAGGAAATGCGTTCAATTTTTGATTTTGAGTTAGAATATGAAAAATTAAAGTTGACGGCTCAACACGATTTTCCCCACATGCCGAAAATAATGAAAGAAGACATTGCAAAAGCAAAAGAAGGGAAATATTCGCAAATTCGTGAGCATTTAGGTGAAGAGTTGTATGCAAAATACAAAACCCACCGAAGTCATGAAAAGCAGCGCAGATATTAATTTCAGTATTGGCGAAACAAGTAAGTAAATTGCAAATTTTAGAAATTCAAACTAAAGTTATTTGAAATACGAATTATAGCGTTGTCAAGCCAATGGCTTTGCCAATTAATGTGGTTGTAGTAGAACGCTCAACGAGTACCTCAACTAAGTCTCCGGGTTTGTAGGATTCCTTTGGGAAAACAACCATAACGTTTTGGTCATTTCTTCCCGCCCAATCTTGGTCGCTTTTTTTACTATTACCTTCAACTAAAACCTGAACAGTTTTACCAATATATTGAGCATTTTTAAATTGGCTCATGCGGTTTTGAACCAGAATAATTTCTTGCAACCTTCTGCTTTTAACATCCTCAGGAATATCGTCGGTGAATTTTTTAGCAGCAGGTGTTCCAGGTCTTTCACTATACTTATACATGTAGCTGAAATCAAATTGCGACCATTCAATAAGTGATAAAGTGTCCTTGTGTTCCTCTTCTGTTTCTGTGCAGAATCCAGCTATGATATCGCAAGAAATACCACAATCTGGAATAATGTTTCGAATCATCGTGATTTTATCCATATACCATTCACGCGAATAGTTCCTACTCATGACTTCAAGAACTCGAGTATTTCCAGATTGGGCTGGCAAATGGATATAATTACATATATTTTTAAACTTGGCCATGGTAAGGACCACTTTTTCTGTAATATCACGGGGATGACTGGTTGAATATCGAATTCTCATTTTGGGAACTGCAGTTGCAACCATCTCAAGTAAATCAGCAAAATCAACTGAGTTTTGTTGTTCTTCGGTAGTGAGAGATTTAAACTCTTTTTTGGGTCCCCCGCCAAACCACAAATAACTGTCAACGTTCTGACCTAGCAGTGTAATTTCCTTGAAACCTTTTTGTTGTAATTCGATAGCTTCATTTAATATGCTTTTCGGATCGCGACTTCTTTCTCTACCGCGGGTAAATGGTACTACGCAAAAGCTACACATGTTATCACAGCCACGCATAATGCTAACAAAAGCACTAATTCCATTTGAGTTTAATCGAACTGGGTTTAGATCGCCATAAGTTTCTTCTCTTGACAAAAGAACATTGATTGCTCTTCCACCTTGATCAACTTCTGCCACCAACTTGGGTAATTCTCTGTAGGAATCGGGTCCAGCTACTACATCTACTAGCTTTTCTTCTTCAAGAAGCTTGCTTTTTAAACGTTCAGCCATACATCCCAAAACGCCAATAATCAAATCATTATTCGATTTTTTATTGTTTCTAAGATGCTTGAGTCGTTCACGAATACGGTTTTCTGCGTTATCACGAATAGCACAAGTATTCAGAAAAATCACATCTGCATCGAGTTCATCTGTGGTGTTTACAAAACCATGTTCAATCATGATGCTTGCAATAATTTCGCTATCCGCAAAATTCATGGCACAACCGTAGCTTTCAATGTATAATTTTCGTTGTGATTGTTGCGTATTTGGAACCGTACTCATGGACTTGCAAAGTTAATATGATTTGTGCATTATCAATTAATTTGGAGGTCATGTCGACCCTTTTTTGCATATTTGTAGAATTTTATGCGAATTCAGGTTGTAAAAAGCACAATATTATCTTTAGGGATAGGTTTAATATCTGTAACTGGATATTCACAAAATGGAAGCGAAGAGAAAGGTCAATTCAGTGGTAATTTGATATTAAATTATCAGAAATACTTAAGAGATGATGAAATTGGTGCAAATACACGGGTGTACAAAGAAAATACGGCGAGTGTAGACGCATGGTTATTCATGCAGTATCGCTATTCAGGTTATAATTTCACTGTACGTTACGACGGATTCAATAATTCACCTTTGCTGGATCCTTTAGATGCTTACACCGATCATGGTATTGGTTTTTGGCAAGCTTCTAAACAATTGAAAGATTTAAATATCACTGTAGGTTCATTTTACGATCAATTTGGCAGTGGAATATTATTTCGTGCATATGAGCAAAGACAAATTGGGATTGATTACAGTATTCAAGGTATTCGATTGATTTATGACTTGACGGATCGTTGGAAAATCAAAGGTTTTTCGGGTAATCAAAAAGGTAATTTCACCGCAGGTACTCGTTTTGGTTATTCTCCTCAAACCATAAGCGGAATTAATTTAGAAGGTGATTTGGACATTGGAAAAGACGGCAAATTGGGGAATTTAATGTTGGGTGCATCGGCTATTAATCGCAATATTGATTTAAAAACTATGGAGAGTTTGGTTACTATAATTAACTCTTATGATAAAGTGGATCAATTCTACCCAAAATACAATGTTTACGGTTTTAATGGATATCTGAATTACAATATTGGAAATTTTACGATTTCAGGTGAGGCCAACTACAAAACCAAGGAAGCAATAGTGGATTTTGACAATATGTTGCGATTAAAAGATGGAAAGGTATTTTATGGAAATGTGAGTTGGGGAAAACAAAACATGAAATTAGGTAAAAATAAAATTTCAATTGGCTTAAATGTTCAGGGAAGACACGTTGATCATTTTATTTTAAAAACATCTCCCAGTGAAAAATTGCTTAATGGATTAATTAGTTATTTGCCCTCAATGACACGACAAAACACGTATAGATTAATGGCACGATATAACGCTCCAGCTCAAGACTTAGGAGAAAATGGTATACAAGGTGAGTTGGATTTGAAAATAAATAAGAACACACGATTGTCATTTAATGCTAGTTATGTTCAAACCTTATCTAGCAATGGGGTTTTTGATTCAGCAAGCAACAGCATGAAACCTTTAAAGTTATTTAGAGAATATAACGGTCAATGGATTCAAAACTTTGGTAAACACACCATGAAACTTGGTTTGCAAACGATTTTTTATAATCAAGCACGTTACGAATTGGAGCCTGAATACGAACCGGTACAAACAATTACTCCGTTTTTTGAATGGCTGCACAAATTTGGCAAAGGTAAAAGCTTGAGAATTGAATCGCAATATTTGCACACTACCAAAGATCAGGGTTCGTTTGCTAATTTGATGATTGAATATTATTTGTCAAAGAAAATCTCTTTTTCTGTGGGGGATATGGTAAATATTCAACCGCACCGATATGAACGCATGACAATTGCAAATAAAGTATTGCATTACCCAACCATATTCATGAGTTACAATCATAACAATTCATTTTATACGTTGTCTTATTTAAAACAGCAACAAGGGGTGAACTGTTCTGGTGGTATTTGTAGAGAGGAGCCCGCATTTAGTGGGGTCAGATTTACGGTAAGCAGTAATTTTTAACTACTGGATTTCTGAGAATGTAATTCCCTTTTATTCATAAAGCCCAGTTCGAATCCGGTTGCACATCTAGTGACTTTTGCGTTTTTAAAGCGGATTACCACGCTTTATAGTTGTTGCATTTGAGGAAATTACTCTTTATGTGGGAGTGTATGGATTTCAGACTAAATATTACAAATCCCAAACACGGGTTCTACGTTCTTGCGAATAGCGCTTAATATTTAACCAAAAAGCTGCAACCAGATAGAAAATGATAGGTGATCCTAAGGTAAAAAAGGATGCATAAATGAACGATAAACGTACACTTTTGGTTGAAATTTGCATTTTGTCAGCAAGTTGACTACAAACTCCAAAGAATGATTTTTCTAATGCATATTTAAGCCAGCTCATAAGTTTTAACTTCCAAAGTTATCGAAATTATAGAAAGGATTTAACAAATCAAAACATTCTTTTGTGTATTGTCGATTCTTTTGGTACACAATTAGTTGGTCGAGTTGAATGTTTGATACATGTTCCATTGAAAGAGGAGGCGTTTTGGGGTTGTTCCTTTCTATTTTCTTTAGATGAATAAAAATAAGATGAGGCTTTTTTAATTCTGTTGCATGTACCGTTACAAATGAGCTTATCATCAAGTTGTTTCTAGAAACAATTGTATTCCAATGCTCGATGTTTTCAAGAAATTCTTCTTCGGTTTTCAATGTATTGTTCGTGATAAACGGAAGCATTATCCAAGCATTACCAGTAGAAATTAATTTTGAACTGATTAATTGAAAAAAATCCATAAATCCATTTTGAGGAAAATGTCTTGCTTGGCGTTTCTGTTCATTTTCTGATTCCAATTGATTTTCAAAAAACGGGGGATTACTAACAATGATATCGAATTGGTCGTCGCTAGATTTTCCCCAATCAAAAAAGTCATTATTGAGTATAGATAGGTTTAGGGAATGGTTTTCAGATAAATTTCTTTTTGCAGTTTCAAAACTGTCAGCATCTTTCTCAATACCTAAAATCTCAGAATTTGGTAGAACTTGATTCAAGAAGAACATTAAAACACCGGTACCCATTCCAAGGTCCAAAATGGTTTGATTTTTTGAATAAGTTTGAATTTTTTGGGAAATATAACTTGCAAAAATGCATGCGTCGGTTGTAACGGGTAAGGCTACGTTTTCCTGGTGAATGATGAAATTTTTAAATTGGAATGGATTTCTTTTTTTCATCGAAACTGTTTTAAAAATCTTATTTAGAAGGAGTGTTGTGGAGTCGAAATCGTAATTTTGGGTAAAGTTGAGTTGTGTAATTTTATTGAATATTCGTTTGTCGCTTAATTTACAACTTGAAATTAATGACTTTGTGATCGCTGTGTAGCAATACGCAATTGCGGAGTCTTGCTTTTATTCATTATTAATCCAGACTGCAGGTTTAAAATCGATTGGGTTCTCAAACCATTCACTTTTTGTATTTTGTTTTAACCACAGAAGCTTCTGGGAATATTTTTGTGATAATTCAATTTCATGTGATGAAATGATAGCCATGGTTCCGGTTGATTTGCAGTGTAAATTTAGTTGTTCTAAAAAGTGAATTTTGGAAGGGTAATCTAAAAATGCCAATGGTTCGTCAAGTAAAATAAGAGGCGTTTCCTGAATTAAGCATCTAATAAACATGATTTTTTGTTTTTCACCATCCGACATTTGAGAGAATCGCTTGGAAAGCAAATGATCCATTTGAAATTGTTTTGCATAGTGTATTACGATTTCCTCATTTTGGGATTGAGATTTATCCCATTGAGTTAAAAATCGTTGGCGACCTGTAATTGCAACTTCTAATCCATTCATGTATTCAATTTGGGGTGGAGTGGCCAACATTAAGGATATAATCGCGGCACGAGATGTATGATCCAATAGGTGAATATTGTTATCCCCCATAAAAACAGAACCTTTTATCGGATTTAAATGCCCCAATATCGTTTTTAGTAAAATGGATTTTCCAATTCCATTCGTTCCTACAAGAAGTAGTATCTCACTTGGTTCCAATCGGAATGAAAGGTGTTCGTGGAGAATATTGGATTCATGAATTCCTGTTGATAGAGACTGAATTTTTAGCATTTGAGATTAATTTAAATAAAATTCAACGAAATGGTGGGGTTGTGTCTGAATTTTAATGTGCAAATTACAGATATTCGCGTCATACAATGCTTATTACACAGGTAAATTCCGATGATTTGAATGAGATTCAGTCTATGGCGCAGGTGATTTGGAATCATCATTATCCAGAGATTATTGGCCAAGAGCAAGTAGACTATATGCTGAATCGAATGTATGATTTAGGGAGTTTGAGAAAACAATTGGCGGATGGGCATATTTTTTATAAGCTAGTGAAATCCTCAGAAAACATGGGCTTTGTTTCTATTGTTGAACAGGAAAAAGGTTGGTTTTTGAATAAGTTATATGTAATGCCCAATACACAACGATTAGGCATCGGTAAACAACTATTGGAATATGTTATTCAGAAGCATGGTATTCAAGAATTGAGATTGCAGGTAAACAGACAAAATTTCAAAGCCATCAATTTTTACTTTAAAAATAAGTTTGAAATTGAACGAGTAGCTGATTTTGATATTGGAGACGGATATCAAATGAATGATTTTATCATGATTTGGAAGAAATCAGCTCAGTGAATTATCAACGCTGATTGAAATATTAGGTTCAAATTCCAGATTTGATTTTCAAATGGCTAATTTTGTGATGTGTTAGCACTGAATGATTTTTCTTTTGAGTTTGCAGGTAGGTATTTATACAGAAAAGCAAGTTGGCATATAAAGCCCAACGAAAAAATTGGACTAGTTGGTCTGAACGGAACAGGTAAATCTACTTTACTTCGCTTGATTTCTGGTGAATATGAGCTTCGAGAAGGTAGTTTTTCTAAATCGAATAATTTACGAATTGGTTTTTTGAATCAGGATTTATTAAGCGTTGAGTTTAATGAATCCGTTCGAGATATTGTTATGTCTGGAAGGGAAGATTTAGTTGAAATTGACAAGGAAATTACCAGATTATTAAAGGAAATTGAAACAGAATATGACGATAGACGTTTGAATCGTTTATCCGAATTACAAGAGCAATTTGGAAATTTGGGTGGTTACGATTGGCAATCTCAGGGTGATAAAATCTTGGAAGGATTGGGTTTCCCTACAGAGTGGTTAGATAAACCCTTAAAACAATTTAGTGGGGGTTGGAGGATGCGTGCAATATTAGGAAAGTTATTGTTAATGTCGCCAGATTTACTCTTATTGGACGAGCCTACGAATCACTTGGACTTGCCTACAATTGAGTGGTTAGAAAATTATCTAAGCGAATATCAAGGAACCTATATTATTGTTTCTCACGACCGTTTCTTTCTGGATAAAACAGTGAATAGAATTGCGGAAGTAGCACACAATCAAATATTTCATTACAAGGGAAATTTTTCAGATTACTTGGAGCAAAAAGAGGAGCGCGATGAATTGTTGCAGCGACAATTTGCCAATCAGCAGGATTTTATTCGACAACAAATGGCCTTTATTTCTCGATTTAGATACAAGGCGTCCAAGGCTGCCGCTGTACAAAGCAGAGTGAAACAGCTGCAAAAAATTGATCGAATTGAGTTAAAAGATAAAGAAACACGTGATTTTGATATTAAATTCAACATTCGAGTTAAACCAGGAAAGGTGGTTGCTGAGTTAAGAGATTTGAGCAAATCCTTTGGCGAATTGAAGATTTTAGATCATGCTTCAGCTACCATTTTAAGAGGAGATAAAATCGCCCTAATTGGTGCAAATGGTAAGGGAAAATCTACTTTATTGAGAATGATCCACGGAAGTGAACCCTATGATGGAGTCATTGAGCCTGGTTGGAATGTGGAATCTGCATTTTTTGCCCAGCATCAATTGGAGTCATTAGATCTTAAAAAAGATTTGTTAAATGAAATTGGTACGGTAAGTGCCGAATACACAGAAAAGGAATTAAGGACTATTTTAGGCTGTTTTTTGTTCACCGGAGAAGAAGTTTTTAAAAAAGTGAAAGTTCTTTCAGGAGGTGAAAAATCAAGATTAGCCTTAGCTAAAACACTTATTACACAATCTAATTTCTTACTGTTGGATGAGCCAACTAACCATTTGGATATGTTCTCTACCTCGGTTTTGGCTGAATCCTTAGAAAATTATGATGGTTCAGTACTTTTTGTATCGCATGATAGAACCTTTATTAGTCGCGTTGCGAATAAAATTTGGTGGATTGAAAACGGGAAGTTGAAGGAATACCCAGGCACCTACGATGAATTTAACGAGTGGATGGCTAAACGTCCTGTAGTGGATACTACCATTCCGATGAACTCTAATAAAACTAGTTCAACAAATTCTGGCTCTACTCAAACGGGTGGTGGAAAAGCTACGACATCGGATTCAAATCCATCTTCAAAATCAATTAAGTCCAATACTGAGGAAGAGATAAATAATAAATCTGCAACCAGTAGTGGGTCTAATAATTCTGCTTTAAACAATGAATCTAGCACGGGTCAGAAAAGTAATTCAACAGCAGGAGGAAATGGTGAATTATCTAAGAATCAGTTGAAAAAGTTGGAACAGAATATGGAAAAACTGGAATTGGAAATAGCTTCACTAAAACAAAAATGTTTGGAGATTGAGAATGCGTTATCAAGTCCTGAAATCGCCACTGATTCTGATAAACTTGTTGGTCTTACACAAGAACATCGAGATTTAACCGTTAAAATGGGTGAGTTTCAATTGGAATTAGACGAGTTATTGGAGAAGTGGATCGAAAACCAATAAACGAAATCCATTGTAAACCACTATATTTGGATATGCTGATCAAAATAAAAGGAGGGCTGATAAACACTTTATTATTTCTTGTAATAAATAGTGCTCAAAGTGCCACAGATCAAGAACTCCGGTACGAAAATGCCATTTATGAATCTGATATAAGAACTGTAGTATTACTTAATGAAGCGGGATTCAATTTTCCCTTGGTAGAGCTCAATGAATCAATCAATAAATTGACATTAAGCTTTGATCAGTTATCTTCAGAACGGGATTTTTACCAGTATACATTAATTCATTGTGATGCAAATTGGGAAAAGTCTCCAATTGCTAGAACACAATATTTAAGCGGAGTAGGATTTGAGAGCATTGATAATTCTTTTTTTTCTAATGGTACGTTAACTCAATACACTCATTACGAAGTGAATCTGCCCTCCGAGAATACAAAACCTACCATATCGGGTAATTTTTTACTGTTGGTTTATCGGAATTTTGATGAAAATGATATAGTGTTATCCCGGAGAATTATGGTATTGGGGTCCAAAGGAAATGTATCTATGAATATAGTGCAAAGTAATCAAGTAGAGTTTCGACAAGTTCAACAACAAGTGAACTTCACATTTAATAAAACCTCTGGCGATTACTACATCCCTAATCCTCAAATGGATGTAAAATCGGTGGTATTGCGTAACGGAGAATGGAATTCAGCTATTGATAATCTAAAACCACAATTTATAAAAGGTAATTCATTTGAGTATAATCAAATGCTTGGTAATCAATTTGATGGTATAAATGAGTATCGGTATTTTGATATACGAAGTTTGCAGGTTGCCCAAGCCGGAGTAAAAAAACGAATGAATATTGGCGGTCAAAAACACGTTTGGTTAATTGCCGATAAGTCAAGAGGTCAGGATCGTTATTTAACTTGGAGAGATTATAATGGTAGGGTGTTTTACGATAATAAAGATTTACCGAGCCAAGTAAATATTGAAAGCGATTACTGTTTTGTGCATTTCACTTTGGTATCAGCGGATTTGAAACAAAATATCTATTTGTATGGAGAACTTACGGACTGGTCTATAAAGGAAGATTACAAGCTCTTTTATAATTCGGATTTGGGTCAATATGAAGCAATCGTTCCTTTAAAACAGGGCTATTATAATTATATGTATGTGATTCCTGGTTCAGAAGGAACTTCAGTGGATTACAAAACACTTGAGGGTTCTCATTCAATAACGGAAAATAATTATATGGTTCTGATTTATCATCGAAATCAAGCAATGCCATACGATGAATTAATCGGTTATGGTTTGGCAAATTCCGTTCAAGGAGCTAATCGATAAATTTTTGTACCATCATAAGTTCCGCCTTTAGCAAATGACTGTGCCCATTTGGGAAGAACGAAATAAGGTTGAGCTTTATATTCAGCCACTAGTTCTAACTGAGGTTGGATTTCGTGTGTAATAAGAAATACTTGATCATAGTCTTGGTTATTCCAATGTTGAGGATAAATATCAATTGCATAATCAAATTCATTTTTTACCCCTAATCGTTTATTTTTTTGAGCGAGTCTATTGCAATAATAACTCCCAATGGATTCTCCCCAAATTAGTGTTTTATTTTGATTTTGGGGGATGTTTTTATGGATGAAACTGAGCACCTCGTTGACATCTCTTTGCGGACGCTGGATCCATGCGGCGAGATGCCTTCCCCCGAAAGAGAGTAAAGAATTGAATGAAATAATCACTAAAATGGGCAACAATATTTTATGTTTCCAATTGATATGAGCGATTTTAAAGGAAAGCATAAATGCCAACAATAACCAAGGAGGCAAGTAGCGATATTGCGGTGATCCAATAAAAAATAGAATAACCGTTAACAAAATAAATCCGATTAATTGAAGGTTTTCTGGTCTGCGGGAAAGTCTGTATTTAATGGTGGTGTAGGGAATCATGAACATGAATATCATGTACACTATCCACATTAAAGGCTGTTCGCGATAATGTGGGAAAAATCGGTACCAAAATGAATTAATTATCGGATGATGATCAAGATCAGTTGAAACTATACGATGATCGTGAGTTTGCATTCCTAATTGACCTATTAAAGTTTCTAAATTGAAATTGATTTGATAAAGAAATAAGATGGATGGCGCAAGTAATAGAACAGAGTTTATGGTATAGTTAAGAAAGGTCTTTGATTTAATTAGCTCTTGAATAAACCAGAATAATACCAGAGGCCACACGTATAGATGAGCCATCGATAGAAGACCTAAAATGAATAATCGAATTTTTTGGAGATTTATCTTGTTTTGAAGCGTTAAGTACAGCGCAATTAAAAACATGATTGGGACTTCTACTCGTGTGGATCTGGATATTTCAAAAACCGACTTGTCTAGTGTAAATATTAATGTAAGGAGTAAAGGTAACCATGGGTTATTGCTTCGATTGTTCTGATTTAAGTAATTAAATAACAACCATATTGTAGTACAATGTATGATTAAATATGGAAATCGAATGTTGAATATTTCGAAATCAAATAGATAAAGTGTTATAGTGTGGGTCCAATGTGCTAAGGGTAGATACGAAGCAAAAACTTTTTCAGAACCTGGATTGGGCCATAATTTTGAAGTGAAACTTCCGTTTAAATGGTATTGTATGGCTGGATCAATGTTTAATACTTCATCAGTCCAAGCTACAGGTAATTGGGTGAGGTTGATGATTCCAAATAGTGCATAAACACTTAGGAAAATGTAAAAAATGATCTGTGTTTTTACCTGAATTTTCAATCGATTGAAGTGAACAGGTGGTACAAATGAAGAAAAATCAATAAGTGATTATTGAAAAACAACTAAAGATTGGTTTTTGTCGACCGCAGTTCCTTTTTGAATGTGAATTTCAGAGATGACTGCATCAACTGGAGATTTGATTGCGTTTTCCATTTTCATGGCTTCCAAAATTAAAATTTTATCTCCTTTTTTGACCAAATCGCCAGGTTGAACCAGAATATCTAAAACCAAACCAGGCATTGGCGCTTTGATTTCAGAGATTTTTGGGGTTAATGCGTTTTCCAGTCCCATGGATTTAAGCAATTCATCCAGAGGTTCTGTAATTTTAAATGTGTATTTTTTAGCTTGATGCAGCAGTGTAACTGATTTTTCCTCAGCATTTACTTCTAAACAGCGGAAGGTGTAAACGTTGTTTGGAGTTTTAATTAATACGGTTTCACTGTCTTTTGGAATCAATTGAAATTCGCTGTTTTTCTCGGTAATCCAAGAGTTGTTTTTTTTGATTAATTGAGCGCTGTTTGATCCATTGGTGATTTTCATGAAACGATATATTTAATTATTTATCAGGAGTTTCTGTCAATTACAAAATTCACTAAATGTACAAGTTGATTTAGTTCATTTTGATTATTATGTTGAGATTGATCTTCGTTTAGTATGGTCGTTGACCGGATTTCTTCTAGGATGGAAAATGCTGTATTTCGGAGTTCGTTCATCTTGTTGGTTGCATACTCAATGCCTCCAAATTTGCGTATAAAATCCACAACCAAATTCATTTTTTGCCCATCTGGTAAAGACCCTTTAATTACTTTACGAATGTTTTTGGCTTGATCTGAAGGAGCATTTTTTAATGCGTAAATAATGGGAAGCGTTAGTTTTTTTTCTTTTATATCGAGACCGGCAGGTTTCCCACTTTTGTTTTCTCCGAAATCAAAAAGGTCATCTCTAATTTGGAAGGCTAGGCCTATGTTTTCACCAAAAAGCCTCATTTTTTCAATTAGTACGGGATCCGTTGTAGTGGAAGCAGCGCCAATTTGACAACAGCTTGCAATCAATGAGGCTGTTTTCTTTCGGATAATTTCAAAGTACACTTCCTCGGTTGCATTCATGAAGCGAGCTCTTTCGAGTTGAAGCAATTCTCCTTCAGACATATCTTGAACAGCGGTACTGAGAATTTCCAATAAATCAAAATCCTTATTTTTTACTGCCAATAATAAACCTCGAGAAAGTAAAAAATCACCAACAAGTACAGCAATTTTGTTTTTCCAAAGTGCATTAATACTGAAAAATCCTCTTCGTTTGTAACTTTCATCCACTACATCATCGTGAACTAAAGTTGCTGTATGAAGTAATTCAACTAAAGAGGCTCCTCGAAAGGTTTTCTCATTGATTTTACCAAAGATGGAGGCAGAATACAGCACAAAAATGGGACGTATTTGTTTCCCTTTGCGTTTGACAATGTACGTCATTATTGTATCCAGCAGGGGAACCTGGGTTTTCATGCTTTGTCGGAATTGTTTTTCAAACAATTCTAACTCCGTTTGAATCGGTTTTTTTATCTGCTCGATGCTCGAACTCATTGGTGTTGCGAAGGTAATTAATTTGTGTGATTTGCAGTATATCTTAAGTGAGGATTATCTTTGTTTTATGCTTTTGGAATTTAAAAAAAGAATTGATACTCCCCAAACTAACAAAATAGTGAGTAAATTGGCTTTGTGTTTTCTGACGTTTCCATGGGTTTTAGGCGGCTGTTCATTGTTAAAGCGAACAGATCAGAAAACAAGTCAACAGATTGAAATAAAATCCAAAGAAAAGTCATCCCAAGAGAAGATAAACGAAAGAAAAATAAAATTGAAAACAATGGGTTCATGCATTAATAAGCTTCACGGTCAAATTGAACAACACTGGAAAATGAGTAGTTTCAGTGAGGAAGAGACTCGCTATGCGGGAGAATTTTTGAATGTAATTTTAGTTAATTACGAAGGTTATGTGCCGGATTCTACAGTTATAGATAATTTGAAGCGTGTTGAATATCCTTTTATGATTCGTGTATTTGGAGGTAATTGGTGCTCAGATACACATGCCGGAGTTCCAGCATTGTACAAGGTGTTGGATCAGATGGGATTTAGCGCTAACAGGGTTGAGTATACTCGTGTTGGAAAGAATAAAATTCCCGTAGATCTCCGTCCTGCTACTATGGAGGAAGGAGTAGGTCCTGTTCCGTTGGTAATAGTCATGAATAATCAAGGAAAGGAGATAGGGAGAATCGTTGAAACACCTAAAAAGTCTTGGGAAAAGGATCTGTTGGGGATTTTAGAATCTGTGAGTAAGGGATGAGATTAAAGTTTGAAGCGAACTACAAGAGAACATTAGGAACATTAGATTTGTTAGTTTCCTGAGCATTCCAGATTTGATTGAACCATTGAATGGTATTGGGAATAGCTTTTTTGTGATTGTGGTATTTTATCCAAATGGAAAGACCTATAACGATCTGTAATGTTATTAAAATCAAGGAAATGGGAGTGGTTAGATTATAAAGAAAAATATTGGTATCGTAACCGTATTGTTGGTAAAATTGTTCTGGATATTGAAATCCTTGAGGTCCTTGAGCTGCGTAATAAATAGTAAAAGCAAACAACAAAAGAAGTAGGGAAAAGAACATCACAAATAAACGCTGGTGTTGAAAAGAGCCTAATTTAAGTTCGATATACATATCGTTGTCTGCTCCTAAAAATCTACCTTCAGCAAAGTTTGCATGTTTGGATTTCTTGGAAATAGATTCAAGTGAAAAATCAAAAAGACTTACTTCGCCGTAGAAAAATTTTTCTCCGGGAGTTTTTTTATAGTCAACATCGCTTAAGAATGTTTGACTGGTAAGACGTTGAGAGATTTCGTTACGGCTGAGTGATGTTTTGAGGTAGTGTATGGAAAATGGGTAACCGAACATAGGAAAAGGTTTATTTATTAAAAAGGGTTAATGCGTTTGCTAATTCTTCTAATATATGAGTATTTTCAAATACGCCGTTTCCAACCACGATAAAGTCAGCACCATTTTCCCAGGCTAATGTGGCTTGTTCAGCGGTTTTAATTCCCCCACCTACGAATAATATGCAAGAAGAGTTTTGGCTTACGGCTTGAATTAGTTGGGGATTTACGGCATTTTGAGCACCACTACCTGCGTCCATATACAGAAGTTGCATGCCGAGATATTGTCCTGCAAGTGCTGTAGCCGCTGCTATATCTGGTTTATTATTGGGTAAAGGCAGAGTGCCACTCATATAGAGTGCTGATGTGATATTTCCAGAATCTACAAGCATGTAGCCGGTTGGTATGGTTTCGATGCCAGAGTTTTTAATCCAAGGTGCTGCTACTACTTGTTTTCCAATAAGAAATTCTGCATTTCTGCCTGAGATCAAACTCATGAATAAAATGGCATCGGCTTCATCGCAAAGTTGAATTTCGTTGCCTGGAAACAATATTACATTTTTAGCACCTAGTTTTTTTAGGTCTGATACACATTTTTGGGTGATCCCTGCAGAAAGTAATGAACCACCTACCAGAAAAAGGTCAATATTAAGTTTTTGGGAAAGTGAAAAGATGTGATTGGTAATGTCGCCATGTTGGTCAGGATCGATGAGAACTGCTAAACCTTTTTGGTTTAATTTTTTTTGTTGGAAAAGTGATTGTAGTATGCTCATTCGATTGCTCATACAAAGAAACGCAAAAAGGCTCGTTAATGCACTACATTGGCTGAATTTATATGTCTAAAAAATAAGATTATTTAGTTGAATGATTATCAATGCATTGTGTTTAAATAATTGATATACAATTAATTAAATACTATCCACATTCCAATCCCTTATCTTTATTGGGTTTGTTGCATTTCTGTGGATAAGATGGAGGTTGAACTTTGATTAATGAGAGATAGTTTTGTTCTCCCCGGGTAAAATTATCCCCAAATCAAACCGGGAAATAAAAACTTTTAACCAACCAAAACAAAACGCAAAATGACAAAAAGAACTACAACTCCAACAACCATTGACGGCAATGGTTTGAAGTTTACCAGAATGAACACCCAAGATGGTGTGTCTCCATTCGACATGTTTGACTACGACTATCGTACATCGGTAATTAAAAAGCCGGACGGTAGCATTGTGTTTGAGATGAAAAATGTTGAGGTTCCATCGGGATGGAGTCAGGTTGCAACAGACATCATGGCACAGAAGTATTTCCGTAAAGCGGGAGTACCACAGGCAGATGGTAGTATGGGTTCGGAAACATCGGTGAAGCAGGTTGTTCATCGATTGGCTGATACTTGGCGTTATTGGGGGGAGAAACATGGATATTTTGCGAGCGCTGAAGATGCACAGATTTTCTATGAAGAGTTGGTTTATTCCATGTTGAATCAGGAGAGTGCGCCGAACTCTCCACAGTGGTTTAATACAGGTTTGTATCACACATATGGAATTACAGGTAAACCTCAAGGACATTACTATGTAGATCCAGAAACTGAGAAGTTGATGAAATCAACCAGTGCTTACGAGCGTCCACAACCACATGCTTGCTTTATTTTGTCTGTAGATGATGATTTAGTAAACGAGGGTGGTATTATGGATTTGTGGGTGCGTGAAGCTCGTATTTTCAAATATGGTTCAGGTGTGGGAACGAATTTCTCTCGTATTCGTGGAGCTGGTGAAAAATTATCGGGTGGTGGAACTTCTAGTGGTTTGATGAGTTTCTTGCGAATTGGAGATCGTGCAGCAGGTGCAATCAAGAGCGGAGGAACTACCCGTAGAGCAGCGAAGATGGTGTGTTTGGATTTAGATCACCCCGAAGCTATGGAGTTTATCCAATGGAAAAAAGAGGAAGAAAAGAAAGTAGCTGCTTTGATTGCTGGGGGATATCCAAGCGATTATGAAGGTGAAGCTTATAATACAGTTTCTGGTCAAAATAGTAATAATTCAGTTCGTATACCCAATGCGTTCTTTGAACGTTTGGAAAAGGGTGAGGATTGGGAATTCAAAGCACGCTCTACAGGTGAAGTTATGAAAACTTTACCAGCTCAACAGGTTTGGGATGCAATTGGTGATGCTGCTTGGAGTTGTGCTGACCCTGGAGTACAATACGATGACACCATCAATGAATGGCATACTTGCCCAGAGGGTGGTCGTATTAACGCTTCTAATCCTTGTTCTGAATATATGTTCTTGGATAACACAGCTTGTAATTTGGCATCTTTGAACTTGAGAAAGTTCTTCGATGAAAATTCTTGCTTGTTTGATGTAGACAAATTGGAATTTGCTTCAAGACTGTGGACAGTTGTATTGGAAGTGAGTGTTTTAATGGCTCAATTCCCTTCAAAAGAAGTTGCTCAATTGAGTTATGATTACAGAACTTTGGGATTAGGTTACGCTAACTTAGGTTCCGTATTGATGAGTGCAGGTATCCCTTACGATAGTAAAGAAGCTACTACAATTGCAGGTGCTGTTACCGCAATTTTAACTGGTACTGCATATGCTACTAGTGCTGAAATGGCAGCAACAAAAGGGGCATTCCGTATGTACGAAAAGAATAAAAAGCATATGTTGCGTGTAATTCGCAACCACAGATATGCGGCTTACAATACTCCTTTGGCATTTGAGGGTTTGGGTGTAAATCCAGTTTGTATCGATGAGAAATATTGTCCTGACTACTTGTTGAAATCTGCATGTGCATCATGGGATAAGGCAGTTCAGTGGGGAGAGAAATACGGCTTTAGAAATGCGCAAGCAACCGTTATTGCTCCAACAGGTACTATCGGTTTGTTGATGGATTGTGATACCACAGGTATCGAGCCCGACTTCGCATTGGTGAAGTACAAAAAGCTTTCAGGAGGAGGATATTTCAAAATTGTAAATAACACTGTACCTGTTGCTTTGAAAAATTTGGGTTATTCTCAAGAACAAATTGATGCAATTGTAAACTATGCGAAAGGCTATCAAACTTTTGCGGGTGCACCACATGTAAATCATGTATCTCTTAAAGCAAAAGGATTTAATGATTCCGATATAGAAAAGTTAGAAGCAGCAGCTCCAATGGCTTTTGAAATCGGTTTCGTATTCAATAAATTTACTCTAGGTGAAGATTGTATGGAGCGTTGCGGTATTTCAGCTGAAAAATACAATTCACCTGATTTCAATATGTTGGCAGAGCTTGGCTTTGATCGTAAACAGATCAATGAAGCAAATTCATATGTTGTTGGAACTATGACTGTTGAAGGTGCTCCAGGATTAAAAGAAGAGCATTTACCCGTATTTGATTGTGCTAACCGTTGTGGAAATATTGGTGTTCGTTATATCCATCCATTTGCACACATTCGTATGATGGCTGCAGCGCAACCATTCATTTCTGGTGCAATTAGCAAGACCATTAATCTTCCAAATGAAGCAACTCACGACGATATCAAGAGTTGTTACGAATTAAGTTGGAAGTTAGGACTTAAAGCTAACGCATTGTATCGCGATGGTTGTAAGTTGAGTCAACCTTTGAGCAATAAATCAGAAACTAAAGAGGAAGAAGAAACTGAGAAAGATGGTATAGAGGCGAAAGAAGCTGGTGCTGAAAGAGTTGTACGTGTTGCAGAAGAACTCACACCAGAAATCGTTCTTGAAGCAGCAAAACGTATTTTGAACGAAAGCACAGATACCAAATTCAAGCGACAATTATCTAACATCGTTGAGAAAAAACGATTGCCAAACAGAAGAAATGGATTTACTCAAAAAGGTCGTGTTGGCGGACAAACAATCTTCGTTAGAACAGGAGAATACGATGATGGAACATTAGGTGAGATTTTCATCGATATGCACAAAGAAGGTGCGAGCTTCAGATCATTAATGAACTGTTTCTCCATTGCTATTTCTGTAGGTTTACAGTATGGTGTTCCATTGGAAGAGTTCGTAGATAAATTCGCTTTCACTCGTTTCGAACCAAGCGGAATGGTTGAAGGACATCCAAATATCAAGAATGCAACTTCTATAGTAGATTACATCTTTAGATTATTGGGATTCGAATATTTAAATCGCGAAGATTTAGTACAAGTTAAACCTTCTGAGCAGAAGCTGCCTATATCCTCTGAGGCTCCAATTATTTCTGAATTTACTCCGGTTTTCAATCCTGAACCTATGGTTTCTTTAGATGTAAACCGTGCAGCTAAAGCGGAAGCTGCAGCTAGCGGTGCGGTGAAGGATATGCAAGATCATTTACGTGAAGTACAGAGTGACGCTCCAGCTTGTAATGTTTGTGGTCATATCACTGTAAGAAGTGGTACTTGTTACAAATGTTTAAACTGCGGTAACAGCTTAGGTTGCAGTTAATCCTAATCTACAAGTAAATTAGGTTCTCTTAAAGAGCGAAACGTTAAAGTTCACGTTTAATTAAGCGAGAAAAAATAAATAGTAAAGGCTGACTTTTTCAAGTCAGCCTTTACTATTTATTGGAAATAATGCAAGAGTCAAAGGGTATTAGACGTGTAATATCTAACAACTTTACCGTTTTAATTATATCCAATATGTCATTCTATGGCGCATGCTCAATTTTGTCAGATGGCTCATTATTTTTCCGATAGAACAACTAAATATGTTCTAAATTCGTCTAGTGCTTATGTTAAAACGAATTTTACTTGTTTGGGTATTACTATTCAATGCATGGATAGTACAAGGACAAGTAGATTTTTCGACATCAAATCCTCAAGGCTGTGCTCCATTAACTACTAGTTTTCAAGTAACTTCAGGTACCTGGGTTAGATGGAATTGGATATTCGGAAATGGAAATACTTCTACGCTACAATCACCATCTGCGATTTATTCGAATTCAGGATTTTATTCTGTAACACTAGAAGTTTGGGATGCCTCCGGTCAAAAATATACACGAACAAAAAATCAATATATCCGCGTATTTAAGAAGCCAACAGCAAATTTTATAGTAAGTTCTAGTCCTATTTGTTTAGGGGAAACCGTTAAATTCACTAGTACGTCTCAAAAAGGGGATACCGTAATAAATAAATATTCATGGGATTTTGGAGATGGAAATATTCGAAATAACGATCCAATCAATCACACTTATACAAAAGATGGAAAGTATACCGTTTCCTTAGTTGTAACAGATGCAAATGGTTGTACTGATAAAATAATAAAGACGGGTATAATTGAAGTCTATCCCAAACCCAAAGCGGCGTTCACTATGGATTCTGCCTATGATTGTCAGGTTCCAACTATTATCCCTTTCAGAAATCAAAGTTCTGGAAACAATTTGCGCTATTCATGGTCATTTGGAGATGGATCTACTTCTTCGCTATTTGAACCACGACACAAATACACGAAATTGGGAACTTATACTACGAAACTAGTAGTAACAGACAATAATGGTTGTAAAGATTCAATGGTCAGACCGAATGAGTTGTATTTGGGTCCCATCAAAATTGATTTTAAAGGTGATAAGCTAGAGGGTTGTGGATTATTGAATGTGAATTTTACCAATATAGGTACGTTCAATGGTGGATTAAATTATTATTGGGAATTTGGGGATGGTACAACTTCGGATAAAGCTTTTCCAACCAAGCAATACAACAAGGAAGGTAAATTTACAGTGAAGTTAACGGTAGTATCCGTATTTCGAAAATGCAGTGCTTCCGTTGAGAAAATAGAATATATTAAGGTCAATCACCAGCCTAAAGGGAAAATTAAATTATCAGATTCATTTCCTTGCAGTGTTCCATATCCCATTTCATTTGAATATATAGACTCCCAAAGGTATGATCAATTAACATGGTATACTATGGATGAGGAAGATCCGTCTAAAAGGGTTAACCAGGGGAAAGGCAATCCTCAAAGTACAGTTATTTTTACATCGAAAACGCAATGGGTCATGGTTCGAGTTACCACAAAAGAAGGATGTACAGATTCATTTTATTATAAACGAATTGCGCTACCCACTTTAGATTATGATTTGGATGGAGATGCTTTTGGGTGTGTTCCTTTTAATTTCAAGCAAACCGTTTCCAATATTCAATCCAATCGCAAAATTAAAGGTGTGAAATGGTTTTTTGAGGATGGGGACAGCATGACAGGTTTTACAGTTGAAAAGGACTTTTACGACACAGGTATATTTAATTACACGTATCAAATTATCTTATCTCCAAATTGTAAATTCAATTATAAAGGTAAAATCCACGTAGGAATGAAAGTAGATCCAGACTTTGAGATCGATTCGACCGGTGGTATTTGTAACAACGAACCCATTTATTTCAGAAATATTACTCAGTATAAAGGTCTGTATATTGATAGCTTTAAGTGGGTGTTTGATGATCCAGATGATAATATTCGAAAAATTATAGGACCTTGGCCAGGATTCCCCCCGTCATATTTCAAAACCAATTTATTTAAAAAATATGACAGAGATACGGGAACTATTCATCCTATGTTGATAGGATTCCATCGTGGTTGTCCAGATACTGCATATTTAACCGATTCATTCTGGCTAAAAGCAGCTTTCGCAAAAATTGGAGAAGATTTAGATATCTGTAATAAAAATCAGTTAAAATTATTTAATACATCTTCAAAATACACGCGGTGGTATTGGGAACACGAGGGAGACCAATTGTTTTCTGATACCATTGTACTTGACTCGAGAACAAGCCATAAAGTAATACTGTGGATTTTTGATGATTCAACAGGTTGTTGGGACACAATTACATATCGCTACGAACCATCAAGTCTAAGTAGCGTTAGATTAGTATGGCAAGATTTTGATTTATGTGCGCCAGGTTTTGTTCAGTTTTCAGGTATGGGATTCCCCGAGAAGAATCTTTGGATCATGGGAAATGATACATTGAAAAATTTGCAGCAAGTAAAATATTCATTTAAATACGCTGGTGTTTATCCGTTAAAAGTGGTGCTAGAATATGGGGCAAATTGCATACGATATTTATATGACACGGTTAAGGTAGGCGATGCCGATTTAAGAGGATCGGTATTAAGTAATGGTGGATGTTTGCCTATGAAAGTAGTCTTTTATGATTCTACTTTTAATACAAAATTTAGACATTTCTGGGAATTGAGTAATGGTGATACCGTTTGGATGGATAGTCAACGAGTTGAATTTACCATTAAAAACTCACTCAGAGATACTTTGTACGCTCAATTGAAATCTATTTTTTTGCGTGATTGTGATGGGTCTAAAATTTTTCCAATTTACGTGCAAGGTCCGGGTTTCGCAATAAAGAAACAATGGTCACATTCATGCAGTGCCAACAGCCGATTTTTAGGAAGTTTGGTATTTAAAAATATCCCAGCAGCTGGATTTCAAGTTTCTTGGAATATGGGGGATGGTAATTCGTATTCCACTCAAACTGTCAATCACTTATTTCGAGATTCTGGAATGTACTCCGTTTCGGTCAAAGTAATGGATGTAAATGGTTGTACCGCAGAACAAACTGAAAAAGTTCTATTTTCTGGCCCTCGTGTAAGGTTAAAAATAGGTTACCGTTTTGAAGATAATAAATGTCCTCCAATAATTGCCCATTTCAAAGATTCAACCCGTTCTTTTGGGGTTTCAATAAGAAAGTGGCTGTGGGATTTTGGTGATAGTAGTTACAGTACATTACAACATCCTTCACATCAGTACCTAATACCAGGAACTTATTCTATCACATTAACGGTTACTGATTCAATGGGTTGTATTTACAAAAAGAAATTTTTAGACTTAATCGTTGTTCCAGGTCCAGATGGGAAATTTAATTTTGGTCCTCTAAAAGGATGTGCACCCTTGAATGTTGATTTTAGTTCTGTAGTAAACAATCAAACCGTAGAAAAAGAATGGGATTATGGTGATGGATTGGTTCGAAAAGGAGCTGATAAATCTCATGTATATCAGAATCCTGGTAAGTATATTCCTTATTTAATTGTTTATGATTCAAATGGTTGTAAACGAGCTATCAATCCTCTGGATACGATTTATGTGTATCCTAATCCCGAAGTTATAATTTCGAAACAAGGTTATTGTTTAAGGGATAGCATTTATTTGAAAGCAAGTTATGTAAATGAGGAGTTTCCGGTGGTATCAACACAATGGTTTGAAAATTCGTTGTTGATCTCAACGGATTCTGCGTTTTACAGGAAATTCAATTCAAAAAAGAATCGTGTATGTCTGATTTCAACGAACGAAAAAGGTTGTTTGGACACCAGTTACCTAAATTTAAATTTGAATCAACCTGAAATTAGGTTAAAATCAAGTAGAGATACTATTTGTTTGGGATCTGATTGGAGTGTTTCAGCTTCTGTAAAGGGCGATACAACTATCAGGAATGAGTATTGGTTGTTTAACGATAGTTTGATGCCATCAAACAGTCGAATGTTACAATTAGTTCCTAAGTATTCTCAAATTATAAAAATACAATACTATTCCGAAGATGAACGAGGTTGTTGGGATACCGCATATAATCCAAAGAATTTAGTGGTGGGAGATACTCAACCTGGGCAGCCTCCTTTATTTAGGCGTGTTAGTGTTGTGGATGATAACACTCATGAGTTAGTTTTAAGTCAATACCCCAACTTTGACTTTGCTGGATATCAAGTATATTGGAAGTCTGAAACCAATTATCAGTATCTGAAAAATAGCAAGAATGCTTTAGATACGTATATTATTAATTATCCAGTGAATGCATTAGATCAAATTTATTGTTATAAAATATCCTCCAAAAATTTATGTGGGAAAACTCAAGATTTGAATAAACTAAAGGAACATTGTTCGGTGGAGTTAGATGGATTTCCCAAAGTGAATGCGAGCGAACTAAATTGGAATTTTTATACTGGTTGGCCAGTGGAATCATACACGATATATCGAAAGAATCTCATTACGCAATTATTTGATTCAATTGGAGTTGTTTCTGGGGATGTAAATGTTTTTATTGACTCATCAATTGTATGTTACAAAAAACATGAATACCGAGTGAAAGCTAAAGAAAGAAATGGATTAAATGAACATAGTTGGAGTGATACCTGTCATGTTTTGCCCATATATATTAATAGCGTTTATCCTCCAATTGTAAAACGAGTTTCAGTAATTGATGATTTATATACACATTTGAACTGGGAAGAAAATGATTCTAATATTACTGAAATTGATCATTATTTAATTTACCGAAAAGGCAATGCGCAAAATTCCGAGAAATGGTGGAAAGTTACAGGCAATTCGGATTCTTTGGTTCTGAAAGATCCTTCAGTTTTCGTTGATTTGTCAAGTTATTCTTATTTGTTGAAGGGTGTAGATGAATGCAACGACAGTAGTGATTTTAGCTTAATTTCTAAAAGTATCCTATTGAAGGTAAACTTGAATGAGCAATATGAAACTGAGTTGAACTGGAACAATTATCTAGAATGGAAAGATGGAGTGAAAGAGTATATAATCGAAGTAAATAATGGTACCGGATTCGTAGAAATTGGAAGAGTTGATTCATCTAGAACGAGTTTTGTTCACCCCAATCAAGCGTTTAACTGTATTGATAAATTGGATTATAGAATAACGGCTGTTCCCAACAAATGGATCCCCAATTCGATCAGATGGTATGAGATTAGTACAAGTAACGTAAGTAGTCCAGTTCATCGAGCCAAAGTATTTATACCTAATGCGTTTACTCCAAATCAGAATGATTTAAATGAATTGTTTAAGCCCGATGGAGTATTTATCCAATCGTACCATTTGAAAATATTCAATCGTTGGGGCGAAAAATTGTATGATAAAAATGGGTGTGGCCACGGTTGGGATGGAAAGTTTAATGAAGAATTGGCGCCAGAGGGCGTTTACATTTATCAATGTTCTATAAAAGGCGTAAATGGTGAACGTCATGTTTTTTCAGGTGATGTAACACTGCTCAGATAATTACATGTCGAATTAAGCGGTTTTATAAGGGGTAAACAGGATATATAGTCTAGTTCATCCCAAATTTTGCCCTGTTGAACTGATTGTGTTGCTATTTAGGTTTCAGGGATGCTCAAATTCGTTTCAAGCAATCGAGATAAATACCTAGCTTTTAGCTAATTTTGCGTTATTATGGCTTTTGAGAAGGTTACAAGAGAACAGAATTATAGTGAGTGGTATAACAATTTGGTTCACAATGCGGATTTAGCGGAGCATAGCGCAGTAAAAGGATGCATGGTGATTAAACCCAATGGTTACGCTATTTGGGAAAAAATGCAGCAACAATTGGATAAAATGTTCAAGGAAACTGGACATTCCAATGCATATTTTCCATTATTTGTACCCAAAAGCTTGTTTGAAAAAGAAGAAAAAAATGCCGAAGGGTTTGCAAAAGAGTGTGCCGTTGTTACACACTATCGCTTAAAGGCTGATCCTAACAAGCCTGGAGCGTTAATGGCGGATCCAGATTCCAAATTAACGGAAGAATTGGTAGTTCGTCCAACTTCAGAAGCTATTATTTGGAATACCTACAAGAATTGGATACAGAGTTATAGAGATTTGCCGATTCTTATTAATCAATGGGCGAATGTTGTTCGTTGGGAGATGAGAACCAGATTGTTTTTGAGAACTGCTGAATTTTTGTGGCAAGAAGGACATACAGCACACGCTACCAAAGAAGAAGCAATTGCTGAAACTGAGCAAATGTTGGATGTTTATGCTGAATTTGCAGAAACGTACATGGCAATTCCAGTAATTAAAGGTTTCAAGACCCCTAATGAACGATTCGCGGGAGCCGACGAAACTTATTGTATAGAAGGTATGATGCAAGATGGTAAGGCACTTCAAATGGGAACTTCTCATTTTTTGGGTCAGAACTTTGCTAAGGCGTTTGATGTTAAATTCCAAAGTAAGGAAGGTAAGTTAGACTATGTATGGGCAACAAGTTGGGGTGTTTCAACTCGTTTGATGGGTGCACTAATTATGGTTCATAGTGATGATGAAGGTCTAGTAATCCCTCCAAAATTGGCACATATCCAAGTTGTAGCGGTTCCAATTTATCGAAGTGAAGAAGAGTTAGATCGAGTTTTATTAAAGTTAAATGAAATTGCTTCTTCTTTAAAAGCATTAGGTATTTCAGTTAAGATTGATTCCAGAGATACATATAAGCCAGGCTATAAATTTGCTGAATGGGAGCAAAAAGGCGTTCCTGTACGACTTGCATTAGGTCCTAGAGATTTAGAAGCGGGTACCATTGAATTAGCTAGAAGAGATACGAAAACCAAAGAAACTGTTTCGATGGAAGGTTTGGATTTGAGAATTCAAGGGTTACTTGAAGATATTCAAAAATCACTGTTTGATAAAGCAAAAGCATTCATGGATTCTCGAATTTATGAAGTCAATTCTTGGGAAGAATTCTTGGATGTAATAAACGTAAAACAAGGATTTGCTTTAGCTCATTGGGACGGCAGTGGTGAAACTGAAGAAAAGATTAAAGAAATGACTAAAGCAACTATTCGATGTATTCCATTGAATAATAAATTGGAAGATGGTAAGTGCGTTTTAACTGGTAATCCATCTATTCAACGAGTGGTGTTTGCGAAATCGTATTGATATTTGCATTTATCACATAATTGAGTCTGCACTCAAGTCCAAGTTCTATTGATGTATGTGATTTTGCAAATATGCGATTAATCAACTTGTAAAAACGAGGAATTTAATTGGAATTCTCATTTCATAGAACAAATTTAAAGAGGGAGAATACTTAATTGGAATTCTCTCTCTTGAATTTATATCTAAAACTATTTAAGAAAATCGCTGAAAGAATGATAGAGGTTCCCCAATAAAAAGAGGAATTTAAATCATTGTTTTCTTTGAAGATTATAATTCCCAAAAGGATGCCATAAATAGGTTCCAAATTCACAGTTAAATTCGCTGTGAAAGCACTTAGATGTTTCAAAGAAGTTGTAGCTAAATAAAAGGTTAGATTGGTACAAAGTATAGATAAAATACCCACCCATAGTAGATCTAATGCTCCATTTTGAAGATTATTCCATTGAAATTCGGAAGGATTAAAGTTAGGAAGCATAATTAGTGGATCATTGCTTATGAGTTGATGTCCCCCAAAAAGAATAAATAAAGAGAGTAAGAATGCGCCAGAGATCATTTCGAGGGCACTTATGGTTAGAGGATTTTCGTTCTCAATGTATTTTTTATTCAAGGTAGAAAACAAAGCAGCTAAAGCTGCACTGATTATTCCCACAACAATTGCGCTTGAATAAGAAGTGTGTTCATTATTTTGATTGGAAAGCGAATAACTAATCAACAAGACACCCAAAATTACGATAAGTCCGGAAAATAAATTAGACTTATTGAACGGTTGTTTAAGTAGAAGAGGCTCAAAAATAGCTGTAAAAAAGGAAGCGGATCCTAAACAGGCTAAAGTAACAGAAACGGAATTACCCAATTTGATGGAGCCATAAAAAGTGAGCCAATGTAGACAAACAATAATGCCGATGCCCAAAAAACGAAAAAGATTCGTTAGGTTTATTGATTTTAGTGATTTCCAAACAGCAGGGAAACATAGGTAAACCGCAGCTGTAAATAACATCCTGTGCCATACAAGATTTATAGAACCGTATGATATTAACTTACCTAGAACCGCAGTAAATCCCCACAGGAAAACGGATATATGTAAATAAATTAGTGCTTTTTTATATGTTGAATTCGACATTTCGTTATAAAAAATCAAGGCCGAACAATAATGTCCGGCCAGGATGTTTTTTTGGTATGTAAAAGCGCGTAACAGTTGGCGTTATCTCACGATAACTGTTACAAAAATACATGATTTTTTGAAAAAGCAATAGTGGAATAAAAAAAATCAAACCCACAACACAAATTAGGAGTCCAAAAAAATGGAAACTAGTTGTATTTGCCTTTGAATTTTTCTTTTACCTCGGCAACAACATTACGCAATTCTTGTTCTTTGTCTTTATTCATAACCAAAAGAACTTCTGGAGAATCAACTACCACTAAATTGTCGACACCAGTAAGAACTACAAGTTTTTCGTTAGGAGAGTAAATTAACGAGTTTTGGGAATCATAAATACGGATGTTTTGGCCAATAGAACCATTATTATATTCATCTTTCTTAGAAACTTCCCATAGACTTTTCCAAGTACCCACATCACTCCATCCAAAATTTGAAGGAATAACAAATACCTTCTTTTCTTTTTCCATGATTCCGTAATCTATTGAAATGCTGGGTGATTGTCCGTATGCAACAGAAACACTATTTTTATAGTTTCCGGTAAAATCAATATCGCAGAAGAGAGAATGGATTTCAGTCAAATTGGTTTCAAAACGATTCGTAATGGTTTTTACACTCCAAGCAAAGATTCCGGCATTCCAGAGAAATTCTTTGCTTTCAATGAAGGTTTTGGCTAGTTCTTCAGTAGGTTTTTCAGTAAATGTTTTAACTGGATGAATACCGTTTTCCAAAGCTGTAGGTTGAAACTGAATATATCCATAACCGGTATCTGGTCTACTAGGTGTTATTCCCAACGTTACAAGTGCATCATTATTAGAGGCAAACTCCAATGCTTTTTGTGCGGTATGAATGAATTGAACTTCGTCTGTAATTAAGTGATCGGATGGTGCAACGATGCAGGTGGCATCCGGATTTTTCTGTTGAATGTAATAAGAGGCCAAAGCTACACAGGGTGCAGTGTTTTTGCCAACAGGTTCTGCTAAAATTTGCTCTTTTGAAATGGTTGGAATATGTTTTTGAACCAAATCGATATAATCTTCATTAGTAACAATATAAATATTCTCAGAAGGCACACAATGTGCGAAGCGATTGAAAGTTTGAGTAATTAAGGACTGGCCGGTTCCCAATATGTCCATAAATTGTTTTGGGAAATTTTTTTTGCTAACTGGCCAAAAACGCGTGCCTATGCCGCCTGCCATAATTACAACGAAATGATTTTTGTTCTTTTCCATAACTGGATGGCTCAAAGATAATCACAGAAAATTAAAGAATTCCTTCTGAGTTCAAATCATGTATGTGAACTATCCCAAAATATTGGTAATTTTCGCAAATTATAACCTGTGAAATTTTCTTTTCTTGCATGAGTTCAGCTGCTGCTGTAGCCATATCCTTATAGTCTAAAGTTAATGGATTGGGCGACATGATTTGTTGAGCTGTGATGTGGTCTAACTGTTCGAATTGTGACAACATTCTACGGATATCACCGTCAGTAATTATTCCAACCACTTGATTGTTATCAATTACCACCGTTACTCCTAAACGATTTTCAGAAATAACCATAATCACATCTTTCCAGTGTGTGGAGGGGTTGACTTGTGGTTTGGGATGTTTGGAAGCTATTTGGCCGCAAGTGAGATAAAGTTTTTTACCTAGAGCTCCACCTGGGTGATATTTAGAAAAATCTTGACCGGTAAAATTGCGAATTTTCAGTAAAGCTATGGCAAGTGCGTCGCCCATTAATAATTGAGCAGTGGTACTTGTAGTAGGTGCTAAATTGTTAGGACAAGCTTCGCGATCAATTGTGGTATTTAAAATAAAATGTGCACCAGTAGCTAATTGGGAGTTTGTATTTCCCACCATAGCAATAAATGTATTTCCAAATCGTTGAATCAATGGAATCAGAGCAACCATTTCTGGGGTATTTCCACTTTTTGAGATGGCTAGAACTACATCGTTTTGCTGAATCATGCCTAAATCACCATGAATAGCATCTGCAGCATGCATAAAAATGGAGGGCTGGCCTGTGCTGTTGAGGGTGGCTACTATTTTTTGGGCAATGATAGCTGATTTTCCAATTCCAGTAATTACCAAACGGCCATTGCTGGATAAAATAGCATTAACCGTTTTAGCGAAATGATCATCTACGAATGATGGTAAATTATTTAGGCTTTGAAGTTCATTTTGAATGGCTTCTTGACCTAATTTTATGATTTGTTCCTGTGGCAGGGGTTGAAACATGTTTTTGAAATTGAATTTTTAGATGGTTAAATTCGATTTACAAAATTACTAATAAAAATACAATTGAATGGGTTGTAGTTGTAACTATATTAATATCAATGGTATGGAGTTGTATATGTCCTGTGTTATGCTGAACTGTTTAAAATTTTAACAAAAAAATAATTTTAAGGGAATAGGTTTGTTTAGAATGAAAAATTTGTTGTAATTTCACATACCCAATTGAACACTACTTGAATACTTAAGTGCTTTACTTGTTAGATTTACTATAATCAATTAAACACAAATAAGGACAAGTAGAGTATGGTAAGACTTGGTGCAATTATTTGATTTAAATTATTTTAACGGTAACTGATATTAAACGTATGCAAGCTACGGCAACGCAAATTTCAAAAACTCCCAAGGAGTTTTTAAAAGATTTTTTTGGATTTGATGGCTTTAAAGGAAATCAAGAACCTGTTATTCAAAGCATCTTAGAGGGTAATGATTGTTTTGTGATTATGCCTACGGGTGCGGGAAAATCATTGTGTTTTCAACTACCTGCAATGATGATGGAAGGCACGGCCATAGTGATTTCTCCACTAATTGCCTTGATGAAAAACCAAGTAGATAATCTTCGCGGTTTTTCAATGCAAAATGGTTTAGCCCACTTTTTAAATAGTTCTTTAAGCAAAGGAGAGTTTAATCAAGTTGTTAGCGATCTGTTAGATGCAAAAACGAAATTATTATACATAGCTCCAGAAACCCTCAAGAAACCTGAAACTATTGAACTTTTAAGTAAAATAAAGGTTTCATTCGTTGCTGTAGATGAAGCCCATTGTATTTCTGAATGGGGACATGATTTTCGTCCGGAATACAGAAAAATCAAACAAATGGTAAAGGAAATAGGAGATATTCCTATTTTAGCTTTAACTGCAACTGCTACTCCCAAGGTTCAGTATGATATTCAAAAGAATTTGAATATGTTGGATGCAGAATTGTTCAAGAGCAGCTTCAATCGTTCGAATTTGTACTATTCTGTTCGTCCCAAAGGAAGAAAAGATATCGTACACAAGGAAATTATTTCATTCATAAAGCAACACAATAATTCTTCTGGAATCATTTATTGTCTTTCCCGAAAAAAAGTTGAAGAAATTTCAGAGATGCTTCAGCGCAATGGAATTAAAGCACTTCCATATCATGCGGGTTTGGATGCGAAATTGCGAGCTCAACATCAAGATGATTTTCTAATGGAGAATTGTGATGTAATAGTTGCTACTATTGCTTTTGGAATGGGTATCGATAAACCGGATGTTCGTTATGTGATTCATTATGATGTGCCAAAGAGCTTGGAGGGATACTATCAAGAAACAGGTAGAGCCGGAAGAGATGGATTGAGGGGTGATTGTTTATTATTTTACAATCCCAACGATATTGAGAAGTTAGAGAAATTCATGAAAGACAAACCGGTTGCTGAACAAGAAATCGGTGGATTATTAATAGCAGAAACGGCAGCTTTTGCAGAAAGTTCTCAGTGCAGAAGGAAATTTTTATTGCATTATTTTGGGGAATCTTTTGAAGAAAGTAGATGTGAAGCCATGTGTGATAATTGTGCTCATCCTAAACCCAAAAGAGATGTAAGTAATGAGTTAAAGATTGCTATAGAATGCATGTTGGAAATGAAAGGTGAATTTTCACTTAACCATATTGTCAATTTTATAATTGGAAATAAATCTGATGCTCAAATTAAAGACTATCATCATGAATCGTATCCAACCTTTGGACGAGGAAAAGACCAAGATAAACTTTTTTATAAGTCCATTATTCGGTTGGCTTTGGTTCATGGTTTTTTAAATAAGAATATCGAAAAATACGGATTATTGTCTGTTAATGAAGCAGGAAAAGAGTACTTAAAAAATGCTAAACCTATTGAGATGGCCGTGGATGTGGAATTTGAAAGTATTTCAGATGAAGATTACGAGAATTTCAGATTGGAATCGGTTTGCGATGAAGTTTTATTTAGCGATTTAAAAGATCTTAGACGTAAAGTAGCACATGAATTGGGATTGCCACCCTACGTTATTTTTCAAGATCCAAGCCTAGAAGATATGGCCATCAAGTATCCAGTTACATTAGAGGAACTGGCAAATATCAATGGAGTGGGTAAAAACAAAGCCCTTAAATATGGTGCTAAGTTTTTGAGCTATATTGAAAAGTACGTTAAAGATAATGAGATTGAACGCCCACTAGATGTTGTGTTGAAAGGTAATTCAGAACGTTCTGCAAAAAGGGTGAATATTATTTTGAATATAGATAAGCAAGTGGAATTGCCCGAAATAGCATCTCAGCTTAAAATAAGTTTTGAAGAGTTATTGGATGAGTTGACTCAAATTGTAAACTCGGGTACCAAACTCAATATTCGATACTTCTTAGATCCAATTATAGATGAGGATTTACAAGATGAAATCATTGATTATTTTAAAAATAATGATGAAGAAGATCTCGATGCCGCAGTAGATCATTTTGATGGAGAATTTGATTGGGCTGAATTGAAGCTAATGCACTTGCAATTTTTAAGTGATGTAGCTAATTAATTTTGCAGTAGTGCAACGGAAACAATAAATGGTTGCCAGGTGATTTTAGTTTTTTAGTATAAAATCGTTGTTTACACTGAATTACAACGAGTTTTTTAAAATGATTATTGTTAAATTGTACCCGTATCGTATTTAAAATAACACACTGAATTAGTTTTTTTAAAAGTTAGAATCTTGGCCTTATTTTTGCTTAAATAGAATTCAAATATTCCATTGACGACTTCAACATTAAACTTCGAGCAAATATTTCGTAAATACCGACCTGGTTTGTTGGCTTTTGCGAATAGTATTTTAAATAATATTGACGACGCTGAAGAAGTAATCCATGATGTTTTTATCGCGTTTTGGAACCAAGGAAGTTTGCGCGATATAGAAGAATCAGGTGTCAAAAGTTATTTGTTCACTTCTGTGAAAAATCGAAGTTTGAATCACATCAAAAAGGCCAAATTAAATTACACTGATCTACCGGAATATGTAGATTTTGTGGATCTTAGTCCGAATGTATTGAGAGAAATTGAAGGTCGAGAAGTAGAACAAAGAATTCATAAGATTATTGATGAATTACCTGAGAAATGCCGACAAATATTCATTATGAGTCGTGTATATGAGCTAAGCCATAAAGAAATAGCAACTATTTTAGAAGTAAGTCCAAAAACAGTTGAAAATCAAGTTGGACTAGCTTTAAAGTTTATACGCAAGTATTTTATTCAATCGTAGTAAAAACGATTCATGATTCAAATCATATCTTACATTCGTTAGAGATATAATTTTGTTTTGGTTTTAATCAATCACGGGATAAAGTGGAGTAATTCCACCATATTGATATTTAATCAGGTAGGAATTTAAATAGATTTATGGTTCAATCACTTTATTTTTAGATGATTCTATGACTTCAGAATAAATATCTTCGTATTGATTAAGTATGATGTTTAAGTCGAACTGTTTAGCATGTTCCAATGCGTTTTTACGGAATTGTATTAGTTTGTTGGGGTCACTTAATAGTTGAATTGCATCTTGGGCCATTTTTTCAATGTCTCCAACATTAGATAAGTAGCCCGTTACTCCATCAAGTACAACTTCAGGAAGTCCGCCCGCATTAGAACAAATAACAGGCACTTCACAGGCCATAGCCTCTAAAGCACTTAACCCAAAACTTTCACGTTCAGATGGTAAAAAGAATAGGTCACAAACGCTTAGGATTTCTTCAATGGCTTCTTGTTTTCCAAGGAAAGTAACCTTATCGCAAACATTAAATTCGCGACAGATCTTTTCAATATTACTGCGCTCAGGTCCATCACCGATAAGTAAAAGTTTAGCGGGTATTACTTGCTGAATTTTTTCAAAAATCTGAATGATATCACCAATGCGTTTTACTTTTCTAAAGTTAGAAGTATGAACTAAGATATGTTCTCCGTTTGGAGCTATTGCTTTTTTAAAGTGTTCACGCGCTTTTTTATTGAATCGTTCAAAGTCAATGAAGTTTGTTACTACTTTTATTTCACGCTGGATATTAAAGTGCGAAAGTGTATCTTCTTTTAAACTTTCGGAAACGGCAGTAACAGCATCGGAATGGTTAATACTCCAGCAAACGACAGGTTCGTAAGAAGCCTCTCGTCCTACTAAGGTAATATCAGTGCCGTGAAGCGTGGTAACTACGGGAATATATATGCCTTCTTCTTTGAGAATTTGTTTCGCTAATAAGGCAGCAGAAGCGTGAGGTATGGCATAGTGAGCATGAATAACTTCGAGTTGATTAGAACGAACAATTTCAACCATTTTACCTACAAGTGCAGTTTCATACGGAGCATGTTCAAATAATGGATATTGAGGGATAATTACCTCATGGAAATATACATTTTCCATAAAATAATCCAATCGTGCAGGTTGATTGTAACTAATGAAGTGTACTTCGTGGCCTTTTTTTGATAGTGCTTTTCCTAATTCTGTAGCTAAAACACCACTTCCACCAAAGGTGGGATATAGTACAATTCCTATTCTCATACTTCAATAACAAAGTTCCTTAAAAAATGGCAGTAATTCGCAATGAAAAGTATATTATTTCAGGGGTAGTAGTTTTATTTGCACAAATGATGGAATTTAATGATGAATATTTTATGGGCAGAGCATTGGTTTTAGCTCAACAAGCCTTCGATGAAGATGAAGTGCCAATAGGAGCAATTGTGATTCATCAGAATAAAATCATTGGTAAAGGATACAATCAAACAGAAAAATTAATGGATGTAACTGCGCATGCAGAGATGCTGGCAATCACGAGTGCGTCACAGTATTTGGGAAGTAAATTCTTGGATGAATGCACACTATATGTTACGATTGAACCATGTGTTATGTGTGCGGGTGCTATCAAATGGGCACGATTTGGAAGATTGGTCTTTGGGTCTTCTGAGCCTAAATCGGGCTATGAAGTATATTGTTCTCCCAAAACCCTAAATCAGACTGAAATTGTACGTGGGGTATTGGAACAAGATTGCCGAGCAATAATGAAAGAATTTTTTGCAAGGAAACGAAAATAATGAAAATCCGAAAGAAATAACCAAAGTTGGGGTGTTACTCAAAACGTTCATAAGCACCTAAATCTGGCTTTATTTTACGGGCTTTTCCTAATAAGTCGATGGGAGAAGAAAAAAGAGGATTTGCTTTTTCAAAGGCTGAGGATAGGCTATCTAATTGGTAATTCCCGCGATCTACATCCTTGAAATTTGGATTGGAATTAAACAAATTTGTTGCCTTGTTAAAAACAGTTTTATCATTTTTAGATTTGAGCAAATTTGAATTTGCATCAATTATAAATTGGCTAGCCGTTACTTGATCTGAACTGATTTCTTCCGTTTTATATCCCCAAATAATACAATTGTTCAAAGTAAAACTTAAATCATTGGATGCGAGTAAGATGCCGTTTCCATCTCTAAGGGTATTGGTGAATCCGAAATGGCCATCATTTCTATTTCCGAAATACGAGTAATCTGCAAATGTGCAGTGATTGAACGAGTAGATTCCTCCAAAATATCCCAAGAAAGAATAACTTCCGGCATCCGCTATCAAGCAATTATTGCCGGAAACTTTAGCATTCAGACCAAGTAAACAAGCTTGACCGCAATATTGAATTCGCGTTTGATTTAGTATTATTTCGGGCTTTTTAGAATAATCGATACTCCCTCCAAGTTCTGCTGCAAATTCATCGAGTGCGTCTTTTTCATCTTGAGTAACAGGAGTTCTTGCTATGATTCCTATGGACGCATTGGTAATATCGGCAAAATCAGATACTATTTTCCCTCCTGGTGGAACGTAAATTCCGCCCCATTGATTAGGAAGAAACTGGCTATTAAAAACAGGTTTATCTCCTTGAATGGTAACTCGATTATCTGTGGTACCTGATATAGTCAACTGCCCCAAGTTATAAATGTAAGTTCTGGCAGATGCAAACACTTTTATACCTCCATTCCATTTTAAATTTACATCAGGAGGAATGAACATATTTCCAATGATTACGTACGGTTTGCTTAAATCAGACCAAGTGGTGTTAATCGGGATTATGGAGTCATGAATATAGTGTGCATCCCAACCGTATGCACCTAAAATAATCTTAGTTTGTGAAGTGCCAACATTGGCCAAAATGGAATCGAGTACGAGAGCTGGATTACTTTGATTGTTAGCTTCTAAGGCGCATTGTACAAAAATAAAAGCGCTGTCTTTAGGCCCAATTTCTAAATCTTTAACTTCTGGACCAGCAATACCATCTACATTGAATTTGTAGAATGAATTTCTACCACCACCAAGTTTTAATGTAGCTTTAACCCATTTGTTTTCTGTATTTTTAATGGAGACTAGTTTAGTTACGGAAATGGGATATGTTGAACCTGGTTTACGAGTGAAAATAGTATCAAAATAGACGGTGTCTTTCGAGAATTTTAGTTTTGAATTTTGGGAAAATTCTGGTGTTTTAATGCAACTCGAAAATGAAAATATCAAAATCGAAAGTATCCCGATTAGCTTATTTGTAGATATCTTCATTATTCAAAATACTTAAATATGAGTAGTAACGTTGTTCCGTTATATTTTCATGTTTAACTGCATCAAGAACAGCACAATCAGGTTCATGAGTATGAGTACAGTTAGAAAATCTGCAATTTTTCATTACAAGCCTGAATTCAGGAAAATAGTGCGGGATTTCTTCCTGAGGAATATCTACAACCCCAAAATCTCTAATTCCCGGCGTGTCAATAATTTGGGTATTAGAAATACCGTTGAACATTTCGGCAAAGGTAGTTGTGTGTTTCCCTTTTTCGTGGGATGAAGACACTTCACCAGTTTTTGCTTTCGTATCGGGAATCAAAGCATTTAGTAAAGTTGATTTTCCTGCTCCCGAGTGACCGGCAAGTAAAATTCGTTTACCTTGAATGGATTGTTTGAGGGATTCTAATGATTCAGGATTTACACCAGATCCATTTAGTATAAGGACTTCAGCGTTCTGATAATTTTGGGTAAATTCTGAGATGAATTGGTCAACATAACTTCCCAAAAGATCCGTTTTATTCAGGAATAAAATAGCAGGGACATGAAATGCTTGGCAACAAAGTAAAAATCGATCTATAAATCCAAATGAAGTTCGGGGTGCTACCATGGATGCAACAAGCACAGCAGCATCTAAATTTGTTGCTAGAATTTGACGTTTAGAGCTAGATTTGTTGGCTTTTCGTATGATCCAATTGTTTCTGGGAAGAATTTCGGTAATCGTTCCCGTATTTTCATAATTGGGATCGGGTTCAATGATTACTTCATCACCAACTGCCACGGGATTGGAAGTATCTATTTCTTTTAATCGAAGTTTACCTCTGGTTCTAGCCTGAATCCAAGTTCCATCGTTGGTATATGCAAGGTACCAACTGCCTGTAGATTTGGTGATGGTGGCTTGGATCATGCTCATTGAGTTTTTTATAATTTTTGGATAATCGGTAAAAAGTAATTAGAAAATATTTTCACAAATGGTTTTAGTTTGAGCCGATTTACCCATTGTGTAGAAGTGCAATACAGGTGCGCCTTTTTCTATCAATTCTTTACATTGTTGAATAGCCCATTCTGTTCCAATTTGTGCAACGTCTTTGTCGGATTTGCATTCCTCAATTAAATTTACAAGATCTTCGGGCAAGTCAATGTTGAATATTTTAGGTAATGCGAGCAATTGTTTTTTAGAAGAAATAGGTTTGATTCCAGGTATAATAGGAACGTCTATTCCATTCTCTCTACATTTTTGAACAAAGTTAAAATAATGTTGGTTATCGAAAAACATCTGAGTAACTAAGAAATCTGCACCTGCTTCTACTTTTCGTTTCAAGTATTTGAGGTCGCTAGACAAGTTAGGAGCGTCCATATGTTTTTCAGGGTATGCAGCAGCTCCGATGCAAAAGTTGGATTCAACACCCTGAGTTAATTCTTCATCCAAATATACACCCGAGTTCATGTTTTTTATTTGATGAATCAAATCCAACGCGTTTTTATTTCCTCCCATTTCCGGTTCAAAATATAATTCACCTTTTTGCGGGTCGCCACGAAGTGCCAAGACATTATCAATACCTAAGAAATTTAATTCAATTAGTGCAGTTTCGGTGTCGTCTTTTGTAAAACCACCACATATTAAATGAGGTACAGCATCAATATGATATTTGTTTTGTATTGCAGCGCATATTGCTACTGTTCCGGGTCTTTTTCGGGTTGAAACACGATCGAATGTTCCGTCTGTGCGTTTTTTCAATACATAGTCTTCACGATGGTAGGTTACATCAATAAATGAGGGTTTAAACTCCATTAATGGATCAATACCATTATAAATACTTTGAATTCCCAAACCTTTTAAGGGGGGTAAGATTTCGAAGGAAAATAAAGTTTTTCCGTTTGATTCTTTTATATGGTCAATGATTTTCATTGGGTTTTTGAAAAGGAATGGTTATTAATTATTAGATAGTTAGGCAATTGGATAAGGGAGATAAAGCTCTGCTTGAGTTGGTAAATGGGCTTTAGATTGATTTTATAATGAAAGTTAAAAGCATATTCTACTAAAATTCAATTTCAGCGGAGATGGTTTCTGTTCCTCGAAGAAAAACCACTTTGGTTTTATCGCCTTTATTGAATTTTCCTAACGCTGACATGTAATCATTAATATCATTGATTTCCCACTCACCTAATTTTGTAACAATGTCATTTCTTAACAAACCGGCTTTTGCAGCTGGTCTATCCGCAGTTACACCATCAACGCGCAATCCTTTTCCGGAAAAGGAATAATCGGGCATAACACCCATAGTAACTTTAAATCGAGTTTTACCAGGTGATGGATCTTTCGTTTTAGTAAAGGGGAGTTTTTTACGCTTGGTTCCTTTGATGGTTTGTTGAATTACATCAATAGAGTAATACATTCCATCGTAATTGATTCTATTTTCATCATCATTTGGAGTATGATAATCTCGGTGTTGGCCCGAAAAGAAATGCAATACAGGGATGTTTTCAAGGTAGAAGCTCGCATGATCTGAAGGCCCCATTCCACTTTCGGTAGAATTAAAAAGCAATTGTGCAGTGTCTGTTTTTATTTGAGTTAATACGTCTTTCCAAACGGGTGAAGTACCAACTCCATTGATTGTTAGTGTTTTTTTGGTTGAATCAATTCTACCAAGCATATCAATATTCACTACATAATTGATTTTCTTCAATGGAATTAAGGGATTTTGTGTAAAGTACTTTGAACCTAATAATCCCAATTCTTCACCACTAAACGCAATGAATAAATAATTGTTTTTACGGTATTTCCATCCTTTTAACTTTCTGGATAACTCTAACATTGCGGCAACCCCAGATGCATTATCATCGGCTCCATTATGCACAGCTAGTGGTCCTGTGTATCTTGAGTTTTCATATTCATTGAAGCCAATGTGATCGTGATGAGCACAAATGATTACAGTTTTCTTTTTGAAATTATTTTTGTAGGCAATAACATTATGTCCAATTGCTTGGGGAGAAACAACTTTACTAACCATTTTAGCATTTAAGCCAATAGGAATACCCACGTTTGCTTTAAAATAGAAAACAGGTATAGTAGATGGATTAGTAGTTCTATTTAATTTACCACTTGGATCTTCATCCGTCTTTTTGGTTCTAACAAAAATAACACCAACAGCCCCTCTTGAAATAGCTTCCTTTACTTTCGTATTCATATCGGCATATTCGCTCAATTCGCTGTGTGGATTTTCTTCTTGCGCAAAGTAACCAAGACGAATTAAGGCTATTTTCCCTTTAACATCTAAGCCCTCGTAATCATTTTTGTTTAATCGTTCAGCTACAATTCCATATCCCACGTCAATAACAGGAGCTGTTACTGAATCGTAATTGCATGTTTGGGATAAGGGATAAAATTCTTCAAATAGTTTGAATTCTCTGGGATCTGTTGCTCCATCAGGTGAAACCAAAAAGAATTTACAATCCTCAGAAGCCATACGAAACTGAGTCATGGTAAATTCTTGAAAACCCTCATTTCCGAGAAGTTTTAAGCCACTTTTTTCAAATTCTTTTGCGATGTATTTTGCACTCGCCAATTCTCCGGGAGAACCTGTTTGACGGCCTTGTAGCTCATCGGATGCTAGAAAACTAATGTCTTGTTTTAAACGAGAAACTGTTTCCAATTTCTTTTTTTCTTTTTTGGATTTTTTAGGTGGATTTTGGTTGTCTGTGTTTGAAATTTCATTGGTACCAAAAATAGAAATAGTTGATTTATCCGAGAGAATATTTCTGTATTGACTAGCTTGGGTGTTGCTGAATAAACATCCCCCAAGAAATAAAATCAAGGACGATTTATGTATTTTAAAATAATTCATATAGGGTTTTAATGAGTATGCTTGCAGATAGAAGTGCAAATATAACGCGTATCCAAATTACAGGCACTTTAGGAGCGACTTTCTGTCCAAAAGATGAAAAAACAAAAGCACCTATCGCCATAGGTAGAAAATAGGGCCAGATTATATAGTTGCTTTGCAACCATTGCGGCATGAAGAATTGAATTTTCAAAAAGGCATTGGCTTGAAAGCTATCTGGTTGAAAAATGAAAGGGGCTTGTGTGTTCGAAATATATTGTGAAAGAGGAAGTATGGAGAGTAAAGGAACGATACTTAAAGAAAGTGCCGTGGCCTTTTTTACAGGCAGTTTTAAAAGCATCCGAAACAAGGGCACCATGATTATTCCTCCTCCAAGGCCACTTAACGAAACGACGGATCCAGCGAAAATTCCGACCAAAGAAGAAATAATTGATTTATTCAAGGGTTTGTGGATTTCACTAGGAATAGTTTCTTTGTCTTTGATAAACAGCATATTAGAAATAGAAATAATCAAGAATGATAAGAATACCATCTGAAATCTCTGTTTGGAATACCAATCACCATTTTGAATTGCATAGCTCATTACAGCGGCTGAAATGGCGCCAGGAATTCCAATGGTTAGACTTTGCTTGAGGTCAAAAGTTTTGAGTTTAATTTGTCGTATAATCCCTGAAAAACCAGAAATAAATACCAGAGCAATGGAATTTGCTAGTGTGAAACGAACGATTTCTTCGTTGGTTAAATTATGATTTCCCAACAAAACAGTTAAAACAGGAATAAAAATCAAACCTCCACCAACACCCAATAATCCAGCTAAGAAACCACCTATAGATCCAACGATTAGAAGAATTAATACAACTGCAAGTAACATTTATTTTTCGGTACGTTTTTTTAATATTTTTTCAATAGAATCTGAACTTCGTATTAGTTTAATGGCATAATTAACTTCAGGATCCAGATTGATAGTTTCTTGGTTATAAACGGCATCAGAAGAAAGCCGAATAAGAATTGCTTTCTTTAATTCGAACAAAATATCTGCTGAATTGGCTTTTATGAATTTTGAAATTTCTTGAGAAATGATGGTTTTATTGGGAGTAAGCCAGCCAAATTGTCTTACCCAGAGTGTGTCATTGTTTAATGTTTGTATTTTAGAATTCCAGTTTTTGGTGAATACATCTGGTGCTTTTTGAATGGCAAATTTCTCGAAGGAAGAGATGAGTTGTTGATTGTAGCTCGTATTTTTTAGAATAGAAACATCCAAGTTTTTTCCATTTTCTGCATCTGTTCTAGTGTACTCGTTCGCCCAATCAAAAATGATATACTCTTTTTCTAACCATTCTAATAATTCTTTACCGTTGAATAGAGGTAAATCGACGTCGGGATCTATCCCGCCTCCATCAAATACGATTCTTCCATTTTTAGTTTTGAATGGTGTTTTTTCGCTAGCAGATTTAGATGTTGCTTTTCCTGTAGCGTCTTTTTGATTGTAATTGAGGCGTTGTATGCATCTTCCACTAGGGGTATAATATCTCGCGGTAGTAATTTTCATTTGGGTTCTATACGGTAAGTTTTGATAATTCTGAACTAGACCTTTCCCAAAACTGTTTTGACCAATTACTACTGCACGGTCTAAGTCTTGAAGTGCACCGCTAACCACTTCAGATGCAGAAGCAGAACTTTTATTAATTAGAACAATTAAAGGCAAATTAGGCGCGATTGGTTTTTGAGTTGTTTTCCAATTTTTTGGACCCTGATGGCCTTTGCCTTTTAGATTTACAACGGTTGTATTGGGCTCTACAAAAAGTCCGACAATATTTACTGCTTCATTGAGCAAGCCACCTCCATTGTTTCTTAGATCTAAAACTAAACCATTAAATTTTGGATTTTGTTGTAATTTTTTTAACTCAGTTTCGATTTCACGAGAGCAATCATTGCCAAATTCATCTAATTTAATATATCCGGTATTGTCGTCGATCATACCAGCATAAGAAACACTTTTAGTTTCTATGCTACTTCGTGAAACTGTTTTAATCAATGTATCATTTCCTCTAACCAGTTGAATTTTAAATTGAGTATTGGGTGCACCACGAAAAAGTGGCATCAAATCTTCATGGCCAAATTCTGAAACTTTGGTATTATCAATTTTTAAAATCTGATCACCTAGAAGAATTCCGGCTTTATGAAATCCATAACCTTTAATGATTTCCGTAACAATGGGCTGTTGATTTCGAAATTGAATTCTGGCGCCAACACCCCCATATTCACCATGTCGTTCTATTAATGCTTCTTCTGCTTGATATTCAGAAAAAAAAACGGTGTAGGGGTCCAGTGATTTGAGCATTGAAGAAATGGCTGTTTTGATTAACTCGCCAGGAGGAATATCGTCAACATAGTGTTCGCCTACCTCTTTATAAACGGATGAAAAAATTTCTAAGTTTTTTGCAAATTCAAATAAATCATTTGACCATTTAGCACCAGTGCTTAGGAAAAATGACAGAATACATAATAAAAACCATTTGGGGATTTTAACGGTCATTCTTCAAATTTACGATTTCCTCGTAAATAATAATCCCATTAACGAATCCAATTCGACTGACGATGGTATTTTGAAGGTGGAATTGTAACTTTGAAATTTAGGGACTTAATTATTTTTAGTGCATTATGTTGATTATACAGAATTTTACGTTTGAAGCAAGATTTGCAAATTGGGCCTACCAGCAGGTGTTGAACGCAGGAGTATCCAAAGAATCGGCCATGTTTGTCAAAATGTCCATTTTAATTGGAACCCTGTTGGTGGTGGTTCTATTGATGGATTGGATTGCTCGAAAGATTATTCTATCACTAATAAAGAGGTATTCTCAAAAAATTAATCATCCATTTTTAAATGAACTGGTTGATAAGAAAACGTTTAAGTTCTTAGGTCATATCATACCTCTGTGGTTTGCTCAAAGCAGTTTGAAAGTGGTGTTATACGGATTTGAAAGTATCATACATCCGTTAGAAATAGTATTGGCATTAGCCATCATTTTCGTTATTCATCAGTTTGTTCAAAGTGTTCTTAAGGTATTGAAAGTCATCATGTTGGAGATGGACTCTTTGAAAGATAAACCTATTGCATCCTTTGTTCAATTGGGCGGTATGATTGTAAGTATTTTATCATTACTGTTTGCGGTTTCCGTTATAACGGAGAAGTCATTGTTGTCATTATTGACAGCGGTGGGCGCAATGAGTGCTGCGTTGTTGTTGATTTTTAAAGATGTTTTGTTGGGACTTTCGGCTTCAATTAAAATTTCTTCGCAGGATATGTTACGAAATGGCGATTGGGTAGAATTTTCGAAATATGGTGCGGATGGTAAGGTAATTGATATCAATTTATCTACGGTTCGTATACAAAACTGGGATCACACGTTTACAACGATTCCAACAACTGCATTTACTACAGATGCTTTCAAAAATTGGAGAGGAATGGAAGAATCCGATGGTCGAAGAATAAAACGAGCCATAAATGTGAAACAAAGTAGTGTTCGTTTTTGCTCTCCTCAGATGTTGGCCCGTTTTAAGAAAAATCCTTTACTTACTGAATATATCGAAACCAAACAAATCGAACTGGATGCGTATAATGCAGAAATAGAACGCACCGGCAAAGGTGTTCGTAAGGAATTTACCAATTTAGGGTTATTTCGGGTTTATTTGAAAAACTATTTGCTTCAAAATCCAGAAATCAATAAAAATTTATCATTGATTGTTAGACAATTATCTCCTACAGACAAAGGCGTTCCTGTTGAGATTTATTGTTTCTCGAAAGACAAAGTTTGGTCGGATTATGAAACAGTGCAATCCGATATCTTTGATCACGTATTTGCTTCTATACATTTATTTGACTTAGAAATTTTCGAAAGTCCTAGCCACGAAAACGATACAACGAAAGCTATTGATGCCTCAGAGTCGGATTGAGTCAAATGGGAAGCTATTTGATAACATTAGACTACAAACGATAATTGTAATTTACATTAAAATGAACCATAAAACTCAACTTATCATCCGTTTAGGATCCTTCATTCTTTTATACATTTTGAATTGGGGAACCCTAATTTCACAGAACGCGGTATATCCAAACAATGGAACTTTGTTCGATGATAAGCTTCACAAATTAGAACTATGGATGAATCCTTCGGATTATGAAGAAATGGTGAAAACTGAAAATCTTTGGACCAACCAGAGATATTTAGTTATGCTAATTTATGATGAAAAAGATACATTAAGGAACTGTGATATCCGCTTAAAGGGTAATACATCCAGAACATCTAAGCGTAAATCGTTTCGAATTGATACAGATAAAAGGGTAAGTTCTCAAACATTTCAAGGATTAAAAACACTGAATATTCATGGAAATCATAATGATCCTTCAATGATGAGAGAATATTTGAGTGCTTATACCATGAGAAAAATGGGAGTTCCCCATGCCCGAGTAAATCATATTCGTTTGTATGTGAATGGAGAATATTTTGGTGTTAGAGGTATTGTAGAGTTTATAGATAAAACATTTTTAAGTTCTCGTTTTGATGAGAAGTCAGGTAATTTGTACAAATGTACATGGCCTGCTGACTTAGGATATATAAGTGAAAATCAACAATCGTATAAAGACTTGATCAATCCCTCCCCCGAAAACGAAAGAGCCTACGATTTGAAAACCAATGAAACTCAAGATGATTACAGTAGACTCGTAAAGCTTATTTCCATGATCGAAAAATTGCCTGCTGATAAATTTAAAGACTCAGTTGGTACATGGCTAAATACTCAAGCCTACTTAAAGGCTTTGGCGGCGGAAATACTCATTGGACATTGGGATAATTATTTTGCAAATAAGAATAATTATTACTTGTATGACCGAACAAAAGATCAACAGTTTAATTATGTTCCCTACGATATGGATAATACCTTTGGTGTTCAATGGGGATTTTCTAATATAAACAAACGAGATATTCACAACTGGGGCGATAAAGGAAAAAGTTCAGCCGTTTTAACTTACGCATTGTTGGAGCATGTTGAGTTTCAGAAGATGTTTGAAGGATTTGTATTCGGTGCAGTTAATGATTTTTTTAATGAAGAACATATGTTCCCTGTGATTGATTCGTTGGCAAAACGATTGGATCCCTGGATTAAAGAGGATAAGCATTTCTCTGGAACCTGGAGCAGTGATTATGGATTTACCTATGAAGATTGGAAGAAATCGATTAATGAAGGATTGGGAAATCATGCAACTTATGGTGTAAAACCTTACATTTCTGATCGTGTTTCCTCCGCTCAGCAGCAATTTAAATTTACACATAGTTTCATTAATATTAAGTCGAATAAATATAATTTATATCCTAACCCAGCAAGTCACTTTGTTAGAGTAGATGGAGTATCTAGTTATAATCCGACTAGATTAGTTGAAGACTTTCAAGAGATAGATATTTATAGTTTAACGGGTGAGTTACTTGCTATAAAGTCCTTAGATAAAGGGAATTTGGATATATCTGAACTATCGAATGGTATGTATATATTGATGATGCAATCAGATTGTTTGGGTACATTACAAATCATAAAGTAATCTATGGGTTTATGCTTTTTAATCAATAATTTGGACATTGATTAACTACTGAATAATTCTTTACATTACAAAGACTTTGAAATGATTAAATTTGTTTCTATGTCTATAACCCGCATTTTTAAATTTGTTTTAATTGTTGCACTTTTAATCAATCCTATTCGAGTTTGGGCCCAACTTAAAGGTGTTTACACTATTGGAACCACAGGGTCGGATTATTCAACTTTTGAATCCTTCGTTTCCGATTTCAATAAAAATGGTGTAAATGGAGATGTGATACTGAATTTTAATTCAGATATTACTCTGTCTCAAACTACGGCTATTTTAAAACCTTCCAGCAATCCTACCAACGCTAAATCACGTTTAATTATCAATGGTAAAGGGAAAAAATTAGTGGGTAATTTAAAACGAGAAATGATTTTTCTAAACGGTGTGGATCATGTGGTTTTTAAGAATTTAACGTTTGAAAATCAATATTCAGCATCAAGTTTAATGGGTGTTCGATTTAGTAATCAAGCAGACAGTAATACAATTGATAGTTGTATTTTTAACTTTAGTAAACTTAAAACGATTGCGACTCAAGAGGGTGGGTATGTTGTTTTTGCGCATATTGATTCTGCAATTGCTAAGGCACCCAATGCATTTTCAAATGGTATAGCCAATACAATTAGCAACTGTATCATGCAAAGTACAGGAGGTTCTCCAGGTCCGAATTATGGTATTTTGGATCAACAAAATGCAAGTGGATATTCAAAAAGTGCCACGAACAATTCTTTCCTTAATAATAGAATTACCAATTTTTACAGTTCGGGTATATACATGCGATATGTAAACGGAGAACAAGCCATAGGAAATAAAATATCGCGATCAGACGCAAGTAGTTCAGACGGTGTTGATTCCATAGTAAAAGCTATTTATTTAGGAGAAGCATACACATTTAATCGTACCATCAGAGTAGATAATAATGAATTTTATTACTTACCTTACAAGGGAGCAACTACAAGTTCCACATCTAATTTGATTAGTAAACTTTATGGTGTTCATGCCGTAAACGTGGTTGGAGACGCTGCAAACAAATGGATTGTATCGTTGTCTGGAAACTCTATGCATGATTTGGTGTACTCTAGCTTATTTCATGGAATTTTCTCGGAATTTGGAGAAGTCACAGATATGAATAGCAATACCATTCGCAATGTTAATGGGGTGGGTGGAAATGCCTATGGAATTTATGCTAATTACGGTTCAGATGTTAAAATGAATCGAAATCGTGTTTCGAGTTGTAATTTTGGTTCTGGGGGAAGTAAGACTATAGTTATTCCAATTTATGCATTGGATGTACAATCGGTGTCGTATACCATGAATGAAATTCAAAACAATTTCGTGGATTCCAATTCCACGGGAGGTGAGTTTTACGGAATCTCAAGTTTGTGGTCAGGAAGTTGGTCGGTAAAAAACAATCGAGTATTGATGAATACCAGTAAAGGAAATTCAACCGGTATTGTGGCTGCTTGTTATTTTGTGTACCTGCAAAATTTAGATTTTGTAGGTAATTTATTAGCTAGAAATTATGGTGATGCTGAAACTCATGGGCTGTATACCATTAATTATAATTCTGGAAATAATCTAAATATCTTACAAAATACTTTCTATGATAGAGATGATAATAACAGCAGCCATATCAGTAGTTTAGTTTGGGTTGATGATGATTCCAATATTGATTTTATAGGCAACATTGTAGATGGTAAGGGTAGCGGAACGGGCACCATTGTCAGTTTATATACATACAATACAATTGGCAAAATTTCAAGTAATTCAATCACTTCAAATTATAGTACCGAGTGGTGGGCAATCGAAACCAACCAATATTCGGATTATACAGATTGGAAAAATAGCGGATTTGTGGACGATGATAATTACAACATTAATTCCAAGTTCGTAAACGAATCTCAAAGCGATTTTCGTCCCAAAAACATAAAAAATCAAAATAACGTTTCAACTTCAACAATTTCTGATAAGGATTTAATGGGTAAGAAAAGAAATCCAATAGGATCGGATCGAGGTTGTTTTGAGGATTCTATGAATCTTAGAATGGTTCGTGCACATTTTAGTCTAGCTGATTCCATTTGTAATGGTTATGAGCTTAATCTAAAAATGACCGTTGCCAATGATTATAGCGATACCATTAGCGAGTTAATAGTTGGTTATGTGTTTAATGGAAAGTTGGTTACAGAAAAGATTAAAAAAACAATTTTACCTAAAGATACAGCCGTATTGCAATTTTCAAATTGGGTGAAGTTAAATGCAGCGGGTAAGCAAACTTTGAAACTATTTATTGCTCAATCAAATGATTTTACAAAGGATGATACTTTGGCGTTTTCGACATTTGTAAAAAAAGCCCCTGGCGGGTCCAAGTTATCGTTAATTAATAACACAGGAAGTAAAAATAACCCTTATGTAATTTCAAGTAGCCAATTCGCTACCTATTTGGGTTTAAATGTAAGCTTTGACGTAACAGCGCCAACAGGGATGAATCGTTCTGATTATGGCTCAACTAAAAAATGGATGGTATCCACTTCTGCAAGAACATCAAGTGGGAAATCTATTTCGGGTAGTAGCGTAACCGTTCCTAGTGGATCAAGCGATTTGAAGTGGAATTTTATATCCAATGATACTTTATTGGAGGATTCAACTGTGCAGTTGCAATTGAAAATTTCAGATAACGTAAATGGATGTGATACGATTGTAAATGTTTGGGTTTATATCAGTCCAACGCCTAAGTTGAACTTTAATGCGCCATCAAAATTATGTTCTAATGATACAATACAATTCGTGAATAAGTCCACCATCAAAGGTAAAAATTCGTTCATGGATTATACCTGGAAATATGGAACCAGCACCTTAGATTCTAGTAACGATATTGATGGAAGTTTTATTTATACCTCAGGGGGTAATTACTCGGTTAAATTAATGGCAAAAACCTATCCATACGGTTTTGTTTTTGAAAAAACCAGTATTCTGAATATTACTCAAACGCCAACAGCAAAATTCACTCGTAATAGTGGTTGTGAAGGACAAGATATTGTGTTTAGTAATATTTCTTCGGATACACTGGCCACAATGATTTGGAATTTTGGAGATAATTCTGGTGATAAAACCATATCCAAAATGGATTTTGGATATAAATACAATAAATACGGTACCTACACAGTAGTGTTAAATGCCATTAAAAATGGTTGTTCATCAACTGCTCAGAATAAAGTTACCGTTTTTGAAAATCCTAAAGTTGGTTTTACTTATTCTGGGGGAAATTGTATGGGCGACAAAATTACGTTTACCAATACTACAGTTATGAATAGCAGTTTATTCGGTGTTGTCTGGAATTTTGATGAAAATGGGGCCGTGAGTACACAGAAAAACACAAGTTACTCTTACGCAAAGTCAGGTACAAAGAATGTTAAATTAGTAATCAATTCAGAATTTGGTTGTAACGATTCAATAACTAAGTCTATCACAATTAAACCTTCTCCTCAGGCCGACTTCGTTGTTGATCGTTTGTGCTTAAACAGTAAAACCTTGTTCGAAAACAAAACGCCTAAGATTGCAGGAACTTCTGAGTTCAGAGTTTGGTTTATTGATAAGATGCAAGTTTCTTCTAAGGATACCATACAGTGGAAATGGGATCGTGTAGGAGATCATACCATTAATCTGAACGTTCAATTGGATAATGGATGTACTTCTAGAATTGAACGCGTAATTCGAGTTTTAAATGAGGTGAAACCACAGTTTACATTCGAAGAAGTGTGTTCAGGTGATACAGTGCATTTTGTCAATAAAACAGAGTTTATGGCATCTGATAGTCTTTCATACAATTGGGATTTTGGGAATGGCGATACATTTTCAGGATTTAATGCTTCGCAAAAATATTCACCAATTCAGAATCAGACTTATAATGTGACGTTAAAATCTCAATTAAAAAATGGCTGTGAATCTATAACTATAAAACCTGTGAATGTATTCGAAATGCCAAAAACCTGTGATTTTGAATATACAACAGCGTATGAAAACGCTTTCTGGGGAGCTAAATTAGAGCCTAAAAATACTGCGGGTGTTGTGGGTGGACAAGAAGGAGTCAATTACCAATGGAATGTAAAAGGAATTGGAAATAAATCATCCAGTAATTTGAGTGCTTCAGTTATATATGATTTGGGCTCTGATGGGACATTTGAAGTGAGTATGGTTGCATCCACAGCTGAAAAAGGTTGTGAATGTCGTACCACAAAAACCATTATTATGAATCGAACAAATACCGAATCACTCAAAAAGCAATCCATGATTATTTTCCCTAATCCGATTGAGAATAGTCGAATTTTCTTGAAGTCAGATTTATGGTCAAGTGCTCAAGAGAATTCTATTTTTATTCGTGATGTTTTAGGGAGAAACATACCCTTTGATCAAGTTAGTTTTGAGAATGGTATAATAGAATTGGATTTAGGTTCTATTACTTCTGGATTGTATTTTGTTGAAGTTCGGAATTCACAAGGCTTAATAACTGGGCAATTCCAAAAAAACTGATATTAGTTTAGGAATTTCCATATTTCTTTGTAAACATGATTATAGGGGAAAGCAAATTCTTATCCCAAATGGGTAGAGTTACCTGTATTATTTGGTGGATTTCGAAAGTTGCTTTGGCGAATGCAAGTTTTGCGGATTCTTTACAATTCAAGGATCACAATAATGTAGTTGTTGTAGCAAATTCGGATGAATTCAGTTTAGACTCTTCAGTTAAGGATTCTGCGCAGAGTAATTCCGTAAATGTGAGCTTGAATCATTTTTCTTCGGGATGGAATACCGATTTAAAAGTACCTAATTGGATTCGAAACATGGTGAGTGACACCGTTTCAAGTTCTAAACCTCGTTTTCTTTTCTATCCTACCATTGGATATTCTCCTGAAACGCGTTGGGAATTTGGGGTTAGTGGACTGGTTGTTTTTCATTATAAAAATGATACCACAATACGGTTGAGTGAAATTAGCGCTTTTGGTTTTTATACTCAAAATGAACAATTAGGACTCTGGATGGATCATGCCATTTTTGGCGCGAAAAATCGATATTTGGCATTGGGTAAAATCCGATTGCAAAATTATCCATTATCATTTTATGGAATAGGAATTCACTCGAAAGATGAAATACAAGCTGTTGTTCCTGCCAACTACTACAGTATACGAGAGCGTTTTGTTTATCGGGTAAAGGGTAATTTTTTTGCGGGACTTGAACTTGATTATCAGCAATTAAGTAAGGCTCAATTTAATTGGTCAGAAAGTTTTCAAACCAATCCTATTCCTTTGGGCGGTAATGGTAGTAAGAATCTAGGTTTGGGATTAGGACTTATTTTTGATTCACGACACAATGTATTGAATGTTCGCGACGGCTACTTGGTAGAATTAGCATATTTACACTATGGTAAAGTATTTGGAGAACAATCATTCCCCATGAATACAGTGGTTTTTGATGGAAGATTTTTTAAACCTGTTTTTAAAAACCAAGTGTTGGCTATGCAATTGTACGGGCAGTTTTCTTCAGGACAGGTTCCATTTAATCAATTAAGCATGATGGGTGGCGATATGATTATGCGAGGATATTATTTAGGCCGTTTCAGAGACAATCGGTATTTGGCTGCTCAAATGGAATACCGATTTTTACCATTCCCATTCAGTAAGCGATTGGGAGGCGCAGTTTTTGGTAGTGTGGGAACCGTTTCTGATGTTATGCCATTACAGCATTTTAAAATTGCCGGAGGTGCGGGTTTGAGGTATTTGTTATTTCCGAAGAAAGACATTTTTACCCGAATCGATGTTGGGATTCAAAAAGAAGGATACGGTATTTATTTTTATATAGGGGAAGCTTTTTAACGCTTTTTATACGTTTTATATCGATAAGACTATTGCTCCCCCATAAAGAATATTAGAACTTACGAATGGGCCATACATTAGTGTTATACTGATATTCTTTATTCCGATATTCAGTTTTTGGTACGTAGAATGTATTGTCGCTACCGCCATAATAATAATATCCAGTGGCATATTGAATTCTACCTGAGGCAAAATAAGAATTGTCTAATTCGGTAGATGACATGAAATAGTACCACGGTGAAGATTTTGAAATGTAACTCATGTTTGCTTCCATCAGCTTATTTAATTCTTCAATAGAAGGTAAAAACCAATCGAAATAACCTTTATGACTTAATTGATAGCAGTAGGCAGGTCCAGGTGCATTTGTACCCGCGTTATTGAAGATATTATTAGTATTGTCCTGTCCATAGCCTATCTCACTGCTGTTTGCACCAAAATTTCCAGATGTAATTGAAAATGCAAGTTCAGTGATTTTGTCAGTGGATGTACAAATAAGTCCATGACATATCGCTGAGTCAAATCCTAAATCACCGGGTTGTAATATGTAAAAAACATTACCGCCTTCATATTCTTCACCAATTTCTTTATCACCTGTTCTAAAAAGGATAGCTTTTCCATAACTCAATCCTTCGCTATTACGCGCATATGCTCTCGCATAATATGTGGTCATTGGTTTTAGATCTTGGATTACAATTTGAAAGGGTTCAATGCTTGTGTTTTTGTTTTTGTGTACAATATCATTGAGTGTGGGATTGGAATGTTGAGCAATACAAACTCCACTTTCAACGGTTTCTGCATTTCCATCAAATTCAATGTAAGCTTCAACAGTTGCGGCTGTTGCTCCCACCATTAATATTTTTTGAGTACCACATTTGGGTAATTCAATACTTTTTTCACAGCCTTGAATCAAAATACCAATTGAGAATAACAGAGCTGGATTAAACTTTTTAAATATTTTGGTTATCATGAATTTAATAGGGTTTTAATTTTGGTTGAATTTGTGTGTGTATGAAAATGCAGGCAATAATAAGGGCATATCATCTAAATAAAGATAGACAATTCCCATATCGTAGGTTGCTGTTTTGTTGAAAAACATGCGCAAAAAAGGTCCCCCGAAAACAGTATTAGTTTCAGGCAATACCCAAAATTCACCCATTAAAGCTAGGGAATTTGAAAGTCTTCTATTTCCTGAAACACTGATTGCAGGAGAAAATGTAGATTGTCTGCGCTCGGTATAATTCGTGTAGTATCCACCCGTTCCATCAGGAATGTAGCCAGATGTGAAGTAACCCTTTTCAGAGTACATTGAATAACCGGCTGCAACCGTGATGTTGGATTCAGCATTTCCGTAAGTATAACATCCAAAACCAATTCCTAGGTAGGTATTTGGTTCTACGTAGGTCAGGTTTCCAATTTGTCCGCCTATTGCAACGTGGTGTTTGTCTTTAATTTTATAGGAGTATTTGCCTGAAATAAACATAGGAATACCAGCAAAAGAAGTTGCAATTCCTAAAGATAAGTTATCGGTAACACCATATTGCAATTGAGCCGTCAAAAAGTAGATGGATTGAATGTAAATCTCATCTTTTTTCATGGGCAGTGCTGTTGGAGAGTAGAAGTATCTAGATGGGTGAGGATTTGGAAGAAAAACCCGGCCTTTAATCATATTATCAGTTGAAACTTTAGATCTAGAAACAATTATGTAGGAGGGGAGAATTACCTCTCTGTTGTCTTGCAGTTTTACCCTAGTTTCTCTGGGATTCTCCTCTAAAATTCGCCCAATAACTGAATTGCCATCGTTGGTTTTAATGATGTACAATGATGTATCACCTGCATTGGTTTTGGTTGAATCTTTAATAACAGTTGCATTTTCAACCGGTGTTTGCGCTTGAATTATATTGCTACTCGAAATTATAAGGAGCGTCAAAACGTTTAAAATCAGCTTTACGGTAATTGCTTTCATAAGTCAAAAATGCGATAATAGTTTTTAAAAATAAATGATAATTGTCAGTATATAATAAAGGAATGATTAATGCTATGGCTTTTAAATTTTCAGAGTCAAATTAGTAGTGTCAAACTCGAATATAAAATTTAGTCTTCGTTGAATTTAAAGGTGTAACTGAATGTGGGTACAGCGAAATTAATATTTTCAACATTAAAAAATAAAATGCCCAAATCCCAACATGAGGTTTTATTGAAGTACATCCTTATGAAGGGGCCAGCAATGGTAAATTCAAGTTCTGGGATATAGTATAATTCACCCATAAAGCTGATATTTTTACTCAAGCGTTTATGAGCACCAAAGTTGATAAGAGGCGAAGCATTTGATGTGAGTGTGGATTTTAGAAAGCCACCCGATGCAGAGATGTTAGATTCAGAATTACCGATAGTGTAGGTAGCAAAAGCTAAACCCCAATATTCATCTGGTGCTAACCAAGAAAATGTTCCTCCCATTCCCCCTAAAGCAAAATGGTTATTTTTATTTAACTTGATTGAATACTTTGCAGTTGCGGCAACAGGGGAAAGTATAAAAGAAGTAATAAACCCTACCGAGAAGTTTTCAGAAATGCCGTATTGGAGTTGGGCGGTCGTAAAGACTACTGAATTAACGTAAAATTCACCTTTTTCCATAGGTAGGGCAGAAGTCCCGAAAAAATACCGTGAAGGATGAGGGTTCTTGAAAACTATCTTCCCATTTATTTTCGTTGCTTCCGAATACGGTTTTTTAGACAAAATCTCATAACTCGGAACAATTAGAATTCGACCATCTTGTGATTTGATGGTGGTTTCACGTGGTTCTTCCTTAATGATAGTTCCAATTACTTCGTTTTTGTTAGCAAGAGTGAAAACATAGACTATTGTATCCCCTTTAGAAATGGAAGTAGTGTCGCTAGTTTGAGCAAATATATTGTTTGTGATAAGGGTGTGTAATAGAATTACAATGGCAAGTTTTAAGTTGGTCTTTTTCATTTTGGGGATTATCTACAAAAGTCAAAAATATAATTTACAGTGGATTACGGAAAATTAATAATAAAAGATCACATTTTACGGAAAAATACTAAATCTAAAGCGTGTTATGCAGATAAACACAATTATTGAAATTAAAATTCTAAATAAGAAGAAACTTTGATTCCGAAATTATGTCCGGCACTTGGATGAGATAATCTCCAAATAGCATCTACTCGGATGAATTTAAAAATGTTTTCAATTCCCACCCCGGTCTCAAAATAAGGAACAAAATTGAGTGATTTTATCGGTACAACATTGTTTTGTTTTTGAATCTCAACAGGAATTAATTGCTGATTTTGATTGGATAGATACCCTTCAATCATTTTCGCAGAAACCACTTCCCTCCAACCTAAACGATTCAAAAGAGGAATTCGATTCAAGAAGAAACCATTAAAATGGTGCTCAGAAATAAGTTCAATGTTTTGATCTGTTACAAACTCAAATAAATACATCTGATTGAATGCTCGAGCATTGTATACAAAAGATTGATTGCCTAATGGTATATTTAACAGCGGAAATGGTACGGAACCAAATATTTTATTGGCAGAAATTTTATATTGGGTTCTACCCCCAACAGGCCAAATGTAGGTATGTGTGAAATTAAAACTCAATTTAGAATACGTGTGTTGGCTTCCAAATACGTTGGGAACGGCTTGTTGGTAGGTTAATGTGTATTTCGGACCAGGTGAAGCCCAGTTGGATCTTCGATTATCGTTGATTACATAAAAAACTTGGGGTTCGTAGGTTAGTCGTAAGGAGATTAAAGCATTATTTAAATGCGTTGAAATATTATCGGCATGAGCCGTTTCTAACCAACCTAGTTTGAATCTCTGATCGTAAGGCAGATCATAGATTCTATGACTGAATTTAACATTGAAATCCAATCCTCTAATAATATCTCTTTGATAGCTAAAATAAGTATTTTTTGAATAGGCCAAACTGTTACTAAAAAACATGTTCAATGCGAGAATTAATGCATCTCCAGAGGTCATGTTTTCATTGTCAACAAACCCTAAAAGCTCAGTGTCTTCTGTGCGAGATATTTTCAGAATTTCACCTTTTTTGATGTTTTTGTACCAAGTGATATTCGCCCCGTATTTGAAACGTTCATCCTTAAAACCATAAGCACCAAAGGCTTCAAATTGCCAGGTTTTTGAAAAATTATTGGAAGTTCTGAATCCCCAACGGGTTCTAAATCCTTCTAAAGGATTTAACAAAGCCAAATAATAGTACGGACCCAAATCCACTTTCCAATTTTTACCCGAATAGTATCCGCTAATCAGGAAATTCAGGGCTTTGGCACTACGGTCTATGGTGGGAATATCCCGTACAGCTTCAATTTTATCGACAACTTTTTGCTCAAAGATATTGGGCTTAATATGAGCGGATTCATACCAAAATGAGTCGGATTTATTTAACGCATCGGCAGCAACCACTACAGCTTGGTCAAAAAATCCCTTGGAAAATTCAGGCAACGTCGCGTAATTTCTGTAGGTAATTACATTGGTTGCCAAAACGCCCATGCTTTCTTTTGAGAACTCAGAAACATCCACTAAGGATCTAGAATTAATCAACACATAAGGAAGTTCTTTCATGTTGGAATTGCCAAATTCTTGGGTAATTCTGAGTCTATCCAAGAAATTAATTTGGGATGCTTCATTAATCTCCAGATTTAAGCGGGTAATGGCTCCGGTGTTTTCTTCAATCCAAATAATACCGTTGAATAAAATGTCGTTTTTGTTTTTGGGGGATATTTTTACAACAAACCATCTCAAGTCGTGCGTTTTATCTACGTCGATGAGCTTGTAATTGTAAAAAAGAGGACCAACATCTGCAATGGGCGACACAATACCTTTCCCTAAAAGTTGCAATCGATTTCTGTAAATATTGTATCGAGCAAAAGAGCTTCCCGTTAATTGCGAAGCCGTACTTCCGTCGGTTATACCTACACCGCGAACCCGCGTTGCTAGGATATCTTCACGTTCTAAAATAGAAGATTTTTGATGGAAATACTGACTTAATGTAGTAGAGAAGAACACTGGGAGTACGGCTTTTTCCGTATCACCGGTTAAGTATTCAAGGGTGTCGAAAAGGGCGTTTATTTGACGACCTACTTTAAGGCGTTCAATTTTTTTGGAAAGGTTGTTTACAGATAAAATGGTTTTCGCGAAAACTTCGCATTGATAATTTACCATTTCATCGGGATTGTTTTTTTCTCGGTTGGCAATGGCGAGATTTACCCATTTCATGGCAGGATTGACTCCCAACGAGATGGTTACTTCTTGGGTTTTAATGATTTCCCGTTTGAGGAAAATGGTTTTTTCTATTACCGTGAGAGAAGTATCAATAAATACCGTTTGCGTAATCAATCCCCCGAAAATAAAACGAAGAGAATCTGAATAACATTGTGTAATGATGGTGTTGATTTTTCCATCGAAATCGGTTTGGAATCCCATGCTACTTCCGGTCCAATGTACGGTTGCAAATGGAACGGGGTCTTGGGTTTCCGCTTCATACACTTGGATTTTTATTCTCTTGGGATAGGAGTTCTGAGTTTGAGAAAACGCAATTCCCGTCCCCCAAAAGAGAAAAAATGAAACAAGGGATAAATATTTAAGCACAAACTTCATGGGGCAAACACAAAGGTAAATGATTTGGTTGATTTTAGATTTAACATAAATTTCAAGTACCTTAGAGGGGTGAATTTAGCAATGAATTTCAAAATGCGTAATACCAATCGATACTTAGTGTTTTTATGGAAACTGTTCGTTGTTTTTTTACTATTATGGAATTTGATAAGTTGTCAAAAAGATCAGCCAAGCAATCTACAGCCCAATTCGCCATTGGTGTTTTCTGATCCTGATTCAACCATCATTGCAATGGATGTGAGTAGTTTGACGATGATTCTTCGAAGAGGAGTTGAATTCAGGAATCAAGAGGGTAAGATTGTAGATATTTTTGAGTATTTGCGTCAAAGTGGAATTAATACAATTCGCTTGCGAACTTGGGTGGGTAGTGATCCCAATTATAATTCTGACACGATTTATAAAATAGCTCAGTTGGCTAGAAAAAGTAAGCTATTGGTTTGGTTGGATCTGCATTATTCCAATACTTGGGCTGATCCTGGAAATCAGAAAATACCACAAGAATGGAATTCGCAGGATTTCGATTTACTTAGGAATGACTTATCCGATTACACCCGAGAAATGCTGAATAAATTCCAACCGGATTTTATCCAATTGGGTAATGAAATTGATGGTGGTATGTTATGGCCGGTTGCCGTTATTAGTGATACTGCTAAGTTTTACGGACTTTGCAGAGAAGCTGTAAAACAAACCAGAATAACTAGTCCCAAAACACGAATTATCTACCATATTTCAAGTTATAAAAATGCGGATTGGTTTTTTAATCAGTTGAATAATCACGGCGTAGATTACGATATAGGAGGGGTTTCGTATTATCCCAAGTGGCATGGTTATAATTTGGATAGCCTGTTTCAAACATTAAATAGAGTTTATAAAACAACAAAAAAGCGCATGATTATTGCTGAGAATAGTTATCCTTTTACGTTTAGTTGGGCGGATTGGACAGATAATGTTGTTGGATGGGAAGGAGATTTACATCCCAATTATCCAGGAACAACAGATGGGCAAAGTAACTTCGTCAGTGAAATGTTGAAAAGGACACATTCGCTGCCTTTCGCCAGTGGTTATTGCTATTGGGAAGGTGTATGGATTGCATTTGATGGACCCGAATCAAAGCAAGGTTCACCTTGGGAAAATCAGGCATGTTTTGATTTCTCTTTAAAAGCGTTACCTGTAATGAAGGTGTTTGGAAAATAACAGCTGATGTTTGCGACCTTAAAACAAGCATGAGTCTAACGCTGAAAATTAATTCTCTAACTTAGAATAAGCGAGATAGAGCTCTGTGATAAAGTATCACCTATTCAAACCCCTTCAACAACTAAGGTTATTCCATCTACTTCGAGGATTTTGACTTGTTGTCCTGCTGAAAGTTCGGAGTTGGATCTGAGTTGCCATTGTGTTCCGCGGAAAATAGCTGTGCCTGTTTGGTGAGTGGTATTCCAAGTAGAAACCTCGATAATCGTGCCTTCAAAATCGTGATATCCGCCGTTTTTATTGGAGTTAAACCATTTTTTCATGGGATTTCTCATTACAAGTAAGCTTCCCAAAGAAATTAAAACTGCTGTTGTGATTTGAGCCGAAACGGACAAATCAACGTTCAAGAGCAACAGTAATCCGGTAAACAGACTCCCTATCCCCAGAAAAAAGAAAAAGAATCCAACTGTTAAAAGTTCAAGAGCTAAAAATAATAAACCCAGAGAAATCCAAATGGAATGATCCGATAATTCAGTTAAAAAGTTCATGATTTTTGGTGTTTTACAACGCTCATAGCCGCTGTAACTAAGGAACCTACATCTGCAAAATTTGCCGGTAAAATCATAGTGTTCGTTTCTTTAGCGAGTTTACCATATTGCTCTACTAGATTTTCAGCAACCCGCAATTGCACAGCTTCAAATCCTCCGTCTTTCTGGATGGCAGCAGCTACCATTTCAATACCTTCGGCAGTTGCTTGAGCAATGGCTTTAATGGCTTGTGCTTGTCCCTCGGCTTGGTTGATTTGTTTTTGGCGTTCCGCTTCTGATTCCAATACTACTTTAACTCTATTGCCTTCGGCAACATTGATGGAACTTTGTTTTTCACCTTCAGAATAGAGGATTTTAGCACGTTTCTCACGTTCTGCTTGCATTTGCTTTTCCATGGCATTTAGCACGCTTGCAGGCGGTGTAATGTTTTTAATTTCATAACGCAACACCTTTACGCCCCAACCTTGTGCCGCTTCGTCAATTGCACTTACTACAGCAGCATTGATGTTGGTTCTTTCTTCAAAACACTTATCCAAATCAATTTTACCTATTTCGCTTCTCATGGTGGTTTGAGCCAATTGGGTTACCGCAAATGCATAATCACCAATTCCGTAAGCCGCTTTTTTTGCATCAACAACTTGTAAGAAAACCACTCCGTCTACTCCAACTTGTACGTTATCTGCGGTAACACAAACTTGCTCAGGGATATCGCGAGCCATTTCTTTCAATGAAAATTTATAAGCTACGCGATCTATAAAAGGAATGATAAAGGTTAGTCCCGGATTCAAGATCGAATGAAACTTTCCCAATCGTTCAATAACGTATGCTCGTTGTTGAGGCACGACTTTCGTCCCCAAAAAAATAAATAAAACTACAACGATGGCGAGGGTGATAGGTGTAAATGGCATAAATTTTATTTGCAATATAGTCAAAAGTAAATTTCTTTTCAGAACTTTACGGTGAATATCAGTAATCTATCGATTGTATGTATAAAATATTACTTATCAGTGCGTTGTTGTCTTTTCAACTAACGGTAAAAGCTCAGTTGGGAGAGCCTCAAAGTCGAAAGGAATGGGAAGTGGAACGGATTGCGGATCCATCAACCGGTAAAGTTCCTGACAACGTACGGTTTAAGGAATTGTCATTTGTTAAAACACATGCTCAAACCATTGTAGATCCTACGGCTGTTAAAGGTACCCCTTGGATGCACCGAGGTCCGTTTCATGTTGGGGGTAGAACTCGAGGTGCTGCGTACGATGTTTCCAATCCAAAAAGAATCATTGCAGGCGGTGTATCTGGTGGATTATGGCTCAGTGAAAACGGAGGTAAATCTTGGCGTTCCACTCAAGAACCTCACGAAATGAGTAGTGTTTCATGTTTGGTTCAAGATCGAAGAAAAGGCTATGAACAGTATTGGTATGCCGGAACTGGCGAAGCTTACGGCCAATCGGCTGGAGCTCCGGGCGCGTATTATTACGGAAATGGTTTGTTGATATCGTCGGATTCGGGTAAAACGTGGACCCCGATTGCTAGCACAGCGGTGAATACTCCTACAGTATTTTCGTCGCCTTGGCAATTGGTGTGGAAGGTTTTGGTGGATACTACGCGATACGATTCAACCATTTTGTATGCTTCCACCTATCAAAATGTAATGCGTTCTAATGATGGTGGTAAGACTTGGGTGGCAGTGCGAAAAACAGCGGCTTATTTTAATGAAATTGAAATTGATAAAGACGGGGTCATTTACAGTACTTCGAGTTCGGATGCGTCTATTGGAAGACGTGGAATTTTTCGAAGTATTAATGGATGGGATTGGAAAGAAATTACTCCATCGAATTGGCAAGGAAAGGCTTATAATCGCTCGGTAATAGGGTTCAACTATCCCGAGAATTCGGATTCAACGGTTCGCATGTATGTAATAGCGAATTTAGAGAATTGGGGAAAGCCGCTTCCTGATTCGAGAGATGAAATAGAATGGGGAGGTATGTTTTTTATGGAGTTGTATCGTAAAAATACAGATTCGACTTTTTTTGGGGATGCAATTAATGGGATTAAAAGTCAAGAAGATATTTCGCAAAATTTACCTTTATCGAACTATGCACTCAACAGTTGGCGAACTCAGGGAAGTTATGATATGTTGGTGCAGGTTTATCCAGGATCAGCTCCTGGTAAGGATGTTGTTTTTATTGGAGGAACTAATTTATACCGTTCTGAATCGGGTTTCAGGGATTCATTGAACACCACTATGATTGGAGGGTATAAATGGAAAACGTCTTTACCTAACTTTGAAATGTGGCCCAATCAGCATCCCGACCAACATGTTTGGATGTTTCATCCATCAGATCCGAAAGTAGCTTTAAGTGCCAACGATGGCGGAATTTTCCAAACGGAGAATTGTATGGCTGATTCGGTTATTTGGAATAGTTTAAACAATGGTTATCTAACTACTCAATGGTACACCGTTGCCTTGGATCCGGCCACCAATATGAGTAATCTGTTGGTTGCTGGTGCGCAAGATAATAATCAAATGCTGGTGAATGACCGATCAACTGATGCATTTTGGGATATTGCTTATCCTGGAGATGGATCTTATTGTGCAGTAGAACCGGGAGGAAAATTTGCCTATTTCTCCAAACAATTGGGAAACACAGTGAAAGCAGAATTGGATGCAAACGGAAAGGTTATTGCCAAACGAAGAATTGATCCAATTGGTGTTCCTCGCAACAATTATCAATTTATAAATCCCTTTGTTTTGGATCCTAAAAATCCAAAAATCATGTATACCGCGGGCGGTCGACATATTTGGAGAAATACTCGATTGAATGAAATTGTTTTAGACAATTCTACTGATTCTATTTCTTTGGGATGGGAACGTTCTCTGGATTCCATAAGAGTGGTTTCTCAAAAAATTACGGCACTTGCGGTATCGGTGGAAAATCCTTCCCATAAAGTATACTTTGGTAACAACGTGAAGTATTTGTATTCCATAGAAAATGCAGATAGTGGATCGATGCGTTTCAAGACATTAAAAACACCAACGGTTACGGGTAGTGCTAATGTTAGTTGTATCGCAATAAATCCCAAAAACGGTAATGAATTAGTAGTTTGCTATTCCAACTATGGAGTTTATAGCCTATTCCATTCGCAAGATGGGGGTGAAAACTGGCAGAAAATCGGTGGTAATTTAGAAGCCAATGATAATGGTACTGGCGATGGTCCTTCGATACGATGGTTTTCATTTGTGCCAGTTAAAGATGGCATGCTTTACATGGTAGGAACGAGTGTGGGGTTGTATGCGGCGGATACCCTGTTGGGTACTCAAACGGAATGGGTGCATCAAGGACCAGGAGAAATCGGGCATGCCGTGGTAGATATGATTGCCTATCGAGAATTAGATGGAACCATAGCTGTGGCAACGCATGGAAGAGGGATTTATTACGCTCGAATTTTTGAAAAAGGGGCAATTTTATCATCAAAAGAATTAGAGCGGATGCCAGCAAAATGTCGTGTTTTCCCGAACCCAAGTAATGGTAAAATAGAATTGATTTCTGAGAATAACCTACGTTCTTGTAAAGTGTATACAACAGATGGTAAGTTATTGATTAATGTGGATTTGAAATCTGAATTTGGAGTGGAAACCTCTAAAAAATTGGACTTGAGTTCACTCAAAAAAGGTATTTATATATTGGTAATTGAAACCGATTTGGGTTCTGAATGGCATCGGTGTTCGATTTTGTATTAATTTTACCAAGTGCTTTTTAATTCACTTGAGTTTTCTTTATTCTTTCCTTTCGTTTTTGTGTTTTATTGGTTGATTTTCAATCGAAAACACACAACTCAGAATATTTTTTTATTAGCAAGTAGCTATTTTTTTTACGGTTGGTGGGATTGGCGGTTTCTTTTTTTAATTGCTCTGAACACCACAACTGATTTTTTTATTGGATTGGCTATGCACACATCCAAATCGGATAGGCGACGTAGAGCTTTACTATTATTAAGCATATTTATCAACATTGGATTACTTGGTTTTTTTAAGTATTACAATTTTTTCATTGATGCTTTTGTTGATTCATTTAAATTGTTTGGTCAGTCAATAGAAATAACTAAACTTCATATTATATTACCAGTAGGCATTAGTTTTTATACATTCCAGACTCTCAGTTATACCTTGGATGTATATTTTGAAAAAATAGAACCGACTAAGAAATTCCGAGAATATGCTTCTTTTGTTGCGTTTTTCCCCTTGTTATTAGCTGGACCTATTGAACGTGCGAGTAATATGTTGCCACAATTGGGGAGGAAGCGAGAATTTCATTATGTTAAAATGGTAGTTTCTAGCAGGCAAATATTATGGGGATTATTCAAAAAAATGGTGATTGCCGATAATGCTGCGGTTTACGTAAATGATATTTTCTTGAATTCTGAATCCTATAATTCGGCAACATTGTTGTTGGGAGTTGTTCTCTTTACATTTCAAGTGTATGGTGATTTTTCTGGATACTCTGATATTGCAGTTGGAATTGCGGGTTTATTGGGATTTGAAGTAACACAGAATTTTAGGTTTCCTTATTTTTCCAGGAGCATCAATGAACTTTGGAAGCGATGGCATATATCTTTAACTACATGGTTAAATGACTATGTATTCATGCCCTTGGCATTTTCTTGGAGAAGTTGGGGTAGCAAAGGTACATTTATCGCAATTTTTGTTACATTCTTAATTTCCGGGTTCTGGCACGGAGCAGAATGGCATTTTATTGCTTGGGGTGCATTTTGGGGATTTGCGTTTTTACCCATATTAGTTCAAACAAATTCTAAAAGTCCATTCGCAGTTAGTTTTAATGAAACAGTGCAACTTAAGGACCTTCATCGGATTATTATTACGTTTGGTTGGATTTGTTTGGGGGGTATTTTATTTAGAGCAAAGGATTTAAACCAAGCTTTAGAAATTATTTCCAAATTGGGCAATGTTCAATTATGGGGTTTACCTGAAGTTCGACCCTTTGAATTAATTGGACTGATTATGGTATTTATATTCATCGAATGGAAAGGACGGCATGGAAATTTTGGTATAGAGAATATTTTTAATTTACGGCCAAAATGGTTACGTTGGGCATTTTATTACATCGTGATTTTTTCCATTTTTTGGTGGGGTGGAAACTCGCAGGAATTTATCTATTTCCAGTTTTGAAGCACTCTATGAAAAGTTATTTTAAAAATAGTTTCTTGTTTGTTTTACCATTGATTCTCTTGATTGTAGTTGGAGGATGGATAATTTTAAATCGCTTCGCGCATAAAATTGATCCCTACTATGTGAAATTGACAAGTATTCACCATGAAGGGCTGGTGGTAGGTACGAGTCGGGCAGCTCAAGCTATAGAGCCATCGTTATTCGGAAATATGTATAATTTCGCCTTCACTCAATCTTTTTCTCCTTTTGATTCTTCTTATTTCGATCTAATAAAACGATTTCATCCGATAGATGATTCAAAGAAGGATAGAATAGTATTGAATTCGAATGGCAAACTTCATTTGATCTGTGTAGATCCATGGGCACTTTGTTCTTTCCCGGGTGATCAGTTTGAATCCAGTAATTCTTCTTTTGTTGGAAAAGTTTCACCTCCGATTTTCAGGGACATAGCATTTTCTTATCTACTGAAATTTAAACCGACATCTTGGAAAGAAATTTATTCAAATTGCAAAAGTTCACATTACGTCAATGATTTTGGAAGATTTGTGGTTGATATGGATTCAATAGAAATGGAGCAGCATTTTAAGCTCAATTTTAAGAATAAATTGATTTATAATAAAAAGAAAGAAGTGTATTTGTATGGAAGTATTTCATTTAAGAGATTGCACCATTTGAATCAAATCGTGAATTACCTTCAGCGAGATGGTAAAGTTGTTTTGGTTCAACTACCGGTACACAGAGAATTGGCAAAACTTGAGGATAAATTCGCCCCAAATTTTGATTCATTGATGAATCAATTTGCCGTTAAGAATCAAGTTCAATTTATTAATTTGAAAACATTCCATGATTCAGTAAAATACACTGATGGGGGACATATTTGGAATGGCGATGCCCTTAAGGTATCTGGGTGGATACGAAGTAGAATAAGTCAGACCGTAAATTAGAGAATTATCACGTTCCAAATACAATGGACTTTATTCACTTATGATGCACTAAGTGAAATTAAGATAATAGCACTTGGCATTTAAGAAAACTGGATGGAGAATTAAATGAAAGTGGTCTTGTGGTCCCGACAGGAATCGAACCTGTATCTTGAGTTCCGGAGACTCACGTAGTATCCATTCTACTACGGGACCATCTGAGTTTTTTTAAAATGTTCGAATTGCAAATATACAGTCAAAATTGATGGTAACAGATTAAAGGCACTTGCATTTTAAGAACTATTGCTAAATTTGTATGAACTTTTATACTTGTACACTCTGATGTCCCCCGAAATAAAAAACTTGAAAAAACCTTTGAAGCATTTAGCCAAATGGGCGGTTGCATTGTTTAGTGTGGTTTATTTATCGCAGTGTCGGATTTACGTTGAAACTTTCGAGGATTCTGTAGGTGATAATTATTTTGCTGATTATCAAACCTCTAAGTTGGTTGATTTAGTCATGGACTATGCACGAGTACTTCATGGAATTGAAAACATTGATATGAAAGTTCCCATTGAATCTTTTGATACTAGTAATAATCAAAAATGGTTTTTAGTGCGTTTTGGAGATACTGCTTATGAAAAATGTGCAGATGGAATTTACAGGAGAAACCCGATTGTTGTTAATTGGGAAGGTGACTTTTTTAAACAAGGAAATTCATTTAAAATTACTTTGGAACCAGCATACATGGGATATTATAAATTCACAGGTTTTATAGATGTAACATTTTGGGGAGTAAATGAATATGAACAATCTGAACATGAGATTAAATCTACGTTTGAGATAATTCAGGACAATCCAAGAGCTGATATTTACGACTGGACCAATGAATATGTTAGAACGCGTATAATCGGAGGAAATACCCCAAGAAGTAGAGATGATGTTTATTCTGTTTGGGGTACAACCTACGCACGTAATAGGAAGGGAAGATATTTTACATCGGTTATAAAAGATACCATTCACTTTAGTAATGCTTGTGAATGGGGCATTTTAAATGGCCGTATTGATATTCAACCCATTGATGCCACTCAGCGAATATTTGTAAATTATGGTTCTTGGGATCAACTAGATTGCAGAAGGTATTATTCATTTACTCGAGGTAATCGAGATGTAACTATTACAAAAAACACCAAATAATTTTTTTTAATAACTTGCATAGGTTATGAAAAAAATAATTTTACCCACTATTGCTATTGGAATCTTGTTTTTCATGTGGCAATTTATTTCTCACGCTGCAGGTAATTTCCATAAAAATGCCCAGCAGTACACCAACAATCAAGGCGTTATTGCAGCGTCACTGGATTCGCTAAAATTAGAAGAAGGTAGGTATTTGATTCAACAGCCGGATCCCTCAACTCCTATGGATCAAATGGAATCGGCTTGGAAGAAATTTGAAGGTCAACCTTGGTACTTCGTTACGGTTTATGCTCCGAGAAATCCTGATATGCTGCCTTACATGTTAAGAGGTTTGGGCGCAGATTTAGTCGCAGCATTTTTAATTGTAATGTTGTTTCAATGGATTGGTCCAATCGGTTTGCAGAAGTCGTTAGGAATTTCTGTGTTTATTGGATTGATAGGCTATATTTATCTGCCGTACACCAATAATGTCTGGTATCCTGCCTACGATATGATTGCGACATTAATTGATTGCATCGTTCCCTTTGTGATTATTGGATTTTTAAATGCAAAATGGATGAATAAAATGAATTCCTAATGGAATTATATTTTATTCAATAACCCAATTATTTTTCAGGACTGGCTTTGGTTAAACCAATTGTTCTGAAATCCGAAGACCGTTATTCAGCGTACAAATGACCAGTCCAATCGGTCCATGCTAATTTGTCTTTGTATGGAACCAACCAATAATTATAAAATTCGTCGTCGATAATTTCTTCATAATCGGGACGTAGTTTTAATAACCCATTGCCGTCGATGATACCCCAGTGTTGTTCCTCATCGGCGGCTTTGTTTTTGGGGGTAAGCAGAACTTTCCAAAACTTCGAATAAATTGTAGCTTCAATGGTTTGATAATTCGGTTCAACCAAAATTCGACCATTGCTATTTGCTAAGCCCCAATTTCCTAAATTGTTTTTAATGAGTATGTTTTGAGGATTATCGAAACGAGTAAAATCAGTCCATCCTGTCTGCCAAACGGTATCGGATTTGTTTTTGAGCGAGTAGAATTTTAATTCCTTGTCTTGATTTATATTAAAACACACATTTTTTGAAAATGAATTGATTGTAGTTGCACTTTGTACCTCAGAATAGGTGATAACTGGTCCAAAAACAATTGAATCGTTTAATAGGGAAACACTACCATGTTGGTCAAAAAAAGATTTGGAAATTTTTCCTGTTTGTGGGTGAATCCAATGGTAACGAGTCAAGGTTGGTATCCGTTTTTTCAATTTTTCGTTTTTCGTGTTGTTGGGGGATGTTATTTCCACTAAAGCTAATTTGTTTCCTTTGTAGATGAATTTTCCTCCAGCATTGGCGGTTTTTTTCTGTAATGTAATTCGGTTGCTAACTTGACCGTTGGCGTTTAATATATGATAGTTGATTTCTAGAGCTTTCTCATCCATATATAAAACAAAGTAATCCAATCCACCATTTTGCAATGCCATGATATGACTTGGTTTTGCGATTGTTGTGTTTAATACTTGAACGCCTAATTTTGGATGGGTTTTGATTATCTTCCAAGATTCTTCGGGTTGCCGCTTTTTGTTAAAGGTAGTTATTTTACCGTAAAATATATGATTTGAAAATCGGTCTTGTTTGATTTCGACAAAGGTATCGGTTAGAACAGTGCCGTTCCTGTTTATGAAATATGTTTGATTATCATTGGGTTGTACCCAGTAGATGTTATGCTGAACAATACCAATGTATTTAAAATTGGGAGTGAGATTTAAAGATTTTTTTCCTGCATAATTAACAACAGAATAAACTCCATTTTCATCTAATACGGGAATGAAATTAGAATCAATTTGAATTACCTGTACTGCATTTTCATTGAGTCGAATCATTCGGCGGTCTGCTTCAGGCTTAAGTAAGTTATGAATATCTGAGAAATTAAAGGCGGTGTTTAATTTGCCCGATTTGCTGAAAATTGCCCAATTTTGACCATTGTAAACAAATCCCAATCCTCGAAGTGTGTCGAAATGAATCTGTTGGAATTTTGGCGGTAGAATTTCTTTTCCTTCCGAATTTAATATGCCCCAACGATCATTTTTATTAATGAAGGCATAATTTCTGTGAAATTGAATGATTTCTTCATAGGTATTTGGTGTCATCCGTGTTCCATCTTTTTCAATAAAGTGGAATTCCATGTTGAAGAAATTATCATTTTGACCAACTAGGGCGCAACCTGGTATTAGCGTTGAACCATTTGGGAGCCATTTTTTATAGTATGGTTGAGCAAAAGGATATGCGAAGTCGTACATGCTATCGATCCAAATCTCTGAAGATGCGGAATCCACAAAAAAGTACTTTGAAGGACCTGTTTCGGATGTCGATAAATAGGGTACTGGAATTACTTTCAAATAACGTAAAGCGTACTTTGCTTTTTCAAAATGTGGACCTTTAGGAAATGATTTTAGAAACTCACTGTAACTTTTTTCAGAATTGGTATTTTTGGCCTCTAAGAATGCCAAATTTTCCGCAAGTTTATAAGCGCTATCAGCAAATGGACTCGACGGATAGGTTCTTTGATAGGATAAATACTGATTTTTTTGGTTGATTTCAATAGCTTTACTGAATTCCCAATGATATATAGTATCTAAAGCTTGTTTAGACCAAGTTTTTAACTCCTCTTCGAATGAAAATTCCACGTCATTGAATGGGTCTAAATTGTTGGGTTCAGATAGTAACTGAACGCAATAGTTGTTTAATTTTTGGATATAATCGGATTGTGCTCCAGATTTATAAGCATAGTTAAATGCTTGTTTGTAAATTGTTTTAATTCCCAAATTCATTTCCGCGATAAGAAATGAATCCAGAGATGGAAATCTTATTTTTAAATTGGTTTGTGGAAATTGATGTTGGTTTTTATTGAGTTGAACTCGATTTGAATTAAGGTAGTTCAGTGCTAAAAGTTCCCTTTCTAAGTTTAGTGATGAGTTTATTTTTAGAAATTCTGGATTTTGAGCAGGATTTAATAATGGAGTGAATTGAAAATTTGGATGTTTTTGAATTGCATTGAGTATCGTATCAACTGGCCAATTATTATATTTTATTAATCTCACAAATACCTGTAACTGCCCCAAATATAAGGTGCTGAATTGGCTAAGAGGAATTGGATATTTTTTGTTGAAATACTTGATTTGTTTATCTGGGTTCTTTGGGAAATTGAGTGAAATATTTTCCTTTAATATGCAAGCATTTAACAAATGATTCATCCCAACTGCATGGTTTGAAGGAGTACTTGTTCTGTTAAGGATTAAAAGAGCAGCATTTAAGTGAAAGTAAGGATTTAATTGGGATTCGGGATAAGTGGCTGATTTTTGATGAAGTTTTTCTGCTTCTGAATACTTACTTTTTTGGATAAGCAAAGAAACTTTAAGAACGGGGTCAGCCGCATTTAGGGTTAATGAATACCCTAGAAAAAAGGATAGTAATAGGGTGAGTTTTCGAATCACAATCACAAAGATAATACGAACAATCAACGAAAATTATTTAAAAAAAATTTGGACGTAATTCAAAATTATTTATATTTTTGCAGAACTTATGAAGAAGAATGTTCTCTTTTTGCTTTCTTTTTGCTTGATATCTGTGGTGTTTTCACAGGCAGGATTCGACGACGACGTAGTCGATGTTCCAGTAGATGGTGGTATTTTCACGGTAGTTGGTAGTGCAATTGCCTATGGTATGTATAGAATGCGTTCAACCCAGAAAAAATAATACGTTAAAAATTATATCTTGAAAAGGGCTTCAACTGAAGCCCTTTTTTTATAAATTGGATTTTAAAAACGTAATTTTGTACATTATACGCTCAGTCGTATTTAAATTGACAAATCACAAACTCATTTATACTTCAACTTATGCATCTTCCGTTTTCGAATCGAAAATTAACAAATCTCTCAGTTAATGTTAAAGTACTTTTGATGTTGTGCTTTCTTACTGATAGCTCTTTGATGTCGCAAACTACCAGATATGTGGGTTCATATTCTGAATTTGTTACGGCAGTTTCAAACAGTTCGTCAACTGTAACTGATATAATTGAAATCCAAAATGATATCGTGGTTTCTGGGTTTACGGCTTCAGCAGTAAATAATTACAGCGCAATTAATATTAGTAAGAGTATAACCATAAATGGTAATGGAAATACCATTACAGTACCTGTAACCGGTGTAACAGATGGGGGTAGAAATAATACGGGTTCCAATGGAACTTCAACGGCATCTGCTTACCGACTGTTTTATATAACAGGTAGCAATAAAGTGATTACGATCAATAACCTGACCATTAAAGGCGGTAATATTGGAAGTTTGGGTTCTGGTGGAGCCATTTATAACGCGGCAGATAAGTTAATTCTCAATGGTGTAACAATTAGCAACAGCAGAAGTTCCGTTGGTTCTGGTAGTTTAGGTAGTGGTGGTGGAGGAATTAGCAACCAAAGCACGGGTAAAATGTATTTATATAATTGTATGATTACGCGAAACTCAGCTGGTTATGGTGGTGGTTTTCTAAATAACGGAGGTGTTATGTTCATTGAAAATACTACGATTACTGAGAATCGATCTGAATACGTATCTGGAGGCGGTGGAGGCTGTGAGAATAAAGGTAATGGGTATTTATACTTTAATAATTGTACATTTTCCAATAATAAAAGTACTGAATTGGGTGGTGGTATAAATAATTATCAATCTAATTTATTTGTGGCGAACTCTACCTTTACTGGAAATGTAGCTTACGGAGATTATCCTGCAGGTGCGATTTCAAATAGAAGTACAGAGTATATTGTAAATTGCATTTTTGCATACAATTATTACAGGAGTAGTGGTACAACGAGTTCTCCAAATGCTTTTACACTAGATGATTTTGGCTATTCGTCGGGTTCTTCTGTAAATGCATATTACAATATTTATCATTCTTCGTTAAATAAATTTAATAACTCCACTTCCGTTGGGAATATCCAATATACTGGAAAGTCAGATGGTTCCGATAATACTATTTTTGCTGGTGGCATTTATACAAAAATTACCGATGGTGATGGAGTTGAAATTGGAAGTGGATTGGTTTTCCAACCATTACTGGTTTCAAATTCAAGTAATAAAACAGCAACCCTAAAGTTGGGTAGTTTTCCCAATAATACAAATAACAAGGGAGTGGTAACCGGTTATACCAACGGTAACGGAACACCCTCATTGGGTTATAAAAATCCATCTACAGGAAATTGGGTGAACTTATTAAGCACAAGCGCATCTAGTAATGTTGTTACTCTCGATCAATTAGGAACTACTCGTAGTACTACTGCGCCAACTCGAGGGTCCGTGGAGTTAGAAATTCAATCAGTCTACATGTTAAAAGCGCTATCTTCGAATAACGGTTCAACCTCGGGTGCAAGTATTTATGGTGATGTTTATACGTCAGGTTCACAAGTTACTGTAACAGCTTCGGCAAACACAGGATATCAGTTTTCTTATTGGAAAGACGTAAATAATAATACCAATTTATCATCCTCTAATCCATATACGATTACGGTTAATAGTAACTTGACCATTCAACCCATTTTCGTAACATCTACAACCTATACTGTAACTTATTTGGGTAACAATAATACAGCCGGTAATCCACCATCTATACAATCATTTACTTCTGGAAATTCAGTTGTATTATCAGGTCCTGGAACATTGGAGCGTGATGAATACTATTTTGCAGGTTGGAATACACAACCTTCGGGTGGAGGTACTAACTATAATGCAGGTACTAATTACAATTCAACTTCAAATTTAACCTTGTATGCTAAGTGGGTTCCGTATGTAAAATACTACATAAAGTCGGGTTCAACATCAGCATTAACAAGTACATCTAATTGGACCGGTTACCCTGATGGTTCTGGTGGGAATCCTACTAATTTTGGTTCTGATAAAATTTTCATATTGGATAATACATCGGGTTCAAGTACTTTTAACTTAAATAGTAATTGGACTGTATTGGGTGCAATTCAAATACCACAAGGTAAAACACTTAATATTGCGAATAACGTTACATTAGAACTCTCTGGTGATATTCTGAATTCGGGAAATATTCTGGCCGCCGGTTTGAATTCACAAGTGATACTGAATGGTATTTACACGCAGAATTTTGGAGGAAATAACCAATTAGCTTTGTTAGAAGTTGACAATTCTGAAGGAGTCACTTTAACTGGTTCAACCAGTATTTCAAATGCATTAACACTAACATCTGGGACGCTAACTACAGGGGGTAATTTGACGTTTAAAAGCAGTTCTAGTTCAACAGGTGTGTTTAATGAACTACCTCAATCTGGGGCAAGTATAAGTGGTTTAGTTACAGTAGAACGATACATCCCTGCTAGAAGGGCATATCGCTTGATCACGTCATCAGTGAATTCTCAAAGATCCATTTTTACTGATTGGCAGGAATCTGGCGCTTCGATTTCGGGTTATGGTACTCACATTACAGGTACGCCCAGATCAGGGAATGGATTTGATTCGACATTGACCGGTAATCCGTCAATGTTTACCTACAATAACTCGACTCAGACCTGGTCTGCGGTAAATAATACTAATAATACATCGTTGTCGACAGGTACGCCTTACCGATTGATGGTAAGAGGGGATCGGACCATCAGTCTGGCTACCAATTCTCCTACACCAACGAATACCACATTAAGGGCAGTAGGCACGTTAACAACGGGTACTGTAAGTGTAGCAAATTTAAATTCAACCGCTGATGGATATAGCTTAATAGGGAATCCTTACCAATCTTCAGTTAATATGCAAACCGTGTTGAGTAGTTCTACAAATCTAAATAAGTCCTTTTATTACATTTGGGATCCAACTATCTCAACTCGTGGTGGATACGTAACCGTGGATGTTGTAAATAATACGGCAACTTCCAATTCGAATGCAACACGATTTGTTCAACCTGGACAGGCATTTTTTGTAAAAACCTCAAATTCTGGTTCTGCTTCCTTAAGTTTTACTGAATCCTCTAAAGGAATAGGTTTAACAGGAACATGGAGAGCTCAAGTGGCCATGTCAAGTCTTAAGTTGCAATTATGGCAGTCGGACTCTTTGAATTCGATGAGTGCAAAACCATTAGATGGATTGTTCATTCATTTTGATTCCACATACAAGAATGAATATGATGATAGAGATGCTCTCAAACCGAATAACTTGGATGAAAATTTTGCGATTCTATCTAATGGAAAACTATTAAGTGTAGAATCTAGAAAAATTCCTCAAGTTTGGGATTCAATTCATTTCAATTTTACTCAAATTCGTGATTCAAAATACACATTGAAATTTGAGTTTTCTGCTGATTTGGGTCGAGACGTTTTTATTTTTGACCGTTACTTAAATTTAGAACATCGAATAGATCCAGTAGGGGAGTCGGATTATTCATTTATTGTGAATTCTGATCCATTGAGTAAGATGGCAAATCGATTTGTATTGGTGTTTAAAGAGAATTCACAATCTTCTGCTTTGCAGATTGTTTCAAAATCAGACATATATCTTTATCCAAACCCTAGTGATGGTAATGATTTGACAATTGAACTTCCAATTACTGATTTAAATTCAGTTGAAATAAGAATGTTTAATCCTGTTGGACAAGAAGTGATATCCAGGAGTATCCAACATCCCAAGAAGGAAATAAAATTGGAATTACCACCCAATATTTCCCAAGGAAATTACTTAATTGAAGTTTCATATCAGGGGAAGAAACAAATTATTAACTGGATTAAAAAATAATTAAATCGTGGTACTTGTAGAGTTTATATAAATTCATTATTTCTAGAGTTAACTTATTGTATTACAGGAAATTTATAAATAAAAAAAGGGCTTCAGTTGAAGCCCTTTTTTTATTGAATTCAGGTGAATTTAATACTGTGGGTGAACAGGAGCATTCTGTAGTATTTGCTCTATTGTGTTCATCACTTCATCAGTTAAGAGATGTAATATTTCTGGTGCTTTAAGATTCTCTATTAGTTGCTCTTCTTTCGATGCACCTAAGATTACCGTTGAAACATTTGGATTTTTTAAACACCAAGCAATACCTAAGTGCGGTAAACTTACTCCTAATTCTTGAGCAAATGCATGTAATTTTTGCACTTTAGCATGGTTTTCAGGCGTCAATAATCGTTCTGCTAGCCAATCTAGCTCATTGCGCTGTAATCGAGTACTAGAGGCAGTATTATTTAGGTATTTACCTGTTAATAATCCCGATGCTAAAGGACTCCATATAGTAGTTCCCAAGCCAACGGTTTTATAAATTTGCTTGTATTCAACTTCTACTTTGTCGCGCACCAACATATTATATTGGGGTTGTTCAACCACAGGTCCAATTAAATTGAAACGCTGTGCCACCATATGGGCTTCCATAATTTCTTGAGCGCTCCATTCAGACGTCCCCCAATAAAGAATTTTTCCTTGCATTATCAACTGATGCATAGACCAAACGGTTTCTTCAATTGGAGTAGATTTATCGGGACGGTGACAAAAATACAAGTCTAAATAATCAACTTGTAAACGCTGAAGAGCTTGATTACAGGCTTCGATGATGTGTTTGCGATGTAGTCCTTTTTGTGTGGGATGAGTGGCTCCTGCACCAAAGAAAACTTTACTAGAAACGATGTAAGAATCGCGACTCCAAGATTTCTTTTTGAGAATATTCCCCATAACGATTTCAGATTGACCAGCGGCATATACTTCTGCATTGTCGAAGAAGTTGATACCTGCATCGTAGGCGATATCCATTAAGTTTTCGGAAATTTGATTTTGAATTTGATTCCCAAAAGTAATCCAAGATCCGAAAGATAATCTTGAAATGGGTAGTCCTGATTTGCCTAGGTTTACATATTCCATTAGACAAATTTAGTGAAAGAGCTTAATGGAATTAGATGATTATTCAAAAATCAGATAAAGTCCATAAAAAATAAGAGCAACGGCAATAGTTGGACAAACGTAAAGATTGATGTGGTAAATGGATTCGATGGGGTTGATGATGGAAAGAACACAGGAGATGAAACCAAGCAATGCACCTATGGCTAGGAATTTCAGTCCATTGCGTTGCCGGAGCTGGATTGCGGTTTTTGATGGGATTTCGGGTGAATTTTTTTCGATGGGATTCATAAGTTATTGGTTATAAGTTGTTGCGTAATTCTCGAAGATATGAAAAAGTGTTGTAACTTTGCAAATTGAAATTGTAGTTTTCAGGAAGAGGGGTTGATCGGAATAGACGGGATGAATGGAAGCGGTGTAAGCAGGTAGTGCGTTGTTGGTAGAGCACTTAAATCTGAACCTTCAAAACATAAGAGGCGAAAACAATTACGCCCTAGCTGCTTAATCCGAGCGATAAGCAATTGCTAGTTGTCCTGATTTTCTCTATCTGTGCCGAAAATCATCCAGGGCAATCGACCTGCACGGGTATTTACTAGGAGTTCCAGCGACCTGGTAGATTATAAGCTGGATGGGGGTGTAACTTGGCAAGAGCGGAGCCAATTGCACTCTGAAACCAATCCGACTCTAAACCTGTAGAAAGCGCCAGTTTTCGCGTCTCCGGACGGGGGTTCGATTCCCCCCAACTCCACAATGAGCCCTTCATGGCTCACTGTGGAGCCTCAGGAATATTGAGTTTTGTGGCTAATTCTCTTTATTTACAAGGGTTTGCGCAATTCATCTCATTCATCAACTTTCTTATTTCGCACCCTATTCGTATCTTTTGATTCTTGTTGTATGAATAATAATTGATTGAATAAAAGCGGTTTTGCAGCATGTCTAAATAATTGTATATTTGCGTGTTATATGGTTTTATTGAAAAAAGTATTTTCACAAATTGCATTTTGGAATATTCTCGCATTTGTAGCATTTAATTCTAATTTTATAAATGCACAACAATCAGTTAATACATCTGGTGGAAATGCAACAAGTACTACTGGGACTGTTAGTTACAGTGTTGGTCAAGTGTTTTATAATCATCATATTAATAGCCAAGGCGCCGTAAATCAAGGAGTTCAAAATGCATACGAAGTATTTTCAGCAGATATTATTGAGTCTAATTCGTTAACAAAAATAGCTGTATTTCCAAATCCAACCTCTGACTTGATAACAGTGAAAATTTTAAATTATACTGGTAGTATTAACTATCGGGTTGAATTAATTGATGCGAACGGAAGGTTGGTTAAAGAAAATTATTTGCAAGCGTCGATTTCCAGTCTGGATTTAAGCCAGTTCCCAAGTTCAACATATTCATTGAATATATTAGGCAACCAAAGTAACAAAATTGCTACATATAAAATCATTAAAAATTAAAAAAATGAAAGGTATTAAAAACATAGAAAAGATTCTAAAGATAATGAATTTGAGTAAGTCTCTTATGTTAATTTTGTTGTCGATTCCGTTCAATGGTTTTTTGTTTTCTCAAGCACCCAGTAAGATTAGCTATCAAGCAATAGTTAGAAATTCATTAGGAACTTTAATAACGAATAAATCCATTGGTATGCGAATTAGTGTTCTCAGAGGAGGACCAACGGGCTCACCGGTATATACAGAAACTCATCAACCATTTTCAAATGCAAATGGTTTGATAACTATAGAAATCGGATCTGGATCGGTTGTGTTTGGTAATTTTTCTCAGATCGATTGGGGTAGTGATTCCTATTTTTATAGTACAGAAATTGATCCCAATGGTGGAACAAATTACTCAATCTTTGGTGTTAGTCAGTTTTTATCAGTGCCCTATGCTTTCCATGCTAACGTTGCTGATAGTGTGAAAAACATAAAACTTCCTGTACTCAAATTAGAGAAGATTGGAGATACTATATCGATTAATAATTACAGAATTGGGTTAAATGATGATGATGCTTTTAACGAAATTCAAATTCTGCGTTCGTCAAATGATTCAATTATCCTCTCTAAAAATGGAGGTTCGATAAGTTTAAAAGATAACGATCCAACAAATGAAATCCAACAGATTGAATTTAAGAATGATACGTTGTCATTGACGAAAAACGGAGGTTGGATAAGGATAAATGATTTTGACAAACTGAATGAAATTCAACAACTATCAAAATCCAACGATTCGTTATTTTTAAGTAAGCTTGGAGGTGTTGTCAAATTAAATGATGATGACAATACCAATGAAATTCAGCAAATAAATAAGAATAAGGATACAATTTTTTTATCCAAGGGAGGAATGATAAAACTAACGGACGATGATACGTTAAATGAAATTCAAAACTTGAAAATTTCAAATGATACATTGAGATTATCTAAGTCTAATCAATTTGTAATTCTAGGAAATAAACTTCAGGATACGATCAATGGAAATATTACAGAGGTAGGGCATGGAACATTTTCTGGTACGTATAACACGAATCCCACCACTGTTTTTAATAGTTTTACTCAAGTATGGGATCTCTCTTGCCAAATAGATTTAGGCAGTAATACATATATAATGGGAGTAGAGAATTATGTGCCTCAAAGTGTAATAAATTTTAACCATTCAAATAACGCCTTAACCAAATTAAAGTCGATTAATTCAAATTTACGCAATTCTTACCCGAATATATACGAAACCATGACTGCGGATAAATCGGATACAAGTTTTACTTGGTTTAACTCCAAAGATTTTACCATTTACAAAGCAAAAACAGATACTTATGTTACTTATCCTATTTCAAATACAGCCAACAGTTCGTTTTTCTCCCTGTTAACAATGTCGAATTCTCCTGCATCATACCAGTATCAAGTGATTAAAATTGCAAAAAAGAAAGATACTTTAATGATTCTATTTCAAAAGGCAGATAAAACGGATTATGGTTTTTATATTTATAAATACATTGGAAGCAGCGATAAACTAATTCCAGTAGATTCATTTGATTTAAGTGCAATTGATGGAACAAAAGCAATTGTAAATTCGCAAGTCACATTCCAGTTTAACACAATTGATTATTTGATTGCAACGGGTGATTTCAAACCAATTACATACAATAATAAAATTATGTTAGGAATTGCATTATTGAAAAATTTAAGAAATAAGCAAACTAAAATATTGAATATTGGTCAAACTTATTCAGAAACAGTAATTATCCCATTTCAAAATAAATTTGTAATATGGAATGGTGGGGTTAGGACAATTATTGATGTAAAATCTGGAATATGTAGGAACTTTACAGTAGGAAGTAACACCATCCCGGATAACTCAAGAAATACGCTTTTTGCAAAAGTAGGAGGACATCGTAATCTGGGTAATGTGATATTTAATAATGGAAAGTTTGGTTTACTGGGTGCTTTGGGCAATTATGGGTCGAGCTTGAATTATGGACTATTATTTTATGTAAATATCAAATAATAATTTCATGTCAATATCGAAAAGTACTATAACTAAAAATCTGCTTGCACTTGTTTTAATCTTCATGAATTTGGCCACTGCGTTTTCAATGCAGATTTTTGTTCGTACTCCTGATGCTAAAACCATCGTTTTAGATGTGGAAGCGAGTGATGCAATAGAAAATATTAAAGCAAAGATCCAAGATAAGAATGGTATATTACCACAATTTCAAGTGCTGCGTTTTGCAGGGAAAATTCTTGATGATGGCAGAACTCTTGCAGATTATAATATCCAGAAAGAAAGCACGATTCATCTTACTTTCTTAACCAATAAAAGAATATTGAACTGTGGAAATTATTCACTACCTGGGAAAATTACGGAATTTAATATATTGTCTGATTCCAATCTGTTTGTTCAAATTGCAAAAGGGAACCCCGGAAGTATTGATAGCGTTCAAATTCGCACAGTTTCGGATAATAAAATAAGTGAACGTGTTTGGTTTGTAATGCCCGATACTTTGTATATGAATTCCCCTAGGATTGTTACTGATACATTGGTCATTGAGGTATTTATTAAAGGACTTTCAAGCTATGATACTTTCGGAAATGAAGATACTCTGAGAAATAATTTTCGTGATACTTTCATCGTTACATTTTTTCCTAACCTTTCAAATACAATCAAAATTTCAAAATCAGAAACATTAGTTTTCCCAAATCCAGCTGTTAAGTTTATTCAATTGGATTCAAAATCCCCTGCAAATTCACCTTATCTGATTTTGGACCAAGCTGGTAAATTGGTTTCTGAAGGCCATGCTGATAATAATCAGATTTCAGTTGAAAATCTACGTTCAGGAAATTATTTCCTTCGAGTAAATAATTTGAGTTATCCATTTATTAGGCAGTAAAAATTGACAATAGAAAGGAATTCAGTGGATTGAAATCCTCTTCTTTTCGCTTTATATCTACCATCAAGAAAAATCCAGCATGGTTTGCACTCAAAACTGAACCTTTAAATACGCTTGAATACCGTTAATTAGTGTGTATTGGCGACTGTCAGACGATTCCATGAACATGGATTCTAACTGTTTCTTTTCGGGTGAAGTATTTTCGAAAAAGTCAAAGTAATTTTCACTTTGTAGTCCAAATTTTATCTTAGAGGTTACTGGCAAAGCCAAAATGAACCTCGCGTAATATGAATTGGATTTTATTTCTGGATTATTTTTAGATTTAATGACCGACAGAAAATTCCAATTAGCTTGGAAATACGAAGCAAAAAATCCTTTCTCAAATCCAAAACCGGGCGATACAATCCATTTTTCACTGAAATCTGTATTAACCATTCCTGTATTTCCAGAATTATCAAAAGATGCAGTTTGTCGTGATATTTGATTTAATGATAAATGACCAGATATACCGGTTTTACTCTGAAGGTTATAAAGTCCTCCGAAAACACCTATCTTTTTCCAAAATACGTTGGTTTGATTCTTTTGGAAATTATTTAATACTGATTCTTCGTATTTGTCGTATTCGTAGTCAGAGTCATTTTTATATAACTCGCTAATTTTATCTCTTACAGAAGAGGGAGAAACATCGTTAAATATATAGTTCTTCATTTCGATGCTAGCACCATACGGAAAAATCTGATTCTGAGCACCGAGGTAAATGTCTTGTACAGATAACGCAGCATTTATGTGCAAATTCATCTGAGCTTGACGAAATGAAATTCGCGAATAGCCGGGATTTGGATAGTATAGTCCTGGAGTTTCAGAGGAACTGCCAAGATACGCACTGGTGTTGCTGTTGATTAAATTAAACCCTACTGGTGTTGTTTCAAAAAATACACCGTAATTCAAGTATTTATATGGAATTTCCATTCTTGATATTATCTCACTTCCAAAAACCTTGCGTTTTTGAACAATGGTAACGGATTTATTTGACTTAGATATACCCGCCGAAGGAGAAGGTAAATTTCCACCTGTCATTTGCGCAGTCGTTTTAGAAATTGCGGCAAAGCAAATTATACTGGCTAAAAAAGCAGTTTTTAATTTTTCGGGGGATAGAAATTCTATAATTCCCACATCGGGTATTGGGTTAAAACTAAATGTTTTTTGCGAGGAGTTTGTGGATTGCATAACGATCAATTTTTAGTGGTGCTTAAATGGAACTAGACGGAATATCATTTAGTTATTCAAATGATTTATTTTTCCCGTAAAAACATGGTTGTTGGTTTGAACTTTGACTAAATACATTCCATCAGCACATTCAATTTGGATCGGTTGTCGAATGTCAAATTTATCTTTATAATACACTACCGCACCTTTCATGTCGGTAATTAATATAGATGCAGATTGGCCTAAATTCGGCAATTCAATCCGGTAGGTCCCATTACCTGGATTGGGGTGAATATTCAATTCAGATTTTTGAATTTCTTGGATTCCTGAAACTGTAAAAGGCACGTAAACCGTTCCACAGAAGCTATTTCTGACTTTGCATTTGTTCATAATATCCAAGCAAACTAAATATGCACCTTCTTTTTTGTAAGTATGCTCTGGAGATTTTAAGATACTGACATTTCCATCCCCAAAAGTCCAAGAATAATACTCACCATGAACACTTTGTGGTGAAAAGACACACGTAAACGGCTCAATTGGTGTGTAAAATATGGAAGGATTGATGTAGCTACCATCCTCAATGGTGATGGAATTTGAAATTTGACAGGCACCATCGTATGCTGTAACCGAATATACTCCTGGGTTACTTATGCTGGTGTAACGTGTATTGGAGCCGGTGTTCCAAGTGTAATTAGAAAATCCGGATGTAGCTTGTAGGTTGATAATATCGGTGGGTTTGCATAATGTTAATCCGTTATCAGACGTGATTTGAATACCGGGATGGTCAATTAGATTGATTGAATTTGTTGATTTACATCCAAATTGAGTGGTAGCAATTACGGAATACGTCCCAGAGGAGTAAACATAATCAACAGGTCCGTTTTGCCCTGTACTCCAAATGTAATTGAAGAAACCCGATGTTGCCTCAAGTGAAGTTCCATTCAAACATGCATAGGGACTAGAGGCAGTAATGGAAACAGGAGGTTGTGGACGAATGGTAATAAAACGGGATGTGGAATCGATACATATATTGCTACCTGAAGTTTTTAATTTAATAGTATAGCTTCCTTCTGCATTGTACTTTTTACTAGGTGATATTGTTGAGCCTGTGGTTCCATCCCCAAAGTCCCAAGAATAGTTTAAAGTACCGGTTCCCCCGTTGATAGTGCTCCCTGTTCCAGAGGGTTTAAAATCTTCATTTAAACAGAATGGTGAAGCTGGAAGTGTAATATTAGCAAAAGCTTTCGGACGAACAATTACTTTGGTTTGAGATTGTGAATAGGTACAGCCATTTCCAGCGGTAATGTCTAATTTAACGGTATAAGTACCAGCATCAGTGAAGGATTTATAAACAGGATTTAAATTGTATGAATTAGCAGTATTGCCGTCACCAAAATCCCATTTATAGGTATTTGCTGTTGCCAAATTTAAAACGCTGAATTGATGTGTGTAATGGTAGTTGTTAAACACTGGGGCTGTGCTTCTAATGGCATAAACCTGAACATTAAAAGAACTACTTGCTTTGTAAAACATGGAAACAGTATCTGTGTTATATACCGTTCTAGAATTCCCTCCCACGGTAAGTGTAATTTGTGCCATTTTTTCACCAGTCGCAATCATTATGGGTACAGTTTCTCCAGTTTCTATTACATATCGAGTATCCATGCCAGCATATGGAATAATAGCTTGAATTTGATTACTTGCAGTGGAGAAATTTTGTGGATTGTACATGGGATAATAAATATCTTCATCATAGATGCCCGCACCTTTAATACTTCCACTTGCATTATGGAAAATAAATGCTAATTTTTTTCCAAATTCACTGGAAGTAAAGGGCTCATTTTTACCATAAAATGATTTGATTGGAAGAGTTATTCTCCAAATTCCACCACCGAGAGAAGTCATTTTGTACTGTGATTCTCCTGTTGTAAGGTTTCCGCGTACGTGTTTCCAATCTTCATCTGTTTGGCTGTTGGATGTAATTAAACCTGTATAAATATATACTGACGATGCATTTTTTAATTTTCCATTACCCAAATTGGCATTGTATGTTATCGTAATTGTATCGTTTAAATCTGGAAGTCCTGGATACACAGAAACGGGCGACATTTTGGTAAATCTATTTACTGAGGAAGGTGCATTGAAATTGGGATTAAAACCGAAGTAATTACTTCCATAACATTGAATAGAGTCGAAGGTTCTTTGAATTTTAGGGGATGTTCCATTGGTTACTGTAATGTCAATGGTGTCGCGAGTTTGACAATATCCTCCGATGGTTGAAGTTAGAATATATTTAGTATTCGTATTAGGGTAAATAAGTGCTCTTCCATATGAACTATAAGCGATGTTCGAATTGGGAGTCCATGAATATTGAGGCACCGAGTTGGTTGGTGAGTTGTGTGCAATATCTACGGCAACAGAACCACCACATGATATATTCGCATTTTTCGGGATGTTTACATTGAAAACTTGTTGCGCTAAGGTATAAGATAAAGTGTCAAAACAATTTATTGTGGAATATCGTACAATCATATGATAAGTTCCTGCTTGGTTGACAGAAATTTGTTGGCCGCTTCCAAGATTGGCCCATGTAGCATTTCTCCAATTAAACGAATTAGCCGATTGAGTATAGTTAAATGTGAGTGTAGTTGGTTGTCCTGATTGACAAAAGAATCCATTTTGAGAAATGTAAGCAGAGGTATCAAGTGTATATCTTTTTACAAAGAATGAATCGGTGAATTTGCAGCCTAAGCTAGAAGCGGTGGTTACTTTATAATTAGCTTGATTATAAACGGTAATTGAAGACGTAGTAGCACCTGTATTCCATGTGTATGAACTACCTGTTTTAGTTGAAGTTAGAGTTTGGGCAACAAATGGGCAGGCGTTAATGTTGGTTCTAGTTGTCATTTCAGCACCATCTTGAAATTTAGCAATAAAGTTATCGACGTTGTTTAATGTGTTGCTACTGCTATATCCAAATGAAATTCCGGAAGCCGAAGCTGTATATCCCGAAACATAAACGGCACCAAATGTATCCGTTGTAATTGAATTAGGTACATCGGTGCTGTTTCCACCATAATAGGTGGCCCACTGGAACGTACCCGTTGCGCTAAATTTAAATAAGCACAATTCATCATTTCCAACTAAGTTGTTTTGATGAGAACCTGAAGATCCGAAGCCGTTGTTTTGAGTTTTTAATGCAAGGAAAATACTATTGGATTTATCTGTTGTAATAGCGGTTCCTTGATCGTCTAGTGTAGATCCTACATAAGTTGACCAATTTCGAGTACCAGAAGCTGACAGTTTTAAAACAAATGCTTCGTAATATCCCGATGAGCTTTTATTGGTTGTTTGATATGCCGAAGAAGTAGCTATATCAGTTGTTGAAGTTGTATTTCCTGAAATAACCAGAGTTCCATTTGGAGAGCAGTGTATAGATTTTCCTTCGTCATATTGACTTCCCCCGAAAAAAGTACCCCATGTGTAAGCCCCTGCAGCTGATAATCGCATTACAAAGCAATCTCCATTTCCTTTATTCGTAGTCTGATGTACGCCAGTAGAACTTATTTTATCTGTTGAATACGTTGAACCTGTAACGTAAATTTCATTACCAGAACCTAAAGTAATGCCATTTGTATAGTCGGTACTGCTGCCTCCAATATACGTAGACCACTGGACATTTCCTGAACTATTGAATTTGGCAATGAAACCATCGTAAGATCCGGCAATGCTAGGTTGATAACTGCTGGTGGTTGTAATATTGCTCGTTGAAGCAGTTGTGCCGCAAATAATTAAATTTCCGTTTTTGTCTACGGCCCCTGCATTTAACCAATCGTAATTGTTTCCTCCAAAATAACTACCCCAATTTCTAGTTCCGGAAGAATTAAATTGAACCATAAATCCATCAATATTTCCCGAATTGGTGGTTTTGTATGCGCCGGATGTAGCTATATTGTTAGTTGATTGGGTTTGACCGACAACATAAATCAAATCAGAAACTTTATCTATCAAACAATCGAAGGGTTGATCGTTATTATTTCCCCCCAAATATGTGGCCCATAATAAATCACCGTTGCTATTGAATTTAGCCAAATAGGCATCAGGCTGTGAATTTATAGAAGTCTGATGAGCGCCTGAAGTAGCTAGATTAGTTGAATAAGTTATACCCGATTGATAAATATTTCCGGAATTATCCAATTCAATATGTGAGCTCGTTTCTGAAGAATTTCCTCCAAAATATCGAGCCCACTTTACGCAAGGATCAATGATTAAAGGTTGTTTGGAGTCAATTGAACCTTCTAGTTGAAATCCAACAATATTTTGTTCTAAGGTAAAATTGGTATTAATTTCCTTGCTCCCTTGAAAACTAATTGGTTTTTCTTCTGTGATTTCGCCTAGGGGTGTGGTAATTTTAAGATTGCCATTGGGTAAAATAGACAAATCAGTTGCACCTTTGAATTCTAGTTTAAGCAATTGTAATGAATTATGATTCTGAGATATTTCGAAATCATACTTTACTTTGCCGTCTTTCATGTAAATTACCCAATCAATTCCAGGGTACACTTCATGTAAACGAATTTTCTGGTAACCGAGTACTTGAACAAATTCGTTATTGCCAAAATAATAATTGTAGTATGTTTGACTTGGATTTTCCTTGGTAATTTTCTTGGGAGATGAACTATGATGCAAGGATAAATCAACTCGGTAAGCGGTAGTTTTAATTTCAAGGTTTGTTTGCTCCTTCAAAGGATTTTTAATTGTAGTATTCTCCGAATAATTACTCACAACAGTGTTTGATCCAAAAGTAGAATTCTTACGAAGAGGCTGAGAAATTACAGGTAAAATTGCTTCATTAATACTCTCATTTTGAATAAAATAATAATGTAATCCTTTATTCGAAATTGCAATTCGATACCCATCAGCATCACATTGAAAAAGAATGGGATTGGTTTCACCGTTAACATTGAATTGTCCCTTGTTTTCTATGAATAATTTTGATTCTAATTTTGCCTGATTTTTATCTTTTTGTTGCGAAGTAATTCCACTTGATGAAGTTTCCAATTCAGAGTTATTTCGTTTGAGTGAATTAGGGGCAATGAGCTTTTCAGATTTGGAAACTCGACGTTGGTTCAAGTTTGAGGCATTTGCTAGTTTTATTTCCCCTAAAAGAATAAAAGCTAAAAGCAAGAAAAATTTAAAATTGTTGCTTTTATTCAACGTATTCAACTTCATAAAGTATGAGGTTTGAATCTTGTAATAGGATTTCATAATAGAATTGATTTGCTAACAAATCTATTTCTTATATCACGCTGCTAGATACCAAAAAATGGGTATTTTATAATTCCCTGAAAAGTTTTCATGTCGATAATTTATTGTTGTTTTATTGTTAATTATAAATTGACCTAAAAATCAAACAATAGATTCAGTTATGTTTGATTATGGCGAGAAAAACGAAGAATCAAAATCTGGAATTGCGAAAGTTATTTGTTTTGGATACATCCGTGATTTTATACGATCATCAAGCCGTTCTAAATTTTCAAGAACATGATGTTGCGATTCCAATTACTGTTTTAGAAGAATTAGATAATTTTAAGAAAGGGAATGATACGATAAACTATGAAGCACGTCAATTTATTCGTTTTATTGATGGATTGTCGCAGGGCAATTCCTTGGCAGATTGGATTGTTTTAGATAAAAAAAGAGAAGCCAAATTTAAAGTGATAATGGATATTAATGGGAGCTCAGAATTAGATGCTTCACAGTTATTTGGGGATAGAAAAGCAGATCATTTAATATTAAATGCTGCTTTGAAAATGCAGGAATTGCATCCCCAGAGAAAAGTGATTCTGGTAACTAAAGATATGAACTTGAGATTGAAAGCCAGAGCTTTGAATGTACTTTCTGAAGATTATGAGACTGGGAAAATTAAAGATGTGGAAGGTTTGTATAAGGGGATTTCACGAATGGAAATGGAAAGTTCTGAGATCATCGATGAGTTACATAAAACTGGGAAAGTGCATTATACTGAACTTGTAGATATTAGGCCTCAATCACATCACTATTTCATCCTTCGAAATCATAAGAGTTCTATTCTAGCATATTTCAATCCAACTACAGAAAATATTGAACGAGTAGAGAAGAAGGTAGTTTATGGAATCAAACCGAAGAATGCTGAACAGGCATTTGCAATACATGCCTTGCTGAATCCGGAAGTGAAATTAGTAACTATTCAGGGTGTTGCAGGAACAGGAAAAACTCTGATCGCATTGGCTTCTGCTTTGGAACAAAAAGCAGATTTTTTGCAAATATATTTGGCTCGACCTATTGTTCCATTAAATAACAAAGAAATAGGTTTTTTACCAGGTGATGCGGGTGAAAAAGTGGGTCCATACATGGAGCCCTTGTGGGATAATTTAAAAGTAATTCAAAACCAATTCAAGGAAAATTCTAAAGATTATCAGCGAATTAAGGAGCTGGTTACAAATGAAAAACTTCTGGTTGCTCCTTTGGCCTTTATTCGGGGAAGAAGTTTATCAAATATTGTTTTTATAGTAGATGAAGCTCAGAACTTAACACCGTTAGAGGTGAAAACCATTATTTCAAGGGCAGGTGATGGAACTAAAATTGTATTTACGGGTGATATACATCAAATTGATACTCCCTATTTGGATACAGAGTCGAATGGATTATCGTATATTATTGATCGTTTAAAAGGACGAAATTTGTATTCTCATGTCACACTTGAAAAAGGTGAACGAAGTGAGCTTGCAAACTTGGCTAATGAACTATTATAACGGAGTCATATTATTAGAAATAAATTAACCCTTTTGAGGGATTTGCCAGTTCAAACAAACCCAAGTTGATTTCATTAGTTTATTATACGTTAAAAATGTATTAAAAATTGCACAAATTGAAGATACATTAAAGAAACACAAAGGTGTTGAATTGTTCATTAACTTGTAATATTGACAAAATATTGTACTTGTAGTTTCGCGAGTACATTATGAAAAAGTCTGTAGCAGTATTGTACGCCGATAGTCGATTCACCCCATGGAAAGAGAATATTGATTTTTCTACTTTGAAAACTTATTATGATGCTCTTTCAGATGAATTTGAAGTTAGTTTAATACATATAACCGAACCCAATTCCGAGTTGGCCGAATTTTTAAAGGAATTTGATTTTGTGTTTAATCTTTGCTATGGTTTTGGAAATTACAACCAGGCTGAGGTGGCATTTTGGTTGGATGTAAATAGCGTGAATCACTTATCAACTTCAGGTAAAATCCAAGAAATTGCTCAAGATAAACTATTAGTTGAAGATTTTTGTGTCGAACAAAACATTCCTGTGGCTCGTTCGATTCGACACGTTTCAAAGTTGGATGTGAATGCCAAATTTATAATTTCTAAACCTCGCTATGGTGGTTGTCACAGAGGAATTACTATTCTCGAAAATACGGATGAGAATAAAAAAATTATTATGGATTCAATCTTAAATAAAGATTTTTTAGTACAAGAATATATAGAAGGCCGTGAGTTTTCCGTTGCAGTGATTCCTGATGAATCAGGAAATTATATAGCGTTGAATCCTGCTGAATTCTCTCCAGTACCACAAAGAAGTATTTACGTGGCGGGAAATTCGTTCGGATATACGGAGCGTAAACTAGATACTGATTTGGATCTGAGTACTGTAAAGTACATGAAACAAATTTCTGTCCAATTGCATAATATGTTGGGATTGAAATATATGTCGAGGATTGATTTCCGAGTGAAAGACAGTGTGCCTTATGTTTTGGATGTAAATACTATGCCTAATATGCACCCAGAAAAAAGCTTGTTACCAGCAATATTAGAACACGATGGTATTACTTTAAAGCAATTATTACATCGAAAAATTCAGTTGAATCTTGAAGAGCAGTTAGTTGATGAGAGTTTTTACGATCGATTGTTGACGGGGATAATTGAATAATGGGCAGCTGTTGAGTATTGATTTATCTGTTTGGTTTACCCCGCTCTTCGAGAAATCATTGAATTGTTGGTTCAAATAACAATTAGAAAATAGCAATGGTCAAACCAATTAATTTGTAAAAATCCAGATATTTTGAGATCACTCTATTGTCATTTTTTTAATGTGGATGATTAAAAAATTCAGTGCTACTCTCAAAAAAATGAGGATTTAATTTGTGGATGAGGCAATTTAATTTGTAAACGGAGATTAATTGCATAAAATCAAATGAACTAAGGTTATTTTTGAAATCACTATCATGAAAAAACTATCCCTATTATTTTCGCTAGCTGTTTTTGTAAGTCTAAGCGGACAAAACATCAAGGATGAAAAAGTGCAGTATCAGTACGTGAAATTGCCTAGTAATCCTGTATCCCCAAAACCAGCCAATTATACTGCGGTATTGGTATCGACTGCTGATGCGGAGAATGCGCGATTGTTAGCCAATTTTGAAGCTGAGAAAATTCAGGCTGAGAATGATTATCAACGCGAATTAGCTGAGTACGATAAGCGCGTGAAAGCGGCAGATGAACAATATGCAAAGGATATGGAAGCATATAATGCTAAGTCAACAGCTACTAAGATTGTTGAACGCCAATTGTTGAATGAGAATTCAAAGCCAGTAAAACAATATGTTCCGGTACCTTCAAAAAGATATGTGGCTGAGCCTAAGTTATTTACTGTTTATGATGCCAGTACTTTAGCATCAACTTATTTGAAAATTGATGGATTTGATCGTTCCGCGGCTGGGGAAATTCAGTACATTGTGGAAATGAAGCCCTTCGAATATTCCAGTCCAAGAATGGTTTCAGAAACCAGAAAAGAAACGAGCGTATCGAATGGTAAGTCAAATTCTTACAACGTAACCTATTATCATTTGGAGTTTGAATACCGTCAACCTATGACTGTAAAAGTGTTAAGAAATAACTCCCAAGAAATATATTTTGAAGCTCCTGCCAAATTGATGGAGTTTACAAAATATAAGTCAGATGATTCTAAAAATTCGCCATCTATGGACGTAACTGTATTAGTTAAGAATATGGAATCTCAAATGTTGAAGCAGAATTTGGAATACATCAATCATTTAGTAAATGATCGTATTGGTTTTGAAGTAAGTAATCGCAGTGCTGTATTGGAATATGTGAAATCTAAAAAAGGAGAATACGATGATTTGTTGAATGCTTTTGATTTGGCAAAAACGGGTTATGCGTTAATGAATAAATCAGATGCTGAAGCAACTTCTAAATTAAATGAAGCCGTTTCAATTTGGAAGAAGGCTATGGAAGAATCGGACATTGCGAATAAAAAGGCGAGAATTGATGAGAAAGTTACCGTTTCGGTTTGTTTCAATTTGTTAGAGGGATACTTTGCTTTGCGTCGTGTTGATGAAGCAGAAGGAATCATCTCCATTTTGAAGAAAATTGATTTATCGCGCAAGGAAACTAAATTATTGGAATCGTATACACAGGAATTTTTAGACTTAAAGATTCGTAAAATTGCCAATGGCTTGTAATGTAAATCACAATAAACTTAAAATAGTACATCGTTAAACAAAAAAACCACCTAATTAGGTGGTTTTTTTGTTTTTATGAAATTGCAATTGGTTCTCTTCGAGCAATCGCTTGTATCTGATTTCGTCTTGTTCGTTTGTATAAATGGCCAGAAAGATAAATAAGGCCGTCATTGAAGCAAAAATAGTAATCAGTTGGATAATCCGAAAAGTAACCGGATTGTCTTGAGGCCATTGAGCACATAAGTTGTAAAATACTAAATATACCCAAACGATAACTAACGCTATAAATAATGCTAAGTACAAAAATTTAGTCCAGCGACTAGAAGTTTTATAAATTGGATGTTGAAAAGTCCGATAAGGCATACTCAAGTTATTAAAGTTCAAGCTTGAACTACACTTTATTGTTAGAACAACCAAAATATAGTATTGTTTCAACTGATGTGTAGTGTGAAGCTATAAGTTAAAGTGAAGCAAAGTTATATACATTCAAGTTGGCTCTCAAAATGGAATTGAGGAATGTTACAATTTATTATACGAAATGACACGATTTTGCTAAATATTATAGATTTCTGAGATTTTATATTATACAAAAACAACAAATTGAATTTCTTGTGATTTAAACAATAAGTATTTGAATTTTGGGATTTTTCCGTAAAAATGAAAAATAGTTTACGGAAAAGCCGTAATTGCTAAACTATAATTTTGAGGTGATTTGCAGTGATTTGGTATTAATCTAACAAGATAAATACTATTCAACATCATTCAAATCAGAATTACATATGGAATCGACCGAAATTCAACAAAATGCAAACGAAGTGAAAATAATTCCAGGTAGGGGATTAGTTACCCATACGGGAACACAATTGAGAAGAGAGTACTTGAAAAAGTTGGGATTTTCGTTTGATTTTCTTGAAAACACAACTCTTAAATTAACGGATATACAGAAAAACATAGAATCGTATATTGGATCGGTTGAAGTGCCTGTTGGAGTAGTGGGTCCATTGGTTTGGAACAATGAAAAAGTATTTGCACCAATTGGAACCTTGGAAGGGGCATTGGTGGCTTCGATGAATCGAGGTGCAAGGGCTATTAGTTTAAGTGGAGGTTTTCAAAGTGAAGTTAAGTGGCAGCGAATGTCAAGGGCTCCAATGTTTGAATTTGAAAATCCGTATGAAACCAAAATTTTCATTGAATTTATTGAGAATTACTTTACCAAGATCAAGCAAAAAGCTGAAAGTTATTCCAATCATGCACTACTTGAGAAGATCGATATTATTCAAGATGATAATCGAATCCATACGGTATTTTTTTATCAAACTGGGGATGCATCAGGTCAAAATATGACCACTACATGTACTTGGCATGCTATGTTGTTTATTATTGATGAATTTCATCGATTACATGGTATTCAATGCCTTAACTATATTTTGGAGGGAAATGGTTCTTCGGATAAAAAGATTTCAAAATACAACCAATTAAATGGTAGAGGAATTCATGTATGTGCCTCGGTTGTACTAAAAGAAAAGTACATCAAAGAAATTCTTCGTACTACATCAAGTAAGATGCTTGACGTTTTTGGTCCATCAAAAAAACTGGCGGAAAAAAATGGAATGGTGGGCTATTCCATAAATGCTGCAAATGCAGTGGCATCTATTTTTGTTGCAACCGGACAGGATTTAGCATGTATACACGAGTCAAGTGTAGCATTTTTGGAGTTACATCCGCATAAAGAAGGTTTATTGGCTCAAATAACCTTTCCCAATCTAGTAGTGGGAACTGTAGGGGGTGGAACGCACCTTCCCAAACAAACAGAAGCGCTAGAGTTAATGGGCTGTAAAGGAAGCGGTAAGTCGCAGCGGTTTGCTTCAATGATAGCAGGATTTGCTCTGGGATTAGAGTTGTCAACATATGCAGCCATTGTGAGTGGTGAATTTGCCAAAGCACATGAAAAATTAGGGAGAAATAAGCCCGTGGAATGGCTCACACGAAACGAAGTCAATAAAGCCTTTATTTTATCTTTTTTAAAACATCCCCAAAAAGAAAAATTGGTAGATATTTATTTGGAGGACGTTGCTAAAACGGAAGACGGAATTATAACTCATATTGCTGCAAGAGCTACAAAAAAGTTAATTGGATTTGAGGAATTGATATTAAAATTTGAAGGTGAAAAGAATGAGAGATTTGGATTATCTGCATCCAATGGAGAAATGTTAAATGGGATAATGGAAGAAAGTACTTTGTTGAAATCAAAGGCTACGGATTCAGAGGTGATTAAAGGGTTGCATTTGATTTCCGCTTCGATCGATTCTACTTTATCTGATTTAATTTCCCAACATAGAGAAACATTAGAATATAAAAACTCTCACATTAAAGAAGCAAAAGTTTATGAATTTCTTCATTCTGAGAATTATCCGTTTATTCCCAATTACTATGGTAGTTATCGAAATGATGAGCGTGAAATTCATATTTTGTGTTTAGAAATGCTTCAAGAAAAGGATATGTTCATTTTTAATAGTGAAAATCATCCTGAACATTGGAACCGAAATGCAATACAATGGGCCATTAGTGATATTGGTTTGGCCCATCGAGTATTAAAGAAACTCCCAAATCATTCTCTTGAAAATTCTGTGATTTTTAAAGAATTTAAACCATGGGAAAACAATCAGTTATACAATCAAATTATCCAACTGCTTTTGCAACAAAATGAAGAAACTTCCAATTCAATTCGTTTGGAACAATTTATTGATGCCGCCAAAGAGTTAGAATCCTTGTCGAATCAACTCTTTATGATTCCCAAAACGGTTATACACAACGATTTTAATTCACGAAATATTGGAGTTAGGCTAAATGGAGATGTAGTTGTTTATGATTGGGAACTTTCTGTAATCGATTTTCCACACAGAGATATCGTAGAATTGTTATCCTTTACTTTAGATATGCAAAAGAATTCAGAAGATTGGATTACATATTTGGAATTTCATTTTCAGGATTCTAAAGAATTATGGTCAAATTTTGAAGCAGATGAATTTCTTGAATTTAGAAAACAATGGTTTTTAACCTATGAATATGCTTTAATTGAGTTGATTACAACGCGATTGGTTTTTTATGAAGTGGCCGGAATCGTTGTTAAATATGAATTTTCAAATCGCGTACTTCAAACGGCACTTTGGTTGCTCGATGGTGTAAAACAATTCAATAGAACCCAATTGAGAAAATAGATACATTTAAAAAAATACTGAAGATATATGCCATTATACGAACACATAAAACTCATGTTGTTTCCAATGATTCTTTCCAATGTAATTCATATGGTTTTAGTGAAACTGAATGTACTATCATTTATGAATTTACCCATTTGGGAAAGGGCTTTTGGAAAGAATAAAACATGGAGAGGAGTTTTTATTATCGTGTTTTTGAATGGGCTGTTTTCAGTTCTCATTTCTATAATTGTTCCAGAAAATGATCTATCTCAACTCGATTTTACACGATTGCAACAGGTGAGTTTTAACCAGGATCCAACTTCTTCAAAACAAATATTATGCGGAATATTGGGTCTATTCTTAGGCGTTATGTATCTATTATTTGAATTGCCAAATTCATGGGTTAAACGGCGCTTGGGAATTGGTGCAGGGGAATTGGCTAAATCCACTCTACAACGTTGGCTGTTTATGTTCATTGATAAATCAGATTCTGCTGTTGGTGTGGTATTGTTCTACGGATGGATACTTCAACTTGAAGTAAATCTTCAACTTGAATTATTTGCCATCAGCGTTATCATTCATATCTCATTAGCGTGGTTGTTATATAAACTTCGAATTAAATCCTCATTGTGAAATACATTTTTCCATTAAATAGCCAATTAGAAGAATCGCAGTTTGGTGGGAAAGCTGCGCAATTGTCGAAAATGCTGGCATTGAACTTCCCTGTTCCTCCCGGTTTTGCTGTTTCGGGGGAAGTTTTTAATGAGTTTTGTGATATTAATTCCTGGGAGCCCCATGAAGATCTTACTGAAAAATTATTGCATGGTAATTGGCTGTCATTTAAACAGGAGATTTTTGATTTAGTTGCGAACCTGGGTTGGGAAGGTGTTATGGTTCGTAGTTCAGCACTGGGTGAAGATTCAGTTGATAATTCTTTTGCTGGGCAATTGGACTCTTTTTTGGTTTTAAATCCAAAATATCAGGTTGCAGAATCCAACTTTGATTCTCATTATATTTTCAGTAGTAAGGTATCATCTTCATCGGATGCTGAGTTTAATCCCTTTGTACAAACAGACACTGATACATTTGAGCAAAGAGTTTGGGATGCACTTTTGAGATGTTGGAATTCGTATCGAAACCAACGGTCACAAATTTATAGGAAGAATTCGGGTGCTGAATTAAACGGAATGGCAGTGATCATTCAGCAATTGGTCAAGCCAGATTTTGCAGGTGTAATATTTTCACGTTCGCATTTGTCGGAATCTCAAATCTTAATTGAATGGGTAAAGGGACATGGAGAGCAGTTGGTTTCTGGGGAAGTTACTCCTTGGAGTATTCAGATACAACATCCCTCGAAAAAAGAAAATTGGAGCTTTGATGAATTTTGCAGGTTTTGGGAAACTGAAATTCAAAAGTCGAGTTTTGCACCCACTACTACTATGGAAGAAATTCCGATCCAAGCAATGTTTAAAGGATTTGAAAACGTTATTAGGATTGAACAGATTTATAAACATGCAGTAGATATAGAATTTGCCATTAAGGATAATGAATTTTTTTTGCTACAGACTAGGGCAATAACAACTCCATCCAAACGTAGGACGGTTTATTGGTCAAACACCAACGTGAATGAAAATTATCCCGACCCCATGTCGCCACTATTGTATTCTATTGCTCGACAGTCGTATTATCACTATTTCAAAAATCTTTCCATATTATTTCAAGTACCAGTAGAAAAGATTCGCGAATTAGAGGTGAATTATTCCAACGTTATTGGAACCTTTGGCTGTAGGATGTATTACAATATGAGTTCAATTCATGAAATATTGAGTTCTGCTGCATTTTCTGATTTGCTCATTGGTTCATTTGATCATTTTGTGGGTTATCAAGATGGGAATAAAGCACCCAAGCGATCCGGTATATGGAAGGAAAAATTGGGGTTTGTTCGAGAGTTTTTCAAATACAATTGGAAACTGGAGAAAGAGGTTTTGGAATTTGAATATTTTGTTAATCAATATCAAAAACAAGCAAATTCAGCGATTTCATATTCAGATTTTAGAGAACTATTTCATGGATTTATAGAGATACGCATGCACCGGTGGTTCAAAGCCTCGTTAGCAGATTTTAATGCAATGGTTTTTCATGGTCTTTTGGGAAAGTTGTGTTCTAAGTTTTTTGCAGAGCAAGGAGTAGCAGTTCAAAATAAGCTCATTCAGGCCATTCCTAATTTAATCAGTTCTCAGCCGGTAATTGATATGCATCAAATTATTTTAATCATTCGCGGTGATGAGGCATGGATTCAGAAATTTAGGACTCAAAAGGCCGATATTACATGGGGAGAAATATGTCAAGAACAACCCAAATGGTTTGAATTGATTCAAGAATATTTGAATAAATGGGGTTTTCGATGTTCAGGAGAACTCATGCTTACCACCGTAAATTATTTGGATGAACCCGTGCGTTTTATTGAATTATTGCAGCAATATGAACGTACTGCGAATGTCCATCCCCAGAGACTCATAGAAGAAAAATACCGCGAATCTCAAATTGAGTTGAAACGTGTTATAAACAGAATAAACCAATATTACGGTTGGAACTTTCTGAAAGCGTCAGCAGCCAAAATTCTGATGAAGTTTGTATTGTCAAATGCTCAAAAAGGAATAGCCTGTCGTGAGAGAGCCCGACTTAAGCAAGCAGAATTGTACCATTATTTTAAAGTGAGTTTGTTGAATTTAGGGAGAACTTTGCATCGACAAAAAATCCTTTTGAACCCGGAGGATGTGCTGTTTTTGACGTATTTCGAGTTGATTGAAATAATTGATTCTTCGTACTTAGTGCCTCAATTTACCCAAGATTTAGTTGCACAACGTAGAGCAAGTTGGAATAAAGAGTCAACAAAAATCTATCCAGATGATTTTTACACTGAGTTAGGTTTACATTCCGAACCCGAGGATGTTCGAATGTCAGATAATCACAACGGTATTTCTACGGATGATCAAGAAAATGTTTTAACAGGATTGTGTGCATGTGGAGGCAAACTTCAGGGTAGAATCGTGGTTTTGGAATCGGTTTCAGAAGTTGATAAAATACAACCAGGTGATATACTCGTAACACGTCAAACGGATCCAGGATGGATTGTTGTTTTTCCGTTAATCAGTGGTTTGATCGTTGAACGCGGTGGTATGTTGTCGCATGGAGCTATAGTTTCAAGAGAATTTGGGATACCAGCGGTTGTGGGTGTTAGTCGTGCTACTGAATTATTGAAAGATAATGACTGGGTGGAGTTGAATGCAGATTTGGGTAGAATTCAGGTTGTTAGTTAATAAAAATTGTCCATGAAAATTACCATTCTAAGATCTCTGTTTACCTACATTTGTCAGCGAGTTCCTTTGATACTATTCGTTATTTTAGCGTGTTGGTTTGGTGCTTTTTTGTTGCCGTGGATATCGTGGAACATTATAATATTTTCGGTATCTATCGTTTTGCTGGTATTGTTTCAATTGAGATTGTTCGACGACTTGATGCAATATCACAACGATTTGAATAAACCAAATCGAGATTATACGATACCAGAAGTTCGAAAATCCTTGTGGATTTTCTGGTTTATTTATTCAGCAGTTTTGATTTTTTTAATTTCCTGGTTGAATTCTCGGATTGGTGGTGCTTATTTCCTGCTATTATGTATTAACTGGATTGCGTATAAAATGCTATTAAACAAGTGGATATGGAAGGAGATTTTGCCATTATTGAAGTATCCAGCTATATATTTGGTTTTTTTTGAAAATTACGTTGTAAGGAAGGAAATATCCGATAATTTAATCTTGGTTCAATACAGAATAGCCTCCGCTATTTTAATATTTATGGGTTTTTTGTTCATGGAAAGGGTATCGAATTACAACTATTTGCCTTTTCAAAAACAGAAATACTTGAAATTTATGGGTTACAGTGTTCTGGTTCTGATTTGTATAGTAATGGTAATTGTTGGTTTCCAAATAAAATGAGCACACAGATGATGATTCTAGAAAACATAAAATATTTAGACACATACTTATAAAAATTTAATGAACTTGAAATGAAAAATAGTAAGGCAAATAAGAAAAATCAAGAAATGAAAACAGCGAAATTCAATCCCATGATTCGGATTAAAGAATTAGGTAATCCGCTGCATTATAAGTTTGAAGAAGTATCCTGCTATTTGTGTGGGTCTGCAGATTGTAAAGAATATTTAATCGGGGAGGAAGATCTTACAGGCAAAGACGGTGCTTTTTTATATGTTCAATGTGAAGCATGTAATTTGGTTTATCAAAATCCACGGTTGAATTTGGATTCAATAAAGGAGTTTTATGATCAAGAATATATAGCCCATCGCAAAAAAACGTATTTTGGAATATTGACCCCTGTGTATGAGTGGACCATGAACAAGCATGATCGAGATAAAGAAAAGTTGGTCCGAAAGTTTATAAAGTTGGATGCTTCAAAAAAACTGTTGGATGTGGGTTGTGCTGTGGGTACTTTTTTGTTGCATATGAAGAAAAAAACACAATGTAAAATTGTAGGTGTGGACTTCAAAGATGGCTCTCATTACCCTGGTTTTGATCAAATTGATTTCAAAGAGGGACTGTTTTATGAGCAGAATCTAGCGGAAGAAGATTATGATTTGATTACTATGTGGCATTTTTTTGAACATGATTATGATCCCAATAAAACTTTAGAAACAGCTCACAGAGTTCTGAAAAAAGAGGGTAAATTAGTAATTGAAGTGCCTCGACTTGACTCGGTAACTTTTCGCTGGTTTGGTAATAAATGGCCGGGTGTACAAAGCCCTCAACATACCGCCCTATATGATAAACGCTCGTTTGTGGCTATGTTGGAGAAACATGGTTTTGTGGTGGAATCGTATTTGCCATATGGCGCATTTCCTCCGTTCTTTTATATTTTCACTGGTTTTTACTTTCGATTTATTGGAAAAGGCTTGAATCTTGATAGGATAGTAATTCCTTACTTCTTTACTCAACTTTTTTGGCTCCCTGTAATCTGGTTGCAGAAGTATCTCAATCTTTCCATGCAAACTGCAGTATGCCGTAAAAAGCTAAGTACTGAATAGATCCAACTAATTTGTGATTGTAGCGTGAACTAGATTGCGAATAAAGGATTTCAGTAAAAAATAAAAATGGAGTTAAAAATGTCAAATACGCAAAAGAAGGTTTCGAAAATAGAACGGTTTTTGAATGTTTTCCGTTTTGCACTTGGGTTTGTAATTCTCACTCTGGGTGGATTTGTTGCTTTCTTGATTTGGTTGATATCGTTTGGTTTACTGGTGGATTTTAATCGCAGATTCTGGGTGCCAGTTTATTGCAAACTGATACTGTGGGTCTTAAGGATAAGAGTAGTGAATAATCTTAACTTTAATTCCTTTACTGAGCCGACATTTATTACATTCAATCATAATTCATTTTTAGATGGAATGGTTTTAATGAGTTTAGGTTTCACTCGTACTCATTTTCTGTTGAGTGAGAAAATGTACTTGTATTTGCCTTTGTTTTTCACGTCTTGGGCTACCGGTGTATGGTATATTCCAACAAAATCGAATCGACAGAGAAGACTAAATTACTTTAAAAAAATTGAACAACGCATTTTAAGAAAACGGGTAAGTGTTGCTGGTTCGTCGGAAGGTGCAAGACCGCATTTTCATGGTATTGCTGAATTTAATCGCGGAGTTTACCACATGGCATGCAATTGTGGAATGCCCATTGTTGCGTTGTTTATTCATACACCCGAAGAGTCCAATCCATTCAGCAATTTTCGTCCTTTCAAACGCGGTATTGTTAATGTTAGTTGTATAGGTATAATCGATACAAAACAGTGGAATTTAAATGATCTAGATCAACATGTAAGTGAAATGCAATCCATGTATGTCAAAGAATTTAATATTCAGAATGTTATTTCAAATTAGAATGTTATGAATTCAAATACAATTCAAACGATGGATAAGGAAAAACTAAATTCACCCAATAATGTAGAAGCATTAAAATTGTTATTTACTCCAGTTGTTTTTGTTTCAGTTGCTTTGGCTGTGAAACACCCTTGGTTGTCAGTATTGTGTTGGTCTTTTTTCTTTACTCAGATGTTTATATTACTTCATGAATGCGGACATTTAAATTTTTTTAAAGGTAAACGCTTGAATTTTTTCGGGGGATATATTTTCGGGTTTTTGAGTTTTATACCTTTTTTATCTTGGATGCACATGCATAATTTGCATCACCGCTGGACAGGTTGGCGGGATAAAGATCCGACAACTGAACGCACTGTGGGTCCGCCGAAAATAGTTATTCTTCAAGGGGTGGTAAATGTTTGTTGGTGGATGTTCATTCCCATTTTTTATTTGGTTTATTTGTTGAGTAATTATTGGAATGTGTTTAAAATCAAACGATTTGTTCGGGTTCAAATATTAAAAGCAATTCAATGGGAAATGTTGCTGTTTGTTTTTGGGTATTTTCTGCTGTTTTCTATGGTGGATTTTTCGAAATATGCTGTGATACTTTGGGGATTTTTTCTCAGTTTGATTTGGAAAGAACTAATCATTTTAACCCAGCATACACACGTTGAAATTCCTATTTCAGATGGTCAAAATGTCCGTCCCATTTCCTTTAGAGATCAAGTGAAATACACTCGAAGCTTTTATGTAAGTAAATTTTTTGAAAAGTGGTTTCTCTTTAATTTTAATATGCATGAAGCCCATCATGCTCAACCTGGATTACCCGCTTATTATTTAGGCGAAGTGGAATTAAATTTACCTCGTAATTCATATTGGAATTGGTTCAAACAAGCCAAATCCATGAAAGGAGTGGATTTTATTTTTAAAACTTCGAAACACACTGGTAAGAAATTTTAACTAATTGGTTGTATTTTTAAACTTTTAATTATGAAAGGAAAGTTTAAAATATGGGCAATGCCTCTATTGGCCTTGGGTTTGACTCTGATTTCTGCTGGAACTCCATCTAAGTTTACTTTTTTTGTTATTGGCGATTGGGGAAGAAATGGTGAATATTTTCAAATACCGGTAGCTGAATCTATGGCAGAAATGGCCAAAAAACAAAAAACGGCATTTGTGATTAATACGGGTGATGCTTTTTATCCTAACGGAGTTCAGAGTGTAAACGATCCACTTTGGAAGTATGCTTTCGAAGATATTTATAAGCAACATTCTTTGCAATGCGAATGGTATGGTGTTTTGGGGAATCATGATTATTATGGAAATCCACAAGCTCAGTTAGATTACAGTAAAGTGAGCCGTAGATGGAGGATGCCAAGTAGGTATTATACATTTGCTAAAGACAATGTTCGTTTTGTTTTTATTGATTCTAATCCCTTCATAGAGAAGTATCAAGCTCATAAAAAAGGATATTCAGATTTAGGTAAACAAAATGTTTCTAAACAATGGCGTTGGATTGAACGCACTCTAGCTAAATCAAAGGAAAAGTGGAAAGTAGTAATCGGTCATCACCCAGTGTATTCTGCAGGTATGCATGGTGATAATCCGGAATTGATCAAAAAGCTAAAACCTTTACTCGAAAAGTATAAGGTAGATGCCTATTTTGCGGGACATGATCACGATTTACAGCACCATGCCGAAAATGGAGTCAATTATTTTGTTTCTGGAGCTGGTTCAGAAGTTAGAGACATCGTGAATCGTACTTCCAGAACTCAATATGCAGAAAAAATTGCTGGATTTGCCAAAGTAGATGTGAACAACGATAGTATGGTGGTGAAATTCATTGGCATAAATAGAAATATTTTGCATTCAGCGAAAATTGTAAAATAATTGCCTCAGAATTTGTAAAATTCTTGAAGAGATTTCAAGTAATTCAACTTAATAATGAAAGTAGATTTTGGTAAATTTACACCGTACTGGGGGTGTTTGATTTTTTGGGGATCTACCTTATCTGCTAGCTTGAATGCCTCAGTTAACTTTACGGAAACCAGCCATACAGCTAATCTATTTAGTTTTCAAAACAATGGTTTGATGATTAAAGATACGAGTGCTAATCCTCGACCTCAATTTTCTCGGAGAGATACTATACAACAAAAAAGTTCTTTTTATTGGGATTCTGTTTTCGCAAAGGCGTATTCGGATTCCTGGAAGTTTAAAGATACAATAGGTAATTTGGAGTTTATTCCATGGAAAATTCGCTCTCGATTTCAGTTGCAATTTGAAACAGGATGGGTGCCGAACTCGCGTTTTGAACGTTTTTTAGGAGGTAATGATGAGCCGTTTTATGCGATAAAAATTTCTCGTGTTACAAATAGCTCAGATCTAATTTTTCAAAGAATCGATTCAGTTAAACGTAATGATACCGCAGATAGTTCAACTTTGGCAGATTCTATGTTTTACACTGGAGGTGTAATCGAGATAAATTCATCCCCAAAGAATAATGGTGAAATTGCCACTAATACTTCTCCAAAACCCCTTGAATCAGTAGCTAGAAGTGCTGTGAGTACATCCCCCAAAACGAATGCATTCCCCCGAAAAGAAGATGAAATTGCTGTGATAAATTCCCCAAAATCAAAGAATGAAATTGCGATAAAAACATCCCCCAAAACGACGAATCATTTGAGGGTATTGATCAAATTTGATTGGATGGGAAAAGATACTTTGAGGAATATATTGTTACTTTCCGATGAAAATGATCATGAGTTAGATTTGAATACGGTGCTCAATTATTGGGTAGGGATTCATCAAATAAAAAATGTACAGGTGAATCGGAATGACACTTTCCTGCCTAAAAAGGTTTTGATCGATGATCATCAAGATTTTGGTTTTGATGTGTTTTTACCCGAATTTTATATTACTCCACTTACTTGTTTTCATGCTCCAATTTTGGTGGAATTTTGGGGTAAAAATAGTGTAACCGTTTTTAGAGATATGGAGAAGATAGATGGATTGACTCTTGATGATGTAATCCCTATACTTAAATCGGTTAAATCTCATACAGAATTGTATCATTCTCAATTATGTAAACAAGATATGATGAAACTTCAATTGTTCATTAAGAACAAAAATGTACAAGTATCAGAGTTTATAAATTTTGTTGAAGGTATTACAGAGCTCAGTTATTTATTGGAAGTTAAAACCAATTGATAGGTTATTTAATTGTCATTTATTCAAGGATTTTGCGCGTATTCTCCTCAAGAATAGATAAATTGTTTTACTTTGCGTCAAGTTGACACTTGTTTTAGCTTAGTTTTGTAACTGAAAGCCAACTCGTTTTTGTAAAAGTAATCGATAAAAGTCCAAAAGAATTTTATGCGATTCAAAATCAAAGCCAAGTAGGTACCCCCACTAATTAGAAATAATTTCAATAAAAAATATGAAAATAAATCAATCGATTCCCATTGTTAAAAGACATATATCTACAATTAAATTTTTGGTTTTATGGATTTTTTTATCTGTAACTGAAGTAATGTCGCAGGTAGTCTATACCGATCCAATTTTCCCCAAAGAAACGGATTCAGTAACCATTTTTTACAATGCAAAGTTAGGAAATGCAGCTTTGGTAGGTGCTTCTCAGGTATTTGCACATACTGGTGTGATTACAACATTGTCCAGTTCATCGGTTGATTGGCGTCATGTAGTGGGGAATTGGGGAACCAACGACAGCAGAGTGAAAATGAATTCATTGGGAAATGATTTGTGGTCGTTTAGAATTCACATGAAGTCCTTTTATGCATTGGGTGGTGCTTTTGCAAACGGTGAATCCATATTGAGAATGGCTTTTGTTTTTAGGGATCAGGCGGGAAATAAAGTAGGACGGGCATCTAACGGTGGAGATATATTTCATGATGTGTATTCCGCCAATTCTGGTTTGTTAGTGAAAATTGTTCAACCAGAACTCAGAACTACGATAGGTAGCTCTTCCACTCTATTTGGTGTAGCAGCATTTACCAGTAAATCGAGTGATATAGATATTATTTTGGATGGATCCGTATATAGAAGTGTAACATCAAAAGATAGTATTCAAGGACAGTTCAAAGGACTGAGTGTAGGAAACCATCAAATTGTTGTTAGAGCTGTTGCATCCACAGAAACTAAAAGTGATACTGTAAGTTTTATCGTAAATCCATCGGTAGTTCAATCCTCTCTACCATCAGGCTTAGAACAAGGAATTAATTATATAGATGATTCTACGGTTTATTTGGTTTTATATGCACCCTACAAGAATTATGTATATGTTTTGGGAGATTTTAACAATTGGCAGCCCGATGTAGATTATTTTATGAATTATGATCCCGCTAAACAAGTATATTGGTTGAAAATTAGCGGTTTAATTCCGGGAAAAGAAGTGGGTTATCAATACTTAGTGAACGGAGATTTACGTGTTGCAGATCCATTTTCTCCAATAATGTTGCATGAATGGGACGATTCGTACATTCCAAGTACTACCTACCCAAATTTAAAGCCCTATCCCAAGAATAAAACAACGGGTTGGGTAACCGTGATGGAACCCGGTTCTACTCCTTATTCTTGGACGAAAGAGAATTTTACCCGTCCCAAAAAGGAACAGTTAGTCATTTATGAATTGCTAATTCGTGATTATACAAAGGCGCAGACATTTAAAAGTATTCAAGACACGCTCGATTATTTAAAGCGTTTGGGAATTAATGCAATTGAATTTATGCCTTTAGCGGAGTTCGAGGGGAATATCAGTTGGGGCTACAATCCCGCTTCACACATGGCATTAGATAAATATTACGGTTCGAGAAACGCGTTTAAATCGTTGGTAGATGCCTGTCATCAAAAAGGAATTGCGGTTATCATGGATGTTGTTTATAATCATGCGTTTTCGAGTGCCCCAATTTGTCAGTTGTATTGGGATGCTGTGAATTTCCGACCATCAAGTAATAGTCCGTATGCGAATATTACCGCAAAACATCCGTTTAATGTGGGATACGATTTAAATCACAGTACTTCTGCTACGAAATATTATACGAAGCGTACTTTAGAATATTGGTTGAAAGAGTTTCATGTGGATGGATTTCGATTTGACTTGAGTAAAGGATTGACTCAAACGGATTATGGTACCGATGTAAGTGCGTGGGGAAGATACGATGCGGCCCGCATCAATACTTTGGACGATTACCATAAACATATTCAATCGATTTCACCTGGTGCCTACACCATTTTGGAGCATTTTGCAGATAATGATGAAGAACAAGAATTGTCGAAACGAGGAATGATGACTTGGGGAAATGCCGTACACAACGCTACAGATGCAGCTATGGGATATTCCTCTACGAGCGATTTTGGTTGGTTGGTTGATTATTCAAAACGTGGAATGCAACCCAATTCCTTGGTTGGTTATGCCTCTAGTCACGATGAAGAAAGAATGGCATATAAATCTAAAATGTATGGTAATTCATCGGGTAATTATTCTACGAAAACTGAGGAAATATATTTAAAGCGAAATGCATTGACCTATGCCTTCGTTCATTTAGTACCCGGTCCTAAAATGATCTGGCAGTTTGACGAATTGGGATATGACTACTCCATAAATTGGTGTAAAGATGGAACAGTTAGTGATGCATGTAGATTGGTTGAAAAGCCAGCACGTTGGGATTATTGGACGGGTATTAGTGATCGACCTGATTTGTATTATCAGCATGCCATGTTTAATCATTTAAAAACAAATTATTCCGACGTATATGCGCCTACGAGCTATTCGTTTTCTTCCGGGGGAAGTTTTAAGCGTTTATTGTTGAATGGTAGTGAGTTTCAGACATTGGTTGTTGGGAATTTTGATGTAGTATCCTCCGTGAAAAGTCCTGTATTTTCTAGCACAGGGTGGTGGTACAACTACTTAACAGGAGATTCAATACAAGTAAATGATGTAAATGTTGGATTGAATTTTGCCGCTGGAGATTATCGAATTTATACTTCAAAAAAAGTGATGAATCCTTTTTTGGTAAAGAAGGTAAATAGCATCGGTACATTAAATTCGGGTGGTTTGCAGCTATATCCTGTGCCAGCTTCAGAGGTATTAATGTTAAAATGGGATTTGAATTCTGCTGCTTTTTCAAATTCCTTCGATTTTAATTCTCTGAAAATTGAAATAAGCGATGTTACCGGTAAAACGATTAAATCCGGAAATTTAAATGAAAATACTTGGGTTCAAAAAGAATCAAATCATCTAAAACTTGATGTATCTACATTGAATACGGGCATTTATTTTATTCGGGTTCAATCAGGCCAAAATACCTATAAAACCAAATTTACTTTATCCAAATAATTCTCTGTTGATTATATTTGCCCGGTGCTGTTTAATTCGCTGGAATTTTGGATCTTCTTGCCGGTAGTTTGGTTACTTTATTTTAGTATCCCTCAAAAATTACGTTGGATCTGGTTGTTATTGGCCAGTTACTTTTTCTATGGATATTGGAAAATTGAGTTTGCAGGTTTAATGCTTTTTACCAGCTTATTGGATTGGTTTTGCGCTCGTCAAGTGTATGCTTCGGATCGTAAATCAGTGAAACTGACTTGGATGTGGACAGCCATAATTACGGATATCGGATTGCTGTTTTTATTCAAGTACTTTGATTTTGCCTTAGGAAATAGTGAATTAGCAAAAAGTATGTACCATAATTCAAGTACAGCTTGGATCATTGAATTAGGAAAATATACCATTCCAGCAGGTATCTCGTTTTATACCTTTCAAAGTATTAGTTATGTAGTTGACGTTTATCGGGGAGATGAGATACCAGAGAATAACCCCGTTAAATTTATGTTATTCGTTTCCTTTTTTCCCCAGTTAGTTGCTGGACCTATTGAGCGATTTGGGAAGTTGCACAGCCAACTATTTGCCAAATACAGTCCCAAATTATCCGATTTGCGCTCGGGTTTGCAGTTGATGCTTTATGGCATGTTTTTAAAGGTGGCTGTAGCAGATAATTTAGCCGGCGTTGTTGACCAGTTTTATTCGGAACATTTTAAGTACACTCAACTTAGTACTTGGGTGGCAACATTTATGTTTACATTTCAAGTGTACTATGATTTTTATGGTTATTCCTTGCTAGCTCAAGGTTCTGCAAAACTTTTTGGTGTGGACTTAATGGACAACTTTAATAAACCATTTTTGGCTGGAAGTGTCCCTGAGTTTTGGCATAGATGGCACATCTCCTTAAGTACTTGGTTCAGAGATTATATTTTCATTCCTGTTGGCGGAAATCGAAGTGGTAAGTGGCGGTTAGCATTCGCTGTTTTATTGGTGTTTTTTACCAGCGGATTGTGGCATGGTGCCAATTCAACCATGATTTACTTTGGATTAAGCCAGGGACTCTTATATTTATTTGATCGATTTGTGGTAGGACGAAGAGGTTCAGAATCTGAATTTTGGATGTTTTTCCGAAGATTGAAAACACTATTCTTTTTCTGGATGACACTCGTTTTTTTCCGTTCCGTAAATATTCAACAGAGTGAGGAAGTTTATTCTGTTTTATTTTCTGGGGATGGGCATGCGATTGGAGTTCAAATGGGATCAGTATGGGATCAATTTGTTTCGATCTTTAATTATTCGAAAGATTTAGGTTTGGCGCATCAAGAATCCGTGAATGTATTGCCAGGTTGGCAGCATTATGAGAATTTAAAAGTGCCTCTTCACGTAAGTCTGTTTTTATTGGTTGCAATTATTTTGGATCATTTTGTGGTGATGCAGCGGATTGATAGTTGGTTTTTGCAGAAATCAGTATGGATTCGTTGGGTAATTTATGTTTTTTTCATTGTAGCGGTTTTGTTTTGGGGTGGTGCCGTAAATCATCCGTTTGTTTATTTTCAATTTTAAGGGTTTATGCAAAAAGGTACGAATCATACCGAATTAGTTGCCATTTTAAAATGGTTTTTCTTACGATTATTAATCGGAGCAGTTCTATTTTTTGTATTGAATTTCATTTATGAAAAGACACTATATAAAGAAGATTTGAAGCAGTATTCTTCTGTGAAAACACAGATTGACACAGCGTTTAATACAGGAGATATCATTTATTTGGGAGAAAGTAGTAATACTAGTTTTAATCCATGGACAGACACATTGAATCAATCAATCTCTGATTTTTTGCAGTTATACATCCCCAATAAAAAAGTCAAGGCGGTGACACATCCTGCATATCATCCAGGATTGTTCCTAAAAATGTTGGAATTACTCCCAGATGGCGATGTAAGTAAAAAGGTGATTGTTTTGGGTGTAAATATGAGAACCTGCGGCCCTTCAGCCATGTTTTCAGGGAATGAGGCTTCGAACCAACAAGAAGCTGTTTATTATTCTAAGCGCTACCCCTTATTATCCCGTATTTATATGGGATTGCACTTTTATGATAATCGCAGTGGTTTGGAAATGGAACGACTCAAATTTCAATGGTGGAGAACCCAAGATTTAAGTTCGGTTTCGTCTTATAATACGGCGTTAAGTTGGATGGAAAGCGTAAATTCTAAAATGGATATAGATCGCATTGAACCCACTTTAAGAGATAGTTTTCAATTGGATCGAATCAGTTCTATGATGGGGGCGTATATCAAGGAATTTGCCTTTGTTCTTGATGAAAAGAATCAACGAATTCTGGATTTAAAGGCCATCGTTACTCACTGTAAAAAACGAAATGTTCGACTGATATTTAATATTCTACCACCAAATCGACATCATGCTCAAATGTTATTTGGTAAAGAATTAGTTCAGATAATGGATAAAAATCATCAGTTCTTGGTAAAACAATTACAAGAGTGGGATGCTGAATTAATTGATAATTATTCTTTGAGAGAAGCTTCGGAGAAGGTGGCAGTTCCAGTGAATTATCAAAAATATTACACGGATTTTTCAGGTAGTCGTTTTACAGATCAATGGTATCCAACTGAACATTATAATCAAACAATTCGTCAAAAAATTGCGGAATCTATAGCTGTTCAAGCGTTTGGTGTGACTCGAACAGCTATTGAATTAAAACAGAATAACTACCCTAATTGGAATGTGGTTATGCCATTATCGGATCCGCAAATTATTAAGTTTAAAAGTTCAAACTTATACCACCCATAAAATTTCTGGGTGCACTTGGGAATACGAAAACTTCTTGAACTAAATTTCGATCCCCATAAAAATATCCCCAAGTATAACCGTTATTAACGTAATAATTGTTTAGCACATTCAATGCTTGTAGTCTAAGTGTAATTGAACGGTTTTGCTTCCATTTGAATGTATATGCCGTAGTGAGTTCACCAAAATGGTAAGCGTTAATCATTCGGGTTTTATCCTGTGTATTATCTAGGTATTGTTGACCTACCCATTTATGGTTATACAGAATTTTAATTAAATGCGATTTTCCATTTCTGATGGGTGATAAATAGGTGTATTCTAAACCAGTTGCGCCGACTTGATTGGGGGAATACGCTATATCAACATTCGTAAAATTGCTATCTACTACTTCGTAAGTAGCATAATCAATCCATGAAGCCTGTGTTTGTTGTATTTTATTAGCACTGAAGGCTGCATTAGCATGGAGTATGATTGATTGATTAGCTTTCTTAACTAGGAATATTTTTGTTCCAAGTTCAATTCCTCTTCTGAAACTTTTGTCGACGTTTTTTCTTAAAGGCGTTCCAACATCATTAACAGCGCCTGTTAATACTAATTGGTTGTAATAGTCCATGTAATAGGCATTTAGATTTATGGAATGTCCTTTGGAGGACTCAATTTGATAACCTAATTCATAGTCTACTAGACGTTCTGGTTTTGGTATGTTTCCTTGATTATTATCTACAAAATCGCTGCGTGCAGGTTCTCGGTTGCCTACAGAAATGGAACCTTGAAATTGGGTAGGTAATCCATGGATGTTATTTAAAAAGGTAAATCCGGCTTTTGGATTAAAAAAGTGGAATTCACCGAGGAAATCAATGTTCCTTAAATCATTATCTTTCCCTTTTCCAATATGTTTTACATAACGATATTGGAGATCAGTAAATAAAGTAAGCTGCTTGAATGGTATATAATCCCATTTAGCAAAAGTATTTATATCGGTTTTGTTGCCTGAAGAGCGATAATATTCATGTGGGTATGTGTACATAGAATTGGGAACAATTTCGTAGTCACCTCCTAATCCTGCACGTGTAACGAATCCAAAATGTTGTCCTAAATATTGATTTACACCTATTCCCCAATGAAGCTCCATTTGTTTATTGGGAGCATAATGTACGTTTGTATTGATACCAAATAGATGGTTTTGTAACCAGCGTTGACGTACCAAGTTTATGATATTTGTAGAGGTATCGTTTAAAAGGAAAGGTTTTAATCCATAGAAATCGGCTTTTGCACTATGTTTAAATTGTTCAAAGTAACCTGATCCATAAGTATAATAACCAGTGGCGTTTACAGCTACTTTGTTGTTAACTTTTCGGTTAAAATACAAATGTGCATGATGCTGTTGATAGTTATCTGTTTCATTTGGATACAGATAATAATTGTATTTAGAGGGATTTGAATTGAATAGATTATTTGAATCCGACTGATTTAAATATGTAGAACCCGCATTGCGATAATAGTGGTTGTAAAGTGCTTGAGTGTCTGTTGATTTGGGATTATTGTTATAACTTCCTAATTGATACTTTTCTATGGGAATGCCCCACCAACTTTGGAATGTTTGTTCTTGTCCTCCAAAAACCATCAATTTGGCTGTCCATTTTTTATTGATTATTCCGGTCGATAAATGATAACCTCCCAATTTAGAAAATGCACGGTTAATGTATCCATTTGACTGAATATTTGATAATCGAACATCGCTGTAAACCAAGTTATTCCCTAACTTGTGTAAGCCAGATCCGATTTTTGCAGTTAGTTTACGTGTATTAAATGAACCATAACTCACATCCAATTGAGAATATTTAGAAGGTACATGGTCTGTTGTAACCTGAATGCTGGCACCAAATGCGCCTGCCCCATGTGATGAACTACCCACGCCGCGTTGAATGTTTATAGAGTTAGCTGAACTGGTTAAGTCAGGCATGTTTACCCAGAAAACACCTTGACTTTCTGCGTCATTAATGGGTACACCGTTTATGCTTACATTGGTTCTTGTTGCATCACTTCCGCGAACTCTAATTCCTGTATAGCCTATACCATTACCTGCGTCGGAGGTAGTTACAATGTTAGTTTGGTTCTGAAGTAGGATTGGTAAATCTCTTCCGGTGTTCTGGACTAACAACTCTTGCTTGTTGATAATCGTATTAGCGGTAACACTTTTTTTTCCAGAACGATATAAAGATCGTACAATTACATCTTCGATAGGTTCAATTATGATTGTGTCATATTTCTGGGTTATAAATTGCTTGGGTGTGGTATCAATGTGTTTGATTTTAGTGTCAACTTGTGAATTTAGCCAAATGCCTTGTATGTTTCTGTTTTCAACCTTTGCAGTTACATGTGATTTATTGGGTTCAATGAAATAGGTTGAGCCGATGTTTGATGCTTTTAAAGGAACATATAGGAAAATTCCGCAAAAGAATCCCCAGAAAAGATTGAAAAAAATAGAACGCACTTTGTCCGAATAGAAATGTAAATCCGCATAGGAATTCGAATTAGTACTGAAGAAAGGACTACACTGAATCTTAGTTCTTTCAGATTTGGTTGATGGTTTGGTGTTTTTCATGTCTCAAATTTTACATGCATTCGAGACGCTCCACTATTGAACGGAGTGGTACATTTCCCTTCGCAGGCATTATCCTGAGCAGGTTTCCGGGTCTAATCTCAGCGCTCTATTACGAGGCACCCCGAATGCGATGCAAATGTAACAATATTTCAATTAGATTTGTTTAATGAATTTTAGTGAAGCCAAATTACAGCAGGTTGAATTGGAGATTCTAGGTAGAAATTTATGCTTTGAAATTCAGCGCGATGATTTGTTACATCCTCTTGTTTCAGGAAATAAATGGCGTAAACTGAAGGGATGGATAGAGGAATACAAGTTGGGAAATTATGATGGTATTCTGACTTTTGGAGGAGCATTCAGCAATCATTTGTTAGCTACCGCAGCGTTTGGATTTGATTCTAACATACCTACTATCGGTATTGTTCGCGGGGATGAGGGTTTTGACAATCATTATTTATCGTATTGTAACTCTGTAAACATGGAATTACATTTTGTTTCAAGATTAGATTATCGAGATAAGCTGGAGTGTTCTGAGCGTATTTTAGACGGTCGTAAATATCTAGTTATTCCAGAAGGGGGTAGTGGTTTGGCCGGTATTCATGGGTTTGAAGAGTTAGTGAATAGTTGGCAGATGGAACCGGATATGGTAGTTTGTGCTAGTGCAACGGGTACTACTGCATTGGGATTATCTGCTGCAATGTTAAAGCGTGGATGGAATACACGGGTTAAAGCAGTTTTTATATTAAGGAATGCTCAGGAACAACAGGATTTATGGAATAACTATCCGTTATTCAGTAGTTTGATTGATCCTGTGTTGGGATATGATTGTGGTGGTTATGCAAAAACATCTCCGGAGTTAATTCAGTTTATCCAAAATATTCAGTTGCAGGTCAACTTTCCCATAGACCCAGTTTATGTTGGTAAAGGTTTGTATGCCTTATGGGATCATCCAGAATGGTCCATGCAGAATACGGTTTATTTACACACAGGAGGGCAATGGGGTAAGGATTCCGAACGATTTGCTCCTATTTATGTGCAATAATTTATAGGAATATTGAGGTTGTAACTAACCGTGATAATGAAAGTTGTGCAACGTTTTTAATTTATCTGCCTTTTATTTATTGCTCTGCGGCATGTTATTAGTTAATGTTGTAGCAAAAGCCCTGTTTGAACAAATATTATTTTGATTTTTTTAAATGTTTTGCACTTTACTTGGTTCTCATGGGATCTACGTTTCCAGTTAAGATTAAGTGGTGTTTTTTTTCTTTATGGTCAAAAAATACATCCACATGTTTCCTAAAAAAACCAAATGTATTGGCTGTTTTGTAAGCGGCAGAAACGTATCCCGTATCGTTTGGGGATATTAAGCCTTTTGTGAATTCTGTAGCAGTGCAACTACAACCTGCTTGAACGTCGGAGATGGAAATGGGTTTGTTTCCTTTATTTATGAAAAAGAATTTTGTTGTTGCAGGAGGTCCACTAGGAACATCTCCAAAAGTGTGAATACGTTCAAACCAATAAACTGAATCAACATCATTAGGGCTACTTGTTGCAAATTCAATGGTGGTGGAAGATGGAATAATGCCGCTTGAACCTATGGGATTTTCTTTCGTATTATTTTGACTTAAGTTGCTAGGGTTGGTTGCGTTTTTACTTGGTTTTGAAGGAGAAACTTCGTTAATATCGTTGTTTTGGCTTCTAGTTGAATTCAAAGATTTTCTATAAGAATCACATCCCCCAAAGAGAAAAATAAGGGTAGCTAAAAATAGTGCAGTGCTTTTTTTATTAGTTACGTTTTTCATCGGAGTTATTTTATTTTTCAAGTTCAATAAGAGGAACTTCTTTTTTTGGAGTATTTAGTACTCTAATTTGTTTTGGTTTATAGATGATAGGCCTCTGGCCGGGTTTTACAATATTTCGAACTACATTGATATTTCCTTCAATGACCAATTCCATACTTCCATCATTGAAATCTACGATAGCTCTTTTGTAGAATGGCCCAGGAGGTACGTTTTTGGACATAAGATACAAATAAATAGTATCTATTTCACCGGGTGGGATTCCTTTTTCGGGATACGCATAATGTGTGCAAACGCAATCTGGTACACACTGAGAAATGTAAATAGTATCCATTGAGATGTTAGCAATGGGAAATACCGCTTCGATGATATCTCCGGAATTGCAATCTTGATTGATCTTATTGTTGCCTATAACGCGAAGACTTCCTTGTTCATCTTCAGCAATTAATGGTATTTGAGAAAATGATAATGAGGGAAATAGCAGATTAATAGTAAAGAATATGACTATAATTATTATTTGTTTCATGACCATTTATAAGATTAATCTGATTTAATCGATTCCAAAGTTTAGTTTTACAGTGATAGACGCTTTTTTATCCTTATCTGTTGTATTGAATACACCGCCCCATTCGTATTGTTCGGATGAATTTCTTCCGGTAATTTGAAATACACCCATAGTTGCTGATTTTAAATTGCCTAGATCGGATCCACTTTTCTCGGCAATTTGTTTAGCTCTAAGAGTGGCATTCTCAGTTGCTTTGGAAATTAGTTCAATCTTAAGATCCTCAAGTTTCGTGTAGTAATAGCTTGGTGATTCAGAATTAATTTCAATTCCTACATTTATTAAATCGGTAATTTCTCTAGACGCAAGTTCAACTATAGATAGATTTTTCGATTCAATACGCACATTCTGTGACAGGATATAGCCATCAAATATTTGTTCCTGACGGTATTCTCCGTTGGAACGGTATTCGTTGTATGTGTAGTGTTTTTCTGAGTTAATTGAGGAGAAAACCAATTCAGATTCCTTAAAGCCCTTACTGATGAGGTAATCTTTGATTGTTTTTGCGTCCTTTTTTAGTTGAGCAAACCCTTGCTGTTTATTTAGGGATTTATTGTTGTACGATACAGTCCATACCGCAAGATCTGAGGTAAACTCTTTTTCAGCCAGGCCAGTTGTGTAAATTGTTTCGTTTGCAACAAATTTATACTTATAACTGGATGCAAGAATTGCTGCTGATAGAACAATGGATAATCCAATGAGCCCAGTTACGGCTAGTTTGAGGTATTTGGTTTTCATCTTTGTGCTTATTGACGGAGTTTGTGAAATGATCGGTTACTTTTTTCTTTATTTTAAAGGTGAAGATAGTTAAAAGATATTTATAGTATGAAGATTTTGGAATAAATTAATGTTTTTGAAAATCTTAAGACAGCAAGAGTTTGGGTTTTCGGTTGGATCTTAGTTTTTTAGTCGGATAGTTATGGGGATAGGATTAGGTATAAATTAAAAAGGGCTGTCACTTGACAGCCCTTTTTACTATTACTTAATAATAATGGGTGATAAAGGTTTTTCTGGTTCTTTTACAACGTTTCCAGAAATTGTTAATGTTTGTTCACCTGCGTTGGAAGTAACAAAAATGTTTTTACTGAATGTACCTGGACGTCCTGCCGAATTGTATTCAGCACGTATCACCGCAGTTTTGCCTGGTTCAATGGTTTCACGAGGCCATTTAGGTGTTGTGCAGCCGCAGCTAGCTCGAACGTTGGTCAAAGTTAATGGTTCTGTACCCGTGTTGGTAAATGTAAACTCATGAGTAGCAATTTGACCTTCAATTATGTTACCAAAACTATGCGACAAATTCTCAAATTTGATTTCTGCTTTTCCACCTGGAGTTAAGAAATCTACTTTTTTGTCGTCAGTTTGGACTTGAGCAAATGATGCAATTGAAAAACCTAAAAATGCCCCTAAAACAATTAATTTTTTCATATTGTTAAATGTAAACCTACTGAATTTCTTCCGAAAGTAAACTGCTGTTGTTATTTTTTAGCACTAACTACGGTACCACTGATAGTTAAATCTGTAATATCTCCGTTGTCTAAAGTTACTTTTACTGATTTTTGAAAATATCCAGGACGACCTTCGGTTCCGTAACTTGCTTTTACTTCACCAGTTTCACCAGGCATAATGGGTGTTTTAGTCCAAGTAGGAGTGGTGCAACCGCAAGAAGGGGCAGCATTAGTAATTACTACAGGGGCGTTTGAATTATTTTTGAATTTAAAAGTAACATCCGCTGTAGGTCCCATGTTAACGGTACCGAAATCGTGAGATTTAAATTCCCAAGCAATCGGTGCTGTTGGAGTTGGTTGAACTTTTGAGCCTTTTGTGTCTTTTTGAGCAAAAGCAGAAGTAGTTAAAGCTAATGCTACTGCGATGAATGTTAATACCTTTTTCATATTTCTGAATTTTAGTTTTTTAGTTTGTGTTACAACAACTGTACCAATTTAGACGTTTTTGTTTTTACTTAAGTTGGCTAATCGTTGTAATTATTTTTTTTATGGATGAAAAATGATGGTTTTAAAATTAAAGTTTTCTCTTAACTTCCTCAGTGATGTAAACTTCTAGATAGTCACCTACTTCCAAATCGTTGAAACGATCTAGTTGTAAACCGCATTCAAAACCTTTTAGAACTTCTTTCACATCATCCTTATAACGTTTCAAGCTGCTTAATTCACCATCGTGTTTAACAACACCATCTCGAATTACACGTATTTTGTTTTTACGTTCAATTTTTCCATCGGTTACCATACAACCTGCAACAGTTCCCACTTTGGAAATTTTGAAAATTTCACGAATCTCAACTTGACCAATTATTTTTTCTACAATATCAGGACTCAACATACCTTCCATCGCTTTTTTAACTTCTTCAATAGCTTGGTAGATAATGCTGTATGTGCGGATATCAATTTCTTCATTTTCAGCTAACTGTTTTGCTTTAGCCGACGGACGAACTTGGAATCCAACAATAATTGCGTCAGACGCAGAAGCTAAAAGTACGTCGCTCTCGGTGATTTGACCTACCCCACTATGGATTACATTAACGGCAATTTCTTCGGAAGTAAGTTTCATCAGAGCATCAGATAATGCTTCCATAGAACCATCAACGTCAGCTTTAACAATGATTTTTAACTCTTTGAAGTTTCCTACAGCCAAACGACGTCCAATTTCATCCAAGGTAATATGTCGTTTTGTACGAATTCCTTGTTCACGAATTAATTGTTGACGTTTGTTTGCTAGTGATTTTGCTTCATCTTCATTTGACATTACAGCGAAAATATCACCAGAAGTAGGTGCGTCAGAAAAACCTAGTATTTTTATAGGTGTGGCTGGAGGTGCTACGTCGATACGAGTACCTCTCTCATTGAACATAGCACGAACTTTAGCGTATTGCGCACCAGCAACTACGTGATCACCCACTTTTAATGTGCCGTTTTGTACTAAAAGGGTACTTACAATACCTCTACCTTTTTCTTGTGTTGCTTCGATGATGGTACCTTTTGCGTTTCTATTTGGATTGGCCTTCAATTCCATCAATTCCGCTTCTAACAGTACTTTCTCGAGTAACTTATCAACGTTTAAACCTTTTTTAGCACTGATTTCTTGACATTGGTATTTACCACCCCAGTCTTCGACCAAAATGTTCATGCCCGCTAATTGTTCACGTATTTTATCTGGATTTGCTCCGTCTTTATCTATTTTATTAAACGCAAAAACCATGGGAACCCCAGCTGCTTGTGCATGGGCAATAGCTTCACGTGTTTGAGGCATCACCGAATCGTCGGCAGCAATTACAATAATTGCTAAATCCGTAACTTTAGCTCCTCTGGCACGCATTGCAGTAAATGCTTCGTGACCAGGAGTATCTAAGAATGTGATTTTCTTTCCATCACTTAATGTTACTTCATATGCACCAATATGCTGAGTGATACCACCTGCTTCACCTGCAATTACATTTTCTTTACGGATATAATCCAACAAAGAAGTTTTACCGTGGTCAACGTGACCCATAACCGTAACAACGGGTGCGCGTGGTAGTAAATCTTCCTCGCGATCAATGATTTCTTCAACTGCTTCGATTTGGCTTTCAGCATCTACAAATTCAATTTCGTAGTTAAAATCAGATGCTACCAACTGAATGGTTTCAGCGTCTAATCTTTGGTTGATTGAAACCATGATTCCCAAAGTAAAACACTTTGAAATAACCTCAGTTACACGAACATTCATCATACTTGCTAACTCATTAGCAGTTAAGAATTCGGTTACTTTAAGGATTTTGCTCTCTTCATCCTTTCTTCTTCTTTGTTCTTCAAAACGTTTGTTACGTTCGTCGCGAACTTCATGTTTCTTTTTAACACGATTGGATTTTCCACGACCCGCATTTCCCATTTTATTGATGGTAGTACGAACATTGGATTTAATTTCGGTTTGAGAAACTTCTTGTTTCGGAGCAGGTTTGTTATGTGTAGGCTTATTCCTATTATTGGAATTATTGTTGCTGTTGTTGTTGTCGCGGGCAACGGTATCGTTTACTGCTACCTTAACTTCTACGCCTTTTTCTTTACGTTTACGTTTTTTGCGGATTTCCTGCATGTCTTTTCTCGCCGCTTGTGCTAGGGTAGAATTGCCGGTTTTTTCAACAGGTAGATTAATTCTTCCTACTACCTTCGGACCAGAAAGAACTTCTTTGCGCATTTCCACTTTTTCAATCTCATCATCCTTTTCTTCAACGGGTGTTGGAGCAGGGGTAGACTGATTTTCAAGAGGAACGTTTATATTTTCAACTGGTTTTTCAACTTCAACAGGTTTTTCAGGTTCCGTTTTTGTTTCGGCAACTGGAATAGGTTTAGTTTCTATAACTTTTTCTTCCTGAGGTTGAATTACTTCAATTTTCGGTTCAACTACTACTTTCGGTGCTTCTTCTGTTTTCTTTATTTCTTCCGTCTTTTCGGAGATGATTGTTTCCGCAGGTTTGGATGATTTATTTTTAGGAGTTAGGTCAATCTTTCCAATAACTTTTATACCAGGGGTTTCATCAGGAACAACAGCCACCTTTTCCACTTCGTTTTCCTCGTTTGGAGTAACAGTGGTTACAGGAGCTGAAACTTCTTCTTTTTTCTCAACTGGTGGAGCTGTTTTGGCAACAGGTTCAGGATTGTTAACCGCAGTTGTGGATTGAGCTTCATTGATTTGAAGATCGCTAGGTCTAAGAGGTTTAGGGCTCTTTAATTTTTCTGCCTCGAGTTTTGCTGCTTTGTCGGCTGAGAATTCCTTAAGACATTCTTGATACATGTCGTCCGTAATTTTGGTAGTAGGACGAACTTCAATAGAGTATCCTTTTTCTTTTAGGAACTCAGCAATAGCCGAGGTACTTCGGTTTAATTCACTGGCAACTTTTGCTAAACGGTATTCCGCCATAATTTGATTCAAATTTAATTTTATGCTTTGTATATCCCAAGTTTTTTGTTGCTAAAGGAACTATTTCATACATTATGTGACATAGTTCGAGCAAAATTTCGATTCACAAACTCGGGGGATGTGAATCGAAACCTTATTTTAGTTTTTCATGTTCAATATGAATTAATTATACATGGACTTTCTAGACTTATTCGTCGTCGAATTCCTCACGTAGAATTTTTTGTACTTGAACAATGGTTTCTTCTTCTAGATCAGTTCTTTGGAGAAGATCTTCAACTGAGGTACGTAATACATCTTTAGCAGAATCCAATCCAATTTTCTTGAATTCTTCGATAATCCAAGTATCAATTTCATCCAAAAATTCATCCAAATCCACGTCGTCTTCAGTGTCGGCATTCAATCGGTAAACTTCGATTTGGTAACCGGTTAATTTACTTGCCAACTTGATATTGTGACCGCTTCTTCCAATAGCAAGTGAAACTTGGTCACTTTCTAAATATACGTTAGCTGTATTGCCAACGATATCCATTTTAGCTATAATGGCAGGTTGCAGAGCACGTTGAATAAATAATGCATCGTTCGTAGTGAAGTTGATTACATCAATATTCTCATTTCTCAATTCACGAACAATTCCGTGAATACGAGCACCTTTCACCCCTACACAAGCACCAACTGGATCAATACGATCATCATAACTTTCAACAGCTACTTTTGCTCTTTCACCTGGTTCGCGAACAATTTTCTTGATGGTAATTAAACCATCAATAATTTCTGGTACTTCTAATTCGAATAATCGCTCAAGGAATTCAGGAGAGGTACGAGACAATACAATACGAGGAGATCCTTTTTCCATATCAACCGAGTGGATTACGGCACGAATGGTATCACCTTTCTTGTAAATATCACGAGGAATCATGTGTTCTTTAGGAAGGGTTAGTTCGTTTCCTTCATCGTCGAGAACCATAATTTCCCGCTTCCAAACGTTATAAACTTCGCCTGTGATAATCTCACCGCGTTTGTCGCCGTATTTACGGAACAATTCGTCTTTTTCCAATTCGATGATTCTGCTCATCAAAGCTTGACGTGCATTCAATACATTTCTTCTACCGAAATCTTCCAAATAAATTTGTTGGATACAGTCTTCACCTACTTGATAATCAGGTTCTAATTTCTGAGCATCGCTGATGGTGATATGAAGATTTTCATCTTCTACTTCGCCTTCTTCAACAATTAAACGCAAATGATACATTTCGATATCACCTGTTTCGGTGTTAACGATGATGTCAAAATTTGCATCTGGGCCGTATTTTTTCTTAAGGATGTTGCGAAAAACGTCTTCTAAAACGCGCATCATGGTTGCGCGATCGATGTTTTTGAATTCCTTAAACTCGGAAAAACTCTCCACTAAGTTTATTCCAAGATCTTTGGCATTGGCTTTCATGTTATTTAAAACTTATAATGATTATTGCTTCTTTAATTTGATTAAAAGGGATAACTGCTGGCTGAAAATCTATTTTTTTCTTGCCTTTTTCTTTGATTTCTTGTGTAATATGAAATTCATCAGATTCTATTGCATCTAATTTACCTATAATGGTTTCATTTTCCAAGGTAAATTCAAATCTACGGCCAATATGTTTTTTAAATTGGCGTAAATCTTTTAAAGGTGCATCTGCTCCTGGGGAAGAAATTTCAAATGTAAATGCTCCTTCACCAAAATCTCCCTCATCGATTAATGAGGAGATATGACGTGTGAAATCAGTTAATACATTCATCGATAAAATCTCTTCTGAATCCATGTAAAAGCGAAATAATCCGGTAGGACTTACGCTATGATGAACTAAAAAAATTCCAAAAGCCGGCGCTTCTGTTTCTACCAATTGTTTAAGTTTTTCACCCAGTTTTTTCATATTCAATAAAAAAGGGGACTGCTTTTCGCTTGCCCCCTTCCTAGATATTTAATGGAAAAGTACTGCAAAAGTAGTGAAAATTTGTGACTTAACCAATAGTTTGCCTTTATAATACAGAGGCTTTCTTGATTCGTATATCGGATTTGGGTCGGTCAGCTGGATTGCGTTCCACATTTTGAATTTTATCTAACACGTAATATCCTTTCGTTACTTTTCCGAAAACGGTGTAATTTTTATCCAGAAACGGAGTACCTCCCCAAGAAGCATAAATATTTTTTACTCGGGTAGGAATAGTGTTCCAGACACTATCTATTAGAGGTTTTGCAAGTGGTTTAATCTCATTTAAAGCTTGATCTATAGCTGCCTGATTTCCAATTTCAATAGCGGTATTGATTTTCATTGCCCATTCTCTGTTCTCCGGTCTTGCAACAAAATCCTTAATTACGCCTTGTTCAATCATTCCTTTCCATTGATTTTCGTCAACAGCAGTGCCAGTTACAATGTAGAACTGTGAGCCAGAACTCATTTTCATTGGATTGAATTCATCACCTTGACGAGCAGCAGCTAATGCACCTTTAAAATGATATAAGGTATCTACAAATTCAGCGGGTATTTTATAACTGGGTCCCCCTTCGCCTAAAGGCTGTTCTGGTTTCGCAGTTTTACTAACGGGATCCCCGGTTTGAATCATAAAACCTGGAATTACACGATGAAATAAAACTCCGTCGTAGTATTTAGATTTTACTAATTTAATAAAGTTTTCAGTGTGCTTAGGTGTCGCTGGATTAAGTGCAATAGTGATGTTTCCATAATCGGTTTCCAACAGTACTTGAGTCCAATTAGCTGGAGCTGTTGTGTCGGGAACGGTCATAGGTACATTGGTTTGCTTGTTTTCGTTAATGGCCGATTCCATAACATCTTTTTTAGATCCGGTTGAATTGCAGGCTATCATGCTTAAACAAGCAGAAATTGCGAATATTTTAAATAGAGGTTTCATATTGTTCTTTTTTGATTAGTTAGGGTGATTTTATTTTCGTGGTATAATCAATAAAAATTTGCAATAGCGATGTATTAAAATCTAAATTTTCGTAGTGTTAAGCATCTGTATGTAATTGTGGTATTTTGAATTTACAGATGCGAATTTAATTTACATGCTCTATTTGAATTGAATAATTTCTTCTCTTTCAAAGTACTCAATTAGATGTTGACGTAAAAGATTTTCTTGTTCTATTAAAGTAAGATTGGGTAACGGTTTAGCATTTTCCCAGACTGGCCATCCTTCTTTATTGATTCCTTGTAATTCATAATATCCAGAATAACTGAGTGCTTTGCAGTTTGCGATATGCATTAACCGAGTTTTGTCTTCTTTTGAGAAAGGTTTTTCGGGAATTTGACCTAGTTCACGTATTCCTACTAAAAACAAAACGGCATTGAGATCGGGTTTTTTATCAAAATTCTGTTCTATGAAATCCAAAACTTGCAGCCATTTGGCTTTTATTTCTTTTTGCAGGGTAGATATATCATCGGTAAAAATAGAGCTGTGGTTTTTCATAATCTTTAGTTATTATTAGGCCTTAATGGATGAATAAAAATCATATAATGATTGGAAAATTATATGATTAAAACCCTTATTAACCACAAATGTTTCCATTTGGAGTTGTTTTGCCATTATTCCCTGGAGTCTGATTAATGTACAAACTTACTACCCGCTCTGTTATCCCCCAAAAAATTAATATAACTAATTATCTTTGTTGAACACGATTGTAACTGTAATCGACAAAACTACATTCATCCCCCAACCTAAATGAAATGAATACAGAGCAAACCTCCAACCATACAGATCTGGAATTAAAAGATACCGAATCCTTGCTTTTAGGAATTAATAAAGAAGATCAAACCATTGCTGCAGCTGTGGAAATGGCGATTCCTCAAATTGTAAAATTAGTGGATTCACTGTATCAAAAGATGTTAAACGGTGGAAGATTATTCTATTTGGGAGCCGGAACAAGTGGTAGGTTGGGAATTGTAGATGCATCTGAATGTCCCCCAACTTATGGTGTAGAATTCGACAAAGTGATTGGTATTATCGCTGGAGGTGATGGAGCCATTAGAAAAGCAGTTGAATTTGCAGAGGATGATGATAATCAAGGTTTTAAAGACCTTGAACAATGGGATATTTGCGATAAAGATTTTGTGGTGGGAATTACCGCCTCAGGGAGAACACCGTATGTGTTGGGTGCATTAAATCAGTGTAACGCTGCTGGTATACTTACCGGATGCATAGTTTGTAATCCTAATTCTGTGGTAGCTGCAGCTTCAAAATTCCCCGTTGAAGTAATCACTGGGCCGGAATTCGTAACGGGTTCAACACGAATGAAAGCTGGCACGGCTACCAAATTGGTTTTAAATATGATTACTACATCGGTTATGATAAAATTAGGTCGCGTTAAAGGAAATAAAATGGTGGATATGCAATTAACTAACGACAAACTAATTGATAGAGGAACACGAATGATTGTAGAAGAAACGGGATTGGACTACGATACCGCACAAATGATGTTGTTAAAAGAAGGTAGTGTTCGAGGTGCAATCGACAAAATTGCTGAATATTGATTTTCGCGGTGCGAGAATTACATTAATATTTCCCAGGTTTTGTCGGGAAGTAGCCTTACAGTATTTAAAAACATGGAATATTTCATAGTTTTTCCCCATTCGTATGGAGCAACCATGCTTAATACTTGTTGTCCGTCGTCCTTTTGATAAAGATGATAAATGCCATTAATTACTGGTTCAAAGTTGATTTCGGCTTTGTAAATAGCATGAGATAATTCGAGGCGTTGCTCAATTTCTTTTGCTTGTCGAAGCAGGAGTTCAGCTTGTTTTTTCAACATGGAAATTTGTTGCTCAGCCTGATGTTGCATTGCTTCATGAGCATTGGCTTTTAATAAACGTTTATCGATGGGCTCTATTTTGGGAGAACTCACAGTGAGCGCATAAGGCACACTGTGTAATTCTCCCTGATAGATAGCGTCTTTTAGATATAGAGGTCGATTATCTACTTCTGGATTTTCGGGGTGGCTGGTATTTTCAGACATCGTATTTTCTACCATGATTTGTAATGCTATTGGTGCAATATGGAAATAATTACACTCCTAAGCAGTTACTAACAATTTCGATCTAAAAAAGTTATGGTTATTTAGAATTTTACCGAAATTCTAAATAGATTTTACCAACTCAAGCAAATTATATCCAACCTTTTTTATACAAAGATTCTGCGATTTGTACGGCATTGGTAGCAGCACCTTTTCTAAGATTATCGGAAACTACCCACATATTTATTGTATTGCTATGTGATTCATCCAAACGTAATCTTCCCACGAAAACTGCGTCTTTATCATGTGCGGTTAATGGCATAGGATAGATTTTTTCTTGGGGATTGTCTTGAATGATAATTCCGGGCGCATTTTCCAAAGTGGAGAAAACTTCATTTAAGGATATTGGAAATTCAAATTCGGCATTTATCGACTCACTATGTCCGCCCATTGTTGGAATTCGTACCGTGGTTGCAGTTATTTTCAAGTCAGGCAAGTTCATGATTTTACGTGTTTCTAAAATCATTTTCATTTCTTCTTTGGTGTATCCATTGTCTTGAAATACGTCGATATGTGGTAATACATTTAAATCGATGGGGTATGGATAAACGGTCTCACCTTCAATCCCTTTGCGTTCATTCATTAATTGTTCTACCGCTTTTTGTCCGGTACCTGTAACGGATTGATAGGTAGAAACAATAACACGCTTAAGATTGAATTTTTTGTGCAAGGGTTCAAGCGCAACTACCATTTGTATAGTTGAACAATTGGGATTTGCTATAATTTTAGCGTCAGGTGTTAAGACATTTTCATTAACTTCAGGAACAACTAATGGAATTTGAGGCTCCATTCTCCAAGCTGATGAGTTGTCGATAACGAATGTTCCAACTTCTGCAAATTTAGGTGCCCATTTTAAACTGGTGGAACCACCTGCCGAGAAAAGGGCTACTTGAGGCTTCATTTGAATCGCAGTTTCCATACTTACCACAGGATAAGAACTTCCCTTAAATTCCACTAACTTCCCTATACTTCGTTCAGAAGCAACTGGAATTAATTCTGTTACCGGGAAATTGCGTTCATTAAGAACTTGGAGCATTTTGGTGCCAACCAATCCAGTTGCACCTATTACAGCCACTTTCATTATTTAGCAGAATCGTTATTTTCGGTTGCAGAGTCGTCTTCTAAGGATTCAAACTCAGCTTCCTGGGTTTGTTGATCTAAGCTATCTTGAGATTTTTTTTCTTCTTCAGTGTAGGCAGAAGGTGAATCGGCGCAGGAGAACATCATCAATGAAACTACTGCAATTATCATTAATTTTTTCATAGTCTGGTCTTATTTATAGGTTGGTGCTAATTTGTTGAAGGCTTTGTGTTCAGTTTTAATTTATCGTATCGGATGAACTAGTTTTATTCATTTAAACGAAGGAAGAAATTAAATTTAGAAAATTTCTAATTTTTCAAAAAAATCATTCCATTCTGAGTAGTCCTTTTTACCTGTTTCTGTTTCCTTAAAACAGTTTATTGAAAATTGAAGTTGGTTACTTTCAATGATTTCATCTGCGCTTTCTGGGGATGTTACCACGGTTGTGTAATCGTGAAATGTCATCCAAATTCCCACATCTGGAAATTGATTTTGGGTTACTGAAAGTTGATCTTCTTTACATTGAATTCCATCAATAGGTAAAATGTTTAACCAAGATTCAATTTGTTCAAAGTTGGGAGAATCATGGATTTCAAGAATTACTTTAGGTCCAGCGCACCAGCCTATTATTTCTTGTATTGCTTGAGGAGAAATTGCGAAATCTCCGTCGATAGAAAATCCAATATAATCTGCAAGTGCTGCCGCTGCATAGCGGGCATCTCCTAGGTCTTGCACATGATTAAATTTAATTGAATACATAATAATTATCAAAAAAAAGGCCTCTTTTTTGAAGAGGCCTATATAAAATTAAACTAATAATTTGACAGGCTCTTCAAGGTAGGACTTAAGAGTTTGTAAGAATGCTGCACCCATAGCACCATCAACAACTCTGTGGTCACAACTTAATGTAACCTTCATGGTTTTGACTGGTTTTATTTCACCGTTTACTACTCCTACAGTATCTTTAACAGTACCAACCGCCAAAATACATGCATCAGGTGGGTTGATGATTGCTGTGAATTCATCGATTCCAAACATACCCAGATTGCTTATGGTAAAAGTGTTTCCAGCCCAATCTTGAGGTTGTAATTTCTTTTCTTTTGCTTTGGCTCCGAAAGCTTTCACTTCAGAACTGATTTGCGAAAGGGATTTATTGTCTGCAAAACGAACTACTGGTACAAGAAGTCCATCTTCCACAGCCATAGCAACACCTATATGGATATGGTGGTTATAGCGAATTTTGGTATCTAACCAACTTGAATTGATATTTGGATGTTTACGCAAAGAGGCTGCAGCCGCTTTTACAACGATGTCATTCATAGAAATTTTCACATCGCTGATGGCATTCATTTGTTCTCTAGCGATTGTAGCTTTATCCATATTAATTTCTACAGTTAAATAGAAGTGAGGTGCTGTAAATTTAGATTCGCCTAGGCGAGCAGCTATGGTTTTTCTCATTTGAGAAACAGGAACTTCGGTAAAGCTTTCTTGACCGACAACTGCTTGTGAAACGCTTGCCGTGGTAGTAGTAGAAGAATTAGAAGCAGCTGGAGCAGCATTTTCTAGATCTTTTTTTACAATTCTTCCGTTTTCACCTGTGCCTTGAATTCCATTTAAATCAATACCTTTTTCAGCAGCTATTTTTTTAGCAAGCGGACTTGCTAAAACACGGCCATTTGAATCAGAAATAACGGTAGAAGATGTATTTGTAACTGCAGGGGTAGCTACTTCAACTGGAGCTGAAGTGGATGAATTTGTTGAGGATGTATTGTTATTGGATCCGCTTGAAGCAGCACCCGACAACAACGCTTGGAAATCCTCACCAGGTTGACCTACAACTGCAATTGGAGCATCGACGGGAATAGCTTGGCCTTCGTTTGCAATTAAATGTAGAATTTGACCCTTGGAATATACTTCCATATCCATGGTAGCTTTATCCGTTTCTACCTCTGCAATAATATCTCCACTTTTTACAGAATCGCCTATTTTAACAGTCCAACGAACGATGACCCCTTCGGTCATGGTATCGCTCATTTTGGGCAAGGTGATGATTTCAGCCATAATTGATTTTCTTATCAGCGTGCAAAAATAAGACTTTTTCAAAGATAAAGGGAAGTAAAAAATGCGCTTGTTTCAATTATTATCGATAAGAGTGCTACAATTTGGTTTTCATAAGTATACGATATCTGAATTTGCTTAAGATTTTGGTATTGAAATTCGTTTGAAAAATGGGAAAATCGGGTAGATAGCCAGCACAGGTATACAAAACAGTTGTTTTAGTGTGTTTTACAAATTCAAACCACTAAATTTGTATTGTCCTATGAAGAATCCTTCCAATCAATACGAATCGTTTTTAAAGTATGTTTTAGAACACGGAACACGTAAAACAGATAGAACAAATACCGGAACCATTAGTGTTTTTGGGGGACAACTGCGATTTGATTTAGAAAAAGGATTTCCGTTAATTACCACGAAGAAAGTACATCTTAAAAGCATTATTCATGAGTTGTTGTGGTTTTTAAAAGGGGAAACCAATATTGCTTATCTAAAAGAAAATGGTGTTAGTATTTGGGATGAATGGGCAGATGAAAATGGAGAATTAGGTCCTGTATACGGAAAACAATGGAGGAGCTGGGAAGCAAAAGATGGAAAGGTTATCGACCAAATTCAAGAAGCTTTGCATTTAATTCAGCACCAACCTGATTCCCGCAGGATTTTGGTAAACGCTTGGAATGTTGGTGAATTAGACAAAATGGCTTTGATGCCTTGTCATACGCTTTTTCAATTTTATGTTGCCGATGGTAAGTTGAGTTGTCAGTTGTATCAAAGGAGTGCTGATTTATTTTTAGGAGTTCCTTTTAATATCGCCAGTTACGCCTTATTAACTTTAATGATGGCCCAAGTAACTGGATTGAAACCCGGTGATTTTGTTCACACCTTTGGAGATGCTCATATTTACACGAATCACTTAGAACAGGTGAATTTGCAATTATCGAGGGAGGAACGCCCGTATCCTACCATGAAATTGAATCCAGATGTCAAGAACCTGTTTGATTTTAAATTTGATGATTTTCAGCTTGAGGGTTATGATCCTTGGCCTGCGATTAAAGGGGCTGTGGCCGTGTGATTTCTGTTTTTACACTGCGAAATTCATTTGCGGTACAATTCATTAATATCTGATATAACTCTGTACTTAACACGTTTAGAAATTGGACAATGGTTTTAAATTGTTAAGTTTTGGCTATTTCGGTAGTATTGAAGTGGATTATTTTTGTAACTTTTGGGGGATATGTTTCGTTTTCTTGTTGTACACTCGATTTCTTATAATTTATGACGTTAATTTACCCGTATGGTCGAATTGCGATTCGAACGCAATTCGCTCGATTTTTAATTATTGTTTCCAGTTTTTTTGCAACTAATCAAGCTTTAAACGCCCAAGGAAATCTTGGAGCCACTGTTTCTAAAACGAATGTTACGGTATCCGGATTCGTACAGGATGAAACCAGTGGCGAGATGTTGGGAGGAGTAAATGTAGCTGTTTTCCCTAATAACATAGTTACAACTACCAATCGATATGGTTTTTACAGTATTACCATCCCCCGAAACAGCCAAAATTCTCATGTTTCTGTGGTTGCAAATTATCCCTCATTTCAAATTGATAGTTTAAAATGGACGGCATCGAAAGATACCTTTGTTACATTTAAATTGGTTCAAATTCAACGCGATGTTGAGAAAATCGATACGGTGAATATCAAAGTTCGAAAAACGATTGCGGATAAAGTGGAAATGAGTCGAATTGAAATTCCCGTGAACCAAATTAAGGAGATTCCGGCATTGTTGGGTGAAAAAGACGTGTTGAAAGTGATACAACTGCTGCCAGGTGTTCAAAAAGGGAGTGAAGGTCAAAGTGGAATTTACGTACGTGGTGGAGGTCCTGATCAAAATTTGTTGATTCTGGATGAAGCAGTAGTGTACAATGCTTCACATTTATTCGGATTTTTTAGTGTTTTTAATGGCGATGCTTTAAAATCTGTGGAATTGGTAAAAGGAGGATTTCCTGCTCGCTACGGTGGAAGATTATCGAGTGTAATTGATTTGAGTATGAAGGAAGGAAATAATCAGAGAACCACCGGTGAAGTTGGAATTGGATTAATTAGCTCTCGATTTTTAGTTGAAGGTCCTTTGAAAAAGGGAAAAAGTTCGTTTATGGTATCGGGAAGACGAACCTATATTGATGTTTTGATGCAGCCCATTATTATTGCTCAGTCTGGCGGAAATACGGGAGGATATTTCTTCTACGATTTTAATGCAAAGGCTAATTACATTCTGAGCGATAAAGATAAAGTTTATGTGAGTGGATATTTCGGACAGGACAAGTTTTACACGGGGGTTAAAGAGAAAAATTCTCGGTTTGATTCTGATTTTGGATGGGGAAATCGAACTTTAACTGCACGTTGGAATCATTTATTTAATCCTAAGCTATTTGTAAATACTTCGTTAATATACAGTCATTACAATTTGAGTATTGGTGTTGAGAACTATGCACCTGCTGATACCTTCTTGTTGAAATATTCGAGTTTGATTGATGATTATGGAGTGAAGTCGGATTTCGATTGGCGACCACTACCTGGTCATATGGTTCGCTTCGGGTTTTCAACCATTATGCACCAATTTAGACCTGGAGCCGTGGTGGTTAAATTCGGGCAAACAAATGCATTAGATCGAGCTATACAAACCATCACAAATTATGAAAGCGGGGTGTATATTGAGGATCAATGGAGAATCAACAAGAAGTTTACCATATATCCTGGATTTAGAATTAGTCATTATGTTGTTGGTAAAAAACAGTATGTTTTCCCAGAGCCACGTTTTTCAGGATCCTATAATTTGAGAAAAGATTTATCGTTTAAGGCATCTTATGCCATGATGAATCAATACATCCACTTACTTAGTAATTCCGGTATTTCTTTACCTACTGATTTATGGGTGCCGGCAACGGAAAATATCAAACCCATGAGAAGTCAACAAGTAGCTGCAGGTTTGGCAAAAGATTTTAAGAAAGGATTTAGTTTGAGTTTGGAAGGGTACTATAAAACCATGTCGAATATGATTCAGTACAAGGATGGCGCATCCTTCTTTTTGGATGAAGATTTATTTGATCCTCAAGCACCTACCGACAGCAGATCCTGGGAGAACAAAGTAACCGCGGGTAGAGGATGGAGTTATGGAGCTGAACTTTTCTTGCAAAAGCAAATGGGTAAATTAACCGGTTGGGTGGGATATACTTTGAGTTGGACCCAATTGCAGTTTGATGAGTTAAATGGTGGTAAAGTATTTAACGCAAAATACGATAGACGTCATGATTTGTCGGTAGTTAGTATTTATAAAATTTCCAAATATTTAACCATTTCAGGAACATGGGTTTATGGAACAGGGAATGCAATTACAGCTCCTCAGGGTATTATTCCTGCAACGGGTCATCAAATGAGTAAACTTCCGTTTATTTGGAGTCCCGAAGTACAATTTCCTGGATCCTATATAGATTATGGTGCACGCAATAGTTTTAGAATGGAAGCGTACCATAGATTGGATTTCGGTATTCAATTTTCCAAGCCCAAGAAGTTGGGTGTGCAAACATGGGAGTTTAGTGTTTATAATGCATACAACAGAGCCAATCCATTTTTCTATTATGGTGGATATGATTGGGATGGGCCAAATCCAAATGAGTTGAAATTGAAAAAGATTTCTTTGTTTCCAATTATTCCTTCAATCACTTATTCGTTTAAATTTAAATAAGTTAGATTGATTGTTGTTAAATTAGATTGATTGTTGTTAAAATAATAAATTAAAATATTGTTATGTCTATCACAAAAAAATTAATACAAGTATATAAAATTGAAGCAAATCGCTCTAAAGAAATGAATGGCTCCGTCTCTAAGTTAGTTGATTCAATCACGCGTAATTTGAGCGTTATTTTAATAATTAGCTTATCCATAGTTTTAAGCAGTTGTGAACAAGATGCAGAAGTAGATCCCCCGAAATTCGTTAAGAAGCCTGTAATAACATGTTTAATGACACCCAAATCTAATTTTGTGGAAGCAAAATTGAATTATACCCGACCCTATTACGGTGATCAAACGAATTCAACGGTGGAACATATTACAGATGCCGTATTGGTATTGGAAGATTTAAATTTAGGTTCAAAAGATACGTTTTCACATACGGGTATGGGATTGTATCAGTTATTATTAAAAAATGTCATGCTGATTTCAAACCATAAGTATGAGTTGCGAGTGATTATGAAAGATGGTCAAGTACACAAAGCACAATCTACGGTTCCTCCCCCTGCTGATTTTGCAAATTTGACCGTCAATTATGCCACACAAGGCAAAGAGTATGAGGAAACAGATCCATGGGGTGGTCCGACTTATACCGTTCATCCAGTAACCATTGAATTTAGTTACAAGGGATTAAATCAAGGGTTTTATGTTTCACCTCAATTGGAAGGCGCAGCAAAAAATTTGTTAGGTCAAGAGGCACAATTCGAACTATATTTTAATGAGGAAACTCAAGAGGGATTAGGAAATAAACCCATTGTTTTCTTTAATAGAACGTATTTTTATTCCGGTTTTGGTCTAAATGGCCCCTTTAAATTATCGGAATTGCGTGGAACCATTTATACCATGGACAAAGCATATAGAGATTTGTACTTGGTGCAATGGCAAGACGATGAAAACCCATTTCAAGAACCCATTCTTTATAATTCTAACTTTAGTGAAGGGGCTATTGGCGTATTTGGTAGTTATGATTTTTCAACAGGTTCGGTAGAGTTAAAATAAGATCTTTGCGACTGTTTAATCGGCTGATTCGGGCCCTAGTGTATGCTTCGGTCCGTTGTGTATGCTCCGGTCCGTTATATATGCTTCGGTCCGAACAAATTATTTATAAATCAGTATCAAAATTCTGATGATGATTTCAACTATTCTATGATGTGATAAAATAACTGGAGTAGTAGAGTAGGACTAAACAATAAATCGTTGGTAGGCTCGCCACCAGCGGTCCGGCATTTCTCCGTTACTTACCATAAGATAGTCGTTGTATGAGCATCCAATGTAGAAAGAATTATTGTCGTAGGGATGTGGGATTTCCATCCACCACCGATTGCTTTTTCTACTCTTATAAAATGTGATTTCGTGTCCTGTATTTTCTAATTTATTTCTGTAAATCAGGTAGTCAGAGTCACCTGGTGATGGATGGTCATTGTATCGGGTGGTAAAGCCTTCAATATAATACCATATCATTTGTGCAATGAGTAAAGAGGTTTGTTGAATGGAGTATTCAGAATGTATGGTTGAATCTGGATTAAAACCGTAAAAATATGCAGAACTCAATTTATTCGAAAGTCCAGCGTAGCGAGCAATTTTGGCAGCTTCTTCCGCATAAAATCCATTGGGTGATGGGTTAGAAATTGCTGATGCGTCAGCGGAACGAATTGAATTTAAGTCGAACATCATGAGGTGAGAAGAGCGGAGTACAGGTTCGGTTTCCTCGATTTGGGCACGGATATTACCTAGCCGGTGATTTTCAAAATAAAGCTTTTCTAAAATTGTAGCTGTATTGGCGCTGATGTTATATGCTTGGGTTCCAACAAAATCAATATTAAAAAGATGATGATTTTTGTCGTGAGAAACGATTCTGTAAAGTTCAGTATCTTGTTCAAAAGACAGTCCGCCGCAAATATTAACAATTTCTATTGGTTCAGAGTGATTGCGGTACGCATGATAATGAGAAAAGAGCATACCCTGAGCATCCCCCAAAATAATGCAGTTGATATTCAGTTGGTTTAATTCACCTAGTGCTTCAGAAAAGGCGAATTCTCGTTGTTTTACATCTGAAATGTCGACCAAGTTTCCCAAATCTACTATTTCAATTGATTCAAATCTCCAATTCAATGAATAAAGCTGAGTGCGAATTAAATTAGCGGATTCTTGAAGTCCAAAAAGTGCAATTTTCGTTTTATTTAATTTGGGGAAGGAAGAGCTATGAAGTTTGATTTTTGCACCCAATGTGTGTTTTTTACCTTTGAAAGGAGCTGTAATGGAATCAGAAATGGGGGTGAAATAGGCCTCTAACATGATGCTGCAATTTCATACTTATGGACTTAAAGTTCCACAATTGGAATTCGCCATGTCTTATTTAGTGGAAATTGAATTTGAATGACTAATTTTGTTGTATTATTATGAGTCAAGGATTTTTTCCATTAAAGGTATCTAAAACAGTTCAAGAAACTGCGGATGCCACTACGTTTTATTTCGAAATTCCCGATAGTTTAGCTTCTGAATTTGTTTATACTGCTGGACAATACTTAACCTTTGAAGCAGAAATAGGAGGTGAAAAAGTTCGCAGATCCTATTCTTTGTGTACCTACTATGGTGTCGATGAACAGCCGGCTGTTACGGTTAAAAGGGTAGACGGTGGTAAAATGAGTAATTACATGAATACCCAAGTTAAAGAGGGTGATGTTATTCAAGTAATGCCCCCTATGGGTAAGTTTACCGTGATTCCTAATTCAAATGATAATAAGAATTACGTTTTATTCGCTGGTGGAAGTGGTATAACTCCTGTTTTGGGAATTGCAAAGGCAGTATTGAATGATGAACCTAACAGTAAGGTTACTTTGGTTTATGCCAATCGCGATCCAGAATCCGTAATTTTTAAAGGATTACTTGCGGAAATGGAATCGAAATTTAATGGTCGTTTTAAAGTCCTACATAGTTACGATAAAGCACCATTTACATGGTTTGGTTTGAAAGGACAGTTAACAGAAGAGAAAGTTCAGAGCATTATCAAAACCAAAATCGGCGGCTCATTCGACTACTACGAATATTTTATTTGTGGTCCTGGTCCGATGATGGAGGTAATAAAAAATGGATTATTAGGAATATCAATACCTACAGACAGAATACATATTGAATACTTTACTGCTCCAACTTCGCGTAAAACAACAGAAGAGGCTTCTTTAGAGAATCAAGGTGATGAAGCTTTTTCAGGAACGTCTGAAATTACACTTCATGTTTACGGAAAAACACATGTGGTTACTTGCGATAAAAATACAACAGTGTTAAATGCTGCAATGAAACATGGTATAGACCCACCTTATTCATGTACAGTTGGTGTTTGTACAACTTGTAGAGCTAAGGTACATTCTGGTTCAGTGCATATGATGGAACGCGAAGGTCTAAGCGATAAAGAAATTGCAGATGGGTTTGTACTTACTTGTCAATCCGTTCCAAGAAGTAATAAAATTGAATTAACTTACGAATAACCCGTTAACAGAATTCTGATAATTTAGTGTGAAATATCAGAATTGAGCATTAGCCATGGATGTTGATATTAGTTGGCATTCTGATGCTCAGAAACTGGATGTTTTTCGCAATCAAAGTAACGTGATTTAATGTAGTAGATTACAGAAAATAAAAATTTTATTACATACCAAAAAAAATAGGCTGTCTTTTGGGACAGCCTATTTTTTTAGTGCTTATTAAATTCAGATTAATGAACGATAACTGACTCAGTTGTATTCAACTTCTGATTTTGAATTTGAATTTGGTAAACACCTTTTGCCAAATTTTGCAAATCCAATTGGATTTTATTACTGTTGTTCAAGTTGAAGTTATTTTCATAAACCACTTGACCAACGCCATTTAACACAGTAACTTTTGTGTTTTCAGTTTGCATTTGGCTAAAGTCAATGTTGAATTGACCGTTTGACGGATTTGGATAGATTTTAACAGTTTGTTTGTTAATATCTGTTGCATCCATGTAGGTGTTTTGGCAATTAGGAGGGTAGTTTACATAAACGTCTCTAACCACAGTTTTAGATTGGTTTCCACTTGGGTCTGAAACCTGATAAACGATTGAATAAACACCAGCTTCCCAAATGTTGACATTATGTTGTAATACTTTAACTAATGGTTTTAAATCATCAGCAGAGTAGTAGTTGTCTTTCATGATTAAACCAGTCATAGCCCAGAAAGGAGTACCAACACATGCGCTAACTGCAGGTGCTGTTAAGGAAGGTGCAATTCTATCTACTACTTTAACATATCGCATTTTAGTAGCTTTGTTGCCACTTGGATCAGCTGCGATGTACTTTTCAACATAGATACCTAACGTATATGGATCTACTGTGCCTGTTTTGCTTAAAGAGATTTGAGAAGAACCATAATAGTTATCTGTAAGAGTAACGCTTCTAGAGTAATACGATTCGTTAACGTTGTGAATAACAGTGTCTTCAGTGTTTAACTCGATATTTGGAGCGATAAAGTCATCAACAATGTAATTTACAGTAAATCCTTGTTCAGTAGCTTCATTTCCTGAAGGGTCTTTAGCACCATAAACTACAGGATAAGTTGCTCTTACTTGATTGTTTACAACTCCGTTGAATCCTGGGTTAACTGACAAGAAAATATTGCCATTACATTCATCTAGAGCATAGATATCATCAACAAATGCTTGATTAATTTGAACGTTAATGTTCATACCATCCGTAATGCGTTTACCCAAACGATAAATTCCAGGTTTTTTAGTATCACGGACTTTTACAATTCTGTTTTTTGTACTGGAGTTACCTTGAGCATCGCTAATAGTGTAAACAAGAATATAATCACCAACTACAGATGGGTCAACACTTCCTGTAGTTTTAATAGCTGAAGTCAAGTCGCCATCTACGTTATCTGATGCAACAGCACCAGCATCGGCAAATGTGCCACACTGTTCGATGGTTATTGTATCGTTTCCTTGAAGTGTTAGCACAGGTGCAGTTCTATCCAATACCACGATAATCGTTCTTGTTTTAGGTGTTGCTTTATTGCCAGATGCATCTTCTACATTCAATTCAATTGAATATATACCTGCAGCAGAGCAATCTAAATCTGATTTGAAGGTTACTTTATTCGAGATATCTCCTTCAGTTGGGTCTAAAGCTGTAAATGTAGATTTTGCAATTTCTTGGTAACATAGTGAAGTTGATTTTTCAACACGAACGGTATCTGATCCCACCAAACTGATCACAGGGGTTAGGTTGTCATTCACCAAGTCAATTAAATAATCTTCGAATTCACCCACTTGATTTACACCACACGGAGAGTTAGATAATGAACCATAAGATGCCGCCACGCGCAAACGAGTTACGCCAGGGAAACAATTGCTGATGTTAGGAACGGTAAATGAAGCCGTTGTACTGGTTGAAGAAATCGTTCCAGAACTTAAAATTTCTTCATTTGCGTCGTCAAAGTCACCATCAATATTCCAATCTATCCAAGCTTTATAATTCAATGGATTTGAACTTGTTTTTCTAGAGATTAACAGGTTGTAAGTTCCACCAAATGTCAATTTCGCGGGTTTGATTTGATCGTTCAATGTATAAGAAACAGCAGGTTCACTTTGGTTTTTAACCATGAATCGATTGTTCTGATCTGTTAACTCAACATTCGTGATTGAAACGTCTTTTGAAGTAAGATTAGTAATGGGTATGCAATAATCCAAACAAACTACATATTTATTTTTAATTACTTTTTTCTCTGTATTTGCTCTACCACCTGCATAGTTATATGCGGATAATGTGAATGTGTAAGCACCACCTGCAGTAAAAGAAATCTGAGGGTTTTTACTTTTTGAAGAAGTTCCATTCTCATATTTAAATGTAGTTGGGAAAATGCTCCATTCTAAAACATCGGCATAATTAGTTTGTGTAGTAAATGATACCACCTGACCAATATTAGGACGTAAGTTACTCGCTTTGAAATCTACATCCATAGCAGTTGTTGGAGTAGAAACAACAATATTTTTACAAGCGGTATCAGAACCAGTACATGTATTTGCAATTAAACATACATTGAATGTTCCTGTGTTTTGGAAAGTATAGGAGAATTCATCATTGGTGCTTTCTTGCATACCATCGATTTCCCAAGCATAGGAAGGAACCCCTTTCGTATTTTCAGTTTTATTTTTGAAATCCAATTGAACTCCAGTTCCAATGCTGTAATAATCGGTTTCCCATTTAGCTTCTGGAAGTGTAGGTGTATTTAAATCAGAATCCCATTCTATGTTAAATCCTCTATCTACACCGGAACCATTAGTTTCAAATGTAATGAAAACAGCACCGGAGTAACACTTGATTACCGCAGTATCCCATAGTTTGTAGTTCAAACCATTGATACCATCAGCACCAGTAATTTCTTTGTTTGGATCCGATTCATCTGAGTCGTAAATTCTCAATTTATCGCCGGCGTCAGCAAGTTTTAAATCTTTGAATTTTAAACGTATTTCTTTAGCACCACAAGGAATAATTTTGAAATAGTCAATTGAAGGCTTTCTTCCGTTGGAATAGTCGCCCGTAGGTCCAGCATGGTCAAATAATCTACCGTAACGAGTATCACTGATTTTTTGAGGACCCATGTAATTATCTAGTGTTGGAAGAACTTCAATGTATTTAGATTTACAGAACTTTTTGGAAGAACCAACGTCGTTAGAAGACGTTAAGCAAATGTTGTAGAATCCCAATTCACTGAATGTAACTTTGGGGTTTTGATCAGTAGGAAATTGATCGTCGATACCCGTGGGAGATAAAATTTCCCAACTCCATGTATGTGCGCCATTATCTGAAAGATCAAATAATTCTAAATCATAACCCAATTCAATTTCATTAGTGCTTGCGATGAAATCTGCGTTTGGTGCAACAGTTGGAGCTACTATTTTTACTGTTTTAGTTGCTGAATCAGAAATTCCGCAGAAATCAACTTTTAGCGAAACATCGTATGTGCCAGCATTGTCCCAAGACGCAATACCTTGAGAAGATTTATCACTAATAACTTTTGAAGCTTGATCGAATTTCCAAGTATAATTCCACAATCCGCCACCAGATGCAGGGAACTTAATTGGAGCCTTGGTGTAATTATTAGCAGTTGGAACGGTAAAAGTTGCAGTAGGAGCAGAAACTTTCAAAATGTTAACTTCAAGATCAATAATATTTCCATAATCAGATAGTGTTCCACATCCTGAAGAAGTGGTCAAGTTGCTATACAAACATCTTACACGCAAAATAGCGCTTCCTGATGCACTAGAAATACAAGGAACCTTGATTTTTACAGTAGAAGAGCTGTAAGCAGGAACTTTACCGAAAGGTCCACTAGGACCGGACAAACACTCCTCTTTTTGGAATTGATTGTCGCGATTTAAATCCAACCATACACCTGCCCATTCACTGTATGAGCAACCATTTGAAATGGTCATTTCAATTTCTTCGCCTGGTAAAATGTCAATACAAGGAGAAGATGTTAAAAGTTTGTTAGTTGAACCCGTGTTAGAACAAGTTAAACCTGTAAAAGAAGCCGTTTGACCTGAACTGTTTTTAATGGTGACACCATCGAACCAGTCAATAGAGCAACCATAAGAGTTTGTTGCAGAACAAATGGTTTGTCCCAACAAACTTGAAGAATTCAAAAAGGCCAATGCTCCCATCACAAGAACACCTGTTTTTTGAATTAAATCGATTGGTTTTGTTTTAAACATACGCGTTATAGTTTAGTTAGAATCCAAATGTATGGATTAATTTAAACATTTTCTAACTGTTTAATGGTCAGGTATAAATAATTAAGATTAAAGTATAGAATGGATGTTTTTATATGAAGAAAATGACAATTAATTAACCGTCATTAATAAAAACAATAATTTAGATACAATAATTAGGAGTTTATTCGTTTTGATCTATTTAAAAATAGACTAATCCTAAGAAATGGAATCGGGTAAAATTCAGTTGATTATAAGCTAAATTGTTCTACTTTTTTAAGTAAAGCACTGAAATCATCGGGTAAGTCTGCTGAAAATTGCAAGTATTCACCTGTTTTAGGATGTATAAACCCAAGTTCTTTTGCATGCAAAGATTGTCTGGGCATTACACTAAAGCAATTTTGAATAAATTGTTTGAATTTAGGGATAGAACCTCCTCGTACCAATTCTCTGCCACCATACATTTCATCTGAAAATAAAGGATGACCCATTGCAGAAAAATGTGCCCGAATTTGATGCGTTCTTCCTGTTTCTAGGTTACATTCTACTAAAGTAAGAAATTGGAATCGTTTGAGAACCTTATAGTGCGTTATCGCAATTTTTCCTTTTTCTGGATCGGTGTAGTGCTTTGACTTTCTGCGGTCTGCAGGATCTCTGGCTAAATATCCTTGAATGGTTCCTGTGTCTTCACTCATTTCACCCCAAACCAATGCCCAGTATCTACGGTGAATGGTGTGTTCAAAAAACTGTTTGCCTAAGTGACTTAAGGCAAAATCTGTTTTTCCGATAACTAATAATCCTGAAGTATCTTTATCAATTCGGTGAACTAAACCTGGTCTGTGTTCTGCTTGCTTTTGTGGAAGATTCCCAAAGTGATATAAAAGAGCATTCACTAAAGTTCCAGAGTAGTTATTGAAACCAGGATGAACTACCATTCCTGCTGTTTTATTGATAACAGCAACGAGTTCATCCTCGTAAATTATATCAATAGGTATATTTTCGGGGTAAACTTCGGTGTCTCGTGGTTCTGTTGTCATAACCACTCGGACATCATCTAAAGGTTTAACTTTATAGTTGCTTTTGATTATTTTATTGTTGACGAGTACACAGCCAGCTTCAATTCCTGCCTGTACTTTTGAACGAGAAGCATTGGCAATTTTATGCATTAACCAAACATCAATTCTGATGGGTTCTTGTCCTGGATCTACAGTAAATGCATGATGTTCAAACCAGCCATCTTCGAGTTCAAATTCTTCCTTGTTATTCAATTTATATTGGTTATTAAAAACTTTAAATTTGTGTATGAAATATTTATCTTCTTTATTTTAGTGAAAATGCTAGCTTACCTAGACGCAAACCTGCCCATCCAGCTTGATTCACAATTACTTTCTGACCTCGACTATTTTTTACCATCGTTGGTTCGTCTAAAAAGGTATGTGTGTGACCCCCTAATATTGCATCAATATGATATGTACGCGCCGCAAGTTTTAAATCATCAATTTTGTCGTTATTGTACTTATATCCCAAGTGAGACAAAACAATAATCATATCGCATTTTTCTTCCTGCTTTAAATAATTTGCGGTTTTCTGCACATTATCAATTGGATCTGAATAGGTAAGTCCTTTGTAACTCAATTCGGATAGTAATCCTTTTAGTTCGATTCCTACGCCAATTACACCCAATTTAATGCCATTTTTTTCAATTATTTTGAATGGTTGTATCAAATTTTGCTGCTTCCATTGATCTTCTAATTGGTAATTACAATTCAAAGTGGGTATGTCGTATTGCTTGCGAATTTGAAAGAGATGCTCAATTCCCAAATCAAAATCATGGTTACCAATGGTTGTGGCATCATAACCTGCTTTTTTCATCCATTCTAATTCTGGATGTCCTTTGAAAATGTTGAAATAGGGTGTTCCCTGAAAAACATCACCACTGTCGAAAAGAAACAAATTAGGGTCGATGCTTCGTTCAAAGTCAATTAAATCTTTCATTCGGGCTATTCCCCCTTGATTTCCCCAGCGCTTATTTTGAGATTCAAATGGTTCGAATCGACTGTGAAAATCGTTGGTATGAATAATCGTAACATTTCGATTTTGGGATTTTTTCAGTGAATGATAAGCAGAAAGTTCCCAGCCCTTTTCAGATTTTGTGAAAACTTGATGGGGAATGTTTCGTTGCAAATCAAAAGTATGATCAACAAAACCTGTGGAAAACGGATTTAGTTGGTTGTTGAATTTAGAAGAAAAAACGGCCGCTTTCAACAATTTATCAAAGCCCAATGTACTCCCTATTAACAAGGCTAAACTATTTTTTATGAATTTTTTTCGAGATGTCATGAATTATTTACTTGATCGATGAATTGTGTTTAATTCTGGGCTCTTTTTTAGGGTCGATTTTGCTTTTTTCCCTGAATTCCTTTTCGAAACCTTGAATTAATACGTCTCGAATGAGGATTCCTGTTTTGTATGTTTTCTTGGGATACTTTAGCATGTTGAAATTATCGCCGCCTCCTAATAAGAAATCACTCGTTGCTACAAAATACGATTTTCTAGAATCAAATTTTAAACCTCGAATGGTGGCATCTGTATAGGTGCTATCATTTACAATAAGTTCGAGACTAGAGATTGGACATCCCCCGAGAATAGAAATAAAATTGAACAATGAATCACATTGACTTCCAGTTAATTGAAGTATAACAAGCTCATTGTCGAAAGGCATCACTTCAAATACTTTTCCCAGAGTAATATCTCCTTGAGAGATTGAATTTCTCAACCCAAAATGATTTAGAACTGTAAAATGCGAAAGTGAACCGAATTGCGAAAGCATGTAATCATCGGCAGCTTGTTGCACATAATCCGCGGCTACTCTACTTAAATTTGCTTGGGTTTCTTGTTCTTGTGTAATTTTCCCTCTAGATCTTAATGTCAACAAATCCGTTTCTGTTTTCGCAATCACTTTCGACATTATTTTATTAACGCTATCGCGATATACAGATAACCACTGTTGAATCTCGGGATCCTGAGTGGCAATGGTTTCAGGGGAATTTGTTAAATTCATTTTGGTAGTTACTCTCCATGGTTTGGGAGAGCATGAAGTTACTACCATTGATATTATTAGTAGTGCAATTAATGGAATTCTTACAGGCTGCATGAATAGTTTTCTATTTCAGGGGATCACAATTGAATTGAAAATATTTTGTTTTTGAAAATCACGAATTGATTATTGTTATGTCTCAAGTTAAATCGGATGTTACAATAGTCTGGAGGTTTGTAAAAATGAACAGCTTGAAAAATAGACGAAATTATCTCTAATTTCCAGATTTAGCGTAGCAAGGTTTTTAGTTAATATTTCAAATAATCGTTGGATTCGGTTACGAAATTAGAATTAACAAATTAATTATTTGTAAAATTGACACAGAATCAGCACGATTTTTTGATATTAATCGAATTATTTGGGATTTTTGTAAAAAATTATGAAAAAATTACTTCTTTTAGGTGCAATCGTTTCGTTAACAACGATGGCTGTTGCTCAAACGGTAAAACCCTGTGGTGAATTATTTTTCAGCGAATATGTAGAAGGCAGTGGAAATAACAAAGCCTTGGAAGTTTATAATCCTACCAATTCCGATGTTGACTTAAGTAATTACAGAGTAACACGTTGGCAAAATGGAGCTTCCATTTGGGATAAGCAGTTTAGCGATACATTAAGCGGAATGTTGAAGCCAAAAGATGTTGTGGTGTTGGTTATTGATCGTAGAAATCCTGCAGGAACCGGAGCTGATACCCCAGTTGCTGTTGAATTGCAAAATAAGGCAGACTTATTTTTAAGTAAGGATTACAACCGTTCGTATTCTATGTCGTTCAATGGTGACGATGCAATGTCTTTAGATAGATATGATGCGACTTATAGGACTTGGGTTTTGGTCGATATTATTGGAAAGATTGGCGAACGTCCCAAAACTCCAGGTGGATGGAGTGATTCATTTCCTTATTCAACAGGCTTAGGTACTTGGTATACCGAAAATAAAACGTTGATACGTCGCGCAAGTATTTTGACAGGATGCGATACTGTAGCACCAGTAAAAAGAGGTTTAACAGCAACATGTGATCAAGCTTGGAATCCTCAATATTTCAATCCAAAGAAAGAATGGGAATTAAATCCTCGTAATTTTTTTGATTCATTGGGAAGCCATACTTCAGGTTGTGCTACTTTGAGTTCGGAAAAAATCAAAATTACCTCATCGGTGAAAGTATATCCAAATCCTTCAAGCACACAATTTTGGGTTGAATGTATCGAACCAATTGAAGGTATTCAAGTTTATGGTATAAATGGTGAATTGATTTACTCGGATAAAACAGGTTCGTCATCCCTCGAAAACAAGAAATTCATTGATTGTGAATCTTGGGATTCTGGAATTTATCACATACAAGTAAAGACTGTTTCTGGTCAAATTTTACTTGAAAAGATGACCAAGTAAGATGAAGAAAATCGCTCTATTTTTCTCACTTTTTGTTTTCTTTAATTTCGTAATTGCACAAACTACGATCAAGGGTAAAGTTCGCGATCGAATTTCTGGTGAACTTTTGGAAAAAGCTTTGGTTTCTGCAGGTTCAGTTTCCACTTTAACCGATAAGTTGGGCGAATATACTCTCAAATTACCAATGGGTGAATTTCGGTTAGTTGCTCAATTGGATGGATACGAATCTGATACAATTTCAATACAAGCGGATCGAAATTTAATAGTAGGAGCAGATTTTGAATTGGAGAATTTAAGTGCGGCAATTCAAGCGGTGCAAATTATTGCTTCTGTGGCGAAAGATCGAAAGACGCCAATTGCCTACAGCAATATTTCAGGGAAAGATATTCAGGAACGATTGGGTAGTGGTGACATGCCTGTACTTCTCAACAACATGCCAGGTGTTTATGCAACCCAACAAGGTGGTGGTGCTGGTGATGCACGGATTACCATTCGAGGATTTAATCAGCGCAATATTGCGGTAATGATTGATGGAATCCCAGTAAATGATATGGAGAATGGCTGGGTTTATTGGAGCAATTGGTTCGGTTTAGGAGGTGTAACCGCTTTGACTCAAGTTCAGCGTGGATTAGGTAGCAGTAGAATTGCAAATCCAGCTGTTGGGGGAACCATGAATATCATAACCAAGGGTATTACTAACAAACCATTTGTTGCAGCCAATGTGGAGTTTGGAGATTCTCGATATCAAAAATACAGTATTGATTATTCTACCGGTAAGTTGAAAGGAGATTGGGGAATGGTTATGTCATTCACTAAGAGATCAAGTACAGGTTATGTAGATCAATTGTTTGATGATATGTATGCCTACTTTTTTAAAGTTGAAAAACAATTTGGTAAAACAAGCACACTATCCCTAACGGCTATCGGAGCACCTCAAAGTCATGGTCAACGTTCTTACCGCGCACGCCTAAGTTTGTATGATAGAGATATGGCAAAAGACTTGGGTATGGATACGGCATTACCCGCCATGCCAACTGATCAAGGCATCCGATATAATCAGCATTGGGGATGGATGGATACATCCGCACAATTTGATCCTAATACAGGCGACGTAATTTACAAGAATAAAAAGTTTGCCGTAAATGAACGTGTAAATCAATTTCACAAACCTCAAGTATATTTGAAATGGGATTACAAACCCAGTAAAAAATGGTTTTCCAATACAACTGCTTATGTTTCTTACGGCCAAGGCGGAGGAACTTTAGGCGAGAGGTTGAAACAGGACCCGTCGGTATATGGTTTGTTTAATTTCCAAAGTGCTTGGAATGAAAATACTGATTTAGGAACTTTTTCAGCGGTAGACTCTCGTTATTCGCCAACTGAATTTAAATCAAAAGGAATTATTGCCCGAAATGTGAATAACCATACTTGGTTGGGATTGTTAAATACTACACAATACAAATACTCAAAAACCACCACGTTGACAGGTGGTATTGATGTTCGCACGTATAAAGGACAGCATTACAAAGAAGTTTACGATCTATTAGGTGGTGATTATTACATACCCGATGTATCGGAAATGAATCCGAAAAAATCCAATAATTACATGTATCGTAAGGGAGATATTTTTAATTTTCATAATGATGGTATAGTAAATTGGGCTGGAGGCTTCATTGAAGCCGAATATGTAAAAAATCAACTTTCAGGATTTTTTAACGTAAGTACTAGTAGAACTAGTTATCAACGAATTGATTATTTTAAACTCGATAGTTCTGGAAATCCTCAATATACGCCCAAAGCAAACTTCACGGGATTAACGTTAAAAACAGGAGCCAACTATAATTTCTCAAGAAATTTAAATGCATTTGTTAACTTGGGTTATTTGAATCGTCCTACTCGTTTTAACAACGTTTTTGATAACAGAAATAAAATTATTCAAGGTGCTGAAAATGAATTGGTTTACGCAGCTGAAGGAGGATTGGGCTATAAGAAAAAGAGAATTGCAATAAATTTAAATGCTTACTATACGAATTGGGTGAATAGACCCGTTGATTTTAGACCAGTATTTAGAGATGCAGAAGGCAATGATTTCTCATACAATATCAATGGATTGAAAGCCCGTCATATGGGAATTGAAATGCAAACTGCCATTAAAGCAGGTGATGGAATTACTTTAGAATTTTCTTTGGCTTTTGGTGATTGGGTTTGGAAATCAGGCAGTGACGCAACAGTTAGAAATGACGCTGGAGATTCAGTCGGTCAGTTTCGTTTTGACGCAACCAATGTTCATGTTGGAGATGCCGCACAGAATCAAATTGCTGGTTTAATTCGCTGGGAACCTACTTATTTGAAAGGTGCTTATGTTTCATTACAATATGTGTATTTCGGAAAGCAATTTGCTGATTTCGAACCGATCGCTTTACAGGGAAGTTGGGCTGGAAAAGAATCTTTTCAGATACCAAACTATTGGTACATGAATTTAAATGGCGGATATTCCTTCAAGTTGAAAAATAATGCTCAAATAAAAATATATGCTATGGTTAATAATGTCACCAATAACATTTACATAAGCGATGCTCAGCATCGAAGTGTTTCTGCCGCTGGTGATCCTAACCTGGTTTTTAATCCCAAAAATTTAGAAGTATTCCTCTCACAAGGCTTAAGATATACCACTGGAATTCGAATAGCTTTCTAAAACATAATTTCAATGTAAATAAAAATATGTAGTAAAAGACGATTGCTCAAAACAACAGAAATTAAAGTCGAAAATAACCCAAATAGGAACAAATAAAATTGAAAATCAAGGGGGAATGGTCAAAAAGGAACAATAAGTAGTGTCCCTTAAAAACATCCCTCGAACAAACATCCCAAAAAATAAAAATATGAAAAGAATATATGCAATAATGATCAACGCATTATGGGTTGGTCTAAGTTTCGCTCAAGGCACATTACCTATGTTTACCAACATGGACGAAGCCACTATTCCAACAGGATTTACGGCCAGTCTTGGTGCTACGGGTAATAAAGTGTATACACTGGCTGCATATGTCAAGAGTTCTCCTAATGCAATGCGAATAGACGCAACAGGAGAATATTTAACTGCGTATTGGTCGGGAAAAGCCGATACCATGACGTACTGGTTAAGTGGTACCGCCGCTTCTGGAATTACTGCTTGGCAGGGTACCATTACCATAGATGAAAGCGTTGATGGATCGAATTGGACCAATGTCAGAACACATACGGATGATCTGGGTGTTCAGATAAAAGAGTATATGGTGAGATTGAACTCAGGTTCGCGTTACATGAGGATTCTATTTAAAAATAAAATAACTGGGTTCAATGCTGCCATTGATGATGTAACCATTCGCCCAGCTGGTTCTGGTGTAAATCCTGAGTTAAAAGTTTTTTATAACGGAAACGAACAGATTCATAAAAAAACATTAAAAGCTGGAAACGACACTTTAGTGAAGCTTCAGCTTAAAAATAATAGTAAGATGCAGGATTTGTTAATTAGTTCTGCTCAATTGTCAGGCACAGATTTCGAAGTTCAAAATACCCTTCCATTAACATTAAAACCATCTGAATCATTGGATTTATTGGTTCATATGAAATCAGATGTACCAGGCACACATAACAGTTTATTGAAATTAGCCACCAATGATCCAGAAATGGACACATTTGAACTTTCAATTTCTACCATCAAAGGTACATTAGCATCGGAGCCAAAGTTTGCACCAACAGGTTTGAATGTAACAGCTAAAGCATTCCGAATGAATGGTTCGTTTTCTTCAAGTGACGCAGAATCTTATTTGGTATTAATGGCTATCTCTGATACAACTGCTCTTCCCCAAGACGGAAAAATGTATCAAAGAGGAGAATACATTGGTAAATCAAAAGTGGTGTATTCAGGACCAGTCTCAAGTACAATAGATTTTGATGGAATTATAGCAAATACAAATTATCATGTTGCAGTATTTGGTTTTAACGGTTATGATGAGTTTACCAACTACTTAACTTCGAATAAAGCTGTAGGAGTATTCACAACTCCAGGGTTGAATGCGCAATCATACTATGCAGGTATTGATCCTTTGGACACTCAATTTTTGATCAAATTACAAAATAAGGTTCGTCCTCACAGAAAAATATTTTACAGCAATTATGCTTCGTACGTTGTTAATAATTTTGAAGCCCGCGACACAGCTGATAATAAGCAAGTATTGAATTGCTTTTATTCAGGTTATCCTTATGTTTATACACCGCCGTTTAATCATACTGTGATGTCAAGAGAGCACTGCTATCCTTATAGCTATATGACTGAAGGGAACCAAGATAGTTCAAACTATATGGATTTGCATATTTTGAGAACCGTACACCAAACGGAAGTAAATGCAGTGAGAAGCAATTATCCTTTGAATAATGTTAAAACAGTCATTTCCAAATTCTGGGGTGGAACATACGGTAAAGATAGCAGTGGAAATTTCTGTTATGAGCCGCGTAATGAAGTTAAAGGCGAAGTTGCAAGGGCGAATTTTTATGCTTGTGCTACCTATAATACGGAAGCAAAACCATTTACGATTCCTACTTCAAACCAAGCAATAAATGAACTTCAAGATCAATACGTATTGAAACGTTGGAATTCGCAATTCCCTCCAACTAATTGGGAAATTGCACGACATGAATATGTGGCTCAGTCATCGGTTCAAAATAACAGAAATCCATTTATCGATCATCCAGATTGGGCTTGCTATATAGATTTTGCAACGATGACCTATAATAAGTCAGGATTGTGTGAACCGCCAAAAACAAACTCGAACAAATTGGTTTCTAAAGAAGTGGCTATTCAAGTTTACCCTAACCCATCTACATCGGATTTTAATGTGGATTTATCGGGTTTTTCGGGGGATGAAGTAACAATTCATGTTGTGGATTTCTTTGAGAGAACGGTGTTCGAAAAGAAAACCAATGATAGAGGCATTTCAATTAACGGAAGTAACTGGAGTTCAGGAAATTATTTGTTATTGATTCGTACTTCCGATGGTCGAACTGCTGCTACTCAAATTTCAAAAAATTGATATAACGAAAAGTAATGGATTTTAGAAGTTCAGAAGCGTTTGATTGTTATGATCGTTGGTTGAAGGAGGATGTAGGTAATGGCGATTATTCATCGTTGTCATCGATTCCAGAAGGTGCTTTAGGGGAATCAACATTGATTCTGAAAGACGATGGAGTAGTGGCAGGCTTGGAAATGGCTATCGCTTTTTTTGAATTTTTGGATCCTCATGTAGAGTTTGTGGCATTTTACCAAGATGGTGATTTTCTGAAAAAAGGTACAATTTTGGGCACAGCAACGGGTTCTTTGCATTCACTTTTGATGGGAGAGCGACTAATGCTTAATCTAATGCAGCGATTGAGTGGAATTGCAACTCAAACAAGAAGCATAGTAGAATTGGTGAAAGGAACGAAAGTTAGAATTCTAGACACGCGAAAAACTACTCCTGGTTTGAGAATGTTTGAGAAATGGGCTGTAACCCAAGGTGGTGGATATAATCATCGAATGGGATTATACGACATGGTCATGTTGAAAGATAATCATTTGGATTCAGCAGGTGGAATAACAGCTGCAGTTGAGCGGACCAAGTCTTATTTAAAATCCCATAATTTGAATTTGAAAATCGAGGTTGAAACCCGAAATTTGGATGAAGTGAGAGAAGCATTAAAAGCTGGAGTAGATAGAATTATGTTTGATAATTTTACTCCTGAACTTACAATTCAAGGAGTAAATTTGGTTAACGGTCTGAGTGAAACAGAATCTTCCGGTGGAATCACTTTAGAAACCATTGCCGAATATGCTAGAACAGGTGTTGATTTTATCAGTGTAGGTTCCATTACTCATAGTGTAAAAGCTTTAGACATAAGTTTCAAAACCAAGATAAAATCAGAATAAACCTATTGTTTTGGCTCGAATTTTGTAGAAGTGTTGAAACAAAGATTTTTACATCGAAGAGTTTTAATCTGGATAATGTTTAAATCGATTAATTTGCTGCATTAATAGATTGTGACAAGTATTACGGAAACTCTCACAAACATTCGACTAAATTGTAATAAAATTAAAAAAATGAAAAAGTTAAATATTTTACCCACATTGTTTGTGGTTTTTGCCGCACAATTACAGGCTTGTAACAATTCCAATGAAGGTTCAACTTCAACTTCAGATTCAGTTGCGAATTCTAATCAGACTATCAATGCCACAACTGTTGCAAATCAAACAACTACTGCAGTTACAGAAGAAATTTCAAGTGAACCAATATCAACCGAATTAAAATGGTATCGTTTTGACGAGGGTTATAAAAAAGCAGTTGCGGAAAATAAGATTATTCTTGTAGATGCATATACGGATTGGTGTGGTTGGTGTAAGGTTATGGATAAGAAAACATACACAGATGCCAACGTGATAGCAAAATTGAATCAGTCTTTTGTGTGTGTAAAGTTGAATCCAGAATTGGATGAAACATTTGCCTTTGCAGATAAGAAGATGAAGTCCGCTGAATTGCTTCAATATATCGGAAATGGTCAGGTAACTGGATTTCCTTCCACTATTTTTTGGACGAATCCAGGAAAGGATGAAAAACGATATGTTCAGCCTGGCTATTTGCCCCCTGCGGATTTTATCACTTTATTGGACATGGCTATCCAAGCAAAAAAAGGCTAATTGATGGCGAGAAGAGCAAAATTACACAAGTTCGTAGAGGGACTTGAAATAGTGAGCGCAGGTGCTGAGGGGCATGCAATAGGTAGAAATGACAATCAAGTTGTTTTTGTGAAGTATGCTGCTCCAGGAGATGTTGTAGATGTTCGAGTTGTAAAGAAAAAGAAGAACTTTATGGAAGGTCAAATTATTCGCTTCCATAAAGAATCAGAGCAACGTATTGAACCATTCTGTGAATATTTTACCCTTTGTGGGGGATGTAAATGGCAACATTTGGATTATCCCGATCAATTGGCATTCAAGCAACAACAAGTTGTTGATGCATTGGAACGCTTAGGAGGAATTGAAGGGTTTCAAATTGAACCAATTAAAGGAAGTGCAAAAACTCGGGGATATCGAAACAAATTAGAGCTTACATTCAGTGAAAGAGCATGGTTGGTGGAATACAATCCTGAAGCAGAAAATCATCCAAGAGCTTTAGGTTTTCATATGCCCGGTCAATTTAGTAAGTTATTGGATATCGAGTTCTGCCATCTGATGCCAGAGTATGTTAATGAAATTCAACGTGGAATCAAGTCTTATTGTGATGAAAAAGGAATTTCTTATCATGACATCCAAAAACACGAAGGAATGATGCGAAATGTTATGTTCCGTTGTAATTCAAAAGGTGAATGGATGGTATTGGTTTCGTTTTATTATCCAGATCAACCGATAATCGATGGGGTAATGTCATACATCCACAATACTTTTAAGAACATTGTATCATTGGTGTATGTAGTGAATGAAAAGATGAATGATACGTTGTCTGGTTGCACTGTAATTACTTATGCTGGATTGCCGTATTTAACAGAATGGTTGGGAGATAAAGAATATAGAATTAATCCGTTAAGTTTTTTCCAAACAAATACAGATCAAGCCAAGGAACTATATGATATCACTGCATCCTATGCAAATCTTACAGGAACCGAGTTGGTGTATGATTTGTATACGGGAACAGGAAGTATTGCACTTTACGTAGCAGACAAGGCCCGTAAAGTAATCGGCATTGAATATGTGGAAGAAGCGATTGTAGATGCAAAAATCAACGCAGAAATCAATGGAATTCAACATTGTGATTTTTTTGCGGGTGATATGAAAGATATATTAACGGCTGAATTTATTGCAATTCACGGGAAGCCTGATGTAATCATTACTGATCCTCCAAGAGAAGGAATGCATTCTTCTGTTGTGGAACGTATTTTAGAAGCAGAACCGCAGAGAATAGTATATGTAAGTTGCAATCCAGCAACGCAAGCTAGAGATGCGAAACTTTTAAATGAAAAATATCAGTTGGTAAAAATCCAACCAGTTGATATGTTTCCACACACACACCATGTTGAGAACGTTGCACTATTTCAATTGAGGAAGATGTGAACAGAGAAAAACTATAAAATCGTGGCTTAGGCAAAAGCTTGAGCCACGATTTCTGCTTGCTCAGCATCGTGTACTTTTTTGAATCCTGTAGCTGGGCTAGCGCTACTCTTTCTTCCAATATATCTCAAGGAAATCGGGAAGTCATATCGATGTAAATGTAACCATGCGCCTTGATTTTTAGGTTCTTCCTGCGCCCACACAAATTCAGCACCTTGGTATTTAGCAAAGATTTCATCCAGCTTCCATTCGGGTAAAGGATATAATTGTTCAATACGAATTATAGCAACATCGTTGTGTTGATTTTGCTCCTTTTCTGCAAGTAAATCATAATAAATTTTACCAGAACATAATACGACTCTGCGCACTTTTGAGGCAACATGATTGTCGTCGATCAATTCTTGGAATTGTCCTTCGCTTAAATCATTTAATGTACTCACGCATTTTGGATGGCGCAATAATGATTTGGGACTCATTACAATTAGAGGCATGGTAAAATCTCTTTTTAATTGTCTGCGCAATGCATGATATAAGTTTGCAGGCGTTGTGCAATTCAAAACCTGCATATTAGTTCCCGCACAGAGTTGTAAGAAACGCTCTAATCGAGCTGAACTGTGCTCCGGACCTTGTCCCTCATAACCGTGAGGCAATAACATGGTTAAACCACTGAACTTGCTCCATTTGGCTTCTGCAGATGCAATGAACTGGTCAATCATAATTTGAGCTCCATTTGCAAAATCTCCAAATTGTGCTTCCCAGATTGTCAAATGTTTTGGTGTAGTGGTGCTGTATCCATATTCAAATCCTAAAGCAGCATATTCGCTCAATAATGAGTTATAAGCGTTGAATTTGCCTTGGTTTGGGGAAATATTCTGAAGAGGAACATATTCTTGTTCTCCGATTTCTTGTTTAATAACGGCATGTCGGTGAGAAAAAGTTCCGCGTTCAACGTCTTGTCCCACAATTCTTACGTTGTGTCCTTCGTTCAACAAAGTACCATAAGCAAGGAGTTCACCCATTGCCCAATCGATGGTGCCGTTATCGATCATTTTTTTACGATCGGCGAAAAGACTTTGAACTTTTTTGATGGGTTGAATATCTGCTGGAATAGTAGCTATAGCATCCCCAACCTTTTTCAATGTGTTTAAATCAACAGCAGTTTTTGCTGGGATCTGAATGTCTTTTACTCCTGGATGCTTATAACCCTCCCAAGTGTTTTTAATTGCACTGGGTGAGGGTTTAAATTCACCTTTGGCTTCTTCAAATTTCTCTTGCAATAAAGTTTGGAATTGAGTTTCCATTTCTTTTGCTAAAGCTGCATCAATTTCACCGCGAGTTAATAGCTGTTGTTTATATATTTCTCTCGGATTTGGGTGTTTATCAATTAATTTGTACAGTTCTGGCTGAGTGAAACGAGGTTCGTCTCCTTCGTTATGTCCGTACTTGCGATATCCTAAAAGGTCGATGAAAATATCGGAATTAAATTCATTTCTATACGCCATTGCCAGCTTAACTGCATGCACTACTGCTTCTAAATCGTCGGCATTTACGTGTAAAACTGGACACAATGTAACCTTTGCAACATCCGTGCAATAGGTGGAGGTTCTTGAATCCAAATAGTTGGTGGTAAATCCAATTTGGTTATTAGTAACCATGTGGATGGTACCTCCAACATAATATGCTTCAAGTCCACTCATTTGAACTACTTCGTAAACGATTCCTTGCCCTGCAACTGCTGCATCGCCATGAATTAAAATTGGACAGATTTTATTTACGTCGTTGTTGTATTTTTCATCTAATTTGGCTCTAACCAATCCTTTTACAACGGGATTTACCGCTTCCAAATGGGATGGGTTGTCAGCTAAGCGCAAATGCACTTTTTTGCCAGCGGCTGTTTCAACATCCACGCTATAACCTAAATGGTATTTTACATCCCCTTCAAAATCGTCAAAATCTCCACCTTGAAACACTTTTCCTTCAAATTCAGAAAAGATTTGAGCGTAGGTTTTATTGAAAATATTGGCTAATACATTCAAACGACCGCGATGTGCCATACCTAAAACGAATTCTTCCACACCCAATCCAGAACCGTATTGTATTACGGCATCAAGAGCAGGAATTAATGCTTCAAGTCCTTCTAAAGAGAATCTTTTCTGACCAATGTATTTTTTGTGAAGGAAATTTTCGAATACGGTAGCTTGATTTATTTTGCCCAAGAAATGACGTTTTTCGTCGATGGTTAAATCTGGAGCATTCTGTGTTTTTTCAAAACGTTCCTGCAACCAATTTCTTCTACGAGGATCACGGATATAGGTGAATTCACATCCAATAGAACCGCAATAAGTTTTCTTTAACTTTTCAACGATATCCTTAAGTTTAGCTGCACCTAAGCCTACTTCAATGCCAGCATTGAACGTTTTTTCCAAATCGGCATTTTCTAAACCGAAGTTTTCGATATCTAACGTAGGTGTATAGGTCCTTCTTTGACGGATAGGATTAGTTTGAGAAAATAAATGCCCTCGTTGACGGTAGGCATTGATCAAATTCAAGACATGAATTTCCTTTATTGCATCTTCCGACACAATTCCTCCATTTTCATACTTTTGAGTTCCTAAATCGAAACCTTCAAAAAACTTTCTCCAACCGAAATCTACGCTGTCTTTATCACTTTGGTATTGTTGATACAAATGATCAATGGCAGAAGGATCTGCGTTTTGCAAAAAGGAGGTGTCTTGCTTGCTCATAAATTATGGCAAAATTACCAAATTAAAAGCGAAATGGGAAATGGATTATTTGCGTTTTTTAAGCAATACCAACGGAGCCTTACGTCAATGCGCAATCGCCTTTCAATCGCCGAAGGAATTGAAAGGAAATCGATTGTAAACAAATGGAACCTCGTATTTTGGTTCCGGAAAATGTGAATTCTTTATTTAAAGAGCCAAATTGTCAAGAACATTACGACAGAAGCGAATAAAAATGCGTCGAAACGATCCAACATGCCACCGTGGCCAGGAATGATATTACCACTATCTTTTAAGCCGGCTTTTCGTTTCAAAGAGCTTTCGAATAAATCACCCAATGTACCGAAAGTAGCAATAAATAAACCCAAAATAACTGCGTTAATATCGGTGAACGGACTGGTTGAATTGAGCACGTAGAGATTAAATGCCCAAGAAGTTACTGCAGTTAATACGGCTCCACCTAAAAATCCTTCCCAAGTTTTACCTGGAGAAATACTGGGTGCTAACTTGGTTTTACCAAATAATTTTCCCGCGGCATATGCCCAAGAATCGCTCGACCAAACCAAAATGAATAACATCAGAGCTAGGTTAGGATTAAAGTCACTTTCAGGATTAAATGGGAATTTGAATCCTTGAGTAGGGATCAGTAAAAAGCAAGATAGGGGCAGGCTAATATAAAGCTGTGCGAATAGTTGTGTAAGAACACTAACTTGCTTTCGGTAAATCCATTGAATAACCCCGAAAAAAACAAGGTATCCCATAAAAATACCCACAACCAATTGAATGTTTGTAAAACTAAAATAGGGGAAGTGAGCTACTAACGTGAATATAATTCCAATAAACAAACCAATATTGGTAAGAATTACTGCTTTGTTATTTACGTTCTTTAATTTGAAATATTCCAACAGAGAAAAGATTCCAATGATGTTTGCTAAAAGATATATTCCTGTGGTTGTTCCGAAGAGTATTAAAAGGAAAATGACGGCTATCATTGCTGAACCGCTGATAATTCTTAGGGTGAAATTATTCATATCGTTTAAAAAATCGAGTTGGTTTTAATGGTTAATATGGTGTGTGCAAGTTGAAAATGTGCAGGTTCTATTTTTTCAAAACGGAGTAGTTTTTATGGGAAACGGTTTGATTTTTTTATTGAAAATTCAGGGAGTATTGCTGTATAAACGAAAGTGCTATGTGTGAAAGAATTATTTGGATTTTGGTTTTTCGGGACGTGATAGCTGATACACTGACATTCCCAAAAGCAGAGAAGCAGGGATGGCCATAGAAAAATTGGTTAAAATGGTGTCAATATCAAAGTGGATGCCTGTTTTTTCGAAATTGCGTTGAAAGTAATAATGACCAACAACGGTAACACCATTAAATATAAAATGCGCGATGGTATTGTACCAGAGGGAATTGTTTCGTTGAGCTACCCACCCAAATACGGCTCCCATCATAAATATTCCTAAAAATTCAAAAATGGAGAAATGGAGTAGAGAAAATACAAATGCTTGAAAAATTATGGCAGTTCGTTGTTTTTTATATTGACTTTCACCCACTTTTAAAATTATCCCTCTAAAAAGATATTCTTCCAAAAATGCGGGTAAAACAGCTAGAAGGAAAATGCAAAATATTAATTCCTGCCATTGATACATGTCTAACATGTTTTCGAATATTAAAGTTCGTTGTTCCGACAGCTTTACTCCGATACTGAGCATACCACTTGGCCAGGGGAAGTGTTTTGACCATTCAGTAAGTACAGCAACAACGGGTAAAGCGGCTATCGCCATGATGATAGACCAAGTGATTTTACGAACCGAAATAGATTGGTTGTATCCCCCGAAAAAATGAATTGAAACTCGATTTGTCAACGTGAAAAGTAGTGCTGGAATTCCCATGTAGCTGATAAATTGTATCAAATTGGAAAATCGAGCAATGTTGATTGATAAAGCACTCCCATCGGGACTTGATGAAAGCGTACTTACTAAATCGGGAGAAATGCCAAACCATTTGCTCAAAATGAATGTGGAAAGGCCATATCCCACTAATTGAAAGACCAATATGAATAGAAGTAAAAAAGCGATACCCCAGAGATTCATCAAGGGTTTTTTTACGGGATTATCGATGGGAGTGAACATTCTTTGTAATTTTGCACAAAGTTGGTAAAAATTGGCGACATAGCACTTGGAGAATTTCCACTCTTGTTAGCACCTATGGAAGATGTGAGTGATCCTCCATTTCGATTTGTGTGTAAGGAGCAAGGTGTAGACCTTATGTACACTGAATTTGTAAGCAGTGAAGGTCTGATCCGGGATGCAGCAAAAAGTTTGCAAAAACTGGATATTTTTGAGTACGAACGTCCTATCGGAATTCAAATCTTTGGATCTGATATTGAATCGATGGTTGAAGCTACTAAAATTGCAACTCAGGTAAATCCGGATTTGATTGACATTAATTACGGTTGTCCTGTAAAGAAGGTGGCTTGCAAAGGAGCGGGTGCGGGTATTTTAACCAATCCGGAGAAAATGGTAGCCATGACCAAAGCTATAGTCGAAGCTACTCACTTGCCTGTTACGGTGAAAACTCGTTTGGGATGGGATGAACAAACCAAAAATATCGTTGATGTGGCCGAGAGATTGCAAGATGTAGGAATTAAAGCATTGTCAATACACGGCAGAACTCGAGTTCAGATGTATAAAGGTGAGGCAGACTGGACACTAATCGGACGGGTGAAGGAAAATTCTCGAATGCATATTCCCATTTTTGGAAACGGTGATATTGATTCCCCCGAAAAGGCAAAGGAATATAAGAATCGATTTGGAGTGGATGGGATCATGATTGGTAGAGCAAGTATTGGATATCCTTGGGTATTTAGAGAAATAAAACACTTTCTAACAACAGGTGAAACACTTGAAGGACCTAATTTTTTAGAACGTCTGCGGGTGTGCAAGCTCCATTTTGAAAAGTCTATTGAATGGAAAGGGGAAAAAGTAGGTGTGGTAGAAATGCGCAGACATTACGCAAATTATTTTAAGGGCATTCCACATTTTAAAGAATATCGTACGTCATTAGTAGGTGCTAACGCAGCTTCTGAAGTGAATGAAATATTCGGTCAATTAGAAAAAGAGATTTTTTAACCCAAAATCGGAGCGGATTTTAAAAAAATCTTCTACATTTGCCTAATTGACACAATTACTATGAAAAAATTATTACTCACTGCAATCGGTGCTGCATTTTTGGGGTTGAATGCCCAAACAGGTTACTATCAAGTACCTGGTGCGAGCACTGGAAACCCAGGATCATTGAATTCTGACGCTGAATACCCTCCAGGAGGTGGTTTAGCTACAGGTTGGACAACCGTAGTAACGGGACCACAATCTCAAACATGGAGCGCCGCTCAAAATATTCCTTTCAACTTTAAATTTAATGGTACTGCGGTTACCCAATATAAAATTGGTTCTACTGGTATCGTTACTTTCGATGTGGGAAGTTCTACTGCTTGCCCATCAGCTACTCCGGCTGCCTTGCCAAGTGCAAGTATTCCAAATCAGTCTGTTGTTATTTGGGGTGTGGATGCAAAATTATCAGGTGACTACGTAGTTACTAAAACTTTTGGTACAGCTCCAAATCGTCAGCATTGGATTATGTACGCTTCTTGCACTGAAGCGAATCTTTTGAATGGTTGGGCTTACATGTCAATTGTTTTAGAAGAAGGAACAAATAACATTCATATTGTAGATCAGCGTTCTAATTGCGTTAATGGCCAATCTGCATGTTCAAATAAAACTAAATTGACGGTTGGTATTCAAATTGATGGTAGCACAGCCGTAAGCGTAAATGGTTCACCTAATTATGCAATGGTAGCTACAAACGATCCAACAACCGTGGATAATGTATATTATACTTTTTCACCAGGAACATTAGTAGACAACGATTTAACATTGGTTTCTGTTAATTTGGAAGAGTTTTTAAAGAACACCAGCGCTCCTTTTTCAATTAAGTTTTCTGCGAAAAATACGGGCGGAAAAGCTATCACATCTATCAATGCAACTTATAGTTTGAATGGTGGAAGTGAAGTAACTGAAGATATTACAGGATTGAATTTAGCTAGCGGCAGCAGTTCCGAGTTAACATTCCCAACAAAATGGACTCCTTCTGCTTTAGGAAAGTACACTATAGCTGTGAAAATTAATTCTGTGAATTCATCTGCAGATACGTTTGGTAAAAACACTGGATCAGTTGCGGTAAATGTTTTGGATAAATGGATTAAGCGCAAGATTTTAAATGAAATTTACACGTCTTCAACTTGTCCTCCATGTGCACCTGGTAATGCTAATTACTTGAACGTAGTAGACGGTAGAACTGATCATTCAACTATCAAGTATCAAGTATATTTCCCTGGTACGGGTGATCCATATTGCACTCAAGAGTCTCGTGACCGTATGAATTACTATGCGATTAACTCTGTTCCTCGTATGGAAATTGATGGTGGATGGGATGAGAATGCAAATTCTTTCACCACTGCGTTATACGATCAGTATCAAGCAAAACCATCGTTTATTGAAATTTCAGGTACTGCAATTAACACTTGGAAAAATACCATCACCGCAAATATTAAATTGACTCCTGCAGCTGATATTGCTTCAAGCAATTTGAAATTATTTGCTGTTATTGTTGAGGGTGTAACTTACAAAAACAAAAAATCAAACGGAGAAACTCAGTTTGAAGATGTAATGAAGAAAATGATGCCAAACAGCACAGGTATGGCATTGAGTGGATTAACTAAAGATGTTGATGTAGATAAAACATTGTCATGGACTTTCAATGGTAACTACCGTTTGCCTTTGGATGGTACTTCAGCTCAACACATCAACCATGCTACGGAAAACAGTGTGGAAACTTGGGATGACTTAAAGGTGGTTGTTTTCGTTCAAGATGCAACTACTAAAGAAGTATTGCAATCTGAGACTTTCGTGGTGGCTATGGCATCAACAGAAAGCGTTGAAAACAACGTATTAGTTTACCCTAATCCATCAAATGATTTGTTCCACATCAATTCTGATGTATTGCGTGGTGAAGTTGCTCAAGTTCGTGTAACGAATTTGGCCGGTCAGGTGGTTTACGAATCAACTATGTCAAATGGTAAAGCTGAAATAGCTACTGCTGATTGGACATCAGGAATGTATATGGTTACAGTGAAGTCAAATGCTGTAAACTTTACTACTAAGATGATGGTTCGTCACTAATCAGATTCAAAATATTTTTAAGAGATTCTAAATCCCTTATTTGATAAACGGGTCGCTTACTTTGAGAGCGACCCGTTTTTTGTTTAATTCTTTTGAAAGGTTGGAAACATTTTGTTTAAATTTGCACTGTAAAATTTAACATTCATACCTGCCATGTTATTGCGAAACATCGTTAGTAGGGAGGAGTTAAAGCGCAGAATGGAAGCAGATACACGTCCGTATACTACCATTTCATTCTATCGTTATTATTCTATCCCCCAGCCCAAAGATTTTAGAGATCAATTATTTGTTGATTGGACCCCTTTAGAGGTAGTTGGTCGAGTTTATATTGCCGAAGAAGGTATAAACGCTCAAATTGCACTGCCTTCGGAACATTTTGAAGAATTCAAGAACAAACTCTATTCAATTGAATTTTTAAATGGAATTCGTTTAAATACGGCTATTGAAGAAAATCAAAAGGCATTTATTAAGTTGGATATTAAAGTTCGTCCCAAAATAGTGGCTGATGGTATTGATGATCCTACTTTCAATCCTTCTGATACAGGGAAATATATGGAAGCCAACGATTGGAATCACGCGTTAACAGATCCCAATACTGTGGTTATTGATATGCGGAATCATTATGAAAGTGAAGTTGGGCGATTTGAGAATGCAGAATGTCCGGATGTTGATACATTTCGTGATGAACTTAAAAATGTAATTGATAAATATCAAGAAGATAAAGACAAGCGAATTTTAATGTATTGTACTGGAGGAATCCGATGTGAGAAAGCGAGTGCTTGGATGCGACACAATGGATTTAATGAAGTTTATCATTTAAAGGGTGGCATTATTAATTATGTACGACAGGTTAGAGAGAATGCATTAGAGAATAAATTTAAAGGCGTGAATTTTGTCTTTGATCAGCGACTGCATGAACGTGTATCCGACGACATCTTATCAGAGTGTCATCAATGTGGAAAACCGGCCGATGTGCATATAAACTGTGCCAATACAGGGTGTCATTTACTCTTTATTCAATGCGAGGAATGTGCTCAGAAATATGAGAAATGTTGTTGTGAAGAGTGCCAAAGGATAATTCATTTGCCGGAAGAAGAACAAAAGGCATTGCGTAAGGGTAAACCGGCGGGACGTATTTTTAGTAAGGGAAGATATCCTAAAGGAATGAAATTGAGGGATGGTTCTGCTCAATAAAAAGGACATCTGCGAGATAATCGATGATGTTTTTATTTTTTCTATAGTATATTCGCACAATTAACTAGATTGTAGAATACATTGGATCAGGCGAATAAAGAAATGAGGCATGGAATACGCGTAAATTGGCGTATGGTACTCGTAGGATTTTTGTTGTTAATTATAGGTGACTTAAGGGCGCAGTGGGGCAGCGGGGATGATGATTCGGGTTCTGGTGCAACAGCAACTGCAGATTCTACAGGTTCAGGTTCAGCCGAAGCTGGAGGCTGGGGAGCTGGAAGTACAGAAGGTAATTCAGGAGAAAATCAGGCTATCAAGAAAAAACCTTATGTTCGATTTGTGCCGCCCTACGATTCACTTCGTGAATTGATTTTTTATGAAGGAATTGTTGAGGATGAAGAGTGTGAGACATGTGCTGAAGACAGTTTGTTTATGAGAGCTAAGCGTTACTTGATGAAACGTTATGGCAAAAAGGAGTATAAAAAATTTGTGGTAGAGGAGAAGGCAAATTCTTTAATTTATCTCAAAGTTAAAGTTCCAATGGTGATTCAAAATGGTACGAATTCGAAAACTCGTAATGGGGATTTGGATTATGTATTGGTGTTAAGATTCAAGGAAGCACGATATAAATATCAATTTGGCAATTTTGCACATACATTATTACCTCAGGGTTTGAATAGCACTCAGGTAAAAACATATCACGAGTATTACATGAAGGTTAAGCGTGGTTACGAAACAACCGATAAGTATTTAATTGCTGCTGACCGTGAGGTGAAGGCAATAGTAGACGGTTTGAAGGCCTCATTGAAAGCACCATATGTGCCTGATGAAGATGATTGGTAGACCGTGTTTAAGAATGAAAAATTGCTGTCCAAAGAATTAGTTTCAAAAAAAAGTTGTGGATATCTTGTTATCCAATAAAATATTTACTATTTTTGCAACCCCAAAATTGATTAAAGCTAACGCAAAGTGAATCCGTTAAGTACATATAAAACCATTTCAGCGAACAACACAACGGTAACCAAGAATTGGTACGTTGTAGATGCTGCAGACCAGCCATTGGGTCGTTTGTCGTCAAAGATTGCTACGATTATTCGTGGTAAGCACAAGCCTTACTTTACACCTCACGTGGACTGTGGAGATCATGTAATCGTGATCAATGCAGACAAAGTGAAGTTGACTGGTTCTAAAATGGACAGTAAGGAGTACATTCGTCACACAGGTTTTCCGGGAGGACAACGCGTGGCATTGGCGAAAGCTATGAAGGCTGAGCGTTTGATTGAATACGCAGTGAAAGGAATGTTGCCAAAGAATCGTTTGGGAAGAAAATTATTTCACAACATGTTTGTTTACGTGGGATCTGAGCACCCACATGCTGCTCAGCAACCAAAAGAATTGAAGTTCGATATCTGAGAACTATGATGATGAATAACTCAGGAAGAAGAAAAGCTGCCGTAGCGAGAGTTTACCTTAAGGAAGGTAGCGGGCAGATTGTAGTTAACAAGAAGTCTTTAGGGGATTATTTCCCATTGGCTTGGCACCAAAATTCCGTGAAGGAGCCTTTTAATATCACCGGCAACGAAGGAAAATACGACGTTATGGTTAACGTGCGTGGCGGAGGAATCTCTGGTCAGGCGGAAGCTATTCGTTTAGGTATTTCCAAAGCTCTAGTTGATATCAACGAAGAGTTTCGTTCTACTTTGCGTAAAGCTGGATTCATGACACGTGACCCTCGCGTTGTTGAAAGAAAGAAAAGTGGTCAAAAGAAAGCGCGTAAGCGTTTCCAATTCTCAAAACGTTAATATATATCAATGGCATATACTCAACAAGATTTGCTGGATGCGGGTGTTCACTTTGGACATCTTACCCGCAAGTGGAATCCCAAAATGGCTCCGTTTATTTTCATGGAGCAAAATGGTATCCATATCATCGATTTAAAGAAAACTGAATCCAAGCTTGAAGAAGCGAAGGCAGCTGCAAAAAATATTGCAAAATCGGGTCGCAGAATTCTTTTCGTTGCTACAAAAAAGCAAGCAAAAGAAATCGTAGCTCAAGAAGCACAAAGAGCAGGTATGCCTTATGCTACTGAACGTTGGTTAGGTGGAATGTTAACTAACTTCCAAACGGTACGTAAGAGCATCAAGCGTATGCAAATTATCGACCGTATGGCTACAGATGGAACATTCCAACGTATCAATAAAAAAGAACGTTTGATGTTGGATCGTGAGAAAATCAAATTAGCACAAGTATTGGGTGGTATCGAAGATATGACCAAATTGCCTGGTGCGATTTTCATCATCGATATTAAGAGAGAACATCTTGCTGTAGCTGAAGCGATTCGTTTGGGTATCCCAACTTTCGGTTTGGTAGATACAAATTCAGATCCTACCGTTGTGGATTTCCCAATCCCAGGTAACGATGATGCTTCAAAAAGTATCCAGTTAATTGCTTCTGAAATTGCTGATGCAATCTTAGAAGGAACTGCTGAAAGAAAACGTGAAAAAGCGGCAGAAGAAGAAGTAAAATCAGAACAAAAACAAGAAGTATCAGCTGAATAATATGTCAACAATTAGTGCATCAGATGTAAACAAACTTCGCCAGATGACTGGTGCTGGTTTGATGGATTGCAAAAAAGCATTGAGCGAGACCAATGGTGATTTTGAAGCAGCAGTAGATTTCCTACGTAAGAGAGGAGCTAAGATTGCAGCTAAAAGAGCAGATAGAGAAGCTACAGAAGGTGCAGTTATCGCTGTAACTAACGCTTCTAACACATTGGGTGTTGTTGTAGTGTTGAGCTGTGAAACAGATTTCGTTGCTAAGAATGAAGGTTTTGTTGCTTTGGCAAGAGAAATCGCAAACGTAGCATTGGAAAACAAACCTGCTACTATCGAAGAATTGAAAAAATTGAATGTAGGTTCAGTTGATTTGGATTCTCGTTTGATGGAGGAAGTTGCGAAAATTGGAGAAAAAATCGATGTAGTGAAATACGAAATCGTTGAAGGTGCTAACGTTATTTCTTACATTCATGGTGCAAACCGTATGGGTGTTTTGGTTGAGTTAAGCATGGCTCCAAGTGAAGCAAACTCTGCAGCAGGTAAAGATGTAGCAATGCAAATTGCAGCAATGAATCCTGTTGCTGTTGATCGTGATGGCGTAGATACCTCTATGGTTGAGCGTGAAATGGAAATTGGTAGAGATCAAGCTCGTCAAGAAGGTAAACCTGAGGCAATGATTGAAAAAATCGCTGCTGGTAAACTTGAGAAATTCTATAAAGAATCTACTTTGTTGAATCAAGAGTTTGTAAAAGACAGCTCTAAGACTGTAGCTCAAATGTTAGATTCAATTGAGAAAGGTTTGACTGTTAAACAGTTCAAGAGAGTTCAATTAGGATAATAATAGTGAATTTTATAGAATCCCCCGATTGGGGGATTTTTTTTGCCCAAATTTTTGTAATGCATGCAAATTAATCCCGATTTCAGGTTATTTGCGGTTTTTTAGTTCCGTGATTACCGATGTTGAACACTTGGTTATGTTAAATATTGTTATTTGTCGGGAAATACCCTGAAATTTGCGTTAATTTGATTTGTACGGGCTTTTTTTACATAATACCATAAGAATTATATGAAATACAAAAGAATCCTTTTAAAGTTAAGTGGAGAGAGTTTATTGGGCGATCAAGACTATGGAATAGATCCAAAAGTCTTAGAGGCCTATGCTAAAGAAGTAAAATTAGTAGTTGATCAAGGTGTCGAAGTGGCTATCGTAATTGGAGGAGGTAATATTTTTCGTGGAGTTCAAGGTGCTCAGGGCGGCGTTGTTGATCGTGCTACTGGCGATTATATGGGTATGTTAGCAACCATGATGAATGCTATGGCTATTCAAGGTGCATTTGAGCGAGAAGGTTTAACCACTCGTTTGTTGTCAGCCATTAAAATGGAACAAATTGGTGAGCCTTTTATTCGCAGAAGAGCTATTCGGCATCTAGAAAAAGGTCGCGTGGTTATTTTTGGTGCAGGAACAGGGAATCCTTACTTTACCACAGACACTGCGGCAAGCTTACGTGCGGTTGAAATAGAAGCTGATATAGTGATTAAGGGTACTCGTGTAGATGGTATATACGATTCTGATCCAGAAAAGAATCCAAATGCTAAAAAATATGATTCCATTTCGTTTAAACAAGTTTATGATATGGGATTGCAAGTTATGGATCTAACCGCAATTACTTTATGCCAGGAAAACAACAAACCCATTGTTGTATTTGATATGAATAAATCAGGCGATTTATTGCGATTAATGCAAGGAGAAACGATTGGTACAATCGTGGTTAACGATTAGTTTAAATAGTCTTTATCTGTTTTAAGATGGGTAACTTACAAATGTTACCCGTCTTAAATTTGCTGAGAATATTTATCTGAGCAAGTTAAATTTACGTTTTTGTATACCTATTAAACAAAAAAAACGGCTAGAAGCCGTTTTGTATTTTGTGTTTGGTTTGTTATCTCTATTGAACACACTGTTGCACACTCTATTTAAGCTAGCTATTAAATAGCCGCTGAATGTTCAATGTGTTGTGCTGGAGCTTAATTAAGCAAGAGAATTCACATGCTTCTGCAAACTTGATTTCAAGTTGCCAGCTTTGTTTTTGTGAATAATGTTCTTCTTTGCTAATTTGTCCAATGCTGTGAAAGCTAATTTTAACATGGACTCAGCCTCAGTTTTAGATTGAGATTTGCGAATGTTTTTAACAATCGTTCTTGCAGTCTTATGCTGATATTTGTTCAAGTCACGTTTAGCTTCGTTAGCTCTAATACGCTTTATTGCTGATTTATGATTTGCCATTTTACTCTAAAAAAGGAGTGCAAAGATAATCTCAAATGTTAATAAAATCAACTTTTTTCAAAAAAAATGTTGAGTTCTTTAGTCGCTTGTTTCCAACAGAAACTATAATGGTTTTTGGGGGAGTAACCTTTATACCGGAATTCATCAAACTACCCTTGAAAATAGTGAATGATTTTTGAATGTTATTCTGTTTCTGGTGCTAAGCGAACAATTAGTCCATCTAATTCGTTAGAAAGGAATAATTGACATCCGAGACGACTGTTTTCCTCCACAAAAAATGCTTGATCTAGCATATCTAATTCAGCGTCGTTTTGGGTAGGAAGAATATGATCGCTTTCAATGTATACCTGGCAAGTAGCACACATAGCCATTCCTCCGCATTCACCTTTTACAGGAAGTTCTACAGCTTTACAGAACTCCATAAGATTCATGTTCATATCTGTGGGAGCTTCATAGGCTTGAGAGTTACCATTTCGATCAATAATGGTAATATTGATGGTGTTTTTTTCCATATTAACTTAATTCTAAGAGGATATTTATTAATTATCAGTAGATATTTAGTATTTAAATTCTTGATTATTTTAGATGGTCTACGTAGTTACCGCGTATTATGTCGAATAAACCATCTTCCTTTTGATGCATTTCGTATAAACACAAATTTTCATGGTGAAATTCATCCATGTCTTTTAAATGTTGACCTGTAAGTAAACAAAGAAAACTGCGAATAGCTCTTCCATGCATGCAAATAAGAATCGTTTGATGTTCGGTTTCGATGATTTTTTTAAGTCCAATTTTCTGGCGGTTATACATGTTAATTGGAGTTTCTCCACCTGAAATTGCAATATCTAAATGGCCTTGTTTCCAAAGACCAGAAATTTCGAAGAATTGTTTGCGATTTTCCTCTGTAGGTTCTTTGCCTTCTAGTATCCCCCAATTGATTTCGTTGAATTCTGGAATAATTTCGATAGGAATATTTAGGCTTCGAAATGGAGCAATACTCTGATGTGTTCGCTTCAATTCCGTGACATAAATTCGCTCAAAAGGTACGTGTTTAAAGTGATCGAAGAATTTTTCGGCTTGTCTATGTCCCTCTTCGTTCAATTCAGAGTCGATGCCAGAACCTTGAACAATTCCCATTTTATTGAATTGGGTTTGTCCGTGACGAATAAGGTAGATTGTTTTTTTAGTCATATAAGTTGAACTTTGTTCCCTATGGAAACACGTCCCGTTTTTGATACTGCAAATATACAGCTTGAGTCGTTGAATGAGCGTTGTTTAAATACAATGAATACAGCAATTGGTTTTGAATTTATTGAAATTCATGAAGACGTATTAGTAGGAGAAATGATGGTAAGCGAGAAGAATTGTCAACCGATGGGATTATTGAACGGAGGCGCCTCCATGGCTGCTATTGAAATTGCGGGCAGTATGGCCGCCAATTTGGTTATCCCCAGAGAAAAAAGTGTAGCGGTGGGTCAGAATATTCAAGGAAGTCATTTTCGTTCAGCCAAATTGGGCGAAACAATTCGAGTAGAGGCACGTCCACTTCACATCGGTCAACGCAGTCATATTTGGGAAGTTGAATTGTTGAATGCCCAAAAAAAACTGGTTTGTAAGGGAACTATCACGATGGCTGTAATTGCACGACCTGCATAATCGATTGACATGAGTTTTAAAGCCATTGCAATTTGCAGATTACCGCATTCGAATGAAATTCAAATTTACACGGGGACAATAGTAAAATCTTCCGTATTGGAATTTGAGTTAACAGATAGGCCTCAGTTTATATTAACGAACGGATTGAATCCTGATGAAGTTTTTGGGATTTCGGGGGATGTATATTCTACTCCAATGAATTCGAGTACAGCAAATTTATTGGAAACGTATTTACAATCCCTGGGAGATTCTGTAAATATTTCAGCAGAAAACTCATTCCAGAAGGAAGCCGAAAATTTCAGAGGTAATAATCAAGATATCAACCCAGATTATTTACAAAATCATCAAAACGGCTTAAATGATTTTAATCGTGATTCAAACGGAAACAAGTATGAAGGTCGATTAAATGGCAATGAACTTGAACATTTAATTAGCGAAAATATAAACGATAAGTCCTTTGTAAATCTGCAGAATAGAGCTACCACACTAGAGCAGTTTACGGAAGAGATAGAATCCATTAAAACCGCCATTTCTAGCTCAGAATTGGAAAAAGTAGTAGCAGCCAGAATTATTCGAAGAGATATTCGAAATCAACAATTTGATTTTTCTTCTTTGGTTGAATGGTATGTGAAACTTTGTGAAAATTACTTGGATTGTTTGATTTACTTATTTGTGGATTCAGATTTAGGTATTTGGATAGGTGCATCTCCAGAATTGTTATTTGAAAGAGATGCGACAGGTATTTCGCATACAGTTAGTTTGGCAGGAACCTTATTCGGAGAATCAGAATCATGGAGTGAAAAAGAGAAATTGGAACAAAGCACCACTAGTCAGCATATCCATGAAATTCTTAAAGAGTTTAATTTAGAGGCAGAGGTATCACAACTACAAGAACGTAAGAATGGGGCATTGCGTCATTTAATCAGTCAATATTCGTTTAATACAAAATCCAGTCAAATATTGGATATACTTAATCGCTTAAATCCAACACCTGCTGTAATTGGATATCCTCAAAAAGTGGCATTAAATTGGGTAAAAAAACAACTTTCTTTAAATCGAGAATTATACTCAGGTGCGGTTGGAATTATATCCACGCAAAAAACGTTAATACATGTAAATCTCAGATGTGCGAAAGTGTATTTGAATCAACAAATTGACTTATTTGCAGGATGCGGGATAAATTCGATGAGTGATCCTTTGAGAGAATGGCAAGAAACACAGCTAAAATCTGAAATAATTGGAAAGTTTATTCCGAATCTGTCGAGTCTGAAGGATTGATTTTTTCAGACCGGTTTTTGGGGAATTTTTCGCCAATTGGACGATCGTTTTTTCGATCATCAGGATCGGGAATATTCATATCAGGAGCAAAAGGCATGTCGGCAGTAAGTGGTTTTTTAACCCAAGTTTTACCAGATTTAAAATAACCCTCATAATCTCCGGATGGTATATAGTAGCGACGGTCGTTTCTTACTTGTTCATATGCAGGTGCAAATTGATCACAAACAATAACATTGCCATCGGATTGATATCTTAGAACCATTTGTGCCGATTTGTGATACTCCCAGATAGAACGGGGTTCGGGAGAAGGATCTTCTTCGCTTTCTCTAAAAAGTGGAAAACCGAATTTTAATTCACCGTCCTCGAAATACATTGTTTCAAGTATGGAACGGTTGCTTTCTTTATTGTGACCATCAAAACCCATTAATACAAAAACATCCTGTTTGTTGTATTTGAAAGGGAACATTTGATAATACAATGCGCCAATCCACTCATTTTCGGTTAGACCTTCATCTTGCCAATTTTTAGGAAGAGTCTGATTGGTATCGGTAAGATTCCAAATTTGAACACCTTTTTTTGTTTTTAATTGAACAATTGCATGATGAATAAACTGTCCAGTATTTAAAATGGTATTAAAGCTAAAAACACGCACGGGGGATTTGGGGTACGTGGCAATAGCGATTGTGGTTAATCGAAGCGAATCAAAAGGATATTGCCAAGAAGAAGCTTGAGATAATGCTTCTTTTAATAAATAAACTATACTGTCGCTGATCAGAATTTTAATTGAATCTTTGATAGGTGGCTGCATGGTTGCAGGCCACAAAGGAATTTTATTTATTTGAAGAATTTGATGTTCTGTTTCGCGAAATTCTGCAAAAGAAGAAGCGTCCGATTTTTGAGCAAAAGTGCAACGGACGCTCCCTATTAAAAACATCCCCAGAAAAAAAATCGAATAAAAAATTCTCTTGTACATAGGTTAAATAAACATTTAATAGTGTAACGAGAAAATCAATTTTTCATTTGAGGTGGATGAAAAAATTAGCAATTTTCAATAACCATGGCAGAAGCTCCACCACCACCGTTGCAAATTCCGGCACCGCCAAATTTGCCATTATTTTGTTTCAATACATTAATCAATGTTACGATTACTCGCGCTCCAGAAGCTCCCAATGGGTGTCCTAAAGAAACCGCGCCACCGTTCACATTTACTTTAGAAGCATCTAAGTTCATTAGCTTCATATTGGCTAATCCTACTACTGCAAATGCTTCATTTAGTTCAAAGAAATCAATATCCGATACTTCGATTCCAGCGCGTTTTGCTGCAATTGGCAATGCAACAGAAGGGGTAGTAGTGAACCATTCAGGTGCTTGTTCAGCATCCGCGGTACCAACAATTTTGGCTAAAGGCGTTAATCCCAATTCTTTCATTTTCTCACCAGACATCAAAACCACAGCTGCTGCACCATCGTTGATGGTGGATGCATTAGCCGCAGTAACGGTTCCGTCTTTTTTGAAAACGGGACGTAAGCCAGGGATTTTATCAAAATTTACATTTTTATACTCTTCATCTTCGGAGATTGTTACATCGCCTTTACGGGTAGATACAGTAACGGGAGCAATTTCGTTATTAAATTTGCCATCCGCCCATGCTTTTGCAGAACGAGTATAACTTTCAATGGCAAAGTTATCTTGATCTTCGCGGCTAAAATTGTATTCAGCTGCGCAAGTTTCAGCGCAAGATCCCATTAATGTTGATGAATATACATCGGTTAAACCATCATTAACTATACCGTCGATGGCATTAAAGTTGCCGTATTTGTAACCTGCACGTGAATTGGGTAGGTAGTGTGGAGTCAAGCTCATGTTTTCCATCCCACCTGCAACAACGATATCATAATAGCCTAATTGTATGCTTTGAGCACCTAATGCAATAGCTTTCATTCCACTAGCACAAACTTTATTTATGGTAGTAGCTGGTACATGGTCGGGGATGCCTGCAAATTTTGAAGCTTGACGAGCGGGTGCTTGACCAACACCTGCTTGCAAAACATTACCCATAATTACTTCTTGAACCATTTCAGGTGAAACACCTGCTGCCTCAAGGGCTGCTTTAATGGCAACTGCACCTAATTGGGGTGCAGGTACTGAAGACAAGGCACCATTGAAACTTCCCATGGGAGTTCTTTTAGCTGCTACAATAAATACTTCTTTAGTCATGTTACTTTATTTAGTACAAATTTACTGAAATCCCTCGAAATCCCTTGAAAACCATGAAGGTTTTTCGCATTTAGCATGTTTGGAGGATGCTGAATATGTTTACCTTTGTGTTGTGATTTTAATCATTGAATCATCTGCAGATTATCCAAGTGTGGCTATTTCCGACCATCAGGGAAGAATTGTTTGGGATAAAATTTGCTTGGATCGTCAGTCACATTCTGAAAAGTTGCCGTTATTGGTTCATGAGGCACTTCACTTTTTAGAGGATCAGAAGTATATGGTTTGTAGTAATATTGGGCCATTAACGGCTGTAGCAATAAGTCATGGACCGGGTAGTTATACGGGCCTTAGAATAGGTACCTCATTGGCAAAAGGCTTGTGCTACAGTAAAAATATTCCTTTGATTTCAGTAAATGGTTTTTGGGGGATGGGAAACTGGTTGTTAAGGGAATACAGCCAAATAGAAGCGGTTTTTTCAATGCTCGATGCTCGCAGAGAAGAGGTGTATATCCAACGGGTAAATCGGGAAACAAATTCAAGTGAAAAAATAGAGATTGTATGCGGTGTAGGTAATGCTTTGAATACAAGGGATGTAGGGAATGCACAGAATCCTGGGGGGGTAGGTAATTCCAATTCCGATACACTGGAGACGAATCTGCCTCAAATAGAAGCACGTATTCTTAATGAAGAAACCTTGAAATGGATGAATGTTATGGATTGGAGTAAGGTGGCGTTTATCGGAAATTCCAATGAAAAAGCTTTGCGCATATTAAATCAGTTTGAAGCGATTCAACCGGCAATTGTTTTTTCAGAAGCCCCAAATGCTTACATGTTTGGAGAAGAGTCGGCATATAAATGGAATCAAGGTATTTTTGAAGATTTGGCTTATTTTGAACCGTTTTACTTAAAAGATTTTGTACCTGGAATCAGTACGAAGTTTAAGCTTTAGTAAACTAATTTCTCAGTAAATCAGAATTGGATCTTATAAAAGTTAACCGAAGCATGAACGTTGCATTTATTGATAATTTTGATAGTTTTACCTACAATTTGGTGCATTATTTGCAACTTACGGGGACTGTTTTACGGGTATTTCGTAATGACGAACTTGATGAACACATAAATGAATTGTTGAGTTCTGATGCTATTGTTATAGGTCCTGGTCCAAATGCTCCCTCGGATGCAGGAATGCTTATGAATATTCTTCCTTTATTGATTGAAAAAAATAAGCCTATATTGGGTGTGTGTTTGGGGCATCAAGCTTTGGGAGAAATGTTTGGTTGGCAGTTGAAAATTGCAGCTGCACCAGTTCATGGGAAGTCTTCTCTTATGCGACATGTTTGCAACGGTTTGTTCAATGGACTAGATAATCCTATGCAAATTGGTAGGTATCATTCCTTAGTTGTTTCTCCAGTTGATGGTTTAAATAATTTGTCGGTTCTTGAAATATTAGGTGAAGATGAAATTGGACAAATTATGGCATTTAAACATCGTGATTTACCTATTTGGGGAGTACAGTTTCATCCAGAGAGCGTTTTGACACCCCAAGGACAACAGTTGCTAGATAACTGGGTTAAAGAGTTGAAATTAATTTGATCAACGACTCAGAATCCAATTCTAACCAATTTAATAATTCTTGAGGAGAACCGTGAGGCACAAATTGGTCCGGAATTCCTTTGTGTATCCAATTGATTTTTGAAGTTTCATTTGGATATTGTGTTTCAGAAAAATACTTAAACCATTGTCCAAATCCCCCGATTACTACACCATCTTCAATCGTAATTATGGTTTTATAATTTAATAAGGAAGTGTTTATTTCAATGGGTTTGATTTGATTGAAATGAAAATGATCGATTTTTCCAATTGAAATTACAGAATTAGTGATCCAATTGCTTGCGTTGCCACAGCTAATTATAGCTACGTTATTCTGATTGGTTTGGCTTATGGTTTGGGTTACTTCGGAAGATTGTGGAACATTTGCTTTCGGTTGAAGGAAAGTGCCTGTTGATAGGTGAGTGTTTGCTGGTAATGAATCGGATGTATTTTCTGAAGTAGATAGCAGATTTTCACTTTTTGGAGGTACATTACCTCTGGGGTAACGAATGGCACAAGGCCTTAGGTTTTTTAAATACCAATTAATTGCTTCCTGGAGTTCATCTTCAGAGTTAGGGCAGAATAGAGTTAAATTTGGAATAGGCAGCAAGAATGAAATATCAAAAACACCGTGGTGAGTTGGACCGTCTTCTCCTACCATTCCGGCTCTGTCGATACAAATAAGTACCGGTAGATTTTGTAAAGCTATATCGTGAATTAATTGGTCGTAGGCTCTTTGAAGAAAAGTACTGTATATATTTACCACGGGAAGCAGTCCTTGTTTTGCAGCTCCCGCCGCAAAGGTTAGTGCATGCTGTTCTGAAATTCCAACGTCAAAAATGCGAGTGGGAAATTCGTTAAGGCACGGACTCATCCCACATGAACTAATCATTGCTGGTGAAATACCAATAATTCGTTCATTGATGCGCATGTTGTTTAAAAGAATTTGTCCGAATGCGTCCGACCATTTTTTGGGTTTTTCTGGGGATGGAATTTCGGGTTGAAATTTATCGTATTTCGGTGCGCTGTGCCAACGGGTTTGTTCTTTTTCGGCAGGTTCGTATCCCTTTCCTTTAGTAGTCTTGATGTGAAGTATCCGAGGGAGATGGCTTTCTTTGACTTTCTTGAATCCTTCGATAAGGTCATTTAAATTATGCCCATCTAAAGGTCCAGTATATTCCAAGCCGTACCATTCAAAGAAACTCTGTATTTCATGATTATTGACTAAATGTTGATTTATTGCACCGGTGTTGGGGTCTATTCCAATATTATTGTCGTTTAGTATAATTATAACATTTAGCTTTGAGTTGATAATATTATTTAACGCTTCAAAAGCCATTCCTCCGGTCAAAGCACCATCTCCAATGATTGCGATGTGTGGCATGTTTTTCCCTTGTAATTGGGACGCCACTGCCATACCCATAACAGCTGAAATAGAAGTACTGGAATGTCCCGTGCCAAAATGGTCAAATGAACTTTCTGCAATTTTGGGAAATCCTGAAAGACCATTAAATGTGCGAATTTGTGGAAATTGATTTTTGCGATCGGTAAGAATTTTATACGGGTAGCATTGATGACCTACATCCCAAACTACGGGATGGATTTGGGTGTCAAATTGATTTAATAATGCAACAGTGAGTTCGATTACTCCCAAATTCGCTGCGAAATGACCGCCTTGAATAAGAAGTGCGTCGATAATATAGGTTCTAAGTTCACCACACAAATCCGATAATTGCTCCACGGTTAGATGGGTAATTTCATCAGGTGCTGGGAAATTCGGTATTTGTGGAGTTTGAGGCATTAGTTGAAATTATTTTTTGAAGAAAAAGTAAACAGATAATAACAGGAACAAAGCACCAATCAAATGGTTCCATTTAAATGATTCTGTTTTAAAAACCAATAAAGTAAAAATTACAAACACAGATAAACTAAGAATTTCTTGGAGCATTTTGAGTTGAAGAAGCGTAAAAGGTCCTCCATTGTCTTTGTATCCCAATTTATTGGCTGGAACTTGAGCAAAGTATTCAAAAAGGGCAATGCCCCAGCTAATCAATATTATGCCCACTAGTCCTACTTTTTCAAATGTTTTCCATTGAGAAAATTTCAAATGTCCGTACCAAGCAATCGTCATAAATATATTCGATAGTACTAAAAGACCAATGGTTATAAAATATCTCATGGGTTATTATGGCTGCAAAATTAGATAGAAATGCGGTTGTTCTGAAATTTTCAATTATTGAATAATTGTGTAATTTTATTGTAATTTTTTGTTAATATTTTGTTGTGTGAAAATTTCTGGGATTAATGTTTCTCTATATCCCAATTGAAATAACACATTACCACGTAATTATTAATTCATCTTTACAAAAGTACATTTCGTCTATTTAATTTTATTATTAAAATTAAAATAATGATTTTTGTATTAAATTTTAAAATTTACGACTGTCATGGAGCAGAAATCAGATCAAAACCTTCCCAAAAAGCGAGGAAGAAAACCCGGTTCAAAGAATAAGACGAAATCCATTCGTAAGGTTAATTCCAAGAAGGGTGATAGTTTGTTTGTTCAATTAGAAAAGGAATTAGCACTTTTTGCGGTTTCGTTACAAAAAGCACAATTGCAAGCAGATAAGGAATTGCAGCGTATTGAATTGCGCTACAAAAGGGAAATGGAAATGCAAAAAGATAAGTTAGAGCGTTCCATAAAGCTTTGGAAAAATCGTGCAAAAGACTACCGCAAGCAAATAGCAGTGGGTGGTGCAAAAAAGCGTAAAGTTGGAAGACCTGCAAGCAGCGTTTTGAAAACCATAGCAAAAAGAGGTCGTCCTGCAAAAGTTTCTTTAGTAAAACGTGGTGGTGGTCGTAAACGCGCCGGAGAATTAACCAAAAGAGATATAGTGGTGCAGTATATGAAGGAGTATCAAAAACCTATTTCTTCCAAGGACCTAATTGCTAATCTTTTTGCTCAAAGCGGTGAAAAAGACTTAAAGCGTTATTCCCAAGGAATTTACACTACATTGACTCAAATCTACAAGAGAGGTGATTTGAAGAATGTAGATGGAATGATTCAATTGCCTTAAATTCAGGATATCAAACAATATATAAATCGAGGATTTCCGGAGAGATCCTCGATTTTTTTTGCAGTCCCCAATGATTCAAATAACTGAACTGTTTGATTGCAATAATCTTGATGGGTCTCCAACCAAATTTGTGTTCCTTTTTGAGCTGTTTTTAACGCTAAATTGGCAATTCTCTTGTAAAAAACTAAAGGATCGGATTCCGTAAAAAGTGCAATGTGAGGTTCGAATTTCGTTACGCGTTGGTCCAATTTGGTTGATTCTGAAAAAGGAATGTACGGTGGGTTAGAAACAATTAAATTGTAAGAACTGAAGTTTATATCTGACTCTAAAATATTCAAATTCTCGAACTCTATACGATTGTCTACTTGTAAAGTAGCAGCATTGAATTTTGCTATATTCAAAGCATCAGGACTAATGTCAATGGCATCGAATTTCCAATTGAGTCGTTCTTTTAATAAAGTAATAGGGATGCATCCGCTTCCCGTTCCAATATCCAATCCCCTGATATTTAATTCACTGAATTTAGGATTTTCCTGAAGAATTAGTTCTATGAGTTCTTCGGTTTCAGGACGGGGTATTAACGTATTTGAATCTACTTTGAATTGATATTTATGAAAAAAGGCGGTCTGAAATACATACTGTACTGGTTCTAAATTCAGCAAACGTTCTAATGCTTGAAAAATTCTTAATGGAGGTAGATTTTCGGAGCGATCCTCAACGATAAGAAGGTCTTTAAATTCTGAATCTGAACATCCTTCAATATAATCTTTTACCCACTGCAGAATAGCTCTGGATTCATCTTCCGCAAAATGAATATCCAAATGTTGTTTGTAGATTTTAAGAACGTCTTGTCTGTTCATTAATTTGAGTAGTTTATTGTTGAAATTAATTCATAACCGTGAATCGTTTCGTTATTCTTTTTGTAGGATGATTGGGTAATACGGCTTCAAATTTAATAACATAATTGCCGTTGGATTGGATTTCTCTGGGTAAATTAACAAACAAAGATGCTTTTTGAGGTAATTGCTTGGGTAAATCTAGGGTGCAAATTTGACGACCTGAACTATTAAATACTCCAGCAGATAGTGAATATCCCTCTTCAGGTAAGCTAATTTCTATTGGCAATATAAGTAGTTGGAAGTGGTTAAATCTCACAATTCTATTGGTAATTGTTAGCCAATTGGTATTTATGGATTCGTTGTTTTGGTGATGTGAATTTAACTCTCCGGGAGTTGCCCCCGAATTAGGTATACTGGAATAGGGATTTTTATTTGTTAAAGACGGCTGATCTGAAAAATAGGGAAACCAATTTTCCACAAAGTTTGATTCAAACGATGGATGTATCTTTTCCAATGAAAATCCTTTTGCTACATCAGGGAATTCTTGATTTAGCAAATTCATATTAACCTCGTCTTGAATTCCATATAAATGATGATTCAATGCCCATGTGCCTGTGGCGTTTGGAACATCTGGAAAACGAATAGATTGTGCAATATTAAATGGATAGAACTGAGGAAACTGACGGTAAACACTGTAACGATCATCGGTGAAAACTTTGCATTTTTTCGGTGAAATGAATCGGAAGTATTCGTTTTTTAGTGGAATAATATTTTTGAGGATCCGGTTTTCGTCGTAATAAAGTAGATCCCAGTTTTCAAGGTCTATACAACGAAGTGTATCTGTGTTCACTAACTCAATGAAATCCGAAAAACCTGTGAAATTATTTGACAGAATTTCGTTAAACCGGAGGTTTTTGGAATCTCCGGTATGTAGATTGATGGCTAGATTTTTAAAAAGTTCGTTGTAAATCGTTGATTTTTGATTTCTTCTGATGAACGGAAAAAGTACAGATGTATCCAAAGAATAGGAGTTACGTGTCAAACATGGACTCGATCTATGGATTCCTCCGCAATAGGCCGAAAGAGTATTATTTCTACGAAAAAGTAAAAATGAATCTACGGGAATATCTGATTGGTTACGATATTCCAGCAAGGTTAGAGTTGGCCAATTAGAAGGTAAATTGTGATTCCAAATGAGATATATGGAATCCCCGGAACAGAAAGCATCAGTGATTTTATATTGAATTACCTGAGATTGAATGGGGAACATGCTCGTGTCTATTGAGTTTGGGATTCCTGGACTTCCTCCGAAATTACCATTGCTTTTAGCATTGAATTCCCATGAATGAGGCTGGTTAGAATTGATAATTTCCAATGAAATACCACCCTCTTTAAATTCGGGTAATTGCATTTCTTTGTTGTAACTAATTTTTGAAATCGAATGGCCAGAATGGTTAAAAATGTAAATGGATCCCTCTGAATAGTTGAATCGAGGAAAATCAGGGCAAGAAATAGCAATTACATTAAAATTGTGATTTAAACTTGAATCTAAAATCCACTGAGACCATACGTTGGAGTCTTTTGAATTAATCACAAGAGCTTGGGTTTTTCGAGGTAATCTATATTTATAACGCCAGGATGAAGGATGATCAGAAAGTGTATCCGATTGGGTATATTGAAGAGCTATCCGTTTTCCGATTTTTGTTGCTGTGCTGAATTCGGGACTTTTGGACCAATATATAGTTTCTAAGTTGAGATCTTTGTTTGATCGATTGACAATTTCGATATACGGTACCGCGGGTATTCTTCCATAATGGGGTTCAGGGTCTGCTAGTACTTCTGAAATGTAGATGTTTTCGGGTTCAACTGTGTCTAAACGAGTTAAACTATTGCGACATTCAATATGATTCAATGCTATGGAATATTGAGATGATTCAGTTTGAAAAATAACGTTTTTAAAGTTGATAGGTAGCTCTAGAGTTACACGAATTGAATCCAGTACATAGTTTAAAGAATCTTTTGTGTTGATTATAAAGTTTGGATTTGTATCCCTTTTGAAACTTACAGTAAAGCTGCTGTGCTTGTGAAATTGAAAAGAAGAGCCAGAATTTAAGGTAACTCCTGAATTGAAAGTTAGGAAGTGAATGCTCTTTTCGGGAAAACGATAAGTAAATGGATTGTTCTTCGTGGGAGTGTAGTTCAAATTTTGCGAGATGAAAAAGTAATTTTTTGAGTAGATATTAAACTGAAATTCATTGTTAGAAATTTGATTAATGGAAGTAGCAATCGTATCGGTAAAACATTCACCCCAGCCCCAATTTATTTGATGGATTTTGTGGGAATTAATTGCCGTTTTACCGGATTGTGAAATGGCTAAAATTGCCCAATGTGGAGTATTAAAGTTTGGACTGATAGGTAGTTGAATAGTATGTAAGTTCAAAGAAAATTCTGATAAATTTTGTGAATTATCTGGCTCTGAAAAAGTGAGAATTTTCAAAGAATCAGAACGAATTTCTACGTATACATTTTGAGTAAAATTGCTCGAATTGTATTGAAAAGGTTTTCCAGAATAGATAAGGTTTCCTAAAAATAGTACTTCGAGTTGGTCTTTGGTATTACCCCAATTGAGTTTTAACTCTCGATTTTGAGAATCTCGAAGTATTATTGCAAGCTTGTTAACAGAAGACAAATTAATTTCAGAACTGAAACGAATGTGAAAGTAACCCGTACTGGATTCGGTATTTTTAAGTGTTTCGTGTAAAGAACTAAATTTTTGAATTAGTTCTTGAGACTGTAATTGTTGTATTTTGGATAAAAGTTGGTGGGGATGAATGGGGAATTTTAATTGATAATCGTGTTTTTCCAGGGTGACTGAGTTACTTGAAGCAAATTGCATGCTTCGTTTAAAAAGTTGTGTATCTTGATCTAAATATTCAGGCCAATAAGGTTGAATAAAATTTTCAGATAAGTGAACAGATTGTCCGTTTAATCCTAAATTTTGGGTTAAAAGTATTATGTATATCCCTAAATGTAATCTAGAACTTTTTGACAGTTGTGAAAACGAAGGTATCCGAAAAATGGAAATGGAGGAGTGAATTACAATGGAAATGAAGTGTTTTTCTTCATGAGTAACACCGAAGGATCGAAACGCCCAAAATGAGTTAAATATAAAAAGACGATTCGTAAGGGGAAGGCCTAAGTGAAACTTTGAATTAATTCGGGAATTTCCGATCTTTCCATTGTACTTTCGAAAAGAATTGCGCAAAGGCAATGACTGGAATAAAGATACTTTGAAACCAGGTGGAAAAGAGAATATGGCCAATAGATGGTTTCTTGTTGTAAGCAAATAATAATTTACGAAGAATGACCATGTCTGCAACAAATTTACATCCCCAAGTGATAAAAATATAGTGAAAATCATAGGAGTAGAACCCCCAATAGAATAGTGATACCCAATGGAGTATCAAAAATAGAACCAGAAGGATTTGCGAATTTCGCGTATGATTTAAGGATTGTACTGTTGTTTTCTTTGCCCAACGAATACGTTGATGAAACAATTCTGAATAATGAGATAATACCTTTGTATTTACAGCAGCTTGGGTTGTGTTTAAAAAGTCAACATCATTTTGACTTTTCTGAAATGCTGATTCAATAAGAAAAATATCATCACCTCCGGCAATTTTGTTGTTGTTATAATAAGGGTTCAGTTGTTTGAAATACTCGGTGTTAACGAGCATGTTGGCTGCATTTCCCATGCTGGGTTTTTTTTGGTAAAAGTGATAAAAACCCAATGCCACTAAAGCTGAATTTTCGAGAATTTGATACCATTCAATGAGTTTATTTAATGCAAAATAGAGTGAACTGCTCGTGGATTGAGCTCGATTGAGATGGTTTAATTCAAAACCTACGGGTCCCAGAATGACTTTACTTTTGGATTTATAAGCTTTTGCATACATCAATTCGAAAGTAAATTTGTTAGGAATGCAATCAGCGTCAAGTAATTGAAACCAAGGAGTATTTATTTGATCAATTCCAAATCGTATGGCATTTTTTTTGCCAGTAACATTTGATGGAAGTTGAATCAAAAAGAGGTTTCTAATTTGGGTATGGTTGATGAAATTTTCAATGACATTAGTTCCCAAATCGGTACTATGATCGTTAATGAAATAGAATTTTAGATGATCAAATGATGCACATTTGGGTAAGGATTCCAATAAGTGTGGTAAATGATCAACTTCATTTCTAAAAGGAATTAATACTGACACTGTGTTTGCTGGTATCACAATGGGATGTAGAATTTCCGTATTGAAGTGTTGGGTAACCTTAAGCCAATATCTAAAGTAAATTAGACAACATAGGATAGTCCCAAACAATAAAAAACTTGAAAATTCGTACACTGGTAATTAATGATTTACATGGGAATTTCAGAGTTGATGAGCACGGATGATTTTTTTCTCAATGGCTGTAGTTGAATATCCATCTACAAAAGTGATGGTTTTTACTGCACCGCCATGTTGAAGTACCCAATCTGCCCCAACTATGGTTTCAATAGTGTAATCGCCCCCTTTTACCAAAATGTTAGGCGTGATTTTTTTAATGATTTCCAAGGGAGTATCTTCATCAAAAATCACTACAGCATCCACGAATTCGAAAGCAGACATCACTAAGCACCTTGAATCTTGAGATTGCAAGGGTCTTGCGGGTGATTTTTCCATTCGTTGTACGGAGGCATCTGAGTTGATGGCTACAATCATGAAATCCGCGAGTTGAGCAGTTTCATTTAGGTAATGGACATGTCCAGCATGAATAATATCAAAACAACCGTTGGTGAAAACAATAGATTTACCTTGGTTTTTAATGCTTTGGATTTTTTCCTGACATTCTTCAATTGTCCAAATTTTATGTTTTGATATTTTGGTTTTCATGGTAATTTCAAATTTGATATTGGATTGTTTCGTGAATTTTGATTGGTTAAAAATATATTTTGAGGTATGTGATGGGTGAATTTGCTGATTTGGATTTATGAATCAACAATCTATGAATTTGTTTAATTAGATGTTGTCTGTGTTTTTTCCAAACGCTGCATTTCTAAAAAAAGTAACCCATACGAAATTCCTCCAAGTACAATTTGAAAAATATTAGAGAATGCTACGGTAAATACCCCGAATGTATTGGCATCTGTTGTGTCAAATTGATAAACCATATTTAATCCCAATGCTATAAAATACCACACTCCAGCACCCCCTGGCATGGGGACAATAATACCCAAAGTGGAAAATAAGACAACTGAAAGAGAAGCAGCCAAAGTTAAATGTTGAGTGATATTTAGGGCTTGAAGTTGAAAGTACATTGAGAACCAATAGCAAAACCATATTCCCAATGAGGTAAGAATAAACATGGTGGGATTTTTCAGTTTAAAAATACCGGTCATTCCACCTATGAATTTTTGGATTATACCAACTTCGCCGGGTTGTTGGGATTGACGTTTTTTCAGGAACTTGAATCCCAAAAAGCTACATACAATTATGAGAGATATAATTATCCAGAATTTTGGGGATTGTAAGTTGTTAATAATGGGTGAAATAACAAACGATTGAAAGAATCCGAATAATTCGTCGAATTGAAGAATTAAACCGAGTAATGCCATAAATATTAGAGTAAATAGATCGATAATTCGCTCGGTAACCACGGTGCCGACAAGCATTTCAACGGGGGCTTTTTCGCTTTTAGCGGTTACTGCACAGCGAACTACTTCGCCACCTCTAGATGTAGCAGAGTTGACTAAATAACCGGTCATTACTGAATAAAAAGCCCTACGTGTGTTGATGGGAAAACCATTAGTTTTGGTTAAAATACTCCAACGAAAAGCCCTTAGATAATGGGCTAGTAACATGATGATAGCTCCGAAAATAATAAAGCTAATGTTGGCTTGTTTTAGCGCTTTAAACGTTTCTGACCAATTTGTTGCATAGCCAATATAGCCAAAAACGGCTATGGCAAAAACGAGCATCAATATTCGTGTGATGGTTTTTTTCAAAATAAATAAGGGTTGTAGATAATAAATAAAATCGTTGAGGATCAAATATAAGAATAAAACCAAACGCATTCATTGTTAAGTTAATGAATGACCTATTTCAATTTTAAAAAATATTAAATCAATCGATTGTTTTTATCGGGGAAGATATTTTTAGGTTGATGCAATTTCGCTTCTGATGGTTCCATGTACTGAAACGTCATAATGATCAATTGATCGCCTACTTGACCTTTACGAGCAGCAGCTCCGTTAAGGCCAATGATACCAGTGCCGCGTTCGCCTTCAATGATGTAGGTTTCAAATCGCTCACCGTTATTGTTGTTCACAATAAGGACTTTCTGATTGGGAATCATACCTGCGGCATCTACTAGGTCCATGTCCATAGTAATGCTTCCAGTATAATTAAGTTCGGTTTGGGTTATCCGAACGTTGTGGATCTTCGCTTGAAGTACTTCGATGTACATTTGCCTGCAAAGTTATATTGAAAATATTGAAATCGCATGAAATAACATGTTGATTCGCGTAATTTTGCTTCATGCAATTTACTTCTCAAATAGTAGAAAGGGCAGTGGAGTCGTTATCTTCTTTTCCAGGAATAGGTAAAAGAACGGCTTTAAGACTGGTTATGTACTTGTTAAAGAGACCTGAAATGGAAGTTGCAGACATGGCACATGCCTTAATTCGATTGAAGACAGAGTTGCATTTGTGTAAAGAATGTGGCACAGTTAGTGACTTTGAATTGTGTGAAATTTGCTCAAATCCTTCCCGAGACAAAGCACTTATTTGTGTGGTAGAAGATTTTAGTGATTTAATGGCAATTGAAGCCACAGCTCAGTTTAAAGGTGTTTATCACGTTATCGGTGGTTTAATTTCGCCCATGGATGGTGTTGGTCCTTCAGATTTGAATATTGAATCTTTACCTCATCGTGTGATGGATCATGGTGTTCAAGAAGTTATTCTGGCCCTAAGTGCAACTGTTGAAGGCGATACTACTATGTATTACATTGCAAAAAAATTGACTAATACCTCTGCGAAAGTTTCGAATATAGCCAGAGGAATCTCAGTAGGTGGTGAAATTGAATATGTAGATGAAATAACTTTGGGTAGATCCCTAGTACAGAGAACGGAATATTCGGTTAATTCTTGATAAATCATTAGATTCGTTGGTTGAAACCCATGCATCAACTTTCCGTCGTAATTGTCAACTACAATGTAAAACATTTCTTAGAGCAGGTGCTGATCTCAGTAGAGCGTGCCATACGCGATTTGGATGCTGAAGTTTGGGTAGTTGATAATAACAGCGTGGATGGAAGTATGGACATGGTAGTTGATAAATTTCCATGGGTTAAAACCATCATAAACAAACAAAATGTTGGCTTCTCAAAAGCCAACAATCAAGCAATTTTAGAAAGCAATTCTAAATATGTTTTATTGTTAAATCCAGACACCGTGCTGCAAGATGATACTTTACTCAAGTGTGTAGCGTATATGGACAGTCACCCGGAAGTTGGGGGACTGGGTGTGCGTATGATCGATGGTAAAGGAAAATTCTTGCCCGAAAGTAAACGTGGACTTCCGACTCCAAGTGTTGCTTTTTTTAAGATGACGGGATTGTCTAGTCTATTTCCCAAAAGCAAGTATTTTGGTCGTTATCACATGAAATACCTGAGTGAATTTGAAAATCACGAAGTTGATGTTTTGGCTGGGGCTTTCATGTTTATGCGTTCTGAAACATTAGACAAGGTAGGTCTATTGGATGAACAGTTTTTTATGTATGGCGAGGACATAGATTTGTCGTACCGAATTACTTTGGGTGGTTATAAAAATGTATATTTCTCTGAAACAACGATTATTCATTACAAGGGAGAAAGTACGAAAAAGAAATCAGTTAACTATGTTCGAGTGTTTTATAATGCCATGGTGCTTTTTGCCAAAAAACACTATTCTACTCGAATGGCAGGTTGGTTTTCATTTTGGATAAATATTGCCGTTTATTTAAGAGCCATATTGGCGTTGTTTATTCAACTCATGAATAGTTTTGTCCTATTTGGAGTGGACTTCCTTTTAATGGCTTTTGGATTTGTTGGAATAGCAAAGTACTGGGAATTGTATAATAAATATGTCCCTGATTTTTATCCGAAAGAGTATTATTGGTTTCATATTCCCATTTATGTATTAGTAATTCAATTCGCAATTTGGTTATCGGGTGGTTACGATAAGCCCTTTAAAGGATATCGAATGTTTAGGGGTGGTTTTGCTGGGGCTGTTTTGTTGTTTGCTGTATATGGATTTTTATCCAAGGAATTACAATTTTCAAGAGCTATTTTGGCATTGGGTGCAGCTTGGAGCATAGGAATTGTATTGGCTTTTCGGGTGTTTTTAGACAGAGTACATTTAGGCGGAATCCAATTTTTAACTTCTGATGAAAAACGGGTTTTGATTGTGGCAGAAGAATTAGAGTTTATGCGTATTTCTGAACTTTTGCAACGCAGTGAAGTAAAACACACGTTGCTTGGTAGAGTGAGTATTTCCAAACTAAATACTGACCAAAATCTCTCTGATGTCAAAAAGTCTATATCTCCAAATGTGCATCTCAACTCTGAAATTCAGCACATTGGTACTATCCAACAGTTAGATGAAATTGCCGAAATATTTTCGTCTAACTTGATCATATTTAGTGGAAAAGATGTAGCTGCATCGGAAATTATGAGATCTATGTCGGATTTTTCAGAATCAGAAGTACAGCTAAAAATTGCTCCAGATAAAGGTGAATTTATCATTGGATCGGACTCGAAAAATGAACCTGGAGAATTATTTACAGTAGATGTAAAGTATGCAATTTCAGAAGTCTATAACAGAAGAAGAAAGCGAGTTTTTGATTTAATCATTGCATTATTTCTAATATTGATTTCTCCGATTTCGATATTATTGCTTTTGTTTTGGCAGCCGTTGCGACAATTGTATTCTTCTGTTTTTTCCGTTTTTTGGGGATACAAAACGTGGGTGAGTTACACTGGGTTGGATTCTTCGAACATGCTGCCCAAACTAAAGCCAGGAGTTATTTATAGTTCCAATGGTTGGACCGATACGGCATTTGAAGGGAATGTGAATTATGTGTATGCCCGAGAATATGAAGTAAGCAAAGACATTCATAGTTTGCTGCATTTTCTCTTCAAAGGGAAGAAATGATGATTTGGAATCAGTTTAGTTTTGGATGATTAAAAAGAAAAAAATAAATACTTACGAATTGAGGAGATTCATTAAAGTCATTCTCCTTTTATTTGCTATTCTAGTAGGTATTTTAACATTGTTTTTGTCGCAAAGATTGGTAGATAAAATTGCCATTGAAGAAACAAAAAAAATGGAGGTATGGGCAGATGCGGAGCAAATTTTAACGGATCCCGCAAGTGAAGGTGATTTGGGATTTCATTTGAAAATTGTTCAATCTAATGAAACTATACCCGCTATTTTAGTTTCAGAAACGGGTTCAATAATTCAGCATATCAATATTGTAAAAGAGGGCGAGAGCATATCCCCTGAAAAATTGAAGGAAAAACTCATTCAATTCGAATCTGAGAACAAGCCTATAGACATACCCATTGATGAGCAAACTACATACAAGGTATTTTATGGTAAAAGTTCAGTTTTACGTCAATTAGAATATTATCCGTACGTAGTATTGGCCATTGTAGCCTTATTTATGTTGGTGAGTTACGTAGCATTCTCATATTCAACGAGAAGCGAACAAAATCAAGTTTGGGTGGGCTTAGCTAAAGAAACCGCTCATCAATTGGGAACTCCTATTTCTAGTTTGATGGGATGGGTGGATGTGTTGGAAATGGGAATGTTTCCCGAAAATGCAGCGGAAGAAATGCGTAAAGATGTGGATCGCCTAAAGATCATCACTGAACGTTTTTCGAAAATTGGTTCTGAACCTGTTCTCAAAGAACAAGACATAAATTTGGTTCTTGAAAATTCGTTGAATTATATGAAAGGAAGAATTAGTCCTTCTGTAGAATTTCGGTGGACATTATATCAAAAACCTTTATTTGTTCAGATAAATGAGAACCTCTTTAATTGGGTCATAGAGAATTTGGTGAAGAATTCGGTAGATGCAATGAACGGAGAAGGGGTTTTAACATGCTCTGTTTTGTATAGGAATCACCGGATGTATTTAGATATTACAGACACGGGGAAAGGTATACCACGAAATCAGACCAGCGATATTTTTAAACCAGGATTTACCACTAAAAAACGAGGTTGGGGTTTGGGGTTGAGTTTGGCAAAGCGAATAGTTGAGGACTATCATCAAGGTCATATTTCAGTTAAAGAAAGCATCCCTTTTGAGAAAACTACGATTCGAATTACACTTAATGCCAAAGTCGGAGATTAATTGTGCATTTTTGGACAATAGAAGCTAAATTTGATGTATGATTCAGCGAATTCAAACACTTTATTTATTGATGGTTTTTATTTTGGTGGCATTGTTGGCGATTCAGAATCCCATTTATGCAGAGTTTTCCATCAAGAATCATAATAACACCATTACCTATATGTATTTGAAGTATTTGTCGCAAGTAAATACAGGTATGGATTTGATACAGCCTTTGATTAGTTATAAATACATAAATTTAATCAATCTGATTTTAGTAGGCGGGGCTTCGTTTTACGCTATTTTCTTGTATAAGAATCGACCCAAGCAAATGAAAGTAGTGATTGTTTCTTTGATTGCATCGATAGTTACTCTGAGTATGTTGGTGGTGGATTATTATCTAACCAAAAGCAGCTTAAGTGTTGGTGTAATAGGTGCTACTTTAAATCCACATGCGCTTTGGATGGTTATGGCATTTTTACTAAATCTATTTGCACTAAAAGGTATTCGTGAGGACCACGAAAAGGTGAGCAGTCGCGATACCATCCGTTAAAATACAAATTTACTCCCCGAAATACTCAACGAAGTTATTTTGGGTTTCCCAAAGTGTGATTTTATGTAGAAATACACCTTCGGGTAAGTGTGGTGCAATTCGATGCCAAATTTCAACAGATATGTTTTCAATAGAAGGCATTTTGCCTTTTAACCAAGATACATCTAAGTTCAGATTTTGATGATCTAAATGTTCTATAACTTCTTGTTGAATAATAACCTTTAGCTTTTTTAAATCCATGACTAACCCCGTGTGAGGATTGGGTTCACCTTTTACGCAGACGTATAAATCAAAATTATGACCATGGAAATGAGGGTTGGCACATTTACCAAAAAGTTCAAAGTTTTCTGATTCTGATAAACGATTGTCCCACAATTGGTGTGCAGCATTGAAATGCTCTTTGCGGGTTAAATACAAAATGGCCATAAATCAACTACAAAATAACAAAATACTAAATGAAAAAATGGTACTAACAGTACCATTTTTTCAAGGTTTCTACTGTTTTTTGAATATCTTCTATTGAATTGTATTTGCCAAAGCTAAAACGAACGGTAGTTCGATCGGAATTGGGTTTAATTGTATTGATTACGTGACTACCACCAACGGCACCACTAGAGCATGCGCTTCCCCCGCTAGCTGAAATACCTTCAATATCTAGGTTGAAAAGTAACATGTTTCCCGCTTTGTTTGGCGGGAATGAAGCACTTAAAACGGTATAAAGGCAATTCCCTGCATAGTCGCCATTGAAATCAATACCAGGGATTTCCTGATTTAATAACTGAATCATTTCAGATTTTAAATGGGAAATATGTGTCTTCTTTTTGTCGATATCACGATAAGCAATTTCCAATGCTTTTGTTAAACCTACAATTCCATATACGTTTTCGGTTCCGCCACGCATTTCGCGTTCCTGCGCACCGCCTGTAATTAGAGGCTTGATTCTAACGCGCTTGTTTATATACAGAAAACCAACACCTTTGGGGCCATTGAATTTATGTGCAGCACCACAAAGAAAATCAATTTTTGATTCCTCTAAGTTGAATGGAAAATGACCCATGGTTTGAACAGTATCGCAATGGAAATATCCATTAGCACTTCTAACCATATTTCCTACTGTTTCCACATCTAATAGATTTCCAATTTCATTATTAGCATGCATCAAGCTTACTAAAGCACCTGGAAATTCATTAAGTAGCTCTTGCAAATGATTTAGATCTACATGTCCATTGGGTAAAATTTTCACTAAATGCAATGTAACTTTTCCCGTTTCATGTAATTCCTCAGCAGTGTGTAGAACCGCATGATGTTCAATTGGAGAAGTAATTAAATGTTTTATGTTTAAGCTTTCTACTGAAGAGCGAAGCGCGATGTTGTCGGCCTCGGTTCCCCCAGAGGTGAAAAATATTTCAGACGGTTTGCAATTCAACAATTTAGCAATTTTGCCTCGACATTCTTCAATTATCGATTTTACTTTTCGACCATGAGCATGCGAAGAACTAGGATTGCCATAATGTTCAGACATTACAGGCAACATCGCTTCTATAACCTCAGCATCTAATGGGGTAGTTGCTGCATTGTCGAGGTAGATTCTTTGATTATTTTCAAGCATTAAATTTGGTTATTGTAGGTTAAATATCCTAGGAATTTGTAACAAAGTTTCGCCATAGTAAATTCGGTTATTAAGTCGATTTCACGTGGAGCAATTTCAACAATGTCAAATCCAACTACTTTTTTTCGTTCACAAAGTCGCTTCAATAGCTTTGTACCTTGTTGCCAAGTTAAACCTCCGGGTTCTGCAGTTCCTACTGCGGGTACAATTGAAGGGTCAAATCCGTCAGCATCGATGGAAACATATACTACGTCGCCTAATTTGTCAATACAATCATCAATCCATTGATCTTGGTTATCCAGCATATGTGCATACCAAGTATGAATATTATCAGATGATTTGATTAATTGAGATTCTTCTATACATTGAGCTCTGATACCCACTTGAACCAAATTGATTCCCATGTCATGTACTCTGGCCATAACGCTGGCGTGAGAGTATGGATTATCGTGATAAGCTTGACGTAAATCGGAATGCGCATCAATTTGTAGTATGGACATTTCCGGGTATTTTTCTTTGAACGCACGGGCAAAGCCATTGGTTACAGTATGCTCAGCACCCAGTGAAACTACAAATTTGTTTGAGTCTAATAGTTTCTTTGTTTCTTGGTGAATCAGTTGCATAGCTTCCTCATCCACCTTGCCGTCGAAGTCCATTTCGGCCAGGGTAGCTATTCCGATGGATTTGTAGGTTTCTTGATCCAGTTCTTCATCATAAAACTCCACATAATGGGAAGCTTCTACGATCGCTTTAGGACCGAATTTTGAACCTTCAAGATAGCTAGAAGTATACTCATAAGGAACTTGTTGAATAACTACTTTTGCAGTATCTATTTGGGTTAAATGTTCTTCTGGCAATGCCAAAAAGCCTTGTTCAGCAGATAATACTTTCATAAATTATTTTACTCTTTCAACGTAAGTTCCAGTGCGTGTATCGATACGGATCTTTTCCCCGGTATCAACAAACAAAGGTACGTTAACGCTAGCACCGGTTTCAACGGTTGCTGGCTTTAGAGTATTGGTAGCGGTATCACCTTTTACACCAGGTTCGGTGTAAGTAACTTCCAAAACTGTATGGTGGGGAGGTTCTGCAGATATTGGAGTTTCGCCCTCAAACGCCACGATTACGGTATCGCCTTCTTTCATGAAGCGTGAACCTTCACCAAATAAGAATTTTTGAATGGGAATTTGGTCGTAAGTGTCGTTGTTCATGCAAACAAAAGCATCACCTTCTTCATATAAATACTGCAATTCGTGAGTTTCAACACGAACTATTTCAACTGTTTCTCCACTTCTGAAGCGGTTTTCAGCTGATTTACCGTCTTTTACACGACGCATTTTTGCTTGGTAAAAGGCTCTCAAGTTTCCTGGGGTTCTGTGCTGCCATTCGGTAATTAAGCAAAGTTCACCGTTGAATCGGATAAAGTTTCCTACTGAAACGTCTTGTGTGGTTGCCATATAACTACAAAAATACTAAAAATGACTGAATTGCCTAATTTTCACAGCGAGACAATGTGATTAGAATTCGACTTAATCTTAATGGATAAATTTGATTTTTGGGGAATGTACAAACATATTATCAGGCAAATAGTTTATTAAACGCCAAATTCAAAATTTAGGTTGTAATTTCCGGTTAATGTAGCCTTTAAAAATCGATTCTTACCGATTTTTAATCAAGGTGAAACCAGTTTAAATTATTATTCATCCAATTCTGACTTCTGATTAATAATAAATGATACTGCAACACGGATCAAGGGTTGTAACCTGGGACTGTATGGAGAAGAAATTTGATTCATAGGAATCGCTGCAAAGAACTGAGCATAAAAATTGTTCGTGAGTAGTTCAATTTGACCGAAAGCCTGACTTGTTTTCATTTGTGTTGTGCTTATTATTTCGCCATATTGTCGATCAGACTGATTAAAATCCCATTTTAATCCCATTTGAGGGATGATTTTAGCTTTTGTTTTATCGCTCTTGCCCTTGGTGTCCCACAAATAATAAAAACCAGATTGAATTCCCCCATTTATTCCTGGTTGGTAATTCAATTCATTCATGAAGGGTCTGGATATTCGAGTTTGCATAGCAAAACCCCATTTTTGTATATTCCATGAAGCAAAAGATTGTAAACCTAATGTATACGAACCATTTCCGGCCTGTAATTGTTGGGGTATCATCCGTTTTTCACGGTCTCGGATTTGGTATTGACCATTTGGCAATTTGCTGGTCAGTCCGATAAGCCACAAGAATTTATGATTCTGAAATGGTTGATTTCGATTATCGAGCAGTTTGTAATTCAGAGAGAAATTCAAATCGTTCAGAGCCAAAAAGGATTCATTTTGACCTTCATTGTATGCATTATTGCGAATTATTTGATTGACTCCCCAGTTTAATTGAATTTGAAATTTGGGATGGAAGTATTGTGCATAGCTCAAGTTGAACGATTGAATTTTATCGGAAGTGGTGTATGGGTTTCCTGAGTTAGTCAAGGCCGAAGTTTGATATCCCCAATGAAGAAGATTAATTCCAATAAGCGGTCTAATTATCGATTGACTGAACCCCATAGAGTTAGATCCTAGTTGAGCGGATGCACCACATACATCGCAGGCTTTTAGCTTTTTGGGGGAAGCAAAAGCGATTGAAAATACAACGAAGAATACCACAAGAAATGAGTGAAATCGAAGTTGATGTTTATTAGAAATTATAGAATAATTGGATTGTTGCATGGTTTATTTTAATGAATTTCTGAAAATTTGGGATTAGCAATGAAGTCGTAGTCTGTGAGCGATTTGATGAATGCAATGAGATCTTTTCGGTCTGATTCGCTCAAGGTAATTGGTTGTAATTTGCCACTATAATCTCGGTTCGATTTGATGTGACTTGATTCCACATATTTAATCAGGACCTCGTCTAGAGTTCGAATGCTGCCATTGTGCATATATGGATAAGTGAGTTCTGAATTTCTTAAAGTGGGAACTTTAAAACGGTATTCATCGTTGATTAGTTGTGTAATTCTGAATCTTCCATTGTCAGATCCAAATGCTACAATGCCGTTGTACTCATACTGATAATTGGTGAAAAGTGGTTCGGTATGACAGCTATTGCAATGTGTTTTGAATAATTCATATCCAGATTTCTCAGATTGGTTGAATTGAGCTTTCCCTTTTTTTACTTGGTCGTATTTTGAGTTGTTGGTAATTAATGAAAGCATGAATTGTGATAAAGCCAACAGGGTGGTTTCTTCGTTGATTTCTTTACCAGGAAATGCCTTTTGGTACAGATTATTGTACTTGGAGTTTTCTTTTATTCGATTAATTACACCCGGAAGCGTCATTCCCATTTCGTTGGTGTCTGTAAATGGTGCGATGGGCATTACATCTAAATGACGAATTCCCCCATCCCACATGAAAGTTGGAGACCACGCCAAATTGATTAGGGCAGGAGAATTTCTAATTCCTTTGCGGTTGTAAATTCCGAAACTCACCGGTAAGTTATGGTCTGCAAATCCGTGAACTTGTGCATGACAAGAACCACAGGAAATGGTTTTGTTTGCAGACAGGTTCACATCGTAGAATAAATGTCGACCTAATTCAATACCTGCAGGAGTGGGCTTGTTGTTTTGGTTGGGATATGCAATTTCCCCAAATGCAGTTGGATAATTAAATTCTGGTGCAGATTCATGAGGGGATTCTGGCTCACAACCCAAAAATGTTAGACTAATTAAGGTAATGAATAAACGAGTATAAAAATTAATTTTCACAGGGAATGGATTAAATAGATTGGAAAACGGTTGGAAAGAAACTAAATCCGATGGACGCTCGAGCGGAAGAGATGAATGAGGATTTAAAATGATAAATGAATTTGGAGGATCTTGAACATTCCTCCAAATTCATCTAAATGTAAAATCGACTTATTTATGTATGTGGTCGAATAAAAATCCGTCGCTATAGTTTTTTGCCATAGAAACTGCATTATCTCCCACGTTGTGAATGACATTCAAGTCTGCAACTTTAACAGGTCCATGCCAAATTTTTGCCACATTAACCGTGAAATGTACGGTAGGTTTTGCCGTTGGAGCAACAGTTAAAACTTCTTGATCAAATGTGAAATTTCTTTTATTAATGGCATTAAACGGTGAAGTATATCCCCCTAAATGATACAAAAACATCCCTGTCGGTGATTGGGGTGATGTTCCTTCAATTCTTACAAAAATATAACCCGTAGACCAACTCCAGAACATACCATTGGATGGATTCAATGCACCTGACTGAATACCGCTGTTATTTCGTGCACTATCTACGCCTATGGTGTATTCCATACCCGTGTAATCACCACTTGGAACGTCTTTGATTTCAATGGAATTTTCTTCAGGACTGATTAAGTAGTAACTTTCGGGAACTACGAATTTTGATCCGTTGGCATTCGTAAGTACAATGTTTGAAACATAGTATTTTAACAAATTTACAGAAATAGTATCTTTAGACATGGGGTGCAACAAAGGCGTATTCATGTAAAATGGTGCCTTGTCGAGTCCCCAAACATGTTCAAATTCAACTGTTAATGTGCCTTTGGTTTTAGTTGGCTCTGTTGGTTCATCCGTGCAGGATTGGAAACTGAAAGTTGCAATAAATGCTATGCTTGCTAATGCAAGGGTTTTAAATATAGATTTTTTCATGATGGTGTTTAATAGTTTGTATTTCAAAATATGATGATTGTTAATAGATCAGTTATCTATTACGAGAATAATAAGTCCAGATTAGATAAATTGGAATTGATAATTTCAGGACTCTTCCTTTCGGATAATCCGGGCAAATTTGAAGCAGCTATTCTTGAAATTACAGCAATTGAGCAGTAACTACTTCATTTGAATTCATTGCTTAAGATAAGCAGGGGGGATGCGAAATGTCGGGGAAATACCCACTCGTGATTTTAACTGTGTTCGTAGAAAATATCAATGATTGAATTTTTGTAGGATTTGCAACTTCTACAGAAATCACTTCGCTGAAGAATTCAAAATTTTGTATGCTGATATTGGGCTGTGTATCCGCTTCAGTTGATACCTGATTTACTTTTTGAAGAGATGCCACTAATTGACAGCTTCCTTGACAGCAGTTCTTTGGTTTGTTACGTTGTACACAGGATTTCGTAATAATTTCTTCTCGATTTATGTAGAAATTTGCAACTACCCAAACTTGAGCTAACCATTGAAAGTTCAATGCAATAATCACTATTGCATTGATTATAAATGGGAAGCGATATTTTTTGAGCAGAGAAATCACTTTTTTAAACGAGTAACTATCTACACTCGAAAATAGTACGAATTTTGCAATAATACCATGACATTTATCACAATTGACAAAGCCGTGTATTGGGTAATTTAGAAGTTGTATTTAAGTTTGCTTTCTAAGAATTTCATCCCTCAGAAACCTAAAGGAAAAACAGTAAATTGCTGGAAATTATAATCAGTAATCTAACTTCAAACCGTATTTTCTCATAGCTTTGTTAATAGCAAATTGACGTTTTCTGGAAATCGGATGATTGATGCCGCAGGTTCTAGGACATGGCAACATAGAAATGATATTTATAGATTCTCTGCGTGTTAATTCTTTACCCGATTTGGAATAATAATAGTGTGCTGCTTCATCAATTCCAAATGCCCCTCTTCCCATTTCAATGACATTAAGATATACTTCCAGAATCCGTTTTTTCCCCCAAATGAGTTCAATCCAAAGGGTGTAATAGGTTTCTAGGCCTTTTCTTAACCAGCTCCTGCCTTCCCAGCAAAATACATTTTTAGCTGTTTGTTGACTAATGGTACTGGCACCGCGCACACTTCCACCTTTCATGTTGTGATTTATTGCCTGTTGAATGGCTTTAAAATCAAAACCGTGATGATTAAAGTAGCGTTGATCCTCTCCAGCTAAAGCTGCAAGTTCAAAATGGTCAGGAATATCCTCAATATCAATCCACTCACCTTCGTATTTTCTCAATTCACTTTGGGATGATTGAATCCAAGTGAATGAAGGATTCACCCATTTGTAGAAAAATACAGGCAATAAAGAAATCCCGAAAATAATCAGAATGTACTTTAACAGTTTAAACGGATTCATGAGTTATTTGAGTTAGCAAATTTACAGTTCATCCTGTAGACATGCAAAACGGAATCAAAACCCATTAACACCGTTTACGGTAGTGTATTTTAATACCAAGTTTTTATCCGGATAAATGCGTTTAAACGCACTTTGAACCATGAGAGTTGCCTCGTGAAATCCACAAAGGATTAATTTTAATTTTCCTTTGTAGGTATTGATGTCACCTATGGCGTAAATGCCTGGAATATTGGTGCTATAATCTTCCGTGTTTACTGAAATTGCGTTTTTATCAATGTTCAATCCCCAATCGGCAATAGGACCTAACTTAGGCGATAATCCAAAAAGAGGCAGGAAATAATCGGTTTCAATCCATTGCAATTCTGACAGGTCTTTTGATTTAGCCCCAACGTGAGTTAACCTCTCGGAAGTGCCTTTCAATTCGGTGATTTCGGTATATGTGAGCAGATTCAAATCCCCAGAAGCACTAAAATCCATTACTTTTTGTACCGAATCTAAGTGACCTCTGAATTCGCCACTTCGATGGACTAATGTAACTTTAGCTGCAACATCCTTTAGGAAAATGGTCCAGTCTAATGCACTATCTCCGCCTCCGGCAATTACAATATTCTTGTTTCGATATTTTTCGGGGTCTTTCACCATGTAATCTACTCCCTTTTTTTCAAAATCAGATAGATTTGAAATAGGAGGTTTTCGTGGTTCGAACACCCCTAAGCCACCGGCAATTGCAATATTTGGAGCTTTGTGTTGTAGCCCTGACTCCGTAGTTACAACGAAGTTTAAATCGTCGATCTTTTCAATTGAAACAGCCTTTTCACCCAGTGTAAATCCGGGTTTGAACGGCTCAATTTGCTTCATCAAATTATCGATCAAGCCGCCCGCTAAAACCTCCGGAAATCCAGGTATATCATAAATCGGTTTCTTAGGGTAAATTTCAGTTAATTGTCCACCGGGTTGAGGTAAAACATCAATCAAATGACAACGAAGTTTCAAAAGACCAGCTTCAAAAACGGTGAACAAACCTACGGGTCCAGCCCCAATAATGATAATGTCGGTTTCGATCATGACGATGCAAAATTACGTTGAATCTGACAGATTGAAAATGACAAAAATCACTCAACCCGAAGAATTCCCTTTTCGGTGAGTTTGTATACACGATCGCCGCAATCGAATGTGTCGCCCACTTTGAGTTTTTTGATGTCGCGAATTTCATCATCGGTTTGGATGATGCTACCACCTGTAGTACGAACGAGATTGAGATAATCGTTAGGAATATCGCCATTTACATTGCCACAAAGTACAACAGAAACCGGTTTTTTAACAAATTTCAAAAGCATCATATCTTTGATGGGAGCTTTCGCATCGGCAATCATCAAGACAGAATCGGCATCCGGCCATTTTTGAAGAGATGTTAGTATGGCTTCGATATTGTTTTCAGGAATATCTCCTCCATCACCGTTTTGCATAGCAGTAACCAAGGTGTTGTAAATGGAATCGAACTCATTGTACTTGCAGGTGTAAACTCCTCCAGAGGCACCAATTCTTTTTAACATGTGCGGCGCGCCATTTCCATCATTAAAAAATGAAAAATGTCCATTTTTACGAAGGTCCTCATTGAATTTTATATAAGCCAAAACCTGAGCAGAATAAGGAGCCATGGATGCAGTAACATCGGTTACTACTACCCATTTACCGGTCATTTTTTTTGCTAATAGGGCATCAAATTCATGTGTATTGGCTAAAATTCCTCCATTAAAAACTCCCACTCGTTTTTTATAACCTTTGATTTTTTTACGGGGGATAGAATCAATTACGGTGGTCATTTCTGGTTCTCTAAGCCAAATACTGCGACTGTTGTAACGAATCCCTTTGGCTGCTTTTCTTGAATTTCTTGGAATATACAAGCCGGTTTCTACTCTTCGTTTTCTTTTACGATAAAGTGTTTTTTCGGGGACATCTATAATCGAATCGTGAAAATTGAGCAAAATTCGATTGATCAGCCATTTTTCAGCAGATAGTTTTTCTTCTGAGGGTGGTTCTCTTAAAAAAATAATGAAACCATGATACATTTTTCGGGCTTCACCTTCGGTTTTGGCTTTCCGTTGTTCTAAAACCCTCCACTCAACTTGTTTCATTTCAAAAACCTCTGGGAAAAGTGCTTGCAGATTTTCAAATCGTTTTCGATTTAATAAAGGTTGGTTGAAAGTGTCAACTTGGCGATACTTTGTATAAACCAAATGAACGGTAATTACTTCTTTTCCTTCGGGTACAATTACTTTTTTGGGAGGTTTTACAAATTTGGAACTGGAGAATTCCATGGGTAGAAAAATTACATTTTCTTCCGTATTAGTTGGATGTTCAACAATAGAAATTGGACGAATTTTCATCAATTGATCTACTGTTTGTTGAGCATATGATGCCGAAACTGCAACCAAACAAATTATCCATAAAAAATATTTTGAATTAAGTCGCATCTCGGTTAAGTGAATTAGAGAAGGTGAAATTAATAAATATTTAAAAAATTCAAAATTAATTTATTGAAAATAAGTCGCTTACCCCAATTCCTTTTTCAACTTTAAAGCCTTCTGCATAGGTAGCTCCAATGGGACGTCCAAATTCACGAGCACGGGCTTCTATGAAATGGAAGAAGTCTTCAGTACTGATTGGAGTTATTGGTTCCTTGCTGTTGGGACTGTAAAATTGACTTGAAAATGCTTTAATACTCTCAATCTTGGTTGAATATTCATCGGTGATATCTACGATAATATCCGGTATTAAATTTCGGTCTTGAATGTAGTGATAGATGTTTTTAGGACGATGAGCTGATTGCTCCTGGTCGTTCCAATGGCTTATTATTTTGGGTAAGCCGGAAAGAAAACAAGCTCGAGAAGTAAGTTCGGATGCTCTTCCATGATCTGGATGTCGATCGGATGGAGCATTGGCCAATACAATTTCAGGTTGAGTGAAGCGTAACACTTCAATGATTCTCATCAGAGAATCTGTGTTGATTTCAAAAAAACCATCGCCTAAATTCAAGTTGTGTCGAAAATGAACTCCTAAAATTGTAGAACTTTTGTTCGCTTCTTCATAACGTAATTGGCGGTTTCCACGAGTTCCTAATTCTCCTTCAGTTAAGTCTAAAATTCCTACTTTGTACCCAAGTTTAATGTGTTTCAGAATAGTTCCTGAACAAGCTAATTCGGCATCATCGGGATGTGCAGCAATGGCTAGAATATCGAGTTTATTGGGGTTTTGGTTCATGTGGGCTGGATTGTGATAGTGCTATTTAGTAAGCAATAAAAATGACAACTGGAATGCAGTTTAATAATGAAAACTTGTTGGAGGTTGTGCAATTACATTTTCTAACGTATGACCAACTGCTTTGAGTGTATTTTTGTCGATGTTACTTAAATTGTCTTGATGGGTATGCCATTCAGGGGTAAATCCTCCTTCAGATGTGTAATGAATAATATCAATCATGGGTATTTTGGTAGCTTGGTAAACATACACATGGTCGTCGATAACAGGGTGGGTATTCACTGTTTTGAAGTAATTGCCGTAACCCAATTCTTGCCCAACAGTCCAAACATGTTGTAAAATAGTGTTACCCCATTCGTTTGAATTAGCTTCCCACAAAAACTCTGCGTTTTTGCCGCCTACCATGTCGAGTAAAATTCCAAAACGCGCGTTGTAGCCGGGTGTGTGTAAATTTTTACCCCAATATTGACTTCCCAAACAGAAAGAATTTTCATGGTCTGAATTTCCCCAATCTTCTGCATCGAAGAATATAAAGTCGATACCTACATCATTCGGGATTTTCTGAATACTACTGTTGCGGGCTAACTCTAGTAAAACGGCAACCCCACTAGCACCATCATTAGCACCTTGAATGGGTTTTGATTGGTCGTCGGCATCTTGATCGGCGAAGGGTCTGCTATCCCAGTGTGCAGTGAGTAACATTCTTTTCTTTGATTGGGGATGGATGCTGCCAATGATATTGTAAACGGGAATTTTCTTTCCATCGAATGTAGTTGCAGATCCAATTTGAATGTGTGCCGTGTCAACATAGGAGCCCAATTTTTTTACCAACCATTCAGAGCATTTTTTGTGTTCCGGAGTTCCAGGTATTCTGAATCCAAAGGAAACCTGTTTTTCAATGAACGCGAAACTAGAGTCCGCATTAAAATGTTGAGTTGGTTTTGATATTAACTTTTGAGTTTCAATGGATTCTTCGCTGGATGAATCGGTTTTATTTGATGTACATGAAGTAATCCAAAAGGCCAATGAAGTAAGCCCGATGATTAAAATTAGGTTAGTATTTATTTTTTGGGGAGTCATAATGGGGATTGACTGAGTGAGTGTATAATGAAATAAGTTTAACGATAAAAACAGGGATAAATTATTTACAAAATTAATTGATTCACTTGTGAAATGACAGAATTATACTCAGAGTAAAGACAATTCCATTAAGATTTCCGATAAAGGCATAAAATTTTGGTTAAATTCGCTGAACAGCATGAAAGAAGTAATAAAAAGCATGACCGGATTTGGTCGAGCTGCGTTTGAGAATGAATGGATTAAAGTACAATGTGAAATTAAAGCTCTAAACGGAAGATATTTTGAAGCGGATATACGCTTACCTCGTTTTTTGAATGAATTGGACCCTGCATTACGCCGTTTATTAGGAGAGAAGTTAGAGAGGGGAACTATAACTTGCAGTTATAATATCAAATTGTTGGATCCCCAAAATGCTCAGCAAGAATTGCAAGTGAATCAGGCCTTGGCTAAACGTTCGCTGGAAACATTGACATCTTTGAGCGACTTTTTAGGAGTGGAATTCAAAGATCCGTTCCGTGAAATATTGAAAGTACCTGAGGTAATTACAACTGCCGAGAGAGAAATATCCCCCGAGATAAAGGATAAAATTGTAGAAGTTACGCTGCAAGCTGCAGAACAATTGAATGACTTTAGAGCCGTTGAAGGAAAAGCTACCGGAGAGAAATTGCGCAGTTTGATCGATGAGATTTCTGTTGAATTAATGGCAATTGAGCAGCATGAAGGAAACCGCCGTGAATCGCTGAAAGAACGGGTTTACGGTAATGTTTTAGAACATGTGTCCGAAAATTTAGTGGATATGAATCGTTTAGAACAAGAATTGTTGATCTATCTAGACAAGTGGGATATTGCCGAAGAAAAGCAGCGATTGGGGCAACATTTAACGTACTTCATAGATACATTGAACAAAGAACCCAAAGGTAGAAAGTTGAATTTTATTGCTCAGGAAATGGGTAGGGAAATGAATACATTGGGCGTGAAAAGTAATTTTTTCCCGATGCAACAATGTGCTGTTCAAATGAAGGAAAAATTAGAACAGATCAAAGAACAAGTCATGAACATCGTTTAATCTTCCAAGCTTTTTACACTTACTTAAAATCTATTAATTTACTTATCTTAGCTACTGATTCTACAAATAAACAATTCGATCCTATATGCAAATTTTACATAAGCTCACCCGAATAACAAGTGTTTTTTTGGGCTTGTTTTTGGTAAGTGGAACACTTTTTTCACAGGAAATACAGGCAAATCGCCAAGATCCTGGGAAAATTGATCCTCCTCAAAAAATGGCAACTTCTGATATGCCATTTACGCCGTCAAAATCAGATAGAATGCTCAGATTTATTGAGGAAATACCAGCTTCTTCAGCAGTTGGACATATAAAAACCCTGGCTGTAATTGACCGAATTATTCAAGTGGATACAGCCGAATTGCCCGCCGTAATTTGGTCGGATTTAAACGTTACTCAGTCGTATTTTTTACAAGAAGCGTTGAGAACCCCTGTGTCTGACTCGGTGGAATGGAAACGTTTAAAATATTATGGATGGAGTTTGTTGAATCCTGATGATGATTACTTGAGTAGCTATGGAGATTATTATATGGGATTTTTTGATAGTATTCAAAGTTGGTTGTCAACAAAATCGGAGGCTCAACGCAATCGCTTGAATCAAATTACGTTGCTTTCCGAAAGAAATTATACGCCTTCCTATATCAGTGATTGGGGGAAACCCGACCTTCAAACTTCACAGATGTTGGGAATGTGGTTGCATTACATAGAAAAGAATAAGCTGAATACAACTGAAACTTCATTAAATCCTGCATTGGTTTCGGATGTTCAAATTCATTATGAGAGTTTAAGAGCGTTTTGGAAGTCGCAATTATGGACGGATTCTGCGAATTTCTACAAAGAACTAAAGGGTGAGAGTGATGGTGAGTCCACTACAATTGACTACAATTATATGAATGAGGGAACATCATTCGATGCCATTTCCGCTTATTACAAATTTGTTTTATTGAATCCTCTGAAAATTAATTTGAAGTGGCGTGTATCCCGAACACCAAATTGGATGGAATACCGTTTGATACAAATGTGGGAAGCAAGTTGTAAAATGGCGGCAAATTCTTCCAAGTTTATTGAAATTGCTGATAAACTAAACAACGATTTGTATACGCAGAAAGAATTCAAACAATTGGTATCTCAACCTGAAAATACAATAACTATTAGCAATTTAAATTTGTCGAAGGAATGGAGCACCGTTAAAAATGATCCTACCCAAATGGCTGCTGTATATGTTATGCTGAGATTTTTGGACTACGATAAAACGGATATTCCTGCACATTTGCCTTATGGTTATTTAGTGAGTCAATATTTTTCGGAGTTGCCGTTTGTACAATGGAAAAATTCGAATTCGGTTAACTATAAAATGATTGATTCTCTGATTGAAATATCAAATACACCTTTAACTTGGCAAGACTTTAGTGTTTTTGATACCAAGATTAACGAAAAATTACTTGAAAAGTATCGCTTAGAATCTGATTCTATCACCGAAGCCATGTTAAACGATTCTACAGTAGCAATAGATACCGCCATGAGTATTGAAGAATTTAATCGAGGTGATGATTCGTATAATGATTACTCTGAACATAGTGCTTCAACTCGCTATCGCAGTCAAACCCAATGGGGTGTTGGTGCGTCGTATTTACAATTATTTAAAAGTCAAAGTGCCTTGAATTCTACCATCAACAAAACATTGAATTCCTATGGTATTGCTTCGTTGAGCCAATTAAGTGCGGTTGGTTTCGAAGCTTGGTTAACCCCCGATAATACCATGACGGGTATTTCATATCATGTGAACAATGGTTTGGTTTCGGGTTTGAGTGACGAATTAAAATCTCCTGCTCAATATACTTCTAGATATGTTGGATTTTCCAGTGGTGGAATATTTAAACGTCGTTATTATGAAATTGGATCCGGCGGTACGTATGGTCATTTTGTGCAGAGAATCGTAATGCCTCAATCGGCAACTGGAACTACTATTTACAATGCTAAACGTACAGAAGTGATTGAAAATAAATCATTTGTTTATGGATTGTTCGTTGAGTCCAAGTTGAAGTTAAAATATCTGTATGTAAAAATTCATGGTGGATATCAATGGGATTTTTCGGATCGACGTTGGCAATACAGAGATCAGTTTATTAATTCATCGGATCGTTTTTCACTGAGTAGTTTCTATGCCTCAGTTTCTGCAGGTATATTATTGAATCAACATTGATCGTCACACTATGACATTAAATCTTATTTACATTCGCATGAAAGCAAACAGAATTAGTACAAATAAATCATTGAAAAATTATCTTTTATTGTTTTTGGGGATATCAGGGATGTTTGTTTCCATGAAAGCTCAAGTTATACCCAAGGCTCATATTTTTAACTTGAATTCGGAAGATTATACAAACAATGAGGCGTTAAATGAAATTTTCCCGGAAGCGCGGAATGCTCGAATTGTGTTAACTGGTGAAAACCATTATCAAGTGGCATTTAATTCCCTCATGGAATACACCATGATGCGAGCTTTATATGAAAATGCAGGTTATCGCAATTATATCATTGAAATGAGTCCAAGCAGAGCTCATTATATGCAGCGCTTTATTTGTGATAATGATTCTCAAGCATTGCGGTATTTGCAAAGTGTATCTTCCCCAAGATATATGAAAATCTTCTATTTGCTGCATGATTGGAATCAAAAATTAAAGCCTGAAGACCGTATAAAAATTTATGGTGTGGATGTAGAACGATTTGAAGATTTATCTGCCGATCGGATGCATGAGTTTTTGAAATCGTGGTCCAAAAAGTCGGGTAAAACTATTCCGATAGAAATTTTGCAGGACGTATACAATTTCAATCAATATGTACAAAACAGTTTTGATAATCGTTGGAGTAATTGGGAAAGTCAGTTTACTAGTTTGTCGGGAACTAAATCTTATTTACCTGGGACTAAGTCCTACGATGAAGAAATTATGGATTCCGTAGCTGCTACAGTAGCAGCTCCTGTGGAGGGATATACAGATGTTGCATTAATTGATTTTATCAAAAGTGTAAAATCCAAGCAAGAATTCTATAAGCAATGGTTAGGATCAGATTATAAAGAGTTTTTGACCTTATTTAGAGATATAGATGATTGCAATACTTGGAATCAACTGGACAATTCAGCATTGCAGCATGCATGGAGAGAGGAGAATATGTTTAGAAATCTCTCAAAATTATTGGATCAGTATCCTCAGGAAAAGTTTTTTGGTCAGTTCGGAAGATGTCATATAGTTTATTCTCTTTCAGATAAAGATTGCGGTTGGTACGATTATCATTCGGTGGTGAATCGATTGAATGAACGGCATTTTAAAAATGATAGTAATGCCATCGTGTCTATAGGTATTTTTTACAGCAATAAAGAAGAAGATATATCTACAGATAAATATGTTGAATATGAAGCATTGAACAAAGAAGTGAAGGCTTTAAAAAAAGTGGTGAGTGAAAAAGTATTACTTTATGATCTGAATGATTCTGAAAGTCAATTAAAATTACTAAAAACCAAATTTCGTTTTGTTATGGTAAATCATTCCAAGGACAGCGATTTAGAAGAAATCAAAGGAGAGTTTGAAGAACCCAATTATGTGAGTAGAAGTAACCGTTGGGATTTTGTTTTAATGCCATTGGGAGTAGAATATACGGAATTGGATTACGGACAGTTAAATGCGCATTTTTTGGCCTCAGGAAAAGTTATGTCGGATCCATCCAAATGGAGAATACAACACGAATTGGGCTTCCAAAATAGAAACTTTATTTACACTTTATTCGGAAGCTATACACCGAATACCGCAGCGTTGGTTCCCACATACGGAGGAATGTTATTAGATGATACCACAGGTAGTGTTTATCACAGAGCTTGGAACTTGGGTTCATTTATTGGATATCGGATGAATTTTGATCAATGGGATATTCAATTAGGTGCTGAACTTGCCTACCAAGAACAACAATTAGCCTTTGAACCTAAGTCGAATGACTTCTTTAATACCCGTTTTGATCAACGAGCGGTAGTGCAAAACTCAACTTGGACGGCTGGAGGCAGACTCCAAGTAAATTATCACATAAACAAAGTGGTAAACTTGGGAATACGGGTTCGGACATCCAATAATCTTTGGAATGGAGCCTATTATTTTGATCATTCACAAATTCTTTATACCGATTTGGGCAAGAATTCTGGATTTAATGGCTGGGGAGCATCCTTCAATCTGAATTTTAGAATTCGCGATTAAACTTTATTGAATAACTTTGCGAGATGTTTAGGGAAATACCCAATTTACTTACCCTTGGAAATCTAGCATGTGGATTGCTGGGAATTAATTTTCTCGTGAATTATAATCCATATACGGGTTCAGAAAGTCTAATTTATGCTTTGATTCTTATGGGAATTGCAGGTATTCTGGATTTCTTCGATGGATTTACGGCTCGATTACTGAAAGTGGATGGTGAAATGGGTAAGCAATTAGACAGTCTAGCGGATTTGGTTACTTTTGGAGTTTTGCCTGGGCTTATTTGGAAAAAGTTCATGGACATGACCGGTGCTTGTCCTCCAACAGGATTCTGCATTAATCAATATGTGTGGTTATTAATCCCTTTAGCAGCGGCTTATCGTTTGGCAAAGTTTAATATTTCCACGGATCAAAAAGTAAATTTTAAAGGAATTCCTACTCCAATAACGGGATTGGCATTGGCTTCATGGGTGCTTCTTTTTGATGGTATTTCAGCTGAAGGATTAAGCTACTCTCAGATTCAAACAAATTCGGATTGGAGTTTTTATAAAGTATTAACCAACTTCTATGTGATGCTGTATATGCCTTTATTGTCATCTTATTTGATGATATCTGATTTAGATATGTTATCATTCAAATTCAATAAGGAAGACGGGTTGAATGTATATCGTATTGGTTTGTTAATTGTGTTATTGGGATTATTTGTAGTGAATTATCGCTATGCATTGCCCATATTTTACATAATATACATCATTATTTCACAAGTATCATTTGCAATCGTAAATAGAAAAAACAATGAGTAAAGTTGGTATAATTATGGGGTCGGATAGCGATCTACCCGTTATGAAAGATGCAGCGGAAATTCTTTCTGCTTTGGGTGTTGAAACAGAAGTTACGGTTGTTTCTGCTCATCGTACACCTGATCGAATGTATGAATATGCTAAATATGCTCCAGAAAACGGAGTTTCTGTAATTATTGCAGGAGCCGGAGGAGCTGCTCATCTGCCTGGTATGGTGGCGGCTTTAACTCATCTGCCAGTAATAGGTGTCCCTGTGAAATCAAGCAACATGAGTGGAATTGATAGTTTGTACAGCATCGTGCAAATGCCTCCTGGTGTTCCCGTTGCAACAGTAGCGATCAACGGAGCTAAAAATGCCGGGATATTAGCAGCTCAAATATTGGGAATTTCCAATTCCGCCTTAGCTCAAAAGGTGATTGATTTTAAAAAGCAAATGGAATCAGAAGTATTGGAAAAAGCCGAGCGTCTAGAGTCCATTGGTCATGCCAAATATTTGGGAGAAGATTAATTTAAGGATTAGTAATATCCAATAAACGATTTCAAAAGATGATCATAGTTGGCAATGCATTGCTCTCGGAGGATATCCTCGAAAAAAAATTCGTTTGTCAGTTGGATAAATGTAAAGGGGCTTGCTGTGTTCAAGGTGATGCCGGTGCACCCTTACTTCATGAGGAATTAAATTCAATTGAAGAAGTAATGGAAAAGGTGAAACCTTACATGCGTGAATCTGCATTAAAACTTATTGAAGAAACCTCTTTTTTTGCTAGAGATCCAAGGGATGGAGAGTTGGTTACCCAATGTGAAGACACAGGTGAATGTGTTTTTGTTAATTACGATGAAAAAGGAATTGCAAAATGCACTATTGAACAGGCATATAATAAAGGGGAGATTACATTTAAAAAACCAATAAGTTGTCATTTATATCCTATTCGAGCCAAGAAGTACGGTAGCCATGTTGCACTAAATTATCACAAGTGGGAAATATGTTCCGATGCCTGTAAAGCAGGTGATGATTTGAAGGTGCCGGTTTTTCGATTCTTAAAAGAACCTTTGATTCGCAAGATGGGTGAGGAGTGGTACCAAGAACTTGAACAAGTTGCAGTAGATTGGAGTGCACAAAATTCATGAAATAATAATAAGTTGTGGGCTATTGAATAGCCATTCAAGCTCAATGTAGTTTTAAGAAGGGCGGTGCGTTTACCATGTGGAGTAAATTGCTGTCAGATGCTTTGAGAAATATTCGGTGCGGTTTTCAAATGGACTTGAAATAATCTAATTGACCGTAAGTTTATTGTTAGGCTGAGTTATTTGGTAAAGGCTTTAGCTAATCAAGCAAGACAATAATCCCAAGAACATCGAAAGTTTTAGCCAATGGGATACATTGCGATAATCCTTCTTTGTGGATGCTTTAATGATCTTGATGATGATAAATGATACCAAGGGTAGGATAATAATGCCTAAAAACGCCCAAAAAATGGCTTGTTGAGCAAAGATACCTACCATTATGAGGGTGGCTATGGTCAGAATGAGGAAAAAAATGGCCAGGATCTTCGATTTTTTCTCTCCACTCTGAATAGCAAAAGTTTCAAATTCTTGAGCTTTATCTCCTTCAATATCCTCCACATCTTTAATGATTTCTCGAGCAAAAGTGACAAAAAATGCGATACTTGCGAATTCTGCAAAATAGGCTTTGCTGACTTGATAAACACCTCTAGATGCGATATATACCACCATTCCAGCGATCAATGAAACCAATAAATTGCCCATGATATATTCACCTTTAAAGTCACTGCTGTAAAAATACAAAAGCACAGCTATGACTATGCACAGAATTCCCATCCCCAAACCGGTAAAAAATCCTAATAAAATACCAATGGCGGTTAGAACAATGTAATAAATACGTGCGGTTTTTAATGAAATATGACGTGCAGCAATTCGTTTATGAGGACGATTTATCGCGTCCGTTTCTATATCAAAAACATCGTTTATTACATATCCACCAGCGGCTACAAAAATAGAAGCTAATGTAGTTGTAATTGCTTCAGGAATTCGGATGTTCGACCAATCGTACCATGCCAATCCGTGGTGAATTCGTGAAGATGACAAATAAAACAGCACTTGAGTAAATGCCGTTAAAAGGAGATTAATGGGACGAACTATACCGAAATAGTATTTCATCGGCGTAAATATAGGTAAATTAATGAGTTAGACACTCGTTTTTTAACGGTGTGCAAACTTCATTTTATAATGCGCATTGGTGCGTCCTTTGGAAATGGATTCCAATCTGCGTTTTAACATGGTTCTTTTCAATGGCGGGATTCGATCGGTAAATAATATACCTTCGATATGGTCGTACTCATGTTGAATAATTCGGGCTGCCATCCCTCCAAAAGTTTTAGTGTGCTCTTGGAAGTTTTCATCGAAATAGTGAATGGTTAACTCGCCTTTTCGTTTCACGTTTGCTCGCACATCTGGGATGCTTAAGCAACCTTCTTCAAATTCCCATTCTTCTCCAAATTCTTCAATAATTGTTGCATTGATGAAAACTTCTTTGAATCCTTCGGGTTGAATATCATCAATCTCGGATCCATCTACTATGAAAAGTCGGATGTCTCTTCCAATTTGAGGAGCAGCTAAACCAATGCCGTTGGATTCGTACATGGTTTCAAACATGTCGGCAATAAGTTTTTTCAATTCTGGATACTGGGCATCAATTTCTTTTCCTTTTTTTCTCAGGACAGGTTGGCCATATGCGTAAACGGGCAATATCATGCTATTTTTTGTAAGTAGGTTTGGAGTATCAGTGTGGCCGAAACGGTATCGAGCACGCCTTTTTCTTTTCGTTGATTTTTTTTCAATCCCATGGTGTGCAGCTGTTGCTGTGCGTCGTGGCTTGAGAAGCGCTCATCGATGGTTTCCACAGGTATTTGAGGATAGTTGTTATTGAGCCATTCAATAAATTGTTTGACATATTGAGTGGCATCAGTATCTTCTCCGGTAAGGTTAACAGGCATGCCAACAACAATACATTCTAAAGATTCAGACGTAGTGTATTTTTTTAACCAGTCAGGAAAAGTGGTTGCTTGAATCGTTTCAAGCGGCTGAGCAAACATTTTTAATGGATCGGTAACGGCTAATCCAATGCGTTTTAGACCGAAATCAATTCCTAATATTCGCGACATACTGCAAAGATACGCGAATTGAACGCGATTAAAAAAAAGAGTCGCCCAAGGGGGCGACTCTTTCTATAAATTGGAATCAGAATCAAGTTCATTTTGTCTAAACCTATTGAATTCGGATTATTCAGGAATAGATTCGTGAACGAGATTGGATTTATGGATTTTCAGAATGAAAGGATGTTGTTTCTCCTTTAGAGATTACATCATGCCGCCCATTCCACCCATTCCGTCCATTCCGTGAGAATGTCCTTTTTCCTCTTCCTTGATATCACTAATTACACATTCTGTAGTTAAAATCATTCCACCGATAGAAGCAGCGTTTTCCAAAGCAACGCGTGACACTTTCTTAGGATCGATAACACCAGCAGAAATTAAGTTTTCGTATTGATCAGTACGTGCATTGTAACCGAAATCATCTTTGCTTTCCATTACTTTTTGAACAACAATACTTCCTTCGCCACCTGCATTGGCAACGATTTGGCGCAAAGGTTCTTCTAAAGCACGACGAACGATCGCAATACCTGTAGTTTCATCTTCGTTTTCACCTTTCATACCATCCAAAGCAGCAATTGCACGGATAAAGCTTACTCCACCACCAGGTACAATTCCTTCTTCAACTGCAGCACGAGTTGCGTGTAATGCATCATCAACACGGTCTTTTTTCTCTTTCATTTCTACTTCGGTAGCAGCACCAATATACAACACAGCTACACCACCAGCTAACTTAGCCAAACGCTCTTGTAATTTTTCGCGGTCGTAATCGCTGGTTGTGTTTTCAATTTGTACTTTAATTTGGTTGATACGAGCTTCAATCGCTTCTTTAGATCCAGCACCGTTAACAATTGTAGTGTTGTCTTTATCGATGGTAATTTTTTCAGCAGTTCCTAAGTCAGCTAAAGTAGCGTCATCCAATTTTCTGCCTTGTTCTTCAGAAATAACGGTTCCGCCAGTCAAGATAGCAATGTCTTGCAACATTTCTTTTCTTCTATCGCCGAATCCAGGTGCTTTTACTGCAGCAATTTTGAGTGAACCGCGAATTCTATTTACAACCAATGTAGCAAGAGCTTCACCTTCAATATCTTCAGCAATGATAACCAATGGTTTTCCTGTTTGAACTACTTTTTCCAACACGGGAAGTAAGTCCTTCATGGTGCTGATTTTTTTGTCGTAAATCAAGATGAAAGCATTGTCGAGATCAGCTTCCATTTTGTCGGTATTGGTTACGAAATAAGCGCTCAAATAACCGCGATCAAACTGCATACCTTCCACTACATCCACTGTAGTTTCAGTGCCTTTTGCTTCTTCAACTGTAATTACACCATCTTTACCTACTTTTTTCATAGCTGCTGCAATCAAACTACCAATGTTGTGGTCGTTGTTTGCAGAAATGGTAGCAACTTGTTCTATTTTGCTATTGTCATCACCAACGGGGTGAGCCATTTCATTCAACTTAACAACTGCTGCTTTAACCGCTTTTTCGATACCGCGTTTCAAATCCATAGGATTTGCTCCAGCAGCTACGTTTTTCAAACCAGCAGTTACAATTGCTTGAGCCAAAACTGTTGCAGTGGTAGTACCATCACCAGCGATATCAGCAGTTTTACTAGCAACTTCCTTCAACATTTGAGCACCCATGTTTTCAACTGGATCTCTCAATTCGATTTCTTTTGCAACGCTCACACCGTCTTTTGTAACATGTGGAGCACCGAATTTTTTATCAATAACAACGTTACGTCCTTTAGGACCCAAGGTAACTTTAACTGCGTTTGCTAATGCATCAACACCTCTTTTCAGGCCATCGCGAGCAGAAATGTTAAAATCAATATTTTTTGCCATAATTTTTTCTTTTTTTAATCGATTTACGAAAATTAGATAATTGCTAAAATGTCGTTTTCACGCATAATCAAATAGTCTTTTCCTTCAACGCTGATTTCAGTTCCAGCATATTTTCCGTACAAAACGGTATCCCCAACTTTAACGGTCATGGGCTCATCCGCTTTCCCATTTCCTACAGCGATAACTTGGCCCTTCTGCGGCTTTTCTTTAGCAGTGTCAGGGATAATGATACCAGAAGCAGTGGTTTGTTCAGCGGCTACCGGCTCTATCAGAACTCGGTCAGCCAATGGCTTAATGTTAACAGACATATTCTATATTTTTTGTTTCAAGTTTACGTTCATGTCTCAACGAATTCCGTGCCACAGTGGTGTAGCATCAAAAGGACTGAATTTTTTTCCGATTTCTGGGGATGTTCTTTCGGATTTGACTCAATTCTGCTGACAAAATGTGAATGTGTGTGTCATTTTGTCACAAACTCATAGAATTATTCCAAGATTAAGTCTGCACAATATTGGATATTAGCTACTTGTTGCTGAACCTGATTTTTAATGAAATTTTTGTTGAGTATTAAGGATGTATTCGGTTTTGAATGGGCCCAAATTAGTAAGAGTTTTTTAGCTAATTCATGGCTATCCTTTATTTTACAACCAATATTTAGTTCCTCAAATAGATCTGATTCAGGGAACTTTTTAGCGTTTGGGCCATATAATGTGAAACATCCAGCGGCTGCGGGTTCAATAATGTTGTGCAGCTGTCCGCTAAATCCACCTCCGATGAAGGCCACTTTTGCAAATCTATACAAACGAGATAATACACCTATTTGATCTACAATGAGAATTTGGAATTTATGTTTAATCGGTTCAGAATATAATTGAATTTGAAATTCAGAAAACAAACGTTGTATGGATTGAATGTGATGCAACGAAATGTCGTGGGGTACAATAATGATTTTAAGATTAGGGTCATTTTGAAGCTTCTCCCTGTATTCAGGTTGCTCCAAAACATCCGAAATCATGGATTCTTCTGTTGGCCAAGAACTGCCAAGAATTAACAGAGAACCAGAATTTAACCAATTCATTAACTCTCCATTGCTATGATCTATCAACGATTTAGGTAAATCTAAGTTTTGAATTTCAAGAGCCCGGTTAAACCGAATATCTCCAGTTTGTATTCCATGAGTAACATTTCTAGATTTGAGTAATTCAATAGTTATAGAATTCTGACAAAATAATATCTGACATTTTTTTAAAACCGTTAACCACGGTTTTCCCCAATGAGTGAATATGAAATGATCCTTGCGAAGAATTAAATTCCAATAAAATACCGGTATATTTTTAGAGTGACAAGCATTTAAGTGGTTTAACCAAACTTCGTATTTAACAAAAATGACTTTTTGTGGCTGTAATGCTGCAATAAATTTTTCGGCGTGTTCTGGAGTGTCTGCTCCTAAGTATATTTTGTGACAGTATGGAGGTAGTTTTGCATTTTCATAACCCGAAGGTGAAAAGAAACTTATTAGAAATGGGACATCTGGTTTGTGTAAATGAAGTTGTTGAATTAATGGCAAAGCCATTTCATATTCCCCTAATGATGCTGCATGTATCCAAATGGGGTTTTTCAAACGCAATGCTAAAATATTTTGAATACACTCACGTTGACCACGATATGTTTTGTACAACTTATTAGAAAAACGTCCCCCGAAAAATAAAAAAGGACGCATAAGCCGTATGGCTAAGTTGTAAAAAAACCAACTCATGTTACTCTACGTAATAATCCGGTTCAGGAAGGGTTTCTGAAACGCGAATAGGAATGGTTATGAATAAATTTGCACCGTAGGAGTAATCAGTAAACTGTTGATATCCTGGAGTTTGATTGGCAAAGTCGTAAGGTCTAAGGTGATTAGAACTGCCTTGCATAAAGTGGATTCCAAGTCCCATTGAAACCAATTCGTTGTTCAAGTATTGGATTCGCATCTGTTCTTGGAGGTACCAACCTGCGGATAGACGGTCGTAACCTGTTTGATAATTTCCGTCAATTTGAGGAACTTGGTTTTCATCAAAAACGAATTTTGTATAACTTCGATAGTAGCCTAACCCGCCACCCATCTGAAGATGCCAATTGGAACCAGGCTTCAAAGGGTAGCTTTTTAGGGCATGAACACCTGACTGGAATCCCCTCATGTAGGTGCGAACAACCGCAGGATAACCATTTAAGTCCAATAGTTCGTTTTTGGCATTGGTCATATTGCCATACAGTCCGTTTTCATTTACTTGAGAACCCAAATAGATGTTATAATTGGCTCCCACAATAAATTTATGACGATGAAAATATTCAAAGGACAATGGCACGGAAGTAAATGCAGGGTATCTTGATTTCCAATCTCCACCGTTTATGTTATACTGTGCCGATGTTTGTAAAAGAAACCATCTAGGGGCACTAACTTTTTGACTGTAAAGTTGAATGGAACAACTTGCCAAAATTCCTATCAAAGTTATTCTTTGTGAAATTTCTTTACGGGCGATAAGGGCTCTGAAACTTTGAAAATTCATGGAGTTGGATTTTTTGATTTAGGAAATTTATAACTTCAGGTCTTAGATTATGGAGGTATTGTTTAAACGAGTTTGTTGCAAATTACCCTTTTTTTAGGATTTCAAGAAGGATTTGCAAAAACTGTTTTGGATTGTCGGCATGCACCCAATGTCCAGCACTATCTACCAAATGATAGTGTGCATTAGGGAAGTGGGTTTCAACATAATCCTTGTCTTCATCTTTTAGATAGCCACTTTTTTCTCCTAAAATAAAATCCACCGATTTTGTAAATGTATTGTGTAAATTGATTTTATCGATAATTTCTAAATAGTGTTCTTCGATAGCTTGAATATTAATTTTTAATTTATATCCTCCATCAGAATTAGGTTCTAAATTTTTGAGTAAAAACTGTCGAACTGACATTTGAGGTGCGTAAATTTCAAAGGCAGATTCAGCTTCTTTTCGAGAATTGATTTGAGAAAAATCAATGTCTTTGAATGCTTTGAAATATTCTAAATGTCCAGGGAAGTATTTTTTGGGTGCGATATCTGCCACGATAAGCTGTTTTAATTTATCGGGATACATGTCGGCGAATAACATGGCAGTTTTGCCGCCCATAGAATGTCCTAAGAGAACAATTTCTTGGTGATTGAGATGTGACATTAAGTTGACAACATCTTGCACCATAGCATGATAGGATGCGTCGTTATCGTGAAATGATTTTCCATGATTTCTGGCATCAAGAGTAACAACTTGGTAGTCGGAGGCAAGAGCGTTAGCAATTAAATGCCAATTGTCTAACATACCAAAAATCCCGTGTAGAATGTACACGGGATTTGGGTTAGACTCACCATATATTTTGTGATGTACTATATTCATTTTAGAACGTTGTTAAACCATTTAAGGTAAAACTGTAAGATTAAGTCGGATGTTTTAGTTGAAATTATAGAATGTGTTGAATTCAACACATCCAAAAAATTAAGCTAAAACCTCTTCTACTGGAGTGTAAGGCAAATTAAATGCTTCACTTACCCCTTGATATACCACTTTCCCGTTAACAACGTTTAAGCCCAATCGTAAATCGTTGTTATCAGAACATGCTTTCTTCCAGCCTTTGTTAGCTAACTGAATAGCGTAAGGTAGAGTAGCGTTAGTTAAAGCCAATGTTGAAGTGTAAGGTACTGCACCTGGCATATTTGCTACGCAATAGTGCATAACACCGTCTACTTCGTATACTGGTTCAGCGTGAGTTGTTGGTTTGGAAGTTTCAAAACATCCTCCCTGGTCGATGGCTACGTCAACAATAACTGCACCTTTTCTCATTGTTGGGAGCATATCACGAGTGATTAATTTAGGAGCCTTTGCGCCTGGGATTAATACTCCACCAATAACTAAATCTGCGGTTTTGATAGCCTCACGAATGTTGTATTCGTTGCTGTATTGTGTATTTACGTTTGGAGGCATGATATCGTCTAGTTGACGTAAGCGATTTAGATTAACGTCCATAATAGTAACGTTTGCGCCTAAACCTGCCGCCATTTTTGCTGCTTGAGTACCCACGATACCACCACCTAATACGATTACATTAGCTGGTTTAACACCGGGAACACCTCCCAATAGAACACCACGTCCACCCATTGGTTTTTCGAGGTATTTAGCACCTTCTTGAATACTCATTCTTCCAGCTACTTCTGACATTGGAACTAATAAGGGCAAGCTGCGATCACGCTCAACGGTTTCGTAAGCCAAACACACAGCATTGCTTTTAATCATAGCATGAGTTAAGGGTTCGTAAGAAGCGAAGTGGAAATAGGTGAAAAGCAATTGATTTTCTTTGATCAAGCTGTATTCTTGTTCAATTGGTTCTTTAACTTTCACAATCATTTCAGCAATGCTGTACACTTCTTCAATGGTAGGTAGGATTTGCGCGCCAGCGTTTTTGTATTCTTCATCTGAAAAACCGCTACCGTTACCGGCAGTTGACTGAACATACACGGTATGACCGTGCTTTACAAACTCACTAACACCCGCTGGAGTCACTGCAACGCGGTTCTCATTGTTTTTAATTTCTTTTGGTACCCCGATTATCATGGCTTTTTAAATTACCGCAAAGATAACATTCCTTTATGAATTCTCACGACAACTTGTTGAATTATCATGTGCTTCAACCACAGTTGATTTCAGAACACGAATAAACTACAATCTAGGCAAAATGAAGTCGTTAAATACGGTATCCACAATTTGATTCGTGGGAAGAAATGCAGGTTTAAGTTTCTTGTTTCTCGGTCTCTTAATCCAACGATTGAAAGCATCGTAAAAATTTAAATCCAAGCGATCTACAACAGTAACACCCATTTCCTTGAGAGATTCAGCATTGCAATATTGTTCGTATTGTCCCGTTATGGGTATAACCAGTAATTCTTTTTCTAAAAAAAGTGCTTCTGCCGGTGTTTCGAAACCGGCTCCGCAAATTACTCCATCAGATGCGATCATGGATTGAGTGAAGGATTCATTGTTAATGGGTAACCAGCTTAAATCGCCTTCAACAAAAGATTGTTGAACACTCGAGTGAAATATGTGAAATTGAACGTTGTGTATCCCATAAAAGAAACGTCGGATTTCAACTGTGGAATACTGGGGTAAGTATACCGTAATCCTACGGGTTTGAGTTTTGTGTGAATCGTTTTTCTCTAAAGGAATTGGATTGAAAATTTCGTAGGAAAAGTCGTGATTTGGTTTAAATTCTATAGAGCTTGAATCTGCGGTTTGTTCAACAGAGCTCGGTGGATTTATAGATACGGAACTCCAAAGATTTTTTTTAATTATCGGGGGAAGTATCCACGGTTCATAAGAGTTGAAATGAAAACCTATATTCCAAGTTGAGCGACAATAATTTTTAAGAATCCAATTGGCTAAAAAGCTTTTTTTAATAGGTCTTGGAGTATTCGACGAATAAAAACTGGCTTGATGTCCTAAATGAAAGAAAGGTTTTTTATTCAATTTACACGCTAAATACGTGATAAATTCAAAGTCGCTTATGATCAAATCATAATCTTTTACAGGAAGTTTTTTAGCGTGTTTATAAATTTGAATGGGATTACTTTGGAACAGGATTTTAAAATAGTTTAATCTTCCGTTATTGCGATAGAATAAACTCAAACCTGTGCTTCGGAACTTAATAGGTATTTCTGGAAATAAACTGGCATTACTTCCACTGAGAAAGAAATCGATATTGCCGTATTTTTTCAAATAAGGATATAATTCAATAGCACGTGCGATGTGTCCGTTTCCAGTTGCTTGTACGGCATAAAGTATTTTTAAAGGTTTTTCAGACATGAATAAGGTATTCTATAGTTTTCTAAATTGAATTTGTGAAATTGAATAATGGAAGTAAGTGTAGGTTTAAAAGGTATTAGGGCTGAAAAATTTACATGGCACTTGATATCCAGAATGCTACTTTTTCAGTTAATACATCTGGTATTTTGGGTGTTGTAGGGAAATCAACAGATATGGTTTTTTCGTAATTGTAGGATTCGTGTTGATGAATGTTCCACTCGCCCTTATGGTATTCTAAAGAAGTTAGATTTTCAATCCAATCACCACTATTTAAGTAAGTAATGGATCCTTTTTCGGTAGAGATTGTTCTCTTTTGAGGTTGATGAATGTGCCCACATATTACATAGTCGAAACCCTTTTCAATAGCTAACTCAGCAGCGGTATCCTCAAAGTCAGCAATCCATTTAACTGCCTTTTTAACCCCGTTTTTCACTTTTTTTGAAAGAGAGTATTTTTCTTTACCGAGCGCGGAAAGTATAATATTCAAATTATGATTTAACCAAATCAACAAATCGTAGCCTTGACCACCGAGCTTCGCGATGAGCTTCGCACTTCCTTTTGTAGTAGCATCAAAAACATCCCCATGAAAAATCCATGTTTTCTTACCATCAAGCTCCAATACTAACTTGTCGTCGATAGTAAGTTTTCCTATGCCAGTGCCCGAGTATTTTCGCAGCGCTTCGTCGTGGTTTCCGGTAATGTAATAGACTTGAGTGCCCAGTTCCATTAATTTGAAAACTTCTCTGATAACTTGAATATGTGCAGGAGGGAAGTATTTTTTTCGAAATTGCCAAATGTCAATAATGTCGCCATTTAATACCAGTATTTGAGGGCGGATGCTCTTTAAGTATTTTACAATTTCAAGTGCCTGGCAGCCGAAAGTGCCAAGATGTAAGTCGCTCATCACGCAAACTTCAAAAGCTCTTCTGCTCGAATTATTCATGATTCGAAGCTCGCTATGTAAGTTTAACTGAATATCAATCCAGTGTGATATTTAGGTTATTTAAACGGCTTCCGCAAAATAAATTGAGGAGATTTGTGAATGTATTTTAAATACAATTTAAATAGTGTCAATAAAACTTTTGAACGGGTAAAAACAACAAAGGAATTATTTACAGGAACAGCACCTAAAGTGCTTTTAATTTCTGTTCCAGTTCTTCCTAAATTAACGTGTTTCGCTTTATTTTCTATTCCTAGATTAATGATATCCATTAACATCCGTTGATATAATTTGAATTCAGTAGGGGTGTTATTACTCATTCCTAACTGCATGGCATACAGGGTTTCAGATCCTACAATACAACTAATAAAACCCATTAATTCCCCATTTAAAAAATATCCAAAAACTCGATAATTTGTTCCTAAAGCTTTTTTGTAACTATGAATTAATTCAGGCAGATTTTTACCGATAGCGATGGTTTTATCTTGCAGTGTTTGATGTAGCAATGAAGCACATGGGGCAATCCATTCGTTGCTCGGTTTCTTGCTCAATTCTTCCACCGTAAATTGATTGGAACTTTGGATTACTTTGTTGGCACGAACGCGGTATTTAGAAGAAAATGCTTTCAAATAATCATCGAAATTCTGCCAATTTTCATTAATAGGAACTACCATAAATGGTTCTGCTAGAATGGTAACGGAATCAGGGTAAGAACCATTCCCTAAAATATTTGCTACTAATATGGGACAGCTTTTTGTTAGTCCTTCAAATTGAGAAATGCCCTGATTATCAATTAAATTTGGAAAAGATAAGCCGGGTGCACAGTTGTTTCCTATGATACGAATTATTCCTTTTTGGGAGTATAAGTTGATTAATTTTATAAAAATTCGGTATACGTATTTGCCGGTAGGATGGCTCAATTCCATAATACTGGAAGGATAAAGATTCTCTCCGATGCGAATACTGCCGCTGTGGTTGGGCATGGATTGACAGATCTTTTCACATATTTCGGAGGATAGAGTTTCAGAATTCACGCCGCGAATATCTCTAAAGATGTTCAAACAATAATTGTCGCAAATCGTTTGGTTTGATTATTTCGTCGTTTATTTCAACAATTATATAAAATTGATTTTGTTTCAATCTTTCCCCGCCTATTTTTGTGGAATGACCCAAAAAGTTACTCAAAGAATATTGTCAGGATTATTTGTATGCGGAATGTTTGTTTCGCAAACGGCATGGTCTCAAAAAGTAGTGAAGGGATATCCGTTATCTAATAGACTTAATTCGTATAAACAGATTAAATTAACTACAGATACTACTGTTCTGTCTGAAGCGGAAAAGCAGTGTATTGTGCATTTAATTCGCGCTGCAAAGCAAGCGGATGAAATTTTTTGGAAGCAGACATATATGTCTAAAAATGATGCCTTAAAAGGGATCAAAAACGATACACTCCGTCGGTTTATGGAAATCAACTACGGACCTTGGGATCGTTTGAATAACGATAAACCTTTCATTTTGGGAGTTGGTGAAAAGCCTAAAGGAGCAAACTTTTATCCTCCAGGTTTTGATGCAAATCAAGTAGAAGAAGGCTTGAAATTCCGCGTATTGAGTCCTTATACTTTGGTGAGAAATGTTCCGAAGCCCGATCCTAAAACCCCACCTCCAGCACCTAAACCCGGTGAATTGCCTTTGGAAGTGCTTCCTTTGAAAAACGGGAATTTGATTTCTGCTCAGGGATTTGGTGAAGCCTACAGAGAGGAAGTGGGTAAAATTATGGATGAAATGGAATTGGCAGCTAAAGCTATTGAAAAAGAAGATCCTGCTTTTGCTCAGTATTTGAGAGTAAGATCGGGAGCAATTGGGTCGAGCGACTACATCATGTCGGATGTAGAATGGTTGAATTTAAATTCTCGTTTGGATTTAATTATCGGTCCTATTGAGAACTATGAAGATAAGTTGTTGGGTGTTAAAACATCTTTTGAAGCTTATGTATTGGTTCGTGATAAAGAATGGGGTAAAAAATTGGATCGTTATGTTGCACTGTTGCCTGAACTCCAAGCGAGTTTGCCCGTTTCCAATGAGTATAAACCGTCATTGGCGGATGAAACACCCATTAGAGAAGAAGGTGCGCCAGTTGAAATGATTGAAGAACCTGGATTTCCTCCAATGCCAAAACCAGCTAAGGCATTAAGTCAATTGGCTGTATTTGATGCTGTTTATTATGCGGGAGATTGCAATTCAGGCTCAAAAACCATTGCAGTTAATTTACCTAACGACGAAACCATTCAAAAGTATTTTGGAACAAGAAGATCTCAGTTGAAGAATACCATGCGTGCTAAGTTTGAAAATATGGTAATGCCGATTTCAAAGAAACTGATTGTATCAGAACAACAGTCGAATATCACGTTTGATGCATTCTTTAATAATGTTATGTTTCATGAAGTGGCACATGGTTTAGGAGTTAAGAATGTGGTAAAATCATCCGATGGGAAAATAATAACCGTTAGAGAAGCATTAGGTGCTACATATTCAGCCATTGAAGAATGTAAAGCGGATGTATTAGGATTGTTTATGGTAACCAAGTTGCATGAAAAAGGTGAGTTAACAGGAAATTTAGATGATTACTATGTTACGTTCGTTGCATCTGTGTTCCGCTCAGTGCGTTTTGGGGCTTCAAGCGCACATGGAAAAGCAAATATGATCACCTTTAACACTTTAGTGAAGAATGGTTCGGTGGTGAAAACATCCAAAGGATATAAAGTGGATGTGGTAAAAATGAAACAAGCAATTTCTGATTTAGCATCAGAATTGTTGATGTGGCAAGGAAATGGAGACAAAGCAGTTGTTCAATCCGTATTGGACACTCGTGGTGTAATTGGTGTTGAACTTCAAAAAGATTTGGATCTCTTGAGTAAGGCCAATATCCCTGTTGATATCGTTTTTGAGCAGGGTATAGACGTTTTGGGGTTGCAACGTTTTGATGTAAAAAAGTAAGAATATAATGAGAAAATGGATTTCATTAAGTTCCATTTCGGCAGTTGTAGCCGTTTTGGTTTTTTGTAGTAATAAACCCGCTTCAGGAGATGAACCTCTATTAAAGCGTCTTTTGTTTACTTTAAGTACGGAACATTATAGCCCAAAAGAAATCAATGACTCTCTTTCGGCACAGATTTATTCCAATTTCTTAGATAAAATTGATGGAGACAAACAGTTTTTTACAAAACTAGACATTCAAAAGTTTGAAGTATACAAATTCTCCATCGACGATCAGATGAAAGCAGGTCGTTTTGATTTCTTTGACACGGTGTGGACTACCTTGAGTCAACGATTGAATGTTATTGAACCGTGGATTGAGAAATCAACACAAACGCCTTTAAACTACGACGAAAAATTGACCTATGTTTCTAGAGAAAAGGAAAAAGAATACGTAGCTAATTTGCAAGGATTGGAATCCAAATGGTCATTGTGGACTCGTTTTCAAGTGGTAGATCGTTTGTATCGTAAGTTAGAACAGCAAAAAGAGTTAAAATCTGGAAAATCTGACTCTGGGTTATCTAAAACTACACCCTTTGATACTTTGGAGTTTAAAGCTCGAAATGAAACACAGAAATACGTAAAAGATTGGTTTAAGCGTTGGAGAAAAATGGATCGTCAGGATCAGATTTCTTTCTATGCCAATACAGTAGCTGAAATTTATGATCCTCATACGAACTATTTTCCCCCTGCGGATAAAGAAAATTTTGATATTTCCATGACGGGTAAATTAGAAGGTATAGGAGCAACATTAACCGAACGTGATGGATTTGTGAAAGTAGAACGAATAGTACCAGGAAGTGCTTCTTACAAACAAGGTGAGCTGAAGGCGGGAGACTTAATCCTGAAGGTAGCCCAAGGTGCTGCTGAACCTGTGGATATCGTTGATATGAAATTAGACGACGCAATTCAGCTGATTCGAGGTAAGAAGGGAACAGAAGTGCGTTTAACTGTTAAAAAGCCCGATGGTAGTATCCATGTTATTCCTATTATCCGTGAAACAGTGGTAATTGAGGAAAGTTATGCAAGAAGTGCCATTTTTACATACAAGAAAAAGAAATTTGGTATTATTCAATTGCCTAGTTTTTATGCTGATTTTTCGTCAAGAGGTAGAGGTAGAAATAGTGCAGGAGATGTGAGAATCGAAGTAGAAAAATTGAAAAAAGCGGGTGTATCCGGTATTGTTTTAGATCTTCGCAATAATGGCGGTGGTAGTTTGGCTGATGCCATTGATATGAGCGGTTTGTTCATTTCTCAAGGTCCTATTGTTCAAGTAAAAGATCCGGGAGGGAATATACAACAAGCAAATGATCCTGATCCTCAAACGATTTACGATGGTCCTTTGGTAGTTTTAACAAATACTTACAGTGCTTCTGCATCTGAGATTTTAGCTGCTGCTCTCCAGGATTATAAGCGTGCAATTATAGTTGGAACAAAAAGTACATTTGGTAAAGGAACAGTTCAAACTATGGTTCCATTAAAAGGTGGAAATTCAACCGTTTTCCCAAAAGGTTTTGGTGAATTGAAAGTAACTATTCAGAAATTCTATCGAATTAACGGTGGAACTACACAATTACAAGGTGTAATCCCCGATGTGATTGTGCCAGATCCCTACGATGAAATTGAACGAGGTGAAAAGGAAATGGATTATCATATGCCATTTGATCAAATACCTGCGGCAAGCTACAAATCATACGAAAATAAAAAATACAAAAACGCGATTGCTGAAGGAAATAAAATGGTGAAGAGCGAAAAGTATTTCGAATTGGTAAAGGAACGTTCTAAACAAATTGCACAAATGCGCGATGAAATGACCTACAACTTGTGGTTAGATGGTTATAAAGAGCAACAAGAGCAATTGAAAAAACAAGATCAGAAGTTCAAGGATTTTAAATACGAAAAGAAAATTGACACTACTTATGCTCTTGATGTCGATTTGAAAGAGGTTAAGGGCGACACTATAAAAACCAAGACTCGTGAAACATGGATGAAAGGATATAATAAAGATGCATATATCGATATTGCTTCTAAAATTTTATATCAATGGTCGGGTCGCTAAACTTTAAGTGAAATTGAAATCCTAATTTTTACGGCCGCTAAGTATACGGCCGATAAGAATCCTGATTTCTGGTTGTTGATTCTGGCAGTAATAATCGTTAGGTTTATAATTTAATAGTCGTTAGGCTTATAGTTTACGAATTGTAAGCCTAGCGATAGTTAGAATTTTAGCTGATACTTAACCGAGTTATTAATCCTTCCACAAAAAAGGAAAGAGGATTCCTGTAAGAACTAAAATCATAAAATTCAGTCCGCCTAAAAGCATGGCATCTTTGTAAATTGATGAAACCAATACTGGGTTTAATGCTTTTTTCGAGGCAGATATGCCTACCAAAATCAAGGGAAGGATAACCGGAAGGCTCAATACTGGGGCTAGATATCCTGCGCCATCTGCTTTGGAAGAAACAGCGCCAATAAATGTATATACAGTAGAAACTCCAGCTGTTACCAATAGAAGAATTAGAATATATGGTAAAATATGCTGTACGGGTATCCCCAAAAACCAGCCAAAAAATGCCAAATTTAATGCAGCAAAAAGGATCATGGTTAACCAACCATAAAGGACTTTAGACCAGTAAATACTGGATGGGGATGCCAATTGATTCCAATAAATCCATCGCGAGCGAGATACCAACGTAAAGCTTTTAGAAACTCCATTGATGGTTGTTACGATTAAACTAATCCAAAATAAACTGTTCCACATAGATGTATTTATTTTGGGCTGCGATAACATACTAAGGAGAGCCAAGGTGGCAAGTTGCAACACCGCGGATGCAAAAACAGTAGGTTTTTTCAAATCCAATTGCAATTCTAATCGAATCAACTGTATGGTTTTTGCAATGCTATTCATTTGTGATTACCTTCGCGAAGGTAAATCAAATGGTGCGCTTGTTGAAAGTTACTCCTGAAATTTACCAGAATTTATTATAATAAATATAGCCCAATTGACATGTTTAAGAAAATATTGATTGCTAACCGAGGAGAAATTGCCATCCGCGTGATGAGAACTTGCAAAGAAATGGGGATTCAAACCGTTGCCGTTTATAGTGAAGCAGATACGTTAGCGCGGCACGTGAGGTATGCAGATGAGGCGTATTGCATAGGTGGACCAGCATCTTCAGATAGTTATTTGAAGATGGATCGAATTCTTGATGTGTGCAAAAAAACCGGGGCAGAAGCCGTTCACCCTGGTTATGGATTTTTATCGGAGAATTCTGTTTTTGCCCAATTATTGGCTGAAAATAATATAGTTCTCATTGGTCCTACTCCCCAGGCTATGGAGATTATGGGTAGTAAAATTGCTAGTAAGCAAGCGGTTGAGAAGTTTGGAGTTCCTTTAGTTCCCGGAATCAACAAGGCAATTAAAGATGCTCATGCAGCACTGGAAGTGGGTAAAAATATTGGATTTCCAGTATTAATTAAAGCTTCGGCAGGAGGTGGTGGAAAGGGAATGCGAGTGGTACATCATGAAGACGACTTTCTGTCATCACTTACAGCAGCCCAAAATGAGGCGCGTTCCGCATTTGGCGATGATAGTGTTTTTATTGAGAAATATGTAGGGAACCCACGACATATTGAATTTCAGATATTAGCAGATAATCACGGAAATGTATGTCATATTTTTGAACGCGAGTGTAGCATTCAACGTCGACATCAAAAGTTGGTAGAAGAAGCGCCAAGTGTGGTGTTATCCGAAAGTTTGAGAAATAAAATGGGGGAAGCTGCAGTCAACGTAGCAAAAGCATGCAATTATTCTGGTGCAGGTACAGTTGAATTTCTTTTGGGAGATAGCGATGAGTTTTATTTCTTGGAAATGAATACTCGATTGCAAGTTGAGCATCCGGTAACCGAAATGATTACAGGTTTGGATTTAGTTAAGGAGCAAATTAATGTTGCATACGGCTTGCCTTTGTCCTTTACTCAAAATGACTTGAAGATCCATGGACACGCCATAGAATTGAGAGTTTGTGCAGAAGATCCATTTCAACAGTTTTTACCGAATATTGGTAAAGTGAAGTCGTATTTAATCCCTGCTGGTCCGGGTATACGTGTGGATGATTGTATGGAAAGTGATATGGAAATCCCTATCTACTACGATAATATGTTGTCGAAGCTGGTAGTTTGGGGAAGTAATCGCACCGAAGCCATTGAACGAATGCGTCGTGCCATCAATGAATATGTAATTACTGGAATTCAAACTACTCTGTCGTTTGGGGAATTCGTGATGACCCATCCCAAGTTCATTGAAGGTGATTTCAATACCCATTTTATTCAGAATTATTTCAATCCAGAGTCGGAAGAAGTTGCTGTAAATGAATCAGATATGGAAGTGTTTGCAATAGCAGCAGCTCATTTCTTTCAAGCATCTAAATCCACCGTTTCTGCTGAAACTGTTGTTTCGGGGGAAGGTAATTCAGATGTTCACGGCAGTGCGTGGTTTAGAAATCGTAAGTAGTTGGTGATTCCTGTATCTTCCAAGCTTTTTGGGGGATGATTTTTTGAACTTCGGCAAATATGGGTGTAATGTAAACCTGCAAGAAACGACAGTAGTGAAATGAAAGTATTATTAATTGATGATGTCCATGAAGTTTTAACCCTTGGCCTTCGTGAAGCGGGCTGGGAAGTGGATTATCAACCCAATCTAAAAAAGGAAGATTTTTTGCAAGCTTTACACCGTTCTCAACCTACAGGAGTAGTAGTTCGAAGTAAACTAAATATAGAACCAATCCATTTAGACCAAATGAAACATGTTGGTGTGGAATGGATTGCCCGTGCAGGAGCGGGAGTAGATAATATTGATGTGGAGTACGCAGAAAGATTGGGTATTCAATTGATTCATGCGGTGGGTGCAAATGCAGATTCGGTGGCCGAACACATGGTTGGAATGTTGCTGTCGCTTCGTCATAATTTATACCGTTCACATTCTGAAGTTCTTCAATTCCAATGGAATCGGGAAAAGAATCGCGGAGTTGAAATTCAAGGTAAAACGGTAGGGATAATTGGTTATGGTCATACCGGTTCAAAACTGGCTCAAAAATTATCGGGATTTGGTGTGAAAATATTGGCCTATGATAAGTACAATCCTATTTCTTCTGGATTGGAAGTTGCATATTCAGAAGGAAAATCGGGATACTACGTTGAAAATACCGTGTCCAATTTAGAGAAATTAGCATTCCCGCAGAACGAAATAACATCCCCAGAAAAAAAACTAGCCTCGACAGAAATGTCGCAAAAAAGTGATAATCGTTTTACGCATCAGGTCAAAGGGGTAGAATTACCGGAGTTGATGCGGGAATCAGACATTATAAGTTTTCATGTGCCGTTGACCGAGGAAACCCGAAATTGGGTCAACGATGAATTCTTGGAAGGATGTAAATCGGGTTTGGTCTTGTTGAATGGAAGTAGGGGCGAGGTGGTTCAGTTGAAATCGGTATTGAAATATTTAGAAAATAATAAGTTAAGCGGATTTGCTGCTGATGTTTTAGAAGTGGAACCCCCTTCGAAAATGGACATAGATACACGAGAAGTTTTTGAAAAATTAGGAGCATTTTCCAATGTAATGTTTTCGCCACATATTGCTGGTTGGTCGGTAGAAAGTTACCGTCAAATTTCAGAATATTTATTGCTTAAGATATTGAATAATAAATAGATAGTATTATTTATTTGCAAAAAATGCAACTCATAAACAAAAAACTTGTAAAAACCAATTAAAATAAACTTGTTAAATCCTTAGTTTTTCGATAAAATTGCCGTTTAAAGCGTGGAATGGATGTAACATTTCTCAAACCCGCTTTTTTAAGCAAAAAAACGTAAAACTATATGAAGGATAAATTACTTAAACTGGTATTTACATGGTTATTGAGTTCTTTGTCTGTTGCTGCATTTGCACAGACCAACTTTGCTGACTACCGTGTTAGTACAACAGATCCCGATGGCAAGCCATTGGAAGGGGTGAAAGTACGTTTGTATTTGAACGACATTTTAAAGGCGGACGAAATTACAGACAGCGATGGTAATGCATTGTTTCAAACTTTGAGCCCTGGTACGTATCGAGTTGAATTAACTAAAGAAGGATTTTCACCTTACAAAATGGAAGGGGTTGAGCTTTCTGCTGGTTTGAACGAACCGTTAAAAGTTCCGATGACCACTCGAATGGGTGATGTAGTAATTACCACAAAAGCTAAAGCAAAAGTTATTCAATTAGAGAAGAATGAGCAAACCATTTCAGGTACTGCTCAGTTGGGTAACGGACGTCGTGGTATTGGCGCTTTAACTGCAACTAACTCAGCAATTATTGAATCTCGTCAAGGTATATCAGTTCGTGGTACACGTGCGGATGGTAACGGTACATTTATTGATGGTGTTCGTGCAATCGGAGGTGGAGCTATTCCATCGTTGGGTGTTGACCAGCTTTCTGTAAATATCGGTGGTATTCCAGCGATGTATGGTGACTTAACTGGTGGTGCGTTTTCATATACATCTAAAAGTGCAACAGAAAAATTCGTTTCTATTTTCGAGGGAATTACTTCAACTGGATTGGATCCTTATGGTTACAACACATTAGAAGGTTTCTTCTCGGGTCCATTGTGGGTAAAAGAAAAGAAAAATGCTGAAGGCAAAACAGAAAGAAATGTAGTTTTAGGATTCACATTAAACGGTAACGTAGGTTATTATGGTGATCCAGATCCAACAAGAACTGGGGTGTACGTATTAAAAGAAGAGAAATTAAGAGATTTAGAAAACCAACCTTTGGTATTTACTCCAAACGGTTTCGTACACAGAGCTGCTTATTTAAGAGAATCAGATTTTGATCTTTTAGCGGCTCGTCCTACCTCTCAACAATACAATGGTAACTTAATTGGTAAGTTGGAATTTAACCCAACCAAAGATATTAACGTAACTGCATTTGCGAGTTACAATTACGGTGGTGGTAGAGCTGCTACCAACACGATCATGAACTTTGAGAACAATGCACGCATTGATAACCAAACCTTCAGAGCATATTTGGCTTTCCGTCAAAACTTCAAATTGAGCAAAGAAAGCACAATCAAAAGTGCGTTTTATACGATTCGTGCGGAATACCAGAATACATTTTCACAATCGCGTCATGCTAAGCATTTAGATAATGTGTTTGATTATGGTTATATCGGAGCATTTCAGGCGTTTCCAACTCCGGTTTTCGCATATTCTAATTACGATGCACAACAAGATCCTAACAAAACTCCAAGAATTGTTCGCGATCAAAACGGTAACATTGTACAATTGAGAAACTATTGGGAGCAAGTAGGCTTCGTTGATACTGCATTGAGATTTACAGCAAGTGATTTGAATCCAGTTCGTGCCAAATATACTCAAAACGTATATGACTTCTACGATCAATTGGGCGCGACTATTGCTAATCCATTGACTATTTTAATGAATCAAGGTTTGTTGAATGGTTATAATCCTAATAACGTATATTCACTTTGGGCAACACCCGGTACTGAAGTCGGATCTTGGGGTAAATCACAAACCGAACGCTATTCATTATTTGCATTAGGACAAATGCAAGTAAAACCAAAAACAGTTAATGGAAGAGAGCGCACTCCTCACGATTTGCAAGCCGGTTTTTATTACGAGCAAAACTTTAATAGAGGTTACACCTTGAATGCAAATGGATTGTGGATTTTAATGCGTCAGTTAGCTAACAAACATATTTCTGAATTGGATATCAATAATCCTATCTTAAGTTACGATGCAAATGGTGTTTTCACCGACACTGTTCGTTACAATCGATTAATCAACTATACCGATCAATCTACATTTGATCGCAATTTGAGAAATAAATTAATTGCTGCCGGTGCTAAGGATGTTTACGGAAACGCTATTAACGAAAGTACATTCATTGACGTTAATTCATATTCTCCTGATCAATTTGATTTGACCATGTTCAGTGCTGATGAATTATTGAATAATGGTAACCCTTATGTTAACTATTTTGGTTACGACTATACAGGTGAACGTAAAATTAATAGTAAATTATCCATCAATGACTTTTTGAACAACCGTTCAGAAAGAAATATTGGAGCGTTCCAACCTATTTATATCGCAGCTTGGATTCAAGACCAGTTCCAATTTAAAGATTTGATTTTCCGTATGGGTCTTCGTATGGAACGCTATGATGCAAACCAGAGTGTATTAAAAGATCCTTACAGTTTGTACCCAATCCGAACTGCAGGAGAAGTAACTGAAATTAACGGTTTACCTGCTGAGCATCCAGGTAATATATCTTCAGATGCTTATGTTTATGTAAATGATATGCAATCTCCTACACGTATCATAGGTTACCGTGAAGGCGATCGTTGGTTTAATGCAGATGGATCAGAGCAAAGAAATCCAGAATTTTTAGCAAACCAAACAAGCAACGGTAAAATTGCCCCATATTTGGTGGATATCAACAAACAAGAAGTTACTGAAAAGACTTTTGTGGATTATACACCTGCAATTAATTTGTTGCCTCGTATTTGGTTCTCTTTCCCCTTGGAACCTAAAAAGAAGACTTTCTATGTAAGCTATGATGTATTGGCTCAACGTCCAAATGCTGGTGCTTCATTTGTTACTATTGATGACGTGTATTTCTTGAAATTCCGTCAGGGTACTACTTTAGCTAACGGAAGTTTGAACTCTCGTATGAAAACAGATTATGAGGTAGGTTATAAGCAAATTTTTGGTTCTAAAGGTAATAAAGGTTTAGAATTAAGTGCTTCTTATTCTGAAATTAGAAACGACTTTGGATTGTTCCAGGTTAACCAAGCATATCCTGTAACTTACACTACTTACAGAAATATTGACTTTGCAACCATCACTGGTTTCAGAGGTAACTTCAGCGTACGTGATTTAGGAGCTATGTCTGTATCTGTAAGTTACATGTTACAATTTGCAGATGGTACTGGTTCAAACATCAGTTCTCAACAAGCATTGATTGCAAGTAACCAACCGAACTTGAGAACAGTTATTCCATTGGGTGAATTGGATATTCGTCACAACTTAAAATTGTCTACAACTTGGGCATGGGCAGGTGGACGTGATCCAATCTCTAAGAAAAACTTATATACTGGTCCAAAATTGTGGGATAAAGAGATCTTGAAGTTCACAAGTATCAACATCATCGCAAATACATACAGTGGTGGTCCTTATACTCCAACAGTTCGTGCAGTGCAAATTGGAGCAGTTGACCGTGCTCAAATCAAAGGGGTTCCTTTTGGTGCACGTTTACCTTGGCAGTACAACTTTGACTTGAACTTTACCAAAGGCTTCCAATTAACACGAAATGGTGCTAAGAATCCATTGAACTTCCAAGTATTCTTGTGGGTTAACAACGTGTTGAATACCTGGAATGTATTGGGTGTGTTCCCATTCACAGGACAACCCAATGATGATGGTTTCTTGAACAGTCCTCAAGGTCAACTTTTGGTCAAAACTCAGGTTGATACGCAGAGTTACATTGATTTATACCGATTGTTGCTTAACTCTCAAACACAAAACTGGAATGCACCAAGAACTATTCGTTTAGGAGTACGTTTCAACTTAAATTAATTGTATTAAAGAATCAGGAAAATGAAAAAGTTAGGTATCATATTCGCAGGTTTGTTAGCGATTCAGGCTGGTTTCAGTCGCCCAATTGAAAATATGGGCAGTCGTGCAAACAAACTCAAAGTAAACAAACGCGCAGGTGCAATGGCTAATACCTGTAACCCTGCTTCACAATCAGCGGATTTGGACGTGAATAACGTACGTACCAAATTGTTGAATGGTGGTGATATGTGGTGGGATCTAAACAACCCAAAATACGAAGTACCCAAAATCAACGATCCTAATGCCGTTAGAAAACACGCATTGTTTTCTGGTGCTATTTGGATTGGAGGTAAGGATAATGGAGGTAACTTGAAGTTGGCAGCAATGACATACCGTCAGAATGGTAGTGATTTTTGGCCAGGTCCATTGGATACAACTAACGCAGCGACTGATCCTTTGCGTTGTAATTCCTACGACAGAATGTGGAAAGTTACCCGCGATGAATTGGAAGAATTTGAAACGTCTAAATATTTGACTCAAAGTGCGGGTATTAGAGACTGGCCCGGAGGAAAAGATAGAAGCGTGAAATTCGGGGCGGAAGCTTCTTATATGGCCCCTTACAAGGAAGTTGTTCCAGATGGTGTATATAATCCTTTCGATGGAGAACACCCTGTATTAGACGAGAGACGTCCTATCTCTGAGAATGGTGTTGATCGCCAACCTGATATGTTCATTTGGTGGGTTTATAACGACAGAGGTAATATTCACTCAGAATCTTCAGGACAACCAATCGGTATTGAATGTCAAACAACTGCATTTGCTTTTTCTACCAACGATGAGGTAAATAATATGACTTTCTACACCACAAAAATCATTAACCGTGGTTTTACTACGGTAAACGATTGTTACATGGGACAATGGGTGGATGCCGATTTAGGAAACTATGCCGATGACTATGTAGGTTGTGATGTTCCTAGAAGTTTGGGATATTGCTATAATGGTGATGACGAAGACGAAGGGGTTTTAGGATATGGTTTAAATCCTCCGACTGTGGGTGTTGACTATTTTGAAGGTCCTACAGATACTTCAGGTAACCAAATGGGAATGAGTCACTTTATGTATTACAATAATACAAGCGACCCTATTAGTGGTAACCCTGATGGTAACAACGCAAATACTTTCTATAATTATTTGAAAGGTAAATGGAAGCAAGGACAAAACGTTACTTGGGGTGGAAATGGATTCGGTGGTAGCCGTTCTGCAAATTACATGTTCCCAGGTAATACGGATCCTGCCTTCCCTGGTGAGTGTTGGGATGAAAAGAGTGCAGGTAACCGTCCTGGTGACCGTCGTTTCATTCAATCAACTGGACCATTCTTGTTAAGACCAGGGCAAGTTCAACGTATCACTGTGGGTGTAGTTTGGGCTAGAACTACAAGTGGTGGAGCAGGTTCTCCTTGTTTGGGTACTGGTTCTATTCGTTTGTTGCAATTAGCGAGCGATAAAGCACAAACGTTGTTTAATAATAATTTTAAAATTCTAGATGGACCCAATGCTCCTGATATTGAAGTTCAAGAGTTGCATCAAGAATTGGTGTTGAAATTCTTAAATACGAATTCAGAGAAAGTTGAAAACTACGTTGAAAAGTATCGTAATGCTTCAAATAAGGAATTAACCTACAAGTTTGAAGGTTATTTAGTGTATCAATTAAAAGATGCTACTGTAAACACTGGTGATTTGGATAACGTGGATAAAGCGCGTTTAATGTTCCAATGTGATATGAAGAACAATCGCGGTCAAATTATAAACCGTGTTTACGATCCAAAATTGAGTCAAATGATACCAGTAGAAAAAGTGGATGGTGCTGATAAAGGAATTCAACATACGTTTAGTATAAAGAATGACTTATTTGCAACTGGATCCAATACGACCTTGATTGACTTCAAGAACTACTACTATATGGTATTGAGTTATGCAATTTTATCCGACGATACATTGCAGTTAGATCCCAACCAATTCTTAGCAGGTAGAAGAAATATCAGAGTGTATCGTGCAACTCCTCACAAAACAGAACCTGAAAACTTTGGTACAGAATTACAGTCTTCATACGGAAGCGGACCTAGCTTAACGCGCATTTCAGGTCGTGGTAACGGTGGAATGGCTTTAGAATTCACAAAAGAGACTATTGATGAAATATTGGCAAAGGGGATTTCAGAAAAACCTAAATATGTTATGGGTGCAGGTCCTGTGAACATTAAAGTTGTTGATCCATTGAAAGTACCTAATTCTAAATTTCAATTAATAGTGCGCGAACGAAAGCCATCAGTTACTACTGGTTTAAAGGATTCTATGACATCTAATGCGGATTGGATGCTAGTAAAATTGGATATTAATGGAAACGATACAATCAGAACCAGAATTTACTCAGATACTACTTTAGCAGTTAAATTTGAGACTGTACAAGGAAAAGCAGATCCAAATAATGCATCGAAAGAAACTTTAGCAGATTGGGGAATGAGTATAGAGTGGACTCAAGTAACAAATCCTGGTGAGAATGCAGCTGCTGATCCTTCGAATGGTGTATTGGATTGGTCTGTAACTTGGGAGGATAATGGCAAGCAGTGGCTGACATCTGTTGTGGACAATGACGCACAAGGTACAGCAACTTCGGGTTCACCTTGGTTAAATTGGATTCGTTCAGGTGCAACAGGAAGAGGTGTACAAACTTTTGATGGGTTCTATCACGATTTCATGAGTACAACTGGTGAGCCTTTGGATCCAGGTGGGGCTTTTGAACGTATTTGGAACGGTAGAATCGCTCCTTATGGTTTAACTGCTCGTGAGAAGTTTAGTGCAACTACAGGGCGTAATACTTACGGTTTCGCTTGGTCAGGTAATGCTTCATGGTTACAGAACCCATTGTCTGAATTGCATAGTTTTGAATTAGTGATTACTCGTGATCGTTCAAAATGGACTCGTTGTGCTGTAATTGAAATGGCGGATGACGAAGTTAAGAACAGCACCGAAGGACAAATGGCTAAATTCAATATGCGTTTTGGAACATCTAAAAACGTGAATATGCAAGATGAAGCTGGAAGTCAAGGTTTGAGCTGGTTCCCTGGTTATGCAATCAACTTGGAAACAGGTGAGCGTTTGAATATAGCATTTAGTGAAGATAGTTATTTGGCTGGTGAAAACGGTCGTGATATGATCTGGAATCCAACTTCTAATGTGTATAACGATAATGGTAATTATCCTGCAATTGGTGGTAAACATTTTATTTACATTTTTGGAACAGGTAAACACGGTATCACTCGTAACATACAAGGTGAACGTTACTACGGAAGCGACGATGCAAACTTTGATCGTTTTAGAAAAGGATTGCAGTCGACTACAGCTGGTGGTAACCCCAACAACTTAGAGAAGATTCGCTTACTATCACAAGCAACATGGGTAATTCCTACTTATTTGGCACCCGGTTACAGTATTGGTGCTGATGGTTTACCTCCAACAGATGTTACCATCAAAGTAAGAATTCGTAAAGCGTATACAACTTTTGAAACTACTGATAAGAGAAATAACGATCGTCCGATGTATGAATTTGATGGGGCTGAAATTGCACCAAAAATTAGTAAAGAAATTGGACGTAAGAATTTGGATTTAGTTAATGTAGTTCCTAATCCGTATAGAGGTTATAGCGAATATGAAAACAGTCCTATCGATTCTCGTGTTAAAATCACCAACTTGCCACCTGATGCAACTATTACAATTTTCGACATGGCAGGTAACGTAATTCGTCGTATCACCAAGAGTGATGAGCGTACATATTACGAGTGGGATTTGAAGAATGCGAGCAATGTTCCGATTTCCAGTGGGTTATATTTGATTCATGTTAAATCTCCAGGATTGGGTGAGAAAGTTGTTCGTTGGTATGGAATTATGCATGCTGTTGATTTAGATACGTATTAAACCAATTTAATTTAGTAAAAGATGAAATTTAATTTAAAAAATATAGCGTTATTGTTGACAGCATCTGTAGGAAGTTTAACAAACAACGCATTTGCAGGTAACCCCGAACGTCAAGGTCAAGCGGGAGCTATGCAGCTTACAATAAACGGATGGGCTCGTAGTTCGGGTACTGGCTGGTCAAACGGCGGTAGAGTTACCGGAGCAGAGTCTATGTTTATGAACGTAGGTGGTCTGGATCGAATGGCAAACAGAACAGAATTGGTTTTTGCTCGTACTGAATGGTTAATGGGTTCTGGAATCGGAATCAACAACCTGGGTTTCGGTGTGAAAATGGGAGAAGATGGCGATAAGGGTACCTTGGGAATTCAAGTGATGCAGTTCGGTATAGATCCAATAGATATTACCACAGAAGAGAATCCTTATGGTGGTATTGGAACCTATCGTGTGAATATGACAAACATCGGAGTTTCCTATGGTAAGAGCTTTTCAAAAAGTATCTCTGCAGGTGTAACTGCTCGCCTTGTAACTGAAGGTATTCCGGATGCTAGTGCAACTGGAATGTCGTTGGATGCTGGTGTTCAATATTCTACAACCCTTTTAGCAGGTGCAAGTAAGATTAAAAGAAACGATTTTAATTTTGGTGTGTCTGTAAAGAATATTGGTCCAGATATGAGTTTCAGAGGTGATGGATTAAGCTATAAGGCAGTAATCCAAAATAGTCCTTTGACGAAGACTATGGAGGTAAAAACTGCAGCAATTAAATTACCATCTATGTTGAATATTGCGGCATCTTACGATATCCGCTTGGATAAAACAGCCGGTGTTTATGATAACCGATTGACATTGGGTTTTGCATTTACAAACCATTCTTTCAGTGCCAATCAAACAACTGTTTCTGCTGAATATTCTTACAAAGAAATGTTGAGCGTTAGAGGTGGATTCTGTTATCAAAACGGGATTTTTGGAGATGAAGCTGGTTATACAACCGCTTATTCAGGTCCAATGGCTGGGGTAAGTTATGATTTCAAAGTGAATGATGAAAATGTAGTCTCTTTGGATTATAGTTACAGAGCATCCAATTTTTTCAGTGGTACTCACTCTTTTGGAATTCGCATCGGTTTGGGTAAATCTGAATAAATTAGTTGTTAAAAAATTCATTCGACAAATCAATATTTATTTAGATTTTTAATAAGCAAAACTGGAAGTTATAACTCCTTGTTAGGATAGAATATTTAAAGTAATTAGTCGAAATATTTTAAGATTTTAACCGAAAGAATCTAGGTAATATCAAATTTTACTATATTTGAAAATGTTGCATCAGCCATAAGGTTCGGTGCAACATTTTTTTTTAACTATAACTGACTTAAAAAATTACACACTGAACACTAATTATAGAACGACATGAGCGATATACAATACTTTACACACGAAGGATTAGAAGCTATCAAAGCGGAATTAAACGAATTGAAGCATGTAGAAAGACCAAAAGTTATTCAAGCTATCGCGGAAGCCCGAGATAAAGGGGATTTAAGTGAAAATGCTGAATACGATGCAGCTAAAGAAGCTCAAGGGCATTTAGAGGATAAAATTGCTCAAATGGAGCATCTTTTGGCTAATGCTCGAGTAATCGACAGTAGCTTGTTGAATACCGATAAGGTAAGTATCCTATGCAAAGTAAAAGTGAAAAACCACAATGTTGGTAAGGAAGCGGTTTATCAATTGGTATCTGAAAAAGAAGCAAACTTGAAAGAGAATAAAATTTCCATAAAAAGCGCTATCGGAGCTGGATTGCTTGGAAAAGCTAAGGGAGATGTAGTGGAAATTTCAGTGCCGGCTGGATTAGTGAAATTGGAAGTATTGGATATTTCGTTATAAAGAAACTCGTAGTTTTTTTAGAAGTAAAATTCTCTTTTTAAGATGCATTACAAATTTGTTTTTAGTGCTTAACTAAAAAGATGTTATATCCCTAAATTTTCAGCTGATTTACTATATTGACAAGTACATTTACTAAGAGCAAAACGACATGAGTAGTTCTATATTTTCGAAAATTGTGAAGGGAGAAATCCCTTGTCATAAAATACATGAAGACGAAAATCATCTAGCATTTTTGGATGTAATGCCCTTAGTACCAGGGCATGTACTCTGTATCCCTAAGAAGGAAACCGATTACATGTTCGACTTGTCTGAGGATGAATTAGCTGATCTTTGGAAATTTACATTACCGATAGCAAAAGCCATTAAAAAGTCTGTAGACTGTAAGCGAATAGGGACTGCGGTTATTGGATTGGAAGTTCCACACGTTCATATTCATTTGGTACCGTTGAATCAAGTTGGAGATATCAATTTTGCACGGGAGAAAATGAAACCATCTCATGAGGAGTTATCAGAGATGGCCGCTATAATTCGTTCGAATTTGACGATTTAACTATTCGATTTAAATTATGCATCCAATTATAATTGAGTTCGGTACGTTTAAAGTGTTCTCTTACGGACTCATGATAATGTTGGGTGTAGTCGCAGCTTTTGTTTATCTGTATACTCAAAGAAGTCGTTTTTTGCCAGATCTTGATAAGATTTCTGAGCTCATTTTACTCTGTTTTATCAGTGTTTTTGTAGGAGGAAAGTTTTTTTATTTTTTGGAGAAACCTTCTTATTTTATTCAAAATCCCTCTGATTTTTTTTCGAATTTAGGACAGGGTTTTGTATTCTATGGTTCATTTTTATTTACAGTACCAGCTTTGTATTGGTGGTTCCGAAAAAATAATTTGAACATATTTTATTCATCCGATTTTATAGCGATTGGAGGTTCTTTGGTGCACGGTTTTGGCAAAATAGGTTGTTTTATGGCTGGTTGTTGCCATGGAAAACAATGTGATACCAGCAGTGCATTCGGCTTGATATTTAATGCACCTCATACGGCTGCTGATCCCAAAGGAGTTCCCTTGTATCCGGTTCAACTCTGGGATGCGATTCTGATTTTAAGTATTTCCGTTTTTATGATCTGGTATATGAATCGTAAAAAGTTTCAAGGGGAATTATTTCTGATTTATACGCTAATCTACGCGATAGGAAGATTTATTACAGAAAATTATCGAGGGGATGAAGCTCGGGGTTTTGTTTTCGGGGGATGGTTGTCGCATAGTCAGTTTATAGCCGTTATTTTAATAGTTATTTCTGCTGCTTTGTACATTCGAGGTCTATTGCGATCTGCACGTTAGTTAGTTCGTGTTAGCTGTTGTACGTGTACATTCGAGGTTTATTGCGATCTGCACGTTAGTTAGTATGTGTTAGCTATTGTACGTGTACATTCGAGGTCTATGGCGATCTGCACGTTAGTTAGTACGTGTTAGCTGTTGTAAGTGTACATTCGAGGTTTATTGGGGTCTGCTATTTTTTACTTGGACATCTATTAGTAGATATGCTATCATTGAAATATATTTGAATGTTCTATGTTGTTAAAAGAAGTTGTTGGGCAAGAAGCGGTAAAAGCAAAGATCTTAGGAAGTGTAAATCAAGGTCGGATTCCACATGCTCAATTGTTTTTGGCAAATCCAGGTGCAGGCGGCCTTCCGTTAGCCTTAGCCTATGCTCAATATATTTCTTGTCCTAATAGAACGGATTCAGATAGTTGTGGGGAATGTAGTTCGTGTAAAAAACATACATCGTTTACACATCCAGATGTTCATTTTAGTTATCCATTTGTTAAAGATAAAGGTGAAGTTGCAACCGAATTGATTGCAGATTGGCGTGCTGCGTTAAAAGCAAATCCATACATGAATTACATGGACTGGATGCAGTTTCTAGGTGCTGAAAAGAAACAAGGAAATATACCTGTAAAAGAAACCAGAGAAATCATCAAGGGACTTTCTTTAAAACCCTATGAATCCGAATATAAGTTTTTGATTTTATGGCTACCCGAGTTTTTGGGGACAGCAGGAAACGTGTTGTTGAAGATTATTGAAGAACCACCTCAAAATACCTTGTTTATTCTAGTTGCGGAAAATTCAGATAAAATATTAGGTACTATTCTTTCGAGAACACAATCAGTTAGAATCCCGCCTATCCAAAAGCCGGAACTAAAGGCATCGTTGATGGCAGTTCACTCCCTCACGGATGAGCAGGCGGAACGAATGGCACAAATTTCTCAGGGTAATTACAGGATTTGTCAGGATTTGTTGGTTGAGGCAGAAAGTCCATACTTTGATTTGTGGAAAAGTTGGATGTCTGCATGTTATTTGGTGAAACTTAATGAGTCTGCTGCTTTAGCTGAGAAGTTTAATTCCATGAGTCGAGAAGAACTAAAAGGATTCTTACAATATGGCTTGGAGTTGTTGAGAGGGATTTTGGTGGTGAAATACGAGAGCAGTTTAAATAACTGGGTAGGAAAAGAGTATGAATTTATTCAGAATTTTAACAAATTGAATATACCTTTTTCGAACTTGCAATCTATTATCAGTCAATTAGAAAACAGTATTTATCTGGTAGAGCGCAATAGTGCAATTAAAATGGTGATGTTGGATTTAAGTTTTTTCATCACAAAAAAAATAAAAAAACAATAATTGGGGCAACCATTGGAATGCGTAATGCATCTTTGGACTGTACGATCCCGTGATGAAGAATTCACATGGCAATAGAAAACCCTACGAACGAGAAAGAGCTAGTGCAAAAATGTCTCCAAGGAGATAAAAAGGCGCAAGAGCAATTTTACTCACGTTATTCTGGGGTAATCTGGAAAATTTGCTTGCGATATTCCCATGACGAAGAATCGGCAAAAGATGTATTTCAAGACACTATGGTACGCGCATTTCAAAAATTAACCGAGTTTCGCTTCGAGGGTTCTTTCGAGGGATGGCTCCGCAGAATTTGTGTGAATCAGTGTTTAGATGCCATCCGAAAAGACAAAACCAAATGGCAGGATTCAATAAACGATAATCACGAGGAAATTGAATCGGAAATGAAAACAGATGACGGAATAGCTACCAAACAGCTTTTCGCACTACTTCAGTCGCTTCCAGTAGGTTATAGAACGGTGTTTAATTTGTATGTTATTGAGGGATATTCTCACGGTGAAATTGCATTGATGATGGGAATTACTGAATCAACTAGTAAAACACAATTGTTCAAAGCAAGAAAATATCTACAGTCTAAATTATTAAAGAATAACTTTTGAAAAATTCAAATAATCATATCGACGAACTTTTTCAGAACGGAATTGAACAGGCTGAAATACAGCCACCTCAAGAGTTGTGGAATCAAGTATCACAGTCTTGGGATCAAATTCTGCAAGCCGATATTCATAGTAATTCACAAACATCTTCTTCTACTACATCTGCAAAAACAAACGGTTCGTCCGTTCAAGGTAGCAGCTTAAAAATGGGTGGATTTTCTCAGTGGAGCAGTTTGTCGAAATGGATACTAGGTGTGGTAGGAACTACTGTTGTTGGTGGAGGAATATACTTGGTTGCCGAATTAGCATCCCCCGAAACTCAAATCCAAAAAATAAATTCTACCTCTGTAAAATCAAATCAGCAACCAGAAAGTTCCACAGAATTTAGTAACAGTCAGATAAACAGCCAAGAGTCTATAGATTATTCCAAAGCAACGGGTCAAACTGCAACTACCTCCGAATTTAAACCCAGCAATTCATGTATCGATACGCAATTGACGGTGATTGGATCGAAATTAAATTCCAATAATGATGGGTCACATGTCAAACAAGAACTTACGAGCCCAGTAGATCAGAAAGCGGCAGCAAATCATAAGGATATTTTGCATAATGAGTATTCCAAAGGAATGGAAAGAGCTCAGGCATCGGGTGTGAAGGCTTATTTAGAATTAGTACAACGCAATATTCGAGTTGAGCAAATTGAAAATAGAGTTCAAGTCAAGATTGATGGTGTTTCCGGATTGAATGCTGTAATTAAATCAGTAGTAATTGGGAAAGAAAAAATACAGAGTGTGGGTAATTCCAGTTTTGTGCGAGGAGATATGGAAGGATGGGATTTGCCTGATGATGCAAGTAGCTTGGTTTTTGAAAGAAAGTGTTACTTAGAAACAAGTAAAAAATTAAACATACAGATTGCGCTAAAAATTGTTGATGCGGATAAAGTGATGGGGGAAAAAGAATGTGTTGTTGAAAAGAATATAGAATTTCAGCCATGGATTGCAGGTGGAATAGAAATCATTCCAAACGTATTTACCCCTAATGGCGATGGCTTGAATGATGAATATTATGTAAAAGTGAGAGAGCCGAAATCCTTCCAAATGGAAATCAGTAGTGCCGAACGTTCCGACTTAGGAACAGTGTTTTACACGAATTCCATTTTGGAACGTTGGAATGGTAAAAAAGGAGAAATTAATTGTCCGGAAGGTAAATATTGGGTTTCGATACGACGTGTATATGAACGAATCGATAATCAAGGTAAATGGATTACAGCAACAAAAGTGGAACGAATACTTATGGAGTTAAAACGTGATTAATTATGAAAAAGGAAATGTCAAACATCAGGAATTTAATGGGAAATCCGGAATCAAATTTCTTGGCTTTGTCCCCCAAAAAATATAAATTTGAAATTTTACGAGAAAAATATACGAATATGAAAGGAATATCCTTGTTTTTAAAGTCCGCGTTTTTAATGATGCTGACGTTGGTGTTTGGGTCGAAGGCGGCTCAAGCCCAAACGTGTATCATTACCTACGACGGAAATCTTTGCGTAGGCGCTCCAATCACCTTTAAAGGAAATGCTCAGGGTACAACCCACGACTGGACCTTTAACGATGGTGGAACCGATTACACTGCAACGGGTCAAGTTAACGCGATTTATCCATTTAAATCAGCTGGTAACAAAACGGTTACCTACATCACAACCATCAATGGTTCAAAATGTACAGCAACGTTAAACTTAACCATTAAGGAAAAGCCAAAAGTTAATTTGACGATCAAAACATTGGATACCCAGTGTTTCGAACAAAACTTATTTTGCTTTATTGACAGTACCAAGAATAAAAATGGTGCGAAAATTGTCAATACAAAGTACGTTGTTTCAGATGGTCAGTTTGCGGAATACGATTTCCCTCCTTCAGTTATGCCGAATGAATATTGCTTTTCGGTAAAAGATCCGCGCGGAGGTTCATTCAACATTTATATTGAAGCAACCGATGAAAACGGTTGTCAGGATACCCAGAATTTAGTGGGTGCAGTTTACGTTCGCGAAAAAATTGGAGCTGCGTTTACCAGTAACAAGCCTCAGGGTTGTGATTCAGTTTTAGCGAAGATTAAAAATATTTCTCGTATTTCTAAAAGTAGTGTGGATTCTATTTGGTGGTATTGGACAGGTACCAACGCCGGAATGGAAGTGGAAGGTAGACCCAATATTAACAAACTATGGGGTCCTGATTTAGATAAATGGTTCTACGGACAAGGTGTTTACACATCAAAATTGGTAATTCGTACGATTGATGGTTGTAAAGACTCGTTTAAAGTAGTAGCAACTGCATCTGTATTCCAAAGTAAAGCGATAATTTTAGCCGATAAGGATTCAACGTGTATATCTTCTCCGGAAATTAAATTCAGCGTTAATATTGTTCCTTCCGGTGCTTCTGGTTTATTGTGGAACTTTGGTGACCCGAACTCTGGTCCTCAAAATACCAACAACCGGACTTGGTCGCCTGCTCACTCATTTACAGGCTTAGGTCCTTTCTTGGTTAAGTTGACGTACAAGCACCCAGTTTGTGGAAACGTTGAGACTTACGATACCATTATTATATTAGGTCCGTTGTCTGCGATTGAATCAGCATTCCAACGCGTACCGGATTGGCAAACCTTCCAATGTCCAAAAGATGTAATGGATACCGTTTATTTCACGCGTAACTTATCTAAGTTTTATCATAACGACTTAGATTACACTGACGATGATAGTACGTTCTATAAGAATGGTACTTCAGCATTGGGACATAGATTCAAATCAGCAGGTGGTAAGCCCGTTCAAGAATGGTTCCCTCCAATTCGATTGGAGCAAAATTCAAATGGTACAAAAACAGTTTACAAGCCAGCACCAGGGCCATTGCCTGGCGGTGGAGATGACCCATTGAAGCGTGAACGTGTTTGCGCAACTCGTTTGTGGGATTTTGGAGATAACTTTGGTTCAAAATGTACCACAGATATAACTAGAAATAAAAACGTAACGGTAAACTGTGCTTTCACTCATGACTCAACCCCTTATCATTATTACAGATCTTGGGATTTGGTTATGTTGTCGGATTTCAAAAATGCACCTATGGAAGATGCGATTTTCATCGACAGCAATGGATTGTGTAAGCGTGTAAATGTATTCCCTGATACATTATTCTATGTATTGATTGATACTATGGTTGCAGTTCCTCCAACAACTGCGGATAGTGCAGCATTCCAAGCAAGTGGAATTTTTGCTAAAGGAACTACGACTTACCGAATGGAAAAAGGTGTGAGAGGTGTTGGTGAGCGTTACATGGAAGATTATGTTAAAATCCGTGTTGAAGCTGGTGATACTGTATTCATTGGAAAAAATGGTGCTTGGAGACGAGTTATCGGTCCTGCTGATAGTTTAGTAAAGAAAACAGAGATCATTCAGTTGAGAAGTAAAACAGATTCGTTTACTTTCTTGTATACTGTTCATTTAAAACGAGATACATTACCTCGTAAGTTGTATGAAATTAGAACTAAGAAAGGGGAGGTTCCTTACAAATTGGATTCTTTCATCCGCAGACCACAAGGTATTAAAGGATTTGACTATTTTGTAAATTATAACCGTTTCCGTGAGTTGTATTATGCTCGTATCCCTTCATGTAATAATGTAAGATTGACCCATGAAGATACTTGTCACCCAATGAAATGTAGAAGTGAAGCGACTAAGCAGTTGGCTATGTTGCACGCTAATGCTGGAGGTGTAGGTAGTGGAGTAATAAAAGATGCGGTAGAATGTTTGGGTTCTGTGAACCCAACTTATGGGGTAACCTTTATATTGAGTGATTTGAAACCGGGATGTACATTTACCGATGTTCAAATTAACTACGATACTTTCTGTGATCCTAAGGCTTGGGTTCCTTTGGCTGGCTTGAGTCCCGGTGGACGTCCGTTGAACCCACCATTGCCATTCTGGAATACAGGTTATCAATTAGCAGGTAATCCTCCTTCAAGATACTCTCAAACTTACAGTCCTTCTTCAGTGTGTAACAACAAAACAAACTGTGTAACTGTAGGTATTATTGTTGGTAACGGTATTGCTAAGCCAGGTGGAAATAGTGCAAAACGTCCATTGTGTCAAGATACACACTACTACGATAAATTTGCTTGTTTCCCAATGATTGATACGGATTTTGAATTGATTACTCCAACTAAAAATGCATTGGGTGATTACAAAATCTGTAAGTGGGATGAAATCGTAGCACGTCCAAAATCTACTAACAAAACTAGAACTCGCGACGTTAAGTCATTGCGTTGGATGTTGTCAACTGGTAATGCAGGTCCTGATTACGCACGTAACTGGAACCAATATATCCAAGAAGATTATTTCCATTATCAAAAGATGAAAGGAAAGAATCCGAACTATATTTACAATTACATCGTACAAACTAGAGGAGAAGAAAACCCATTCCAAGCTCAATGTACCAACAATTGGTTTGATGGTAATTCTAAAACTACCGACGGTCCGGATACTATTGTTACTGCGGAGGTTCGTAAATACACCATGGGTGCTGACGTTTCAGCTGTATGGGATCGTATTAAAACACGTTTAGAAGATCGCGGATTTGATCCATTTGCCTTGGCAGATACACAAATTGCGAAGATGATTTGGAATAACAAGGGTGTAATTGGTCAGCCAAATACTGGAGCTTATGGTTGTATCGATACCACTGGTTTCGGTAAAGATATTAAGTTCTATTATGTTCCTGATTTAACACAAACAACTGTATTGCATTGGAGAGATTCCACAATCACTCCTTTGGATTCTTGGTACGATGGTGTTACTAAAAAGAAAATAGCAGCATATCGTTTTGTTCCAAGATGGGCTGGTTTCCACATCATAAGTTTAAGTATGACTTCGTCTAATGGTAAGTGTGACGCGATAAGTGCAATGCCCGTGATTGTTGGTTTCGCAATGTACATGGACAAATTTGCAGACTCTATCGTTTGTCAAAAAGAAGGTCAGTCGTTGCAAATTGCTCCTGACTACCGTTATTTCTCTACCGATCCATTGAACTTTGGTACTTGGGATTGGAATTACTACTGGAACACAGATCCTACCCAGAATCCAACGCGCTATGACTATTGGAAAGATCCCGCTCGTATTGCAGCAAGAATCCAAGGTGATATGAATAAAGAGTTCAGAACTAAGTGGGATTGGAGCAAAGAAGACGATGATGTAAATAATCCTAATACCATCTTTGGTGGTGGTGACTACGGTGGAACAGGATCTGGTACATCTACGAATCCTTGGGTTCAATTAGGTGGAGGATCAAGTATCTACTATCAAAATGACTCAGGTGTGTACACCTTCAGAAATATAGCAGGTGACTCAACTGGATGTTTGGATACAGTTTCTAAGAGATTATTTATTTCTCGTTTGGATGTGAAATTCGACTTGAATTTAGAAACTCCAAGTTGTAATACCATTATTGAATTCTTTGATTCATCCATATTGCACGATCCATGTTCTTGGGCTCTTAAGAATTGCAGTGGTCCAAAACCCATGGCTTGTGATTACATGAACAAATGGTGGATCGATTGGGGAGATGGATTTGATAACTACTACGAGCGTAAATCTATCAATGATGCTGGTTTACCACCTCGTATTGCTCATAAATATACTCGTAATGGTTGGTTCAAAATCAAATACGGTGTGTTAACGGATCAAGGTTGTGGTGATACAATCGAACGTTGGGTGAAGATTCCTGGACCACGTCCTAAGTTTGAATTCACAACTAAAGCAGGTAATTTCGTTACAATCTGTGCTGGTGACAGCGTTGAGTTCAGTAACTTAACCGACTCTGCTACTGGAAATGCTCAATGGACTTGGTACTTCGGTGACGGTAGAATTGTGAATGATACAGTTCAACGTAACTTGTTCCACCAATACCAAAAACCAGGTTTGTATGAAATCTACTTACAACAATTCGACGATTTGATCATTCCTCCGAATATCAAGCGTACTTGTGATGCTACTTACCCAGATACTTTAGGTAAACAAGCTAAATTCAAAGTTTTGGTATTGCCTAGAGATTCTGTAAGAGGTTTAATTGTGAAACCTTCAATTTGTCCTGGTGATAGTAACGTATTCATCGATAACTCCGATACTATTTTGAAAGTGTACAAGTGGAAATTTGAACACTACAGCACTAAATTAGGTCGTTGGGTGGTAGATACAGTAACTACGAATAATAAGCGTTATGCTACTACATTCTCTGATCCAGGTACATACCGTGTAACACACTATGCTGACTACGATCCTCAACATCCACGTCCATGGTGTCCAACCGATATGGCTCCTCAAACATTCTTGGTGGACTCAGTATTCTCTGATTTCGATATTGATTCTGCGAACAAACCTGACTTCTATTTCACAAGAAAAGACATTAACGGTACTTCTTGGAGATGGGGATTTGGTCACCAGAACGACATCGTAACTGGTTTCCCTAAAGATTTCTTGGAAAACTTGAAGTCTAATGATAAGAAGGTATCATGGTCTTACGATAGTTCTGATGTATACTGGGTATGTTTGATCACTAAGAACTCAACTGGTTGCGAAGACACACTTTGTAAGCCTGTAACTGTCGACCTATTCGTATACTTGGCTAACGTGTTTACTCCTGGTGATGGCAATGGCTTGAACGATGAGTACCGCGTGCCAATCCAAGGTCAAGATCTATTTGAAATCCGTATTTTCAACCGTTGGGGTGAAAGAGTGTTCATGAGTGAAGATCCTAAGGTTCGTTGGAACGGTAAGATCAATAATGATGGTCCAGATGCTCCAAGTGGAACTTACTTCTATCAGTTGCAATACCGCTTCAAGGGTAAAGAGAAGATCCACCGTTACAATGGTTCTGTGAACTTGATTCGTCCGAACTAATTTGGATTAATTCATAAGATCAAATTTGATCGCAACAACAAAAAAGTCGGGTTAAAGCCCGACTTTTTTGTTGTTAGTTAACTGGTAATAAAAAAAACCTCAGCTGATTGAACGACTGAGGTTTTTTACTTGTTTGATTAAATTTAAGTTATAAATCTACATGGTTGATTCTTGACTTTTACGAATATCGATTAACTTAATCCTGTAATCACACCATCCACAATGTCCATACCCATCGCAGCTGGTTCTTTGGGTAAACCGGGCATTCTCATGATGTCTCCGGCAACAGCAACAATGAATTCTGCACCAGCATTGATGATTAATTTGTCAATGCGAATCGTGAAGTCTTTTTCGACACCCACCTTTTTCGCATTATCCGAAAATGAATATTGAGTCTTAGCAATACACACCGGCCACTCATGTCCGCCAAGAGCAATGATTTGCTTTAATGTGGATTTAGCAGAATCTCCTAAAATTATATTTTTACCCCCATAAACCTTCTGAACAATCTTCTCTAATTTCGTTTCAACTGAATCGCTTAGGTCATATGTGTGTTGGATTGCTTGTGAAGGTCGATTTTCGACGATTTCCACCACTTTCTTGGCTAATTCGACTGCTCCGTCACCTCCGTTAGCAAAACCTGTGTTACGGGCAAAAGAAGCGCCAAGTTGATTGCAGTAATCTTCGATGGCTTGTAATTCTTCTTCAGTGTCAAAGTGAAATTGATTCAATGCTACTACTACTGTTTGACCCAGGTTCTGTAAATTTTGAATATGTCGTTCTAAATTGGCCAATCCTTTTTTCAAACCTTCGAGATTGGGTTTCTTGATATCTGCTTCCGCTACAAATCCATGTAACTTCAAACTTTGAGTAGTAGTTACCAATACAGTAGCTTTAGGTTGAATTCCGGCAGCTCTACATTTGATGTTTAAGAATTTCTCAGCACCCAAATCACTTCCGAAACCCGCTTCCGTTACCGCATATTCACTGTGTTGTAGTGCCGCATAAGTCGCCATGATCGAATTGCATCCATGTGCAATGTTAGCAAATGGCCCCCCGTGAATAAAAGCAGCACCGCCTTCTAATGTTTGTACTAAATTCGGATTGATTGCGTCCTTTAATAAAATCGTTAAAGCTCCTACTGCACCTAAATCGCTAACTCTAAATGCGTTTCCTTCGTAGGTATATCCCAATAGGATTTGTCCCAAACGACGTTTTAGATCTTCTATGGATGTCGATAAACAAAGAATAGCCATGATTTCAGACGCCGGTGTAATGTCGAAACCAGTTTCTTGGGGAATTCCGTTCGTGCTTCCCCCGAGACCCGATAAAATGTTCCTTAAAGAACGATCATTTACGTCGAGAACTCGACGCCACAGCACGCTTTTTAACTGCGTGGGTTTCCCTTTGTGGTTGTATTGGTAATTGTCGATCAGCGCCGCCAGCGTGTTATTTGCTGAGGTTATGGCGTGAAAATCACCCGTAAAATGCAAATTGATATCTTCCATCGGAAGCACTTGAGAATATCCGCCTCCAGCCGCGCCCCCTTTCATCCCAAAACAGGGACCAAGCGAAGGTTCACGTAGGGCTACAATGGCCTTTTTGCCCAGTTTTTGTAGACCTTGTGTCAAGGCAACAGAAGTAGTGGTTTTGCCGCTTCCCGATTTGTTGGGCGTGGTGGCAGTGACCAAAATTAAATTGGAATTTTGAATACGTTGAAGGTCCGCTTTAAAGTCTATCTTGGCTTTGTATTTGCCATAGGGTTCAAGGGATTCCTCCGCAACGCCAATCTCCTGAGCAACGGTGGCAATCGGCTTTAACTGAGCCTGCTGCGCAATTTCTATATCGCTTAACATTTCGTGAAAATAGCGTTTTTAAGCGTATTTCAAGCTAAACTTATGCACCGTAAAATATTTTATTCAATGGCTTTGCAATTTTTAAGCAGGTGCCGCGTTATCAATGTATTTTTGTGGTATGCAATGGAACGACACCATCATCGCTTTAGCAACTCCTTCCGGTTCCGGTGCCATCGGTGTGGTGCGGGTTTCGGGGGATGATGCATTCCCAATTGTTTCGAAGTTGTTGCACAAAAACATCGATGCGGTAGCATCTCATTCCGTTTGTTTGCGTGAATTGTACGATGATGAAGGTCTGATTGACGAAGCTTTGTTGACTTTGTTTCGTGGAACCAAAAGTTATACGGGACAACCCACCATTGAAATAGCCATTCACGGAAGTGATTATATAGCTCAACGACTAATGAAAGCTCTATTGTTTTCGGGTGCGCGAATGGCTGAACCTGGTGAATTTACTCAACGGGCTTTCTTGAATGGAAAATTGGACTTGGCACAAGCCGAAGCGGTGGCAGATATCATAGCGTCCGAGCACAAATTCGCACACTCACAAGCCATGAATCAATTGCGTGGAGGTTTCTCCAGTGATATTCGAGATCTGCGTGAAAAATTGCTACACTTTACCGCATTAATTGAATTGGAATTGGATTTTGGCGAAGAAGATGTTGAATTCGCTAGTAGATCTGATTTAACGCATTTGGTAACTGATATTCAACAACGGGTGGATGAATTGCGAGATTCATTTGCTTTGGGGAACGCTTTGAAATCGGGTTTCGCGTTGGTATTGGCTGGACGTCCCAATGCGGGTAAAAGCACCTTGTTTAATGGTTTTTTAAATGAGGAAAAGGCAATTGTAAGCGACATAGCCGGCACAACCCGCGATGCCATTGAAGATTATGTACATTTTGGTGATCTAAAGGTACGCTTAGTGGATACGGCTGGAATTCGTGAAGCCACGGATGTAATCGAACGCGAAGGCATTCACCGCACATTCAAGCATGTAGAGGCATCGGGCGCAACGTTGTACGTTATGGATGCGTCGAGCATAACCGAGGAAGAGCTACGCAGTGATTTGACGTTATTATCGGAAAAAACCAAGCGTTTGTGGTTGGTAGCTAATAAGTCAGATTTGATTTCGGGGGATGGTAAACTGGACTCGTTGAAACGAGTGGCACTGGAGGTGTTGGGTGTAGCGAAAAATGCAAATACCGCTGGGGATGTATTCGGTAATCTAAATCAAACGGATGGGTTAACCCATAGAAGTGAGCATAATGGCCCTAGAGATTCAGCTAATATTAAGCAGGAGTTCGTTTTTGAAACGGTGGTAGCTAAGGACCGACAATCGGTTCGAGGATTGGTAGGGGTGTTAAGCGGAATATTTCAGGAACAGTTGTCGCAATTCCAGGGACAAACGGTTGTCACGAATGCCCGTCATGCTCAGGCCTTAGATATATGTTCGGAGGAATTGACTTTGATTTTGAGTGGTATTTCTCAGGGTCTCACGGGTGATTTACTCTCGTTCCATTTACGCAGCGGCATCGCCGCTTTATCGGCCATCACCGGCGAAATCGACAACGAAGAGGTACTAGGGCATATTTTCAGTAAGTTTTGTATTGGGAAGTGACTAATACAAAACAATCAAGTATTAAACGCTTATATAACCTATGAAAAGCCCTGTAAAAAGGGCTTTTTTTATGTTTGCAATATTAGGTTTATTTTGTTGTATTTTGTGTTATTAGGTACAAATTTGTACCTTCGTTGTACCTCAAAGCAATCGAGGTACAAAATCGGGGCATTTGCCCTTTTTGTTTTGCACTTAATTGCACTTAAATCAATTTAATGATATTTAGGGATACAAAATGAGCACTGGAATCAAGGTACAAAGAATTTGCGAAAATTGCGGCAATCTGTTTATTGCTCAAACAACGGTTACTCGTTTTTGTTCCCATCGTTGCGCAAATTCAAAACTCAAACAGAATAAAAGGATTGCTAAAATTGAGGAATCTAATAAACAGACAATTCAAATATTTACCCGTTCAATTGAGGAACTGAAAGCGAGGGAGTTTTTAACGGTTAAGGAAGTAGCCCGTTTATTAAATTGTTCAATTCGTTCAGTTTATTATTACATAGGAGTTGGAACAATTAAATCCGTGAATTTTGGGCAAAGGATAACAAGGGTTAAACGTTCTGAAATTGATAAACTTTTTGAACAGTCACAATCGGTAACCATTCAAACCGAATTTAAGCAGTTTGAGATTTCAGACTGTTATTCTATTAATGAAGTGAAAAGTAAATTCGGAATTTCAGAATCAGCATTAAGAAATTTAGTAATTCGGGAAAACGTACCTAAGTTGAAAAAGGGTGTATTTGCTTATTTGCCGAAATCAATAATTGATAAACTATTAAATAAAAGTTTTTCTTAGACAATAACTTTAGTAACTACAGTAACCAAGCATAAAAGACGATGACTACAAAAGTAACTTTAAGACAAAAGAAAATAAGTAAGGGACGAAATAGTCTGTTTTTAGATTTTTACCCCGCAATTGTGAATCCGAAAACAGGCGAACCAACACGACGGGAGTTTTTAGGACTTTATGTTTTTGAGAAACCAAAAACATCCATAGAGAAAACACATAATTTGGAAACCTTACAAATAGGGGAAAGTTTACGGCAAAAAAGGGAAAATATTTTGAATAAGCCTGAAATATACAGTGAACACGAAAAAGAGCAGTTGCGTAAAAAGGAACTGGGGGAACAATGTTTTATTGATTATTTTAGGGCATTGGCAAACAAACGAAAAGCAAGTAATCATGATAATTGGGTTTCAGCACTTAGATACATTGAAGCATTTACCAATGGGAAATTAAAGTTTGCAGATCTCGATGAAAAGTTTTTAGAGGATTTTAAGGATTATCTACTTACAACTAAAAGTAATAAGAGCGATAAAACAACCTTATCTCAAAATTCAGCTGTTTCGTATTTCAATAAAATAAAAGCTACATTAAAACAAGCATACAAGGACGGGATATTACAAATAGATTTGAACGCTAAAGTTAGCCCTATAAAAGCAGCAGAAACGAGGCGGGCATTTTTGACAATTGAGGAATTGAATACACTTGTTAAAACACATTGCAATAATGATTTATTGAAACGTGCAGCCCTTTTTTCAGCCCTAACAGGATTGAGATTTTCAGATATTCAAAAAATGGTATGGAGCGAAGTTGAACACATTGAAGGGGATGGGTATTTTCTGAATTTCAAACAAAAGAAAACCAACGGAATTGAGTATTACCCAATATCTGAACAAGCATTTAAATTATTGAAAGAAAGATCCAAACCAACAGATAGAGTGTTTGAAGGATTGGAATATTCTGCATATCAGAATAAACATTTGTATCAATGGATTGGAGCAGCGGGGATAACCAAAAACATTACTTTTCATTGTTTCCGACACACCTTCGCAACCTTGCAAATACGGCAAGGAACAGATATTTACACGGTTTCTAAAATGTTAGGGCATAAAGACCTAAAAACAACACAGATTTACGCAAAAATCGTGGACGACACCAAGCGCAAAGCAGCCGACAAAATCAAATTAGAAATGTAAAATTATGAATATAAGAGATTTAATACTTAACGAAGGTGAATTGTTTCAACTTTTTAGGAAAGTTTTAGAAGGATTAATTTCCCTAAATGATCTGAATGAATCCCATATTTCGCAATTAAGGAAATTTGCTCAACACAGTCAGTTTCAGGCAACGAGGCAAATAGATCAAATATTACAAATCAATCCACAATATACATTTGAAGAAATAGCAGCAAGACACGGTAATTATAAAGATGCAAATCGTGTTTTAGAATGGTTAGATACTGTTCCAAAAGAGAAACATAAAAGTGAAAAAACTAAAACTGAAAAACCTTTACTTAATATGAATCAAATAGCTTTAAAATATGTTTATGAAGGTTTGCAAATAACAAGGGAAAACGGTAACGAAATAGCAAAAAAATACGGACATAATTCAGGCGAAAAATTATTCCAAAGGTTTACATACTATTCAAGTACATCAAATAGGAAAGGGAAGCCAAATTCATGTACGTCCAAGAAACTTAGAAACAAAATAGAATTAATTGAAAGCGTTATTGAATTAATGCCCACTGATAAGCGAGATCGAGCAACAGACGAAGTTTCAATTTTGAAAAAATTATACGAAGTAGAATATCAATAAACATTGTAACTGGTTGTAACTGGTTACCTACTTTGCAGCCATGTAACCTTTGTGCAAGTAAACTTATACTTGGACAAAATGAACAATCCATTTGAATTAATCGAAGCAAGATTATGCAGTATTGAAAATTTAATACTCGATCTTAAGCACAACCCCCAAACGGTTGAACCCATCGAACAACCTGAACAACTTTTAACCATTCAGGAAGCAGCTGAATTTTTGAGCCTTACAGTACCTACATTGTATAGCAAGGTTTCAAAAGGTGAATTGCCTGTTATGAAACGAAGCAAACGCCTGTACTTTTCCCGCACTGAACTAATGAATTACTTAAAAGACGGGCGTAAAAAGTCGTTCGCTGAAATTGATCGTGAAGCAGAAACGTATTTGTTAAACAAAAAAAAGGGCTGAACTATGAGAACTAACCACAGAACAGCCCCTAAATTTTTGCATAAAGGACAAAGCAAAAATACGCATTTTGAGGCGCAGATAGAAAGGGTTTTCGCAGCTCTTTACGGGCAACCTAAAACAATGTTAATGGTATCAATAGAAACAGGGATTTTGAGGGCTAATATTTGTCGATTTGTCGCCGAATGGAAAAAAGAAAATCGTATTTATAAATTTCAACAGGGTATTTGCCCAATTTCAAAACACCGCGCTGGATTTTATACTACTAATCCTGATTTTTTAAAGTTATAGGTCAGATTTGATTTGTAAAACAGATTCGAATCTAAACTCAATTTTGAACAATAAATTTTTACAATCAATTATTAATTGTAGAGATATTAAATTTGAATCTTTAATTAGATTCTACAGGTGTCTTTTCAATTGGTTTGATTCCAGACATGAATTCATAAGCCTCTAATGCGTTTTTCATGTCAAAAGCAAAATAAGAATTATCACAATAATATTCATTTACTCTTACACTCATGAACGTGGATTTTTTAAAATCTTCAAGGAATTCAGTGTGTTTTTTCTTAGTCATTGGATCAGCTAAAAATAAAACATTTTTTTTCCCAGAATTTCCCACTCGAAAAACATATTTTTTAAGTTCGTTATTTACGTTTAAAGAAACGTCAACAGTTAAACTTTCCGCGCAAAAATATGAACCTTGTAAGTATAATATGACTTCGCCATTAAATCTTTCCATTTTCAAAAGCCCTCTTTCTAAAGTATCTTTACAGAAAGCTATTTTGTAAGGATTGTCAATTGAATTATCGACTGTTTTGTATTCCCATTGTGCTTTTAACGATGCAGAAAACAAGAAAAGTATAATTAGAAGGGTTTTCATTTATTTTTAATCTTTTTGACTAATGTTAGTTGTTTTGTTTTTCAATAATACCACAAATTTGCGTAATTTTTACACAAATTTAAGTCAAAACCAAGTAAGATAGTAAGAAGAATGTAAGAAGAATCAATGTTCTCTTACACACCTCAAACCCTTATAAACACTGGGCTTCCCTTATAGTATAGTAAGATAGTAAGAAGAAATATAATAATATTATAATAATAATAAGAGAGAGTGAGAGTATAATATGGATGCAGGTGTAAAAGAAAAGTTTACTTTTTTCTCTTACTGTTCTTACTACATTTAACGGAGACGATTTTGGAACGAATGAATATCAGCAAGTTAAGCAGTGTAAGAGAACGATTGCAGTTCTTACTTACTTTTGACTACTGAAAATTGTTATGTACTTGGTATTCAATTGATTGGTATTTTTCGGGTATTTTGAATTTTTTATAGTGAATGACAATACTATGACACAAAATAGGAGTTTTTGGGTGTTTTCGTGGTATTTGGTGGCTAAATGTGGTATTTGGTAGTAATCGGATTGGTATTCGGCTTCGAGTGCTGTGGCATTACTCCGAATCAATCGCATTGGTATTCCGATTTCCTTTCTGTGGTATTCCGATTTTCCTAACTTTGCCACATGCCACATACCCCGAAATCAAGACCCAAGACTCAAATAAAGCGATTTAAGCAACTTTTATTCGTTCATCGTGGTATTTCATGCCTAAATACATTTGAAGCCCGTATGGGGGTTAAAATAAGCCAATAGGAGCATTTTAAACCGCATTTGGAATCAAAATCACACATACGATAGGGTTTTGAGTTGTGGGGGATAGGCAAAGCAGGATTTTGCTTTGAAATTTTAAAAAGTATCTGTATTTGTACCTTATTTGTACCTTATTGTATTTAAGTAATAGAAATACAATTGATAATATATTTTGTATTGGGAAATAGGAGTGAATTGTAATTGTTTGAATCCGTAGTTGTTAATTGTTGATATTTTGAATGGTGATGGAATGAGTTGAAATTGTGAATTATAGGTATTGCGTTTGTTAATTGTTGGATTAGGTTTTTTTAATTCTTAATTGGTAGAGTTTCTTTCATGAAATTCAATAAAAATCCGGCGACCACTATATAGGCACATGTAATAATGCCATATATATTAGATAAGTCATGGCACAATACTACTTCAAATCACTCATTGAAATGCCGAAAGAGTACTTGATAACGCAGATGGAGATAAATGCGATGATGATTCCTGAGAATTGCTGGAGTTTCTCGAAAATTCTGATTTTTTCAGCTGATTTTACCACAAGAATCCCATGGAATGCAGAAAGTTCGGTGGGATTTGCTGTGGAATTACTAAATTGAATTTGTAATAAACTAAATTTATTTTGAACTAATGTTATCTGCAAGCATTTTTGCTTGTGTGATTACTGTATCAACCGCTTTCTCTTGAAGGTCTGGCGGATAACCGTGTAACCGCAATATCCGTCTTATATTTCTTCTTAATGCAGATTGCACACTTTCTTTAATTGTCCAGTCAATTGTCGTACTATTGCGAACTGTTTTTAAAAGTTCTTGTGCAATGTGTTTTAGAATGTCGTCACCCAATACTGCTACTGCACTATTGTTTACTTCTAACGCTGTGTAAAAAGCATATTCTCTATAATCCAAGCCCAGATTTTCACCTCGTTTGTCGGCTTCTTTTAGTTGCTCTGCAAATGGAATTAAGACTTTTTCCAAAAACTCAACGGTGTCAATCATTCCGTTGTGGTAGCGTTTGATTGCATCTTCCAGCATTTCAGAAAACTTTTTGCTTTCCACCAAATTTATTTTGGTTCGCTTTTTTATTTCCTCTTTGAGCAATTTTTTTAGTAATTCAACTGCTAAATTTTTCTGCGGCAAGTCTTTCAGTTCTTGCAAAAAGCGTTCGTCTAATATTTCAATGTTAGGTTTTTTCAAACCAGCTGCATCAAAAATATCAATTACATTATCGGCTGTAATAGCTTCGGAAATAATTTGCTTGATTGCCGTTTCCATATCCTCGCCACCTGTACCACCTTCATTTCTGTCGGATATTTTCACCAATCTTGATTTTATGGCTTGAAACAAAGCGACATCATCACGAATAGCCATTGCCTTTTCGTGTGGAACGGAAATAGCAAATGCCTTTAATAAATTCTTGGTGTTGTCTGTAAAGCTTTGTTCTCCATTTTCTTGACTGAAAATATAATCTACAATTACTGGAATGAATTTTAATTTTTCTTCGGGCGGAAGCGTAAAGAATTTACGCCAATCAAAATGCCTTAATTGGTAATCTAAGGCTTCGTGCAATTCCAACATTTTTGCAACTGCCAATTCTTGGTCAAGTGTTGGTTTTCCTTCGCCACCGCTTGCGGTGTATTCTGCCAATGCTGTTTTTAATTCCTGCGCAATGCCTAAATAATCAACAACCAAACCGCCTTCTTTGCCTTCCGTGAATACTCGGTTTACCCTTGCAATAGCTTGCATTAAATTATGTCCTCGCATTGGTTTGTCCACGTACAAAGTATGCAAACAAGGTGCGTCAAAACCCGTGAGCCACATATCCCGAACTATAACCAATTTTAAACTGTCGTTCGGATTTTTCAAACGGTCGCCAATTGTTTTGCGTTTTGGTTTGTTGCGAATATGTGCTTGCATATTCAAAGCATCGCTACTGCTTCCTGTCATTATTACTTTTATCGTTCCTTTGTCATCATTGTCTGAATGCCACAAAGGACGAATTTTAATAATAGAATCGTATAAATCCACACATATTCTTCGGCTCATACAAACAATCATCGCTTTGCCGTCTAAAATCCCGTTGCGTTGTTCAAAGTGATAAACTAAATCTTCTGCAATTTTTGCAATACGATTTGGATTGCCTACAATGGCTTCTAAGCGTGTCCATTTGGCTCTCATTTTTTGGCGATTGCTCAATTCTTCGCCTTCCGTTAGCTCTTCAAACTGCTCGTCAATATGTACTTTTTCATCTTCTGCAAAATGTACTTTTGCCAAACGACTTTCATAGAAAATGGGAACAGTGGCTTTATCATTCACTGCTTGTTGTATATCGTAAATGTCCACATAGTTACCAAAAACAGCTTGTGTGTTTCGGTCGGTGCTTTCAATTGGTGTACCCGTAAAACCTATGAATGTTGCATTGGGTAAAGAATCTCTTAAATGTTTGGCAAAACCATCAATAAAATCGTATTGACTTCTGTGGGCTTCGTCTGCAACAACTACAATATTTTTTCTTTTGCTTAATGCTTGTATGTCTGCTCCAATATATTCTACACTTGGCTCACTTACTATATTTGGATTTTCAGTTTGTGCAATGTCTGTTTGCATTGGCATAAACTTCTGAATGGTGGTAAACACAATACCACCCGAAGCCACATTTAATAATTTTCTTAAATCTTTTCGGTCTTCGGCTTTTTGCGGTTCTTGTCTTAAAAGCTGTTGGCAATTGGTAAATGTTTCGTGCAATTGCTCGTCTAAATCATTTCTATCTGTAAGAATTACCAAAGTTGGATTTTCCATTCTTGGCTCAATAATGAGTTTTCCCGAATAAAAAACCATACTCAAACTTTTGCCACTTCCTTGTGTGTGCCAAATTACGCCACCTCGTCTGTCGCCATTGCTACTGCTGGCAAAAACGGTACTTTCTACGGCTTTGTTTACTGCATAATATTGGTGATAAGCCGCTACTTTTTTTAGTGTTTTGGTATCGCTTTTTTCAAAAACTACAAACTGACGAATTAAATCTAACAGCGTTTTTTTGTTCAACATTCCGTAAAACATCACTTCCATTTGTGGTTGCAAATGGTCGGATGTGGTTTCTCCGTCTTTGGTTTTCCAACTCATAAACCTGCCAAAATCACTGGTAACCGTTCCGCACAAAGCATCCCAACCATCGCTAACAATGAGTAATTCAATGTAAGTAAAAAGCGAATGAATGGCTTGTTTGTATGTTTGTAATTGGTTGTAAGCCGATTTTATTGTTGCGTTCTCATCTACTGCATTTTTCAATTCAATTACCACCAAAGGCAAACCATTAACGAACAAAATAATATCGGGTCGTTTGTTTTGGCTACCTTCAACAATGGTAAATTGATTGATTGCCAAAAACTCGTTGTTTTCTGCATTTTCAAAATCTACGATATACACTTTTTCGCCTCGTATGCCATCGGCTGTGCGTACTTCAATATCTACACCTTCGGTTAGGTATTTATGAAAAGTTTCGTTGTTGATTAATGCATTTGGGCTTTCTGTACGCAATACTTTTTTGAGTGCATCTTCTTTAGCATCCTGGGTAATTGTTGGGTTGAGTTTATCAATAGCATCACGTAAACGAGTAGCCAAAACTACATCGGTATATTGTCTTTCGGGGTGTTCGCCATCGGGAGAAATAGTTACTCCGTTTAGATAAGTGTAACCTAAATTTTGAAGATAGTTTAATGCAATTTCTTCTATTTCGTTTTCGGTGATGCTGTTTCTCATATCAATTACCTGAAAATTCAAGTTTCACAAAAAAGTCTCTGCCTTGAGCATAATGCAATAATTCTTTTTTATGGAAACGACCGATAATCATTGCCGGATGTGTATTGAATTTTTTGGCAAATTCTTGAATGCTTTCAATTGTTAATGGAATAGCATCTAATACTTCTTCTTCCTGCTCATTTGAAAACGTCCATTCCACAGCAAAGTCGTTTGCCTCAGCTTCTTTTTGTAAATCAGCATCCGAATATTCAATATCTTCTAAGAAAATATCCTTTTTACCGTGCAGTAAAATGTGTCCTGCTTCGTGAAAAAAAGTAAACCAAAAGCGGTCATTCTGTTTGTATCTGCCAGTTAATTGTATCAACGGATTGTCGTCTATCCAACGGGTTGCCCCGCTCAAAGGTGCTTTTTTGATACAAGGCGTATAGACCACCTTTACGCCACAAGCCAGACATAGTTGTTGAAGTTGTTCAAAAAAATCATCAGGCTGTGTGGCCATTATGGTTTTAATTTCTTTTAATGTTTTTTTGAATTTCGCTTCTGAATAATCTCCACAATGTAATTGGCTGGCCTGTATTTCACCTTGCCTTATCCAAGCAGAAATCGCATAGGGTTCTTTGGTATGGGCCAAGGATATACGGAAAGCTACTTTCAATTGTTGGTTGAAAAAATAATCTTTCCAAGCATCGGGTGAGCTCACGCCAAAAAAATGAAATAATTCTGCTACTTTTTCTTCCGCTTTTGTTCTTGCATTCAGCCATCCGCACTTTACCATATCGGTAACTGGGAAACACTTTGCCCAATCTTTAGCTTCTTCAATAGCCAATACTCTTTTTTCACGTGCTTTGTATTCGTCAAAACTGAATTGTCTTTTAATCCAAAAACCAGCAGGGATTTTTAATACACTTTCAAAGAGAACCGCCATTTCAGGTGTGATGGAACTATCGCCTTTAAGAATGGCAATAATCGTCTTTTCTGGTTTACCGGTACGGATAGCAAACTCTTTGGGTCCCATTTTCAGCTCCTCCAATTTCTCTGCCAGGGTTTCGCCCGGATGTAATGCTATGTCTGTATAAAATTCGTTTACAGTTGCCATAATTGCTTTTTTTTAATGGTAATCTACTATTTCGATAATCTCTACACCTACAATTTCAAACCAAATGTATTGGCCGTCTTCATTGGTGGGTATAGGTTTTTCTTGGGGTATAAAAATAAGGCGATAAGGATGGTCTAAATCGCAAGCCCATTGTCCCTTGCGTGTTTCCTTAAGTTCGTGATACCTGCCGGGTAGGTGTCTTACATCTTCCAGCGTTTCGGCATCACGTAAATCAGTCAACCTTTTTAAAAAGAGCGTGGCTCTTCTTTCGCCCATTTCCTGCTTACACTTTCGCGGGTCGTTGGCTAATTTCCTTAATTTCTTATCGTCAAATTTTATATCCACTGCAAAGGTACTTTTTTTATTTTTAATTTACACTAAATGTAAGTTGTTATTTGTTTTAAATCAAATTAAATATCGTTTGTGCATCTGTTCTATTTGTTGCTAATACGGCAGCTGTATTGGGTGCAATGGTTTTGTTTATGCGCGTTGTGTTGTATTGGTTAAACGCATTATTGGCTCGTATTTTTTCGTTGTTGGTGCTTAAAGCACAAACCAATACATCGCAACCTAATTGGTCAAATTCAACGATTGCACGAGCAAGTGAATTAGAATAATCACCCATTGTGAAAAAGGGAATTCGTTGATTTTCTCTTACAACAATATCTGAAAAATCAGATAATTACTTGATGATTTGTTGAAACACCACCATTATTAGGCACAAGCAAATTGTATACTAGATTCAATGTTCTAGTTTTTCCTTTGTTTGGCATGCCTTGTAAAACTATTATTCGCATTTTCATGTTGTTAATACTTCGAAAACTTTACGGAATTTGTTGATGGTTACTTCACTTAATGGATAGGATTGCTCTTGTATGTAAAGATTTTGAATAGCAGTATTGAATTTTGATTTATTATATGAAGTAGCATCATTATCAAAGGTTTTGGTGATACCCAATAGTTCTTCAGGTTCGAAAAATTCTTCAAGTGCGATATTAAAGGTTGGATCAATATCTTTTAAAGTCATTAATTTTCCTGTCAGGACTGTCCCAAATTCCTTGAAATAACGTTTTTTCGCATCTTCTCCTGCCTTATCCCCGTCGAGTAATATTAAAAAATCTCTGCCCCAAGCCAAATAAAGAGCAATAGTATGACTATTTCTATCAGCACTATTCCCAGGATAAAAATTTAACTCAAATTCGCCATTTAAAAGTATTTCATTTATATATTTAAAAGTATAATAATCGAATTTCCCTTCTAAAACAACAATATTCGGCACTTCTTCTAAGAGACTGGGCATATATTCAATTGCATCCAAAATCGGTTGAAAATACGTTCTTTGATCCGGATGATTTAAAACGAATTGTTTATATATTGTTGCATCAACATCTGTTTTCTCTAAAACAGAATTTAACGCCCCATCTTCATAATTTATAGCCTTATTTACTACAATATACGCACCAGATAACCATGTTGGATTAATTAAGTGGTGACTATGAGTAGTGTAAATCATCTTACAACTATCCACTAAACGCTCAAAGGTTTTCAAAAGATTCTTTTGAGCAGTTGAATGTAAATTAGAAGCTGGCTCATCAAGTAAGAATAGAATTTGTCCTTTCTCTGACCCTCTATTCTTTCTAAATTCCGTAAACAATAAAAAGGTAAAAAACCATTTGAATCCTAAACTTCGCTCTGAAATTTGAAACTGCTCTGTTCCTTCCTTCAGTTTAACTTCTAAGTAAACAAGACCATTAGATGTGTCTAAACCTGGTTTTAGTTTTATTTCTTTGCCTGATCCGTCAAACAATTGACTCCAAGCATCAAAAACGATTATAGTAATTTGACTACTTACCCTTTCAATTGTTGCTTCAAGTGCTTCATCCGAGCCATCAGAAGGGTTTTTAATTCGATTAACTATATGGTCATCAATGTTAATTCCATCCCCAATTGTATCCATAATATCTTTCAATACTGAGCGATATGTTTTTTGTTCCTTATCTTCAGAGGTAGATTCTTCTAAATAAATTCTAGGTGGGAAATCAAATAAAAAATTGGGATAATAAATAATTGGTGGTATTAATTCATGTCTTATAAATTCTTTAATACTTTCATATTCTAAAGAACTTGGAAAATATAATCGTTCTTGTCTTTGACCAGCCTTTTTGCCATTTAAGCTAAATTCAAAACCCCATCCAGATTCTTCAGGTTGATATACGGAATCTTTAAAGATGTATTTTAAAATTATTTTAAATGTACCAATTGGACTTGATTGGGTTAATCCAATCTCTTGACATTTAGCTCTAATTTCTCTTTCATCATTTCTATCGGTCTTTAAAGTGGCATGTATTTCAATTGTATCTGAGAAATTAAATTTCTTACTCTTTGGAATTAGCTTATGTCTATCATTTGCATTTGGTTCATTTTCAAGCGTACTTATTGCTTCCAGAATAGTTGTTTTTCCACTTTCATTTAGCCCAACCAAAGTAATAATATTGGTGGAGGGTTCTCTTTCCAAATCTATGGTCAAGTCCTTAATCCCTTTGTAATTTTTTATATAGAAATTTGTATAGTACATAGTCCTATGATATTAGTTCACCTCTCATCAAATTCGGTAATAAAGTCTCACGGGAATTGGATAATGATTGGATTTGAATTTTGTTCTCTTGAATTTTATCTAAAATTGGTGATAAAATACTGTCTGCTAAATTCATTAATTCTTTATTTGGAACATTGATAATTGTTTCAGTTAAATGTCTTCTTTGAATATGCCCCATTGTTGTTGCCTTGCCTTCTGCAATTGATTTATACAATGGTAAATATTCTCTTACCCAAAAGAAATAGAACCATTTTGGATAAATATTTGAAGATACTTTAAATAAATGTTGGTTCAAGGCTCCTTTACCTTCACACCAAAGAACAACTTCTAAACTTCCACTCCAAGAAAATAAAATGTCACCATCGTAAATGACATATTTTTCAGGAAGTTCTGAACTTGCTTTATCGGTAGCATTTGTAAAACCTTGTTTCAATTCACGAATTTTAATAACTGGCAAAAAATCAACTTCGTTAAGTGGTGGAAATTTTTGCAGCGCAAGACCATTTAGAAATTCAATATTTTCATCCATTGGTTCTTGTTTCCAACCTTTCGGCAAGCCTTTTTCCAACTCTCCACTAAAGTTTGGAAAATTGAAGTTTACAAACCATTCTCTAAACAGGGTTTGTGCCATTGCTTCAAGTGTTTGGTTCATTTGAAGATTGAGTTCTATTTTGTCGTCAAGCGAAGTAAGGATTTGTGCGATTTTAACTTGGGTGTCAAGATCAGGAACAGTAATTTCTAATTCTTCCAATGCTGATTTTTCTACTCTTTGTCTACCTGAGGTACCTGTCATCATTTGAATTGCATTATTTTTCACAAATTCTGATTTTGATAAATAGTAAACAAAATCAGAATCAGAAATATTTTCTCTACCTCTAAATACCAAAAATTCAGTCGACCCAAAGCCTACATTATTTTCAAGATTTATTACTTGACAAATTTTACCGTTTTCTAAACAAGGTGTAATTCTTGCAAACAAGGTGTCGCCATTTGTGAATTTTGCCCCGCCTTTCAATTCCTTTTTTACCGATGGGGAAACATATTTCAATGAGGCATCTAAATCCCTCATTTCTACAAACGAATATTCATTACCTTGTTTCAAAGAAATTCTTGGATTTATTTCTACAAAATCCCCCAACTTATATGTTTTCCATTCACTCATATTAATTCGGGTTCAAAGGTTGTTTCAATAATATCTTTTGTTTCATCATCTGCCAATGTGGTTTTAGCAATTGCTATTTGTTCTTTCTTTACTGCATTCTCTGTAAAGAAAATTTTAATACTTGAATGAATAATTACATTTTCTTCTAGTTCTTCATTTGGTGGCAATCTTTCTACATTGGTGCAAGTATCAGTAATATCAAAGTATTGAATTTTAAAATTGGCTTCGTCAAAACATATTTCTGTTTTTGTTTTTAAACCATCAAACAAATAATCTTTGAAATAATCGGTTTGAGCAAAATCGTAGATTACTCTCTCATTGATATACAATTCATAATCTTTTTGAATTTCAGCAAGTGCATTGTTTTCGTCTGAACTTATTGAAATATGTCTGTTCCATTTTGCTTTAAATTCTACTTGGCAATTAGCATAATCTGTATCTTTTGTTAGGAAAATCACTTTATCAAAATCGGTAACACCGTCAAAGTGTATTAAACTTTCCCAAACAATATTGTCTTTAAAACCTGCATCTTTATATTTTCCTGAATGTGCAAAGGGTTGTTTTTTGTTTTGGTCTTTCATTACCCTTTTCATCATACTTTGCAAAACAATATTTGCAAGTTCTTCTTTAATCTCCAACAGTTTTATTTCTTTGGTTGCCAAATATTCATCGGCTTTTTCTTTGATAAACCTAGTGCAATCAAATTCTACTTCGGGCAAAGCAATTTCTGGAATGTGTGGCATTCCAGAAAGTCGTTTGGCCAACTTTTGAAATTCTACAATATCGGTTTTGTATTGTCTATGCTTTTGGTCTTTCAGTTCTTCAATCGCCCAAGTAGGAATAGCAATATGAATATCTTCGTTTAGATTTTTTCCTAAAATAAATTCTTCAATCACTTGAAACGGTCTTCCAAAAGCAAAAAAGTTATACGCCACTTCTCCTGCTTCAGTACTTCGCAAAGAATTGGTGTCAAAAACGATTAATGTTTTTAGTTTATAACTCATTATTCTTCAATTACAAGCATTGGTAATGGCAATAGTTGATTCATATCAATGTTAGTTGGGTCAATAACTTTTACAGGGAAATGCATTCTGTGTAAATGAAATTTTTCAACTGTTCCGCTTTTTAAGTCCGTATCTGTAAGTGGAAGAAATCTCTTTAAGTCTACTGAAAGAGTACATATTTGGCTACCTGCCGCATTGAAGTTTATATCGCCAATTACATCATTAAATTCTTGGTTTAAGTCTTCATAGGTACCAATTCTGTTATGCACAACTCGAACCTTGGTTATACCTAGTGTTGATTGTAATTCCGAAATAATTTTATCAAGGATTTCTATTTCGTATGCAGCTTGATTGGTTTCACTCCAATTTAAAATAATTGGGAACAAACATTTTCCATATAAGTAATCAAACCTTACAATTATTATTCTGTAGTAATTATTCATAAATCTTGATTTATAGCGTGTAACCTATTTTCTTTAAATTACTTTTTATGGCTTCGTCTAACTCATTTGCTTTTTGCATCTGTGCAGAAAGTGTAGCTGTAAGTGTTTGCATTTTATCGTCAAATGCAATTCCATCTTCGGCTACTTCTTTAAAATCAATGTATCTGCCTGGCGTTAGTATGTAGTTGTTTTTGCGTACATCTTGAAGATTGGCAGATTTACAAAACCCTGCAATGTCTTTGTAGTTGGTTTCAAAATCGGCTTTGCTTCTCCAATTGTGGTAAGTGTCCGAAATTTTGGCAATGTCTTTTTCGCTTAACTCTTTTTGTTTACGGCTTATCATTGTGCCTAATTCCCGGGCATCAATAAAAAGTATTTCGTTATTGCGGTTTCTCAATTTGCTATTGCCTTCTTTGTTACGAGCCAAGAACCACAAACAAGCTGGTATTTGTGTATTATAAAACAATTGCGAAGGCAAAGAAACCATACAATCTACCAAGTCGTTTTCAATCAATTCTTTTCTTATTTGTCCTTCGGTAGCAATTTCAGAACTCATACTGCCGTTTGCCAACACAACGCCTGCCGTGCCATAAGGTGCTAATTTGCTAATGAACAATTGCAACCAAGCGTAGTTGGCATTTCCCGTTGGCGGAACGCCATATTTCCATTTGTGTGTTTCGGCTTTATTTATATTGTAATCGCTTACGTTAAACGGTGGATTGGCAATGACATAATCAACTTTCAGTTCAGGGAATTTGTCGTTCATCAGCGTATCACCCAATTCAATTTTGGCATCAATACCACGAATAGCCAAATTCATTTTAGCCAATTTGTAAGTTGTTGGGTTGCTCTCTTGCCCGAAGATTGAAATTTTGCCTTTGCGGTGTTCGTGCATTTCAATAAAGCGTTCACTTTGCACAAACATTCCACCGCTTCCACAAGCACCGTCATACACTCGTTTTTCGGGTTCGGGTGCCAGCATATCCACCAATATTTTTACTATGCTTTGCGGTGTATAAAATTGCCCGCCTTTTTTACCTTCGGCATCTGCAAACTGTCCTAAGAAATATTCAAACACAAAGCCTAAAACGTCTTTGCCTTTTCCATCTTTGCCTTTGCTTAATGTGATTGAACCAATTAAGTCTATCAATTCACCCAATCGTTGTTTGTCTAATGCTGGTCTTGCATAGTCTTTGGGTAAAACGCCTTTTAAAGTTGCATTGTCTTTTTCAATGGCATCCATTGCATCGTCAATGTCTTTGCCAATGGTCGGTAGTTTTGCTCTACCTTGTAACCATTTCCAACGTGCCTGTGGTGGCACATAAAAAACTCGTTCGGCTGTGTATTCGTCTTTGTCCTCTGGGTCTGCACCTGTTTCAGCTTCGGTCGCTTTTAATTGCTCATAGAGTTCGTCAAAAGCATCAGAAATATATTTTAAGAATATCAAACCCAATACAACGTGTTTGTATTCGGCAGCATCCATATTGTTGCGAAGTTTGTCGGCTGCTTGCCAAAGGGTTTTTTCTAATTCTAAATTTTCTTTCATCAGTCTTTTTTTATTTTACTTTCATTCCCATTTTTGTCGCCACCGTTTTAATGGTGTCTTTTGCTACTTTTTCATCCTGGACAAGCTCCTGAATTCGATCTGGCAACCAAGCAATCAACAGTTCGTCTTCATTTGTTTTAAGTAACTGAGCCAGTTTAGGGATCCATTCTCTGCGTGCTTTACGCTCACCACGTTCCACATTACTCAACATAGGAGAATCAATATCTAAGTGGTAAGCCACATGACGTTGCATCAATCCTTGAGCTTCCCGTAATGAGCGAATCTTGGTTCCAAACAGATTTTCCATATCTTCCTTTGACTTGTCTAAATAAATTCAAATATAACTAAGGCAAGGTATTAATTAGAATTAACTGTTCCAAAGTAAGAATAATTTGGTTTATATGCTAATTGTTAGGGTTATTTAACCGAGAGGGGTAATGGGTGTATGTGTTAGAAAAACAGTATGTGTTCAGTTACCGAGGATTACTCGGTAGTTGATAGAATTGGCTGTCGAATGGAACTATTCCCATTTTGGAAATAGTTGGGATAGTTGAGTTGTTGTAAAAAATGCAACAACTCAAATTCAACTATGAGTAATTTGACACAAAAATCGCTGCAATTATAATTTTATAACTTGTGCAAGTGATCTACTATTCTTGCAAGTATATCTTCAAAATCTGGCTGTCCGTTATAATACAGCTTGGAAGTAGATAAATAGCGATTACTGAATGATTCTCTTATTTCAAGGTCATTCAATTGAAGGGCAGGGTGTTCGTTAAGGGGAATTAGATTGTCAGCGCCTTTTATCCTTGCTGCTTTGTGTGCTATGTATTCTGGACTTCCTATGAATTCTTGAATTTCAGCATTGCCCAGTAAACAATAAACATCGTAGTATTGACGCATGAAGTTTTTATCATCGGTAGCGCCAGGATTGTCTTTGTTGCGATATTTCCTTACGATGGTTTGCAGTTTTTCAATTAACGTATAGCCAGGATGATAGCACTGAACTCCAATGGCTTTATTGTTGATGTAATTACTGCTTGCATTTATTGAAACGAGGTGTTCCCATATCCAGGATGAAATATCGATTGGTTTATTAGGTGTTACAGTATCAAAACCTGCTTCAAGTAAAATGCCATCTTTAAGTCCTTCTAGCGTTGGTGTATGACTTTGATAATACAAGCGAATTCCACCGCTGCGGTATTTTTCAGTATCGTCAAAATCATGATCCCTCTTAATTTCTATAATCCCATTTATCGAAAGTGATTTGGCAAGCACGTCATAGAACTCTTTACGTGCCGCTCTTACTTGAGGCTTGTCTTCTTTCCCTTCGATGGATAAACCAAAATTTGTACGAATGTGAATGTCTATATCCTCCGAAAAGCGATGAATTAACTCGTATCCTTTGGATAACGAAGTTCCTCCTTTCAATTCAAACTCTATTCCCTGTTGCTGCAATGAATACAATGCATGCATGATCCAATAGTCTTTCTCAACGAGTGTAATATCAACGCCTTTTTTGGAAGAGACAATTGAGAGTAGCTCTTTAAATTCAGGGTCGTTATGAATAAAATCAAGCATGCTGGAGTACGTTTCTAACGATTGATTTTAAAGTACGCT